>Ga0126383_10003778_pt1 | contig 10097 bp, 9 predicted proteins | sample PanSoiMetPlot_35_FD_96882 | JGI IMG/M metagenome (GOLD analysis project Ga0126383, IMG submission 96882) | Tropical forest soil microbial communities from Panama - MetaG Plot_35 | ecosystem: Environmental > Terrestrial > Soil > Tropical forest > Bulk soil | place: Panama | collected 2016-02-17
AAGCGCTGCAGATCGGTGCGCAGCACGGCCAGGAGTCCGGCTTTGACGAAGATGCGCTGCTCGAACGCCTCCCATCCGTTGGTGCCGCGGTACTCGGCGAGCTGCCCGTCGTCGAGCCGCCGGGCGGCGTGCGCGCGTTCCACCACGTAGCGGTGGGCGAAGCGCGCGTAACAGTAGGTGCACCCGAATTCGCAGCCGACGTAGGGATTGATCGACCAGAAATCCATCCCCGTTTGCTCGGGGGAGTTGAGCACGGAGCGCGAGTCGAGGGTGACGAACTTCGTGCCGCGCAGTCTTTCGTCGAGGACCGGGAGGGCGGATGGACGGATCGGCGGATTGGCGGACGCTCCGAGGGGCAGCTGGGGCGCAGATCGTCCAGCTGTCGGCGCTCCCGATCCGCCGATCCGCCCATCCGACGATCCCGCTACCCGCATCGCGACCACCCGCAGCTCGGGCACACGAGGCAGCCGGATTGCGGCGTGACGCGCGCGTCGCAATCGGGGCAGCGACGCTGAATCGAAGGCGCGTACACGGTGGGCTGCAACTGGGCGGGTTGTCGTGGCGTGGCGGGCATGGGACCTCCTCGTTTTCGGCTTTTCTTCGGGTCTGTCCCGCGAATATAAGCCGACCACTCGAGGCCGCAACCACACCCCTAACCTATTGTTGAAACTTCAGTTAATTCGATTGCGCGAATTTCAGGAGACCCCCGGGATCGCCGGCGATGAGATATACGATCCCCACCTGATACAACCCCACCGGCAACACACCAACGGCGCTCGCGGAACCGACGCCGCTGCCTCCCTGGACCGGGACCTCGAGCCAGCTTCCGGACACCGTGCAGTTGAGGTTGCATTCGGCGTACGAAAGACCCCCGTTCTGAAAACTCACATGCGCGCGACCGGTCTGATCAACGACGAGCGAATGCTGCTGCAAGTCGGAGCTGCCCGCGATCGTTTCCAGCGGCAGGACGTGCCACCCGTTCGTTGTCGTGCACTGTGTGTCACACGTTGCGAACGTAATGACCACCTGGTTGTTGAGGTTGCCCCAGTAACTGCTGCGCGGGTGACCGCCCTTGTCGAGCGCCACGACGGGGACGGCATCGAACAGCGGATCGGGGTCGACTTGGGCCTTCTGCCAGTTTGCCGCGTTCGCGCATCCCGTATCGCAGCGGGCGTAGTACAGAGGAGGGACGACGCCCACGGAGTCGGATTTCTGGTACAGGAGATGGCGGCGGCCGCTGCCGTCCACGGCGAGAGCGCGCGCCGACGAGAACAGGAACTTGCCGCTGTCGAGCACGGTGATCTGCCAGTTGCTCGCCGTGGTGCAGCTGGTGGCGCAGAACGCGTACTTGAGATGGCCAGGCGCGCCGCTCACGAGCTCGATGTAGGTCACGTGGAGTTGGCCGTTGCTGTCTGCTGCGAGGGCGGCATCATATCCCGTACTGCCGCTCGAGTCGATCGTCGTCACTTGCCAGTTCGTCGCCTGCAGGCAGTTCCCGGAGCACGTCGCGTAGCGCAGGCGGCCCTGGCCGTTGTGGACCTGATAGGTGACGTGAAGGCTGCCGGCATCGGTGATGAGCGAACTTCCCAATCCGGAATTCGCCGTCGAGTCCACCGTCATGTGCTGCCAGCTTGTCGCCAGTGCGCACGACCCGGCGCAGGTCGCGTAGCGCAGCGTGCTGATGCCGTCCTGCGAGTACAGCACGTGCACGCGCTGAGACACGTCCACCACGAGGGACGTGGTGGCGATGGAGCCCACCGTCGAGTCGATCGTCGTCGTGGCGAATGGCGGGCTAATTGGGGGCGGGTTATTGGTGGTCGGAGGCCCTTCGTTGTGGAGGCAGGCCACCAGCAGTACGGCCCACGAAGCCGCGGGAATCGTCCGCATGATTTCCTCTATGGGCTATCGGACACTTTCCTCCAAACGTAATACACCGGCACGCCGAGCAGCACGAGCAGCAGCCCCAACACAGCGTACGTCCGGGTCGTAGGCACGACGAGCAGCGAAGCCGCGATCAATCCGGTCATCACCACGTAGGCCCCGGGAAGCCACGGGTACCCCGGGGCGCGCCGCGGCCGCTCGGCGTCGGGACGTTTGGCGCGCAGAACAAAGAGTCCCACGGTGGTCAGCAGGTAGAACAGGATCGCCGCGATGATCACGAAGTTGAGCAGCTGGCTGTACGTGCCCGACAGGCAGAGGAGCGATGACCAGACCGCCTGCACCACGAGCGCCACGCTGGGCGTCTGATATCGCGGGTGCAGCCGTCCCGCAGAGTGGAAGAAAAGATTGTCGCGGGCCATGGCGTAATAGACACGCGCGCCCGATAGAATCAGCCCGTTGTTGCAGCCGAATGTCGAGATCATGATCGCCGCGGCCATGATGAAGCGCCCCGGGGTGCCGAGCATGGCTTCGAGTGCGGCGGTGCCGACGCGGTCCTGCGGGGCCGTCGCGATGGCGGAGGACGGGAGGACGCTCAGATAGGCGACGTTGGCCAACACATACAACACCGTCACAACGCCCACGCCCATCGTCATGGCGAAGGGCAGGTCGCGTTTCGGGTCCTTCATCTCGCTCCCGGCGAACCCGACGTTATTCCACGCATCCATGGAGAAGAGCGAGCCGACCATCGCCGCGCCGATCGTGCTCAGTCCGATGGCGACGCCGCCGCTGTCGAGAAAGTGCCCGCCGAAGTTTGCCGCGACGGCATCGGCGTGCCGGCCGATCGTGATGCCGAGCAGGATCAGGAGCGCGAGACTCGCCGCTTTGGTCGCGGTGAACGTGGTCTGAATGACGGTGGCGGTGCGGACGCCGCGGATGTTGATCGCCGTCAGCACGACGACCGAGGCGATCGCAAACAGGCGTTGCGGCGACAGGCCCACCACGATGGGGCCGATCGGTTGCGGGAGCGTGATCGTCCCGCCCCAACCGGGGAATACATCGGGGTGCAGCGCGGGCCAGAAGACAGCGGTGAAACGCGCGAAGGCGACGGCGACGGCGGCGATCGTGCCGGTCTGAATCACGACGAACAGCGTCCATCCATACAGGTAGCCGAAGAGCGGGGAAATCGCCTCGCGCAGATACACGTACTGGCCGCCGGCGTGCGGGTACATGGCGGACAGCTCGCCGTAGGTGAGCGCGCCCATCAACGTCACACCGCCCGACAGCGCCCAGACGAGGAGCAGGTATCCCGGGGCGTGGACCTCACGCAGGATCTCGGCTGAGACTATGAAGATCCCCGAGCCGATCATCGAGCCAACCGCGAGGGCCGTGGCGTCCCAGCGCGAGATCGCCCGAACGAATTCGGCCTGTGGTTGTTGCGCGGTCGCCATGCTGCGGGATCGCTCCATTGAAGGTCTGCTAACCTAGTGGCCCTCGCACCCGGTGGCTATTCTAGTGCGCCGATTCAATCCATCTCCCATCATCGTCGAGGGAACCGTGCCCCTGCGACTGTTGCCGCGCGAAGAAGAGTTCTTCGACCTCTTCGTCGAGGTCGCCAAACGCAACCAGGAAGCCGCCGGCAAGCTGCGCGAGCTCTTCGAGGCTCCACCTGAACGGCGCACGCCGATCGTCGAGGCGATAAAACGGCTCGAGCACGAATGCGACCAGGTCACCCACGAAGTGGTGAACCGGCTCGACCGCACCTTCATCACGCCGCTCGACCGGGAAGACATCCATCAGCTGGCGTCCGATCTCGACGACGTGATCGACACGATCGACGGCACCGCGAGGCGCGCCCAGATCTTCCACCTGGGGGTGTCGCCCCAGGGCGTTCGCCGGCTCACCGAAGTCATCGTGCGTATGACGGAGGTCCTCAAGGAAGCGGTCGGGCGCCTCAAGAAAGGCGACGACGTCATCAAGTACTGCGTCCAGGCGAAGAGTCTGGAAGAGGAAGGGGACGTCATTTACCACGAAGCAATGGGCCAGCTGTTCGAAAAGGAGACGAACGCAATCGAGCTGGTGAAGTGGAAGGAGATTTACGACAACCTCGAGCGCACACTCGATGAAGCGGAGGACGTCGCCAACGTCGTTGAGTCCATCACGCTGAAGCACGCCTGATGGACAGCACCGTCTGGCTCGTTCTCGCGATAGTGCTGGTCGCGCTCACCTTCGACTTCATCAATGGATTCCACGACAGCGCGAACTCGATCGCGACGGTCGTTTCGACGCGTGTGTTGTCCCCGTTTGCCGCCGTGGGGTGGGCCGCCTTCTGGAACTTCGTCGCGGCGTTCGTGTTCGGCACCGCGATCGCCAAGACCATCGGGAAGGGCATGATCGACCTGAGTGTGGTCGACCCGACGGTGATCGTGGCCGGGCTGTTGGGGGCGATTGTGTGGGATCTGTTGACGTGGTGGTGGGGCCTGCCGACCTCCTCCTCGCACGCTCTGGTTGGAGGCTACGGCGGCGCCGCGATCGCCAAGGCGGGGTTTATCGCCATCATTGCCAGCGGCTGGACGAAGACGCTGGTGTTCATCGTCGTCGCCCCGCTGCTGGGTCTCTCGCTTGCCCTGTTGTTGACGGTGTTGCTGTCCTGGGTCTTGCGCCGCTCCCTCCCGCGCCGCGTGGACAAGTCGTTTCGCACGCTCCAGCTGCTGTCGGCGGCGGCGTACTCACTCGGTCATGGGACCAACGACGCGCAAAAGACGATGGGAATCATTGTAGCTCTGTTGTTCACGAGCCAGGCCAGCTTCAGCAACTTTCCCATCCAGGCCTTGCATCTGACCTCGGCGGACAAGATCCCCGTGTGGGTGATTCTCATCGCGCACGCCGCGATCGCCCTGGGGACACTGGCGGGCGGCTGGCGCATCGTGAAGACGATGGGGCAGCGGATCACCCGGTTGCGCCCATTCGGAGGATTTTGCGCCGAAGCCAGCGGGGCGGCCACGCTGTTCATTTCATCTCATTTCGGAATTCCGGTCAGCACGACGCACACGATCACGGGCGCGATTACGGGAGTGGGCGTCGCGCAACGTGCGACGGCCGTACGCTGGGAGGTTGCCGGACGGATCGTCTGGGCATGGATCCTGACGATCCCCATGGCTGCCGGGATCGCAGGACTCACCTACATCCTGCTCCACGCGCTGCATCATTGATGCTTCAATCCAGCTTGATCGTCAGCACCCGCAGCTCGGTCATCTCCTCGATCGCGTAGCGCACGCCTTCGCGTCCCAGCCCGGACCCCTTCGCGCCGCCGTAGGGGAGGCGATCGACGCGATAGCCGGGCATGTCGTTGCCGTTCACCGCGCCGACGTCGAGCTCGGCGTGCAACCGGAACAGCGTGCGCACGTCGCGCGTGAATACTCCGGCCTGCAGTCCCCACGGCGACCGGTTCACCGCCGCGATCGCGTCATCCAGAAGTCGATAGGGGGTGACGGTCACGAGCGGCGCGAACACCTCTTCGCAATTCACCTTCATCCCCGGCGTCGTCTTCACGAGCACCGTCGGATCGAGGAATGCCCCGCGACGCGTGCCGCCGACGAGCACTTCAGCGCCACCCGTCTTCGCTTCTGCGATCCACCCCTCGACTCGCGCCGCCGCGTCCTGAGAGATGACGGGTCCCACGTCCGTCTGCTCATCGAGCACGTCCCCGACGACCAACGCCGCCACCTTCGGCACGAATGCGTCGAGGAAGGGCTGATAGATGTCCTGGTGGACGTAGATGCGCTGCGTCGAAATGCACGATTGACCCGCGTAGGTGAATCCGCCGAGGGCGCAGCGCGCGGCGGCCCAGGGGATGTCGGCATCCGGCTCGATGATGACACCGGCGTTGCCGCCCAGCTCGAGCGCGACGCGCTTCGTCCCCGCCTTGGCCCGGATCGCCCAGCCCGCGGCGGCGCTGCCCGTGAAGGTGATGAGCCGGACGCGGGGATCCTCGATCAGAATCTGTGCGACCTCGACATGGCAGGGCACCAGGTGCGCGCCGCCCTTCGGGTACCCCGACGCCCGCACGATCTCCATCAGCATCAGGGCGGCGAGGGGGTCCTGCGGCGGCGGCTTCACGACGATCGTCGCCCCGCACGCGAGCGCGGGTGCGAGTTTGTGCGCCGCCAGCAGAACCGGAAAGTTGAACGGCGTGATTGCCGCAATCGGCGACAGCGGGAAGCGGCGCGTCAACGCCAGGCGACCCTTTCCCAGGGGGACCGAGTCGGTCGGCAGCACCTCGCCGCCGATGCGCGTCGCCTCTTCGGCGGCATCGCGGAACACGGCGATGGCGCGGTCGATCTCGACGCGCGCCTGTGCGATCGGCTTGCCGGCTTCGAGCGCCAGCGTGCGCGCCATCGCGTCGCGTTGCGCCGCGACGCCGTCCGCGATCTTGCGCAGGCTCGCCGCGCGTTCGTAGGCCGGCAGCTCGCGGCACGTCCGCGCCGCCGCGACGGCCGCGTCGAGCGCGCCGCGCACTTCTTCCGGCGACGCCAGCGTAACGACTCCCACCTCGCTCGCGTCGGACGGAGAGCGGATGATCATAGACCAAGCGCCTCCACCACGGTTTCCGCGATCGCGGCGTCCTGCACCCCCACGCCGGTGAGGTCGGCGATGGTGATCTCGTGCGGCAGCTCCCGACCCAGGAGCCGCCCGGCCACGAGATCGCCGAGCTCTCCGGTGACCTTGCGTCGCGTCACGGCTCCGGCTTCGAGCGCGTGGTGCAGATTACCGAACCGCTCCGTCTGCACTACCCGGTCGGCGAACAGCTTGTCGGCCTTGGCCATGAGGGCCGGCTCCAGCTCCACCTTGTCGGGGCTGTCTGTCCCCGCCGATGTGATGTGCGTGCCCCGTGCCACCCACGCCGCCTTGATGAGCGGGGTCGTGCTCGCCGTGATGCTGACGATGATGCGGTGGTCGCGCACCGCGGACTCGAGGGCGGGGGCGATGCGCGTCGGGACGACACCGGTGAACTCGGCGGCGAGCGCTTCCGCCCGCTCGAAGGTGCGGTTCCAGAACGTGATCCGGTCGAGCTGGCGCTGCGCCAGAATGGCGCGCGCGGTGAGGCGGGCGAGCCCGCCGGCGCCGACCAGCAGGGCGGTACGGGCATCGATCGGCGCGAGGTGCTTGAGGGTGATCGCGATCGCGGCGGCGGTGCGCAGATCGGTGAGGTAGCCGTGCTCTTCCAGCACCAGCGCCGGCGCGCCCGTGTTCGCGTCCAGGAGCAGAAACAGTCCATCGCCGGCCGGCTTGCCGCGTTCGACGTTGGCTGGGAAGCCCGTCGCCACCTTGAGCACGATAAATCGGCCGCCGGTGAGCTGCGCGCCTTTGACGTGAATCGATGCGGTGGGCCGGGAGCGCTCCATCGCCATCGGCTCGGGCAGCGTCGCCTGACCCAGCGCCAGCGCCTTGAACCCGCGCTCCACCGCCGCGATCGCCGCAGCCAACGTGATCTTGTCGCGGAACTCCTCGAGGCGGACGACCCGCACGTCAGTCGCTCAGGGCCGGCCTCAAGCCGGTCGCCGTGGCCTGCAGCGCCGCCCGCAGCTCGGGAAGCTCGTTGCCGAAGCCGAAGCGCAGGTAGCCCGGCATGCCGAAGTGCTCGCCCGGGACGAGCAGGACACTCTGTCCGGCGCGGACGCTGTCCACCAGCGTTTCACCGTCCACGCGCGAGTGGTACCGCGCCCAGCAGATCGCCCCCGCCTGCGGCGGCACCCAGCTGAACGACGGCCCGAAGCTCCGGAGCCACTGCTCGAGCACCGGATAATTCTCCCGCAAGATCCCGCGCGTGCGTGCGAGCAGGCGCTCGCGCACCGCCGGTTGCAGCGCCAGGGTGGCGAGATGGTCGCTCGCGCCGGAGGGGCCGATCGTCGTGTAATCGTGGCGCGCCCAGGCGTCCGCGACGATCGGCGCCGGTCCCACGAGCCAACCGATCCGGAGGCCGGGGAGTCCGTACGCCTTCGAGAGGCCCGCCACGCAGATGAGCCGGTCGCAGCTGCCCCAGAACGACGCCGTCGTTTTTCCATCGCGCTCGGCGCCCATGTACACCTCGTCGGCGAGCAGCCAGGCGCCGACTTCGGCGGTGCGCTCGATGATCGCGCGGCGCATGGCGTCGGCGAGGATGTGTCCCGTCGGATTGTGGGGGTTCGTCACCACCACGAGCTTGGTCCCCGGGGCGATCGCCGAGCGAATCTCGGCGGGGTCGGGCGCCCAGCCGCGGTCCTCGTGCAGGCGGAAGGGGCGCACCTGCGCTCCCAGGTTCTGCACGTGCCCCCACAGCTGCAGGTAATTGGGCAGCAGCATCGCGACCTGGTCGCCCGGCTCGATCACGCGCAGCGCGGCGAGGTAGTTCGCTTCTGCGCTGCCGTTGGTGACGAGCACCTGATCGGACGTCGCTCCCGGGTAAAGGGCGGCGATGCGCTCCCGCAGCGCGTCGGTGCCGTTGGACTGGCTGTAGCCGAGCCGTACGTCGAGCAGCGGGTCGGCGGCGGCCTGGGCGAGCGCCAGCAGCTCGCGTACGCTCAGCGGGTGCACGCCCGATTCCGACAGGTTGTAGCGCACCCGGTTCTCCCAGGTGCTCTGCCAGCGCTCGAGATCGAAGGTGACGAAAGGCATCAGGCGAGGCTCGCGATATCCTGTGGTTGTTCCAGCCAGTAATCGGGATCGACGTCTTCGAGATGCTCGCGATCGAACGGTCCCCACAGCACCGCCGCGGTCTTCACGCCGGCCGCGCGGCCGCACTCGATGTCGTGACGCGAGTCTCCGATGAATACGGCATCCGCCGCCGGCTTTCCCGCCTGGGCGAGCGCGATGAGCACGGGCTCGGGATGCGGCTTGGGGTGCGACACGTCATCCGACCCGACGACGACGTCGAAGGCGTCTTCCAGCCCCGCGACCCGCAGCCCCCTGATCGCGCCGCCGCGCATCTTGCTCGTGACGAGGCCGAGCGTCTTGCCGCCGGCGTCGAGGCGGCGCACCTGCTCGACGACGCCGTCATAGGGCCGCACCAGCTCGTCGTGATGCGCGAGGTTGTACTCGCGATACGTCTCCACCATCGCCTTGATTTCGGTTTCGTCGTCGCTCCACAGGCGGAATTGCACCCACAGCGGGGTACCGAGACCCTCCATCCAGACGTCGTCGGGGGGTTCGTAGCCGCGATGTGCGCGCATCGTATGGCGGTACGAGCGCAGGATCAGCTCGATCGAATCGATCAGGGTTCCATCGAGGTCGAACAGAAACGTTCCGAACGACACCGGATCACCGGCCGCCGCTGCGCCGAAACCAGGCGCAATCGGGCGCCAGCGGGCAGACGTCGCAACGCGGAGTCGCGCGGCAGGTCTCCTGCCCGTGGTGGCGCAGCAGCTGGTGCGCCTGGATCAGCCAGTTGTAGTCCCGCGGCAGATCGGCGGACAGCGCCTCCTGCACCGAGTTGTAGGCCGCCGTCCCCGTCGCTCCCGGCTTGCCGTACCCGATCCGCTGCAGCACCCGCAGCCCGTTCGCTTCCGGGGCGAGAGTTGCCTGGGTGCGGCAAAACAGCAGAATCCGGTCGGCTCCCGTCTCCCCGATCCCCTTGAACCGCTTCAACAGCTTCTTGGCTTCGACTGGAGACTCGCGCACCAGGGTCCGCACCCGGGCGAGGCCGATCTCGATCATCAGCTCGGCGGCCTCGCGCAGCTTGGCGAGCCGGGCGCCGCCGTTCGGGCCCCCGGGAGCCAGGAGCTCGAGCATCTTCGGCTTGGGGGTGCGCAGGATGGCCTGCGGCGTCGTGCCGATCTTCTGGCGCAGCGTGCGGAACACCAGGGCGCGCTGCTCGTCGTCGGGGAGGACGGCGACGTGCTCCCAGATGATCCACTCGAAGGGGCCGCTCGGGATCGGCCGCTTGGGCCGGCCATAGAGGGCGCGAAGACGGTCGACATAGGCCCGCAGGGGCAGTGTAGGGTGTCGCATGGAGCCATAAAATTGTCCTCGATGGCCAAAGCGTGACAACCCGTGCCGACGGAAATGGCGTCCTTGCGGCCCCTCCCGTGCCTCAGCCGCCGCGCGCCAATCGAATCGCGGCCACCAGACGGGGGATTGGAGCCTCCGCCGCCACGGCGACGGGCCGCAGCCCCTCGTGCCACGCGAGGATGGCGGCGATGTCGACCGGTCGGTGACCGGCGATCAGATCATCGAGCAGGAAG
>Ga0126383_10003779_pt1 | contig 10096 bp, 8 predicted proteins | sample PanSoiMetPlot_35_FD_96882 | JGI IMG/M metagenome (GOLD analysis project Ga0126383, IMG submission 96882) | Tropical forest soil microbial communities from Panama - MetaG Plot_35 | ecosystem: Environmental > Terrestrial > Soil > Tropical forest > Bulk soil | place: Panama | collected 2016-02-17
ATCCGCCGCCTGCTGAAGGCACAGGAATTGGGCCGCGAAGTTGGCGATCTCTCTACGCTGGAAGAATAGTCTTACCGCGGATTGCCGCGGATCAACGCGGATCAGGAAAATCGGGTGATCGCGCGTGATCGGGTGATCGCGCGTGATCGGGTGATCCGGTGATCGGTTATCACACGACGAGCTACCTGTATAACGAATACCAGCCACGCACGTTTGCTTATTGCTATTCGTCCCTGATTTTGGGACGCCGGCGATCTCGGCGATTCCACCGATAAGGTAAGGCCCTTAATCCCTGTAACTCGGTAGCAGGCCCTATTTGCACTCACGCCATTTGCAACAAGAATTGCCAGTAGAAACCCATACGTAATTTATTCAATGCTGGGCACACACAAGTGCGCTCACGTGAAAAAAGGGGAAACTCTGGTGAGAGTTGCCGTAGCCGCTTTGCTATTCGCGTTTTTGGGCCAATCGGTCTTTGCCCTGGTTGAAGAAGGACGCCGCGCAACTCCGTCCGTGACCATGCCGGCTTCCAATTCCGCAGCGCCTGCAAACCCCGCACCTGGTGAGCCGAAAGCTGATGTTCTGGTAGCAGCCGTGCCTGTTGCGCCTCTAATACCCACAGCAGAAAAGATTATTGAACCACTGCCCGTGCTTTCTACCGGGCCCTCACTGGGCAATGAGTTCTTAGTCAATAACAGCCTGGCGCCGATCCATGCTTTATTTGTGCCGCCCACAGCCGTAATCAAGCTCAAGCAGCAGCCTTCGCATAGCTTCTTTGACGCTCGCAACAGACTCGGCTTCGCCTCACTGGGCGCATCGCTCACCGCAGACGCGCTCTCCACGCAAAAAGGCCTGGCTTATCCCGGCTTTCATGAGATGAATCCCATCGCGCGCCCGTTTGTGCAGAGCCGCGTGGGCGCAGCCGCATACAATGCCGGCAGCTTCGGCCTCATGGCGGGAATCATGTATTGGGCCCACAAGAAAGAGCACCACAAGCTGGAGCGCATCCTGCCGCTCGCCGTCGGCGGCTGGGAAGGTTTGTTGAGCTTCAGGAATTACCGGGCCATTGCGAATCGGCCAAGGTAAGCTGCACGCCGCACCTGCGGAGATCGCAAATCACCATTACGCAGCGCATCATCAGCCACGCGGCTTCCACTCTCTCGCCGCGTTACCGCGATCTTCTTCTCCGGGTCGGTTTATGGTCCCGTTTACCGCGGCTCGCACGCTTGCTCTTTGCTGACCCCAGAATACCGCGGCGCGTGAAGATGCCCCGAATGGCGGCTTCGTTGGCGCCGGCGTTCAGCTGCTTGTCGGCCATGATCAGGGCAAGGGCCGCGTCTTCGAAGTGGGCATTGCGCGCTATCAGAAAGTGATGCGACAAGATCAGCTTATCCGCAGGGTGGCGTCCAAGGTGCTCGCGGATCTGCCACAAACAGGCCGACCATATCTCGCCATCGGAATGCACTTCCTTTTCGATATCTTTTGGATAGCGCTTCTTGCTGTCCAGCCGCCGCAGGAAGGGCGGATTGGCCCGGCTATAGGAGGTGGCGTCCCACGACCCAACGCACTTCTGGAAGCGCGCGGACTTCATATCGGCGAAAAAGCTGCCTGCCAGGTAATCGCCAAAACCCTCGCCCATGGCCCCCGCTTCTCTCCCGGACCCAAAACCGGGCACCTGCGCATCCTGGATGGAGTGTCCATATTCATGAACGATGATCTCCGCATCTTCGGCATCATCCACTCCGCCGGTGCCGAAGTGAAGCGCCTTGTCCACAGGACTGTAAAAAGAGTTGTCGTCTTTCTGGGCCGCTATATCAACAGAAATGGAACGGCGATTCACGTCTTTAAATCCAAGGCTCTGGATGTACCGCTGCACGCGGTCGATGTGAAAGTAGACCATCACTTCCTTAAACGCCGGCTTGTTGCGCTTAAAAGGAAATTTCCGGTCTTTGGCCTGGACCCGCTTCTTGGTCAGCCTGGTGTTCACGTAGGGGCCGTCGAGAAAGCCGCTGGCGGCAATGTCCGGCAACTCCACGTGGCGATAGGCGGCATCGGGGACCGGCTTGCTGTTGCGGAGCTTGATATCGTTCAGCGTTACCACCGGATTAGGATCAAAGACCAGTCCCTGGCCGCGCGCCGTCTTCAACATGTCCTCTTTGTGTAGTACAGAACCAGTCCGGGCGCTGATGTAGATCCTCCAATCGTGCGCCGGCTTGCAGACAGGCACCAGGAATTTCCAGGCCGGCTCCGCAGTCTTGCCCACCGGATAGTTCACCAGTTCAGAGGTAACCCCTCCGCGAATACGCGGTTTGGTGACGTGCAATGCTGTCAGCGCCTTTTTCAGCGCGGCGCTTTCAGTCAGCAGGTCCTTGGTCGCGGTTTTGCCAATCGCGGCGTGCAGGTCCTGCGGAATGGCGTTGTTGGAAAAATGATAGGCCCGGTTGTCGTGGTCCAGGTCCACCTTCACCCACGCGCCGGTGATCGGCTTTTTGTTGTGGTATTGCTGAAACAGAACATGCGTGCCCAGCGGGCTCTCTATCACCTTGTCAAACTTCAGGTCGCTGAGGTCGGGCTTGATCTTCAGCTCCCTGGCGATGGTCTTGAGAAATGCCTGGGCCGCGGCGCGGGGTGTGCCCTTGCGCGCCACGTCTTGAATGGCGAATGCCTTGTGCGGGGTCCCGTAAGTCGGGTGGCGTACGATTTTCGCCGCCTTCAATTTTCCAATGGCCGGCATTGCTTCTTCCTCCGTTGGCGCTCAAAATGAGCGCAGACTCGTCTGCCTGGCCAGGAAAGACCAGGCGCACACGATTCCCAGCGATGGGTTTATCCCGCGGCTTCAGCGTTCTACATGTGAAACTTGACTACCACGGCGGTCTCCACTTGCTCTGGTTCGCCATTCAACTGGAAGGGCTGGTATTCCCACTGCCTAACCGCATCCAGCGCGGCCTGGATCAGGATTGGGTGTCCGCTCACGGGCTTGATGTTGGCCACGTGACCTTGTTTATCAATCAGCACATGCAGAATCACGTTGCCTTGAATATGCGCGATCCTGGCCATCTCTGGATAGTTTGCTTCCACTTTATGGGCCAGCATTTTTTCGGCCTGGCTGGGCTCGATCATGGGTGCGTCATATACTTGCCGGCTGGAATCTACCGTGAGATGTGCAAATTCCGTGCTTGCCGCGGTGCCCTCTTGCGGGTTGCAGGTACCCATCGCGGCCAGCATCCTTGTCGCCTCCGATGTGGACTTGCCAAAATCGAACGGCAACGCCACCGCGGTACCCACCTCCACAGGCTCTCCGGCGTCTCCGGGATGCTGGTGCAACAGAAAAGGACGAAACGTCCATTGCTTCACGGCCGCAATCGCCGCCTGCTGAAGTGCAGGATTGTCACCGTTCCTGGAACGGCAACCAAAAAAGCCGCTGTCAAGCGGACGGACATCAGAGACGTTTCCGTCCTTGCCAATCGTGAATGCGATCACAATTTGTCCGGCGACCTCCGTGCTCTTCACTACATCGGGGTAGTCGGGTTCAACTTTTTTGAGCGATAGATTCTCCGCCGTTCTCTGGCTGATAACTATTTCGGGCGACCGTCTCTGCTGCTGCGCTTTGGCTGAAACTACATACAAACTAAGGCATAAACTAAAAATAATAACTGCTGGAAGGAAGTATCTGGCTTTCATAGGCAATTATCCTGAGGCACAGACAAGGAGATGTCAACAAGATATCGGCGACGGCAGGACAGCTTCTTAGAGGTGAAGAAGTCCCTGGCAAGGTCTGCTATAGAATGTCTCCCTACTTACTAGTGTGCTTCTTTAGGGTTTCGGGGACACTTTTTGTGAAATTTACTTTTTGGTCCGATAACGCTACAGCTTCGTTAAGTCTCGTCCCGGCAGTCAACAGAATCGGCGCAGCTAAATTCTGGCGATGCCTGGCCGCGCGCCCGAACGGAATAGTTATGTATCGCCCTGGCTAATACGCCAGATGCGAAGCTGGTCAAAGATCTAATCTTGCAGCGATGACCAGCGGATCGCCGCGCACCGGCAGGCTGATCCACTTTCCTGTGTACAGCTCTTTCCGTCATCTTCACAGCGAAATTTGATGACCACGGGGGTCTCCACTTCCGCGGGTGCGCCATTCAACTGGAAAGGCTGATATTGCCATTGCTTCACCGCGTCCATCGCGGCCTGTATCAGCAGGGGATGCCCGCTTTCCCTCTTTATGTCGATAACATGACCTTGTTTATCGATCAGCAGATGCAGAACAGCATTGCCTTGAAGCTGGCCCTCTTCCATCCTTCGCGGATATTGCGCTTCTACTCTGTGGATCAACTGGGGTTCGGCCCGTTCGGGGGGTATCACGGGCCGCCCGAATTCGGCCCGCGTGGGGTCCTTCATGGACGCAAATTTAGAGGGTGGTGCATCCTTCGGCATATTGCAGGGAGCCATGTCCGCCGGCGCGCTTGAGGGCGCCGCGCCGGGCTTGCGAAAATCGAACGGCAGGGCTATCGAGGTCTCCACCTCCACGGGCTTCCCCTCGTCTCCGGGTATATCGTGCATACGATAAGCAACGAACCGCCATTGCTTTACGGCCGCAATCACTGCTTGCTGAAGTTCCGGATCTTCACTGTTCACGGACTTGCAGCCGAATATGCCAACGGCAACCTGACGAGCATCAGAGACGTTTCCATCCGGGCCAATGATGAACGTGATGACAATTTGTCCCGCGATCTCTTTGTTCTTCACTGCTTCGGGATAATCGGGTTCAACTTTCGCCATTAATAGCGCTTCCGCCCCTGCCTGGCTGATCGCTACGCCTGGACGCCGTTTCTGCTGCTGCGCGTTGGCCAAAGCTGCGCCCAAAACTACGCACAAACTAAAAATAGTTGCTGCGATAGAGATGTATCTGACTTTCATAAGCCGATATGCTGAAGGACAAAGGGGGAGATGTCAACAAGATATCGACGTGAAGAGAACCTTGCGAGGCTGCCGCTGAATAGTCTTACTACTTATCTAGTGTGCGTTTTTAGATATCCGGAACATTTTTCGGAATTTATTTTCGCGTTAGCTCTCGGACACTATAGAACTTGCGTTTTCGTCAAGTCGCGCCTTCATCGGAGATACTCTGCTTAAACCACTGGCCTATCGTCCTTGTCCAGACCGGTCATCGCCTCCAGCCATTTGCCGGGGCGTTTCCAGCCAAAAAGGTCCAGCACGAAGAGAATGACGAACACTATCCCTTTAACCATCCATTTAATAATCTCGTCCATAAAGAGTTCCAAAATGCTAGCCGGGGCATTTCAGCCATTGAATAATCCACAACGCCGTGGTAGCAGAAAAAAATCGTGGAATAAAAACCGCCGCCGCTGGTTCTTTCAGTATATCTTCTCAAACTCCTCAACCTGGGGGCCGCACCTCTCATGCGGCCCTTTTTCTTTTGGCAAAACCTCACCACAGATGAACACGGATAACACCGATTTGCACGGATCTCTTTCCGCTTTACGATCTGGCACGGAATTCATTGATCCTGTGTTGATCCGTTCAATCCGTGTTGATCCGTGGTAGGAAGTTATTCGGTCGTCGCAGGGCGGCGATGCGAGCGCATCGACCGCGCGATCAGCCCCAGCCCTCCCACCAGCAGAATCAGCATGACCAATGTATGGAACAACGTGGCCGGCTGGAAGTAGATGTGCATGTTGGCGATTACTCCGGCCAGGATAAACAGCGCGCCGGCTGCGGTGAGCAGCCATCCGATTGTGCTGCGACCGTTAAAGAACAGGATGGCAATGCCGAACAGCAGCGGGATGAGCGTGACGCCAAAGCTATTGGCGCCCCAGAAGCTCCAGTAAGAGCCCATGACTGTGACCTGATTGGAAATGAGGTAGCCGCCAACGCAGGTCATGATAAAACCCACAGCAAATTCGCCCAGGCCGCCGGGCGTGCCGCCAACATCGTTCATAGAACGGTTGTTCTCCATGCGGTGAAGGATAGCAGGAAAACAGCAATTAGCAATTAGCCATTAGTAATTAGCCGAAACCAGCTTTTAGCTAAGAGCTAAAGGCCAAGAGCTCGTTTCTTACGGCGTGGCTGAAGCCGGGACCATGTTGTGCTTGGCCAGCAGGCTGCCGGTTGCATGATCCACTTCCGCCAGCGCTTTCTGGTAGCCGATCTGCGCCTGCACCAGGCTCGTTTCCGCCTGGGAGAGCTGGTTCTGCGCGTCCAACACAAAGAAGATGGTCTGTGCGCCAAGCTGGTACTTGCGCTCTTCTGCCGCCAGGTTCTTGGCCGCCAGGTCGCGCGACGATTGCGCCGCTGTAATCACCAACTCCGACAGCTCCAGGTCACGCACGGCGTTTTTTACTTCCGTGCTGATGCTCTGTTGCAGGCTGCGCATCTGGTAAAGGCTGCGGCGCTTGGAGACCAGAGCGTTGCCCAGGTCGGCCGCCGCTGCATTGTTGTGGATGGGAAAACGCAATTGCAGGCTGATGCCGTACGTGGGAAAGTTGAAGCCTCCAACCTGCGAGAGCGAATCTGTAAACCCGCCGTTGGAAATTACGACGGGCGTGCCCGTGGAGTTATCAAACACAATGCCGCCCAGGCCATTGCTGGCGTAAGTGGCGCTCAGGTTGAGGTCAGGACGCAGGTTGTTGCCGGCCAGCTTGGCGTTGGCATCGTCAATGGCCAATTGCTGGTTTTGCGACTCGATCTCCGGCCGGTTCTTGAGCGCATTGCCCATCGCTTCCTGCAGATCGACAATTTCCAGCTTGCTGCCAACATCCGCTGAGTCCGTCAGCTCCAGATCGAGCGCGCCGGAGCGAGCATCAAGATCGGCGCCAAGCGTCTGGCGCAAAGTGTTCTCCACCTGCTTCAGACTGTATTCCGCCTGGATGACCGGCACCTTGCGTTGCGCCACCTGTGACTCTGAGCGGTAGATATCGAGAGGTGGCAGAGCGCCAAGTTCCAGGGCGCGCTTGTCACGCGCGTAACTGGCTTCTGCCAGCTCAAGCGATTTCTTCAGGACTTCCAGGGTCTTGCGCGCCTGCACCACGTCCCAGTATTGGTTGATCACGCGTTGCACTGTGTCATTCAACTGCGCTTCAAAATTGGCGCGCGACTGTCGCACGCCGCGCTGGGCGATGATAATGGGCGCCCGGTTCGCGAAGATCCCGAAACGGCGTAGCAACGGCTGTGACAGAGAAAACGTGAGTCCGGAGCTAAACGACGGGTTCACCGTGGCAAAGACGCTGTTGGTGGTGGAGCGCGTGGTGGCCATGCCTACACTCACGCCAGTGCCGGTTTGAAAGGCCTGCGAATAGCCGAAGGTGGTGGCCTGGTTGAGCGTGCTGAGCGTGGAAGCGCCGCTGAGCGTCGACGAACTGGGCGCTACCGACCGCGTGGGCACGAACCCCGCGACAAACAGGGGATCGAAAGGCGAGTGGGCGCGCTGCACCGCAAACTGCGAGAGATCAAACTGCGCGCGGTCGACGCTGACGTCGCTGTTGTTGAGCAACGTGAGCAGCACGGCGTTTTCCAGGCTCAGCCGCAGCTTGCCGTCGACAATGAATTCGTCCACGCGGCTGGGCCCCTGCACCTGCGTGGGGGCCGCAGGCCGATGAAAAAGATTGCCGGTGGAAGGCTTGTTGGGCGTGAGCTGCGCGCCGGCGCTGAGCGCGCAAAGCAGCAGCAATCCCGGAATGCATTTGCGGAACAACATGACTTGGCGAATGTGCATGGCGATAAAATCCTGGTTACTCGTAGCGGATAGCTTCCACTGGATCAAGGCGCGCAGCCTGGCGCGCAGGATAAATGCCGAACAGCAGTCCGATGGAAACGGAGAAAGCGAATGCCAGCAGAATAGAACTGAAAGTAGTCACGGTGGACCAGCCCGCCAGCAACGCAATGACGCGCGACATGCCGAAGCCAAAGGCAATGCCCAGCAGGCCTCCCATCAGCGAGATGAGCACGGCTTCCACCAGAAACTGCCGGATCACATCGCGCTGCCGCGCTCCCAAGGCGCGCCGCACGCCGATTTCCCGCGTGCGCTCCAGGATGGCTGCCAGCATTATATTCATGATCCCAATTCCGCCCACCAAAAGGCTGATGGAAGCAATCGCCACCATTACCAGGTCAAAGATATGCTGAGTGCGTTGCTGTTGCGCCAGCAATTCCGCGGGCGCAATCACGCTGAAGTCGCCGGCATCGCGATGGGAAATGTTGAGCAGTGAGCGCACCACGTCCGCCGTGGGCACCGTATCCAGCGCCGAGCTCAACTGCAGATAGATGCCGTCAATTTCGTCTTTCATGTTGCTGCGGCTGTCTTCCAGCCTGAACATCGCGGCATAAAGCGGGACATAGATCAGGTTATTCAGGTCCTGCGCCGGCATGGATTCAATCGAGCTCTGCGCGCTCAGCTGCGGTCCCACCACGCCCACCACGTGGAACCACGCTTCGTTGATCTTCACATACTGGCCGACGGCCTCGGTCTGTCCAAACAGGCTGGCTTTCGCGCCCTGCCCCAGCACCGCCACCGGCGCCGCGCGATTATTTTCTCCATCGTCAAAGAAGCGCCCCGCCACCACCTTCAGGCTGCCAATCTGCTGATAATTCGGCGCGACGCCATACACCACCGGCATATCATGCTGCGGCTTGGGAATCATTCTTCCTGGTGTAAACCGCTTACGCGGTGTGCTCTGGACGATCCCGCTCACGTTCGACTGGATCACGCGAAAGTCACGCAGCGACAGTCCCAGAGAAACCTTGCGGACCTTCTGCATGTCTTCCCATGCATTGGCTTCGTGCGCTTCCACGATCACGTTGCGCACGCCCATCTGCTCAATCAGCGCCATCACCTGCGCCCGCGCGCCCGCGCCAATGGAGAGCATGGCGATCACCGCCGCCACGCCGAAAATCATGCCCAGCATGGTGAGCAGCGAGCGCAACTTGTGCATCATCAGGTTTTCAAAACCCAGATTGAAGTCGACGAAGAACTGCGTCCAGTTGCGCGCAGACAGCAGGCTCTTCCACTTGGGCGCTGCGCTCATTGGCCCATCCCCATGGGCGAAGCGGACGCGTCTTTCTGCTCTTTCAACGCTTTTTCCGGATTCACCAGCGCCACTTCCGTGCCTTCCGGCAGGTTTTCCACGGCCACGCGGTTTTCCGTGCGGAATTTGATCCTGGCTTCCACCGGATCGAACTTGTCGCCATGCTTTACGTAAATGAACAGCTTGCCGTCTTTATCGAAAACGCACTGGCTGGGGACGTAAAGCTGGTCTTTGATCTGCGCGCCTTTTACCAAAACTTCCGCTGACGTTCCCGGCCGCATCTCCGCCGCGTGGCTCAAGAGATCGAAGGTCACGTCAAAGCGGCGGACTGTATCGGACCCAAAATCGCGGCGCGAAGCCATGCCGGCAATCGTCTTTACCTTGGCCGGAAAGACCGCGTCGGGCTGCGCGTCCATGCGTATCTCCGCGGTCTGGCCCACGTTTACGTTGGAGCGATCATTTTCAAAAACCTTAGCCACCGCTTCCATCTGGGCCACGTCCATCACTTCCGCAATAAACCGCCCGGGAAACACCAGGTCGCCCTCGCGATATTCCGGCAGCGACATTCCGGTAAACATCATGCCGCCGCTGGCGTCCATGTTTTCCTTGATGGAGACCAGGCCATCGATCGTCGCCTTGACCTGCATGTTGTCAATATTGTGTTGCGCCTGCTTCATGTTCAGCAGGGCCGTACGCCGCTTTTCTTCCAGCAGCGCAATTGACGCCGTGTTCGAGGCCGCGCGCGATCCCACGTCCTGCTCCAGTTGGGCCAGCTTGCGTTTGGCTTCTTCCAGGTTCAGCACGTTCTTTTTCCCGTCGATCTCGCTCACCAGCTCGTTGCGGCTTACTTCCAGCTCGGCGCGCCGCACGTCGAACTTCGCTTTCAGCAGCGCCACTTTGTCTTCCGCGGTCTTTACCTCGGCATCCGCTTTGGCTTTGGTGATCTCCTGTTCGGCTTCAGCAAGCTGTGAGCGGTTTTGCTCCAGGTTGAATTCCTGCTCGCTCGGATCAAACTCCACCACCACTTCGCCCGCTTTCACGGCTGTGCCAGTCTTGAG
>Ga0126383_10003780_pt1 | contig 10094 bp, 9 predicted proteins | sample PanSoiMetPlot_35_FD_96882 | JGI IMG/M metagenome (GOLD analysis project Ga0126383, IMG submission 96882) | Tropical forest soil microbial communities from Panama - MetaG Plot_35 | ecosystem: Environmental > Terrestrial > Soil > Tropical forest > Bulk soil | place: Panama | collected 2016-02-17
GAGGGTGTAAATAATTTTGTGTAAATGGTCATTGAGAGCCAAAGGGAGTAATTTGGCGAAGGAGAAGCAATGACCATCGACAATAAGCTGATAGACGAGCTGCTGAAGGAGTATCAAAAGCCGGAGGATTTGATTGGGGAAAACGGGCTTTTGAAACAGCTGACCAAGCAGTTGCTGGAACGGGCGATGTCGGCAGAACTGACCGAGCACGTGGGCTACGAGAAGCATGACCCGGCTGGGTATAACAGCGGGAACTCGCGCAACGGCAGTTCGGAGAAGACGATCAAAGGGAGCTTCGGGAGCGTGCCGCTGAAGGTGCCACGTGATCGAAACGGGAGCTTCGAGCCGCAGATTATCGAGAAGCACCAGACCCGGTTCACCGGCTTTGACGAGAACATCATTTCGCTATACGCGCGCGGCCTGACGACGCGTGAGATCCAGGAGCATCTGGAGGAGATTTACCACGTTGAGGTGTCGCCGGCGCTGATCTCGAACGTCACCGAAGAGGTGATAGATGAGGTGCGGGCCTGGCAGAACCGGCAGCTCGACGAGGTCTATCCGATCATGTATCTGGACGCGATCCAGTTCAAGATTCGAGATGCCGGACACATTAAGAACAAAGCGGTTTACCTGGCCATTGGCATCAATCTGGAAGGATTTAAAGAAGTGCTGGGGTTGTGGATTGCGCAGAGTGAAGGCGCCAAGTTCTGGCTGCAAGTGGTGACCGAGTTGAAGAACCGTGGGGTGCGCGACATCTTCATCGCTTGTGTCGATGGCTTGAAAGGTTTTCCGGAAGCGATTGAAACAGTGTTTCCGCAAACGACGGTCCAGTTATGCATTGTGCATCTGGTGCGGCATTCGCTGAGCTATGTGGGTTGGAAACAACGCAAACACGTGGCGGCCGATCTTCGGCTGGTCTATACGGCAGCCACGGCTGAGGCGGCTGAGCAAAAGTTGCAAGAGTTTGCGAACCAGTGGGATGAGAAGTTTCCTTTGATCTCCAGGTCGTGGCGCGCGAACTGGCCGCGGGTGATTCCATTCTTCGCGCACCCGCCGGAGATCCGGAAAGTGATCTATACCACCAACGCAATTGAGTCTTTGAATATGTCGTTGCGGAAAGTAACTAAAACTCGGGGTTCGTTCCCCAACGATGAGTCGGCCGCCAAACTGCTCTACCTGGCGCTGCGCAACATCAGTAAGAAATGGACCCAAAAGGTCCATGATTGGCAGTTGGCGCTCAATCAGTTCGCGATTATCTACGAAGGCCGTTTGCCGATCGACTAACCGGCGCTCCCCGACGGGCCGCTGCCGCTCGGCCAGAACCACCGGCTGTGGAAACCGTGGAAAAGCAAACTACGCTTTCCCACCGTTCCCACAGCCTCTACTGCTAACTCGGAGAATTACCACCCGACCGTTTACACAAAATATTTGACACTTCCGTTGCAAGTTCAAACCCGGAAATTAAATCTTTCTTAACTATTCGCAACGAAGACTTTCAGCGCCCTGAGGCATGAAGCTGAGCCCACAGGAGTTCAGGCTTTCGCACTTGAATCTCCCCGCTGGTCCTGCAAATCGGCACCCGAGGAACCCGCGTTTTCAGCTATTCGTATTCTCGCTTGTAACGAAAAGGTAAACGCTCAAAAAAGCACACTACCTGAACCGCGTTACCGAAGCAGCAAACCAGGCGGTTTGCTAAACCCGACGAAAGTCGAAACTGATAGTTAGAAAAGGAGAAATGTTATGGCAAGAAGAAAGCGCACCTCAAAAGTGCTGGATGTGGCCCGGCAGAGACTTGCCGGACTGAGGCAAATCAACCCAAAACCCGAGCTCGGGACGAACCTGAGTGACGAGATTTACGAAGCCGAAGTGAATGGCTTCATCACGGAACAGGATGCCTATAACGGCGAACTGGCGCTGTTGGACGAACGGACCAACCGGCTCGACGTCCGCGAACAGAAGCTGTCAGATCTCAACCAGCGCATACTGGCTGCGGTCAAAGGCCAATACGGTCCCGACAGCAACGAGTTCGAACAGGTCGGCGGCACCCGTCGCAGCGACCGCAAGAGGGCCGCCCGCCCGACGAAACCAACCACTGCCACCTAACCGTAAGGCCCTGGAGTCATTGACTCATTCCCTCATTGAGTCGGGCCCGACTCAATGACCCAACGAATCAATGAACCAATCGAGCGACTCAGCTCTCGAAAATCCACAATTCAGTTTTGGGAACAGACCAAGCTCAAACTTGAGATTTGTGCGATTTCGTTGTCGCGAATGAGGAAGATGCCTGCGTTCATGATAATTTCCGAGAGTCGCAGAATCGCAGACCTGAATCTCGATCTACTTAGCGACCTCAGTCTCCGACTTAGCTTTCGTCTCGTTTTGGTTGACCAAACGCATTAAGGAGTCAGGGACGAATCTCTCCGCAAATCCGGCGATAAACGACCAAATCAGCAGAAGAGCATAGTCTGTTCCGGCTATGGGCCCGGTGTGTTTTAGAAAATACGTAAGATCAGTCGTATCGCGTTGAGAAAATGAGAGAGTGGGGGAAGAGACAGGTGTCGGCGTGGGTGAGGCAGTGCCAACGCTACTTGAAATCGGACTCCCTTCCGGCGCGGAGGGTGTTCCTTCTACTCTGGCATCAATGTTAATGACGGGGGGCTGGGGCGGGGTCTGTACGTTGGGAAAGATATTCCCCTTCAACAAACCACCGGCGAAAAACAGATACAAGATTATTGCAAAGATTGCGCCGGTAAGTGGTGAAAGAAAGATCCCAAACCACCCGTGTATCAGCAGAGAGAGATTGAATATTGGGTCACCACGATTTGGAATGCTCTGGATACGTTGCTGCATACTGACGAACGCGCCCGTGACACCTGCAAAAACAACCATCGTAAGGGTTGAAAAGCCATAGGCGAGGCTGCCCAATGCGCTATTTTGGTTTTTAAGAGCGAACACTCCAATGAGCGCTGCCAAAAGAAAGAAGAACAACGTAAGCAAGGTACCCCACCGCATGAGGCGCAACCTAAACTCCTCACGCGCCGCGATGAATGAATATCGTAAGCAGAATTCGCCGATTAGGAAGTGGTATTCGGAACGTACTTGTTGCTCGATCTGAGGTGTTACTTGCGCCAGGTCCGGGGTTCTTAGAGCACTGAATTGTTCGTATTCAGCAGCCGTGGTTATGCTGCGCAACTCAGTCCTGAGAACGCAAAGCTTACCTTTAAGAGTATCAAGGTCCTGATGTTTAGCGATTAGCTGAGCGAACAGGCAAATATCGTCCCACGTCAGTAGATTTTCGTCCTTTTTGGCGTGGATCTTCTTTAGACATTCCTGCTGTGCGGCATCAGTGATCGAGTGAGCCACGAGGTCGTACTCACTCTGAAGGTGAGCGAAATACAACCATCCGTAGCGGGGTAGTTTGGCAGGTTTCCCTTGCCCTGATTTTCTCGTCTGCTCAGACATTCTGGTTGGCTATTTGGATCCCAGGTGAAAATTCTTGGTCTCTTGCTTTTTCGATTTGACCGTGATCCCTTTCTTCTCTAACTTGTAGTTGGCAGCTTCAACTGCTATTTGATATCGTCCGGGCGACAAACTCGAAATCACATAGCTCCCGTCTGCATCCGTCGTCACTTCTTGAGTAAGGGTCGTTCCTTCCTCTACGATTTTTATGCGGGCTCCGGCAATCCCACGGTTAGCCTCATCCGTCACCTTGCCTTCGGCTGTTCCCGTCAGCACCGCTCCTCCGCCCACCTCGAATTCGAAATTCAACCCGAAGGTTTGGTTCTCAGCTAGCTCGATGGTCCCGTTCATTTTTTGGAAACCGCTTGCCTCTACCTCAATCAAATAGTGTCCAAACGGTAAACCTACGAACCGATAGAAACCTTTATCGTCAGTCCTGGTTGTTTGACTGAAATTCGTCCGGTCATTTGTAGCTTTCACGCTAGCTCCAGCAAGGACGCCATTACCGGACGTCACCCGACCTACTAAATTAATGGTCCGTGGTTGAGTCTGAGTTCCGGCGCATTCACTGCTTATGGTAAGGGACAAGAGAGCAATACTTAGTGTCGCTATCATTATCACCCTGATCAGCATCATGTTCCTCCCGTCTCCTTCTGCTCACGCAGATAGGCCTTGAACGAAGTCCATATTGATGCAGGCGCTCCAGGGAGATCGTGGACAAATCTCTCTGCCGCATCTGCCAATAATGCCGTCTGCTGCAAAAACGTTTCAATCGGCCTTTTGTTGTTTTTGTGGGGCCTTTGCTGCAAAAAGCGTTCTGCCGTCCGCGAAGCGGACTGAATGAAAATAGCAAGCTGACTTTTGCAGCAAAGCCGTCTGGGCGATATCCGTACTTACTTAGAATCGCGATACCGCAAGCCAGATCGCGATCGCAAGCCAGGCACCATCCACCCTTGTTTACGAATCCGTCCCGGCTTCCAAGGGTTCGCATATCGTGGGAACCAACTGCCGTCAGGAGTTTTAGACGCACGCTGCAGACTGTGGTCAAAAATGCGGACATCACTCACACATATCTATATCCCAATTGCGCACTGAGCGAGGACAATTGTATAGTGTCTGCGAACACTCGACTATATGTATATAACTATTGACGAATTGGACCGGCGGCCTATCTATCGGCAGGTGGCGGATGAGATTAAGGCGCTGATTGCGCGAGGGAGTTTGAGTGAAGGGATGGCTTTGCCGCCGGTGAGGCAGGTGGCGGATGACCTGGGGGTCAATCTGAATACTATTGCGGCGGCTTATCGGGAATTACAGAAGGAAGGGTTGTTGACTGTGCGGCATGGAGCGGGAGCGGTCGTCTCTTCCAGGCGCATCCCACAGCAGAGCGATTCGGAATTACGGAAGGCGTTGCGGACGAGTATGGCTCACCTGGTGTTGGCGGGCCTGCCGCGGACGGAAATTTTGGAAATTGTTAATGAAGAGTTGCGCGACCTGTTTCGCCGCGAACGCTGAGGCAAGAAGTCAGGAGTCAGAAGTCAGAAGTCAGGAGTCAGAAGTCAGAACATTGGGGATCAGACTTCAGAAGTCAGGACTTTAATTTGATATTAGGTTCGTAAAAGGGTGTTGCTCGTCTCGGAGCACTCGCCGAACTGAGAAAGTGGGCAAGAACCCTCCCTGACGGGTCGAGTTAATGCCCACTTCGCATTGACCTTGGCAATACAGCTTTAAAGATACCAACTAATTGATTGGCTGCTTGAGTGTGTTGATCGAGCGGCCACCTGAATCGGGATCACGCGGACCGGCTTGTGAAGCCGGGCCTGGCGAGGAACTAACGCCTCGACCGGATGATCCGGATCCGGTGTAACCACCACCGCCCGAGCCGCCGCCGCTACCTGTGGATCCCCCAGTACCATAAGATCCCGAACCGGTACCGTAAGATCCTGAACCAGTGCCGCCAGTGTATCCACCAGTCGAATTATTATTAGTAATTACCTGGCCGTAAGGACCCTGGTTGTAGTGGTAACTATTGCCATAGTACGGCGCGTAGGCTCCGTAGCCGCCGCCATAAGGAGTTCCCCACCCATAATGAAATGGCAGGAAGGTATAGCAACTGGAGAACGGACTCCAGGTCCAGAGGCCCCAGCGCGAAAATCCAAAGCCGCCAAAACCGCTGCCGCCAAAGCTCGAGCTGCCGAAGCCGGTGTTCAGATAACCATTAACGGTGCGAGCTGAGAGTTTCTCGTTAGCCCGAGCCAGGGTCTGGCCGCGCGTCTTGCTCCACTCGTCGAATTCGTCGGTGTCATTCTTGGAGAGTTTCGCAATCGTCGGGCCCGCACTCGTAAACGTCACTTTGTTGCCGCCTTTGACGACATCATCCTTATTATCGCTCAGGGCCATGCGGCCCTTGCGCACAAATACTTCGGTGGTATTGGGCGAGACATTGATGCGATAGATACCGGGACGAATGATGGTCAGGCGGTGCTGGTTAGTAACTATGGGAATGTAGAGGTCAAGGTTGTCCGGGCCGGTCGCTTCGACAATCGCGCTGCCTTTAGTCAAACGCACCAGCAGATTGTTGAGCGACGTATCTTCCATGACGAACTCGCTTTGTTCGGCCAGCCGCAGGTAGGCGCCGGGGTTCAGCAACACTTCCACCTGGCTGCCGACGAACGTGGTGACAATGTCTCCTGATTCCAGATCATCCTGGCTGGAGAGCATCCGCGCCGCCTTCTCGCCTCTCTTAACCGAAACTTTGCCGCTGACGGCATTCACGCCGCCGGCCTTGGCTGAAATGCCGAATCGTTCGCGATTTTGCGCCGCCGTGAAAGTCGCACAAGCCATCAACGCAAATAGAGTAAGCGCGCATTTGATCACGTTTGAGGTTTTCATTTCGAGGCCTCCTTCAAGCTTTTCCGATCGGTCAGGGAAGAGTTGTCGCGATTATACTCCCGAGCCTGGATAAGTCCAATGAAATCTTTGTCACAATTGAGGATCGCGCCGGCTCGCCGTCTGGGTTGCATTCGCATGAATCGCATTGTCCGTGGAGTCCATATAGAGATGGCGGACGCCGCCGGCGGGCGCAGTCGCGGACGGTTGCGGATCGGCGGTGACTGAGTACTGATTTTCGTCGGCCACCAAAGTGAACGAATATCCTCTGATGTTTGGATTCGTCCCGGCAAAGCGCTCGTCAAGAAATCCTAATTGCACCAAAGTATTGAAGTCAGCATACGAGTTTCGCATTGCTTTCGCTTGCGTCTCCGCAGTCGCGATGGTGCGCAAGGATTGAATCGCGGAGGCTTCATCGACAGTACTTACGGCTTTGGGATATTTTCCTAAACCTTCGCCACCGTTGTTTGAGCACCCGCACAAGAGACAAACAAGCCCGAGCGATAAAACGAGATCGGCTTTGCGCAAAAAGTTAATACCCATAAAAGTCTTCCTTGAAGTCAAACGCCACCAGCTGCGGAGCAGCGGTCAGCGCTAAGCCCAAGGCGAGTTTGCGAGCCTTGGGGAAAGCAGTCACGAATGATTTGGAGCTGCGGAGCAGCGACTGAATTGGTTGCGAAAATTCGATCGAGAGTAATTCAATCGCCGCTCCGCGGCTCCGCCGAATGGGAAACGGCTACCCCAAGGCTCGCAGACTCGCCTTGGGCTTAGCGCTATCCGCTGCTCCGCAGCTCGTGGCGTGAATTCGCCACTGTCGTCGCACCTTTTAAAGGCTCCGACTTCTTATCGATTAACCGACGCGTCATCGATCACCCAATGAGTCATCAGTTCTTCGTTTCGTAGTAGCCGCGTTTGGTGCGGGCTTCCAGTTCCGGGTGAGCAAGCAACTGCAAGGTGACCGTGTGCCAACTGCCGGCGCGCTGCCGGTTGGCCGGCCGGTAACCAAGGCTATAGACCATACCCAGGTCGCGAATCACTTCGGCGTATACCTTATCCAGGTCGCTCAGCTTGGCGGCGTGATAAATGACGTTCCCGCTCTCCAATGCCAGCGATACCAACTGTTCGCGCGCGATGGCGTAGGCACTGTGCGGCGTGCTCATGGGATTTGCCTCTTTTTCAGTATCGAGATAGACGGGTATGACTACCGTGTCGAGCTTTCGCACATTTTCGATTAATCGATCGAAGGTGGTTTTTGAGCCGTCACCGTAAACCCCGGGGATGGCATTATCGACACCGTCAGTCATGACCACCACTGCGCTTCGGCGTCGCTCAATCCGCGATTGCACCGCCACATGATCTAAGACGAACATCAGCGCATCCCAGAAGTTCGTGCCACCCACGGGCTTTTCGATTTCGTCGATGCGCTGCTTAAGCGCCTCGCGATCGTCCGTTAGCTTGGCCACGGTATGCACTTCGCCGGAGAAGGTCACCACTGCCACTCGATCACCGGCGCGCGTGGCATCGACGAAGCGCTTTGCTGATTTGCGAATCAATTGAATCTTCTTCGCGGTCGAACCTGACAGATCGAGCAACAAGATCAGGTCAAAGGGTGTTTCATTCGAAGCGAAAAACGAAATCTCCTGCGGCGCGCCATTATCGAAGACTGCGAAATCTTTCTGTTGCAGGGGCGCCGGCTTACGCGATTTGTGGTCGAGGATGCTGACGTTCAGGTTCACCAGGTCGGTGTCAATTTTCACAATATCGACGGGCTCGGCGGATTGGGCGGCGACAGTGAGCAGTAAGCAGTGAGCGGTGAGCAGCAGGAAAAAAATAGTGGGCAGTGGGCGGTGGGCAGTGGGCAGTTTCCGCCTGGGGCGCCGGCTTGGTGCGATGCGAGGTGTGGAGATATTGGGCGACGACATTCTCGAGTTATCGATCTCAGGCCGACCGAAAGACTTGCGACTATACGCAAACATGAAATTCAAACGGCTGTCGCCCGCTGCCGCGGGCTTCCAATTCTTTTTTTTGTGATTGATCCTGGGGCTCACGCCCCAGAACCGGGGTCCCCAGCCGAGCATCTCGGCTGGGGTGGAAGTCTTTATGCTGTCGTGCGCTCCGCGCACTGGTGTTCGTCCAACTGCTCACCGCTCACTGCTCACTGCCACCATCATTTCGCAAAGTATCCACGTTTGCCGCGCGCGACGGCGTTCGGCCGGTTCACGGTGACGCGGATGGCGCGCCAGGAACCGTCGCGGACTTTGTTCGTAGGACGATACGCCAAAGTGTAGAGCGTGCCAAGATCCGCCACGACCCGATCATACGCGCCGGAAAGATCCTGTAGCTTTTCACATTCGTAAAAGGCGCCCCCGCCGGCATCAGCCAAATCCCGCATCTGATCATGCGCGAGGTCAAACGTTTCCTGTTGAATATCCAGCGGGCTCAAAGGTTCGTAGGTCTGCGTGTCAGTCCAAATTGAATAGATCACGCCGTCGAATTCCTTCGCCCGCCGAATCATCTCTTCGTATGAAAGTGTGGATCCTTCGCCGGTGACGTTTGGCAGCACCGAATCAAGACCGTCACTGATCACGACGATCGCGTTGCGCCGTGAGTCCTTCGATTCACGAAATACCTCATCGATGGCAAAGGCCACTGCATCGTAGAGTTTAGTGCTGCCCTCAGGCCGCTGAATTGCCCGAATCCTTTGCCGCAGCACTTCATGATCGCTGGTCAGCGGCGATACCACTACCTGACCGCCGGCAAAGGTGATCACGCCGATTCGATCGAAGGGCCGGGCTGCATCCACGAAGTGCAGCGCAGCTGATTTGATCAGATCCACGACCGAGGTGGTCGAACCCGAAAGATCGATTAACAAGACCAGATTGAAAGGCGCCGAGGCTGACTCGAAATGCGCAATCTGCTGCTGGGCATTGTTTTCATAAAGGCGAAAGTCTTCCTTGGTGAGACCGTTGACGCCATGATTTGTGCCGCGATCGACCACGCTCACATTAAGACCAACGAGCTCTGTGTCGACGCGAATCACGTCTCCTTCGGAGATTTCCTGTGGACCCGTGTCGGCAGCAGCCGGGGTTCCCGCAGCGTTTGCCGGCTTGCTGCTCTCGAGCTCCGGACGCTGTTTCGGTGACGGTGATTCGGCGGGCGTGAGGGGAGCCGTACGGGTCGCGGGCATTGAATCTGTGCGGGCGCTGGTGGCGGTCAAGGAACGAAGGTTGATATTTCCCGCTTGCGAGATGAGCCGCACGGACGACGAGCCCGATCCGATGCGCGCGTTGATTTGTGGATTGCCGCGATTGACCGATAAGGCGCCGACCGACGATGAGACATTGCCGGTCTGCGAATCAGCCAGGAGCGCTGCGTTAGCGTCGGCCGGAACGTCGAGTGAAATCTCGCCAGAGAAGGTCTGGGCCAACAACGCCGCGGGCACACCCTGAACTTCAACGTTCCCGTCGGCAGTCTGGATGGCGAGATGCGCACGCGCCGGTACGTGCAATTGCAAATTGACGCGGGGCGCGCCTTTGCCGCCGCGGGCGAGGCGCACAGAGAGCAAAGTGTCGCCATGATCAACTACGGGCGGCGTCGCGCTCAGTTGCCCGTCATCTCCGGTGGCCGATACCGAAACGTAATTCGCCGCCCAGACGTCGACGATGACTCCGCCACGCAGGTTCTCGACCCGCAGGTTTCCATTCGCCGGCAACTCAAACCGCAGGTCTGCGATTTGCGGAGCGGGC
>Ga0126383_10003782_pt1 | contig 10093 bp, 6 predicted proteins | sample PanSoiMetPlot_35_FD_96882 | JGI IMG/M metagenome (GOLD analysis project Ga0126383, IMG submission 96882) | Tropical forest soil microbial communities from Panama - MetaG Plot_35 | ecosystem: Environmental > Terrestrial > Soil > Tropical forest > Bulk soil | place: Panama | collected 2016-02-17
AGCGCTGGTCCTGGTGGGCCCTTGCCACAGCCTGGCTGTTCCTGCACGTGGCGTACTTCGCCTGCCTGCCCGCGGTGCCCGGCGGCGCGCCCACCAACCCCCATGCCGACTTCGTCCTGGGCGCGCTTCTGGTCGTCTACGCGCTGGGCCTGGTTCTGGGCCGCTGGCGGATGTCTCGCCTCTGACGGCGCCCGAGGTCCTGGCCGCCGGACGCGTGTCCTTGAGGCTTGCCCGATTCGCCGGAGTCGACAGACCCCACCGTCACGCCCAACTATGCGTAAATCGCGAGCGGCATGGATTTTGCTGTTTTGCTGCCGGAGGAGGCTCAGATGCGACACGTCTATGCGGCCGGTCTCGCGATGCTCGCCTTCGCCTGCAGCGCGGTCTTCGTAGCCAACCAGCCCCGGACTATCCTGCTCGATCAAGCCTACCAGGCGCCCGCGGTGCGCGACGCCATCGCACGGTCGATCCACCGACGAAAAATGATGCCGCAAAGCGAGGCGCCCGGCGAATTGGTGGCGGCAGCCACACGCAAGAGCCCGATCTGCCTCTATCGCCTCACGTATTCGGATCATGACGTCGTCATCGCTGCGAGCGTGCCCGCCTCGGCCGGCGCCCCGGCGGCGCCGCAGGCGAAAATCGACCAGCGTTGCCTTGAGGAAGCGGACGCGCTCGGCAAGGTGATCACCCGTGAGGTCCAGCGGCCGGCCCAGGAAGCAGCGAAGGCCGAGAAGACGCGCCGCGACCACGAGCTGGCGGTCGAGCGCGAGCGCCGGATGGCGCAGCAGCTCCAGCTGGCCGGAGAGCTGGCGGCGCAGCAGGCGGCCGCCGCGGCCAGCAACAGCCCGTCCGAGCCCGCGCCCGCATGCGCCACGCCCGCGCCTGCGCCCGCAGCGGGACCAACCTACAACTACACCTCGACCAACACCGTCCAGAACTCCACATCCAACACCACGGTCAACTACAAAGTCGTCAACCAGGCGCCGGCCGCGTCACCGCCGCAGCCGCAGCTCAAGCCGCTCCTGTGCTGCCAGAACGGCGCGGGCTACGTCTGTCCGACCACCGAGGTCTACGCCGCTGCCTGCGTGCAGCACCCGGACCAGGTGCCTTCCCTGTGCAAGCTCGATCCAGAGCAAGCGCGTTACTGTCGCAAGTAGCCCCGCGCAGCCTCGCGCGCCGTCCTATACTCGCGCAGGCGCATGCAACCGCAGAAGCTCGGTCGCGCAATCGTCGGAGGCGCTGCGATCATGGGCCTCTTCGTCGCAGTCGCGAGCCTGGCCTGGCGATCGCGCGTGCTGCTGCTCTCCTACCCTGCTCCCTGGCCTGACGAGCCCCTCTTCGCCGCTCCCGCGATCGCGCTGCTTCGTGGTCATGGGCTGGGAACGGATCTCCTCGGCGATCTCCTCCCCGGCATCGGCACGCACACCTACTGGGTGCCGCCGCTTCAATCGCTCTGCCTCGCCGCTGCGTTCAAGCTATCGGGGATCAGCCTGGTCGCTCAACGTGCCACCTCGTGGATCGCCGCATGGGCCGCGCTGGCCTTGACCTATGTCGTGGCCCGGAAAGCCGGCCTCTCGCGGCCGCTGGGAGCGCTCGCAGTGGCACTGGTTGCGCAAGATGTCGTCTTTCTCCGCGGGGCGCTGGTGGGGCGCATGGACATGATTGCGCTGGCGCTCCTGTTGGCGGCGACCGCCGCGCACCTGGCAGCGCGCCCCTTTGCCACCGGGCTGCTGGCCGGGCTGGCGGTCCTGACCCACCCGTTCGCGATCGTGCCCATGGGCGTGCTGGTGGCGTTTTCGCCCCGCCGCCTGCAGCTCGCGTGGGGTGTGGCGCTCCCGGTCCTGTTTGCCGTACTTTATGCCTCGCTCGATCCCCATGCCTTTATCGGGCAAGTGGGCGCGCAGCTGGGGCGCAAGGCGAGCCATCCGGCCTCGCTCACATGGGACGTTGCGATGAACCTGGCCCAGTACGGGCCCGGACGCGGCATCGGCGATGTCCTCCTGCGCGCGCTCACTGCGTTGGCAGTGGCCCTGGGGGCGTTGGGGCTATGGCGCCTGTGCAGACCAGCCTTCGCCGTTCAGATCGCGATCCTCTTCTGCATTATCGTGGGACGCGAGCTGTGGTATCCGCTCTACGCTGTGCCGCTGACCGCAGTGGGTGTCTCGGCGCTCGTCGGCGACCGTGCGCGCTGGCTGGCCGTGGGTGGGCTCGTGCTCTTCGTCGCCGTCTGGGCTTGCAACCTGGCTCGGACGAACCGCCTTTCTGGCGGCGGGGACTATCCTTTCCTGTGCGGCGAGATCGCGGCCGTGCTGCCGCGCAATGCGACCGTCGTGGTGGCGGCCATTCCGGATCCAGCGCCCGGCTTGGCGCTGCGACCCGATCTCCACCTCTTGGAATTCCCTCCGGAAGGGCTCAGAATCGACGCCGCGCGCCGCGCGCGCCACCTCGCACGTGCGGACTACGCCATCGTCAGCCCCGAATGCCCGAGCTCCGAGGTCGAGACGCGGGTGCGCGAATCCGGCACGCTCGTGCGCGATCTGGGGCCGCTACGCGTATACCGGTTACCTCGCTCTTGAGCTGCGGCCGCTCACGCCGCACCGTTACTGTGGGAAGAACGACTCTCTCATCGAGGGAGGCAGGTCCTCGGGGCGCGCGATGGGGCGCGTCTTCTGGATGATTCGATCGAGGATCTTCTGGGTGGCCGGGTCGGCCGCTCCCGCAGCTTTGGTGGCCGCGACCAGGCGGCTCAACTTCGCGCCCTCGGTCGTGCGCTGATCCATGCGCGCGATCTCCTCGGTTTTGATCTGCTTGTAAGCGGTGCGCTCGGCGTCGGTGGCGTACCATTGCTGGTAGCGGTTGATGGCTTCGTTGATCACGCCGTGCCAGCCCCAGAAGTCGCGGTTGCCCAGGTTGCGGCCCGGATCGCCCATGTCGATGGCGCTGCGCGGATCCGAGAGCGCCACGTGCACGCGGTTGTGCACGCCCGCCAGGTTGCGAATGTCCGCGGGCCAGTCGCTGTGGGTTTCGGCCTCGCGCTGGGTCTGGATCCAGTTGGCGAAGTCGTCCATGCTGTGAAACGTGCGGCCGACCTTGGTGTCGGGCCGGCCCGTGGTGGTGAGCGGGACCGCGTTGAGCTCCATCAGGATGTCGATCGACTGCTGATCCACGGGATGCAGCAGGGGGCGCAGCCGGGCGTAGGTCTTGGCGTCCCAGGCCGGGATGTCGGTCGCCATGCCCGCGGAGCCGATGCCCTCGAACATGCCGCCATGCATACCGGCGAAGCGGACGCCGTTGCCGGGGTCGCCCTCCTGGCGGACCACCGCCCCCGACTGGTCGCGGGGCGGGTTCCAGCCCACGTTGAGCAGCGTGCGCTGCTCGGTCGTGGACAGGTCGTTCCAGCGGTGGACGGCGTGCCAGAACGGATGGTGGTCGCTCCACAGCCGCCCGGTGACGAACTGCGAGACCCGAGCGCTCACGTTCGTGTGGCCGAAGCCGGCCACCGCACCGTCTTGCGTGCCCGGCCGGCCCGCCATGGCAGCCATCAGCCGACCGGCCGACCCATTGGGTGCTCGGCGACGGTTCCAAATCGACCCCCGGCGGAAGGCGAGGTTGGACACCCGGACTGGGGCGCCACGGCCACCGGTCTTGTCCTGGAGCCGCAGCTCGCCCAGCTTGTTCTTCGGCATGGCTGCGGTCGAGACCGCTTCCGCTTTGGTGCAACAGGAGCAGCAGTACTTGTCGCTCTTCGCGGCGGGTTTGCCGGACCGGTTCCGTGCCGGCGGCGATGTGGCAGCTCCCGAGCTGTACGCCGACGACGGCAGCATCAGGAAGAAGAAGAAAACGAAAAGACGGGATGGCGTTGGAATGGTTGGCATGGGGTGGGCTCCTCGAGGGCAGCCACTAGCACATCTCGTACCAACCGCATGTGCTTCAAGAGGCTGATGTTTCAGGTGCGCAGCGCGGCCTCGGCTGGCTGCTCGAGCTTCGGCGCCTGGCTAACGGGCTGGCCGGCGGATTTCGGGCCGAGCTCGGCGAGCTGCTCACCCTAGTTGATGATGGGCGCTACCGTTCGCCAGCACGCGGCGGCTCGAACTCCTCGTCCTCGACCTCGGCGACTTCTTCGGCGGTCAACCTGTGAACCGGCGGCGAGAAGAAGCGCTGGGCGATGAGCGTCGGGACGACAGCCGAGCCGATGACAGCGCCGAGGAGAACGCCGAACTGCGCGCGGTCGATGATACCGGCGTTGAGCCCAAAGAGCGACGAGATGGTCCCGAAGGTGAGACCGGTGCTCATGAGCTTCGATGCCCACGGAGATCCAAGCCCCGTAGGAGTCATCGGCCACGCCGGGCGTGGCGGTTATCGGCGGACTCCACCGCCCTCGATGTTGATGGTGATCTTCTGCTGTCCAGCGTAGGTACTACACGGGGCCGGTCTGTTCAAGCCGCACGACCACTCCCCGACGCCGGTGCGAAAGGAGGGACTCGAACCCTCACGGTTTTACCCACAGGAACCTGAATCCTGCGCGTCTGCCAATTCCGCCACTTTCGCGCGAGCTGCGGCCCGTTACTATAACGGCGGGCCGCTGGTTGTCAACGGCGGCCGCGGCGGCGCGAAACCACAAACGCGAGGCCGGCCAGCGCGAGCAGCGCCAGCGGAACCGCGCGGTTGCTGCGCCGCGCCCCGCTGGGCAACGCGCTGCAGCCCTCGTCTTTTGGCGAGGGCGCACAGTGCTGGCTGAACTGGGCGTCCGAGATGCAGTCGAAACCGCTCGGGCAGATGATGGTCGGCGTGCACAAGCGCGAGCAGTACCGATGCCCGCTGTCGTTGGCGCAGAATCCGCTGCCGTTGCATTCCATGTCGGCCATGCACGCGGTTCCCAGATCGCCCGGCGTCTGGCCGATCGCCTTGACGGTCACCGAGATCTCGGCCGTCTCGGCCGTGTTGCCGGCCGCGTCCTGGGCCACGCCCTTGAGCTTGGTCGGCCCGGGCGCTATCGCGCCCGCCGGCACAATCAGGCGCCACGGGTAGCGCGTGGCCATCGCAACCTGCTGACTGTTGGCCAGGAGCGTCACCTGCGCCACCACCACGTTGTCGCTGGCATTGAAATCCACGGTAAACGCCGACGGGAGGGTGGCACCGTCCTCAGGGCTGTTGAACCCGATCTGGGGAGGCGTGGTGTCGGGCACGCCCGAGCCCACGTTGGTCAGCATGAGCTGGTACGAGTTCTGATAGCCGGTCCCGCCGCAGTCGCTGGAGCCGCTGCCCGGCAGATCGTAAATCCGATTCTGGCGATTCTGGAACGCCGACTCGACCCCGCTGACCGAGGGATACATGATGTCGGTCCGGTCGTTGGTGTGGCCGAGCCCGAAGGCGTGCGCGCTCTCCTGCGCGATTGTGACCGCGATGTTGTGCGGATCGTTTCCGAACACGTTCGAGAACGTGAACGAGATGTCGTTGGGATTCATGTTCCCGCAGTCGAGCGGCCCGACGCCGGCGATGCCCCGGCTGCCCCCAATCGTTTCCGGACCGCCCCCAACCATCGCCATCGCGTAGGGCGCCGCCGCGGGCCGCGTCAGCACAATCTGGACATTGAAGGGCGCGTAATAGGTTTTCACCAGGTCGATGACCTGCTGCTTGGTGTCCATGCTGCCGCCGAACGCGGGGTAGTTGACCGGTCCGGCCCCCAGAATAAAGGAGCAGTTGATGCTTGCGTTCGAGCAGCCGGCACCGGGTGTCAGCATGGCGCCGTCGAAGTTGAGATACAGGATCTGGGGCGCCTGAGGGGCAAGCGGGCTCCGGGTCTGCGACTGCGATGGATCGACCGCTTGTGGGGGCAAACGCGGCGGCGTGGGACGATACGGAGACGGCTGCGCCGCCGTCAAAAGCAAACAAACTGCTCCAAACATCAGAAAAAACCTCCGTCCCCGGCAAGATAGGACTCGCGCAGCCTACTGAAAGCAGGATGACCCAGCAAGAGCCATTGTGCAAGTGACTGGATTTGCTTGCTATCCTCCGGGTTTAGAGCCTGCGGGCGGGAGCGGAGGCGGCCCCGGGGGGCCGGTTGGTCGAGGGCTCGGGGGCGGAGTCGAAGCGGTTCCTGGAGGCGCAGCCGTGACCGCACCCGGAGCCGCGGCCGGAGCCCGAGCCGGGCTCGGAGTCTTGACCGTACCCGCAGCCGCACCTGTGATCGCACCCGGAACTGCAGGCGGAGCCGCAGCCGAAACCGAAGCCGCACCCGGAGCCGCCGTCGCGGCCGCACCGGCAGCCGCTGCCTTTCCCTCGCTCGGCGGCGCGCCGGCATCCGGAGCGGGAGGAGGCTTTCCCACGTGGGCGCGCATCCCGGGCACGCGCGTCGGCACGCCGGCCTCGCGCCGCAGGTACTTCTCGCGCGTCAGCTCGGCGTTGACCTTGGCGTAGCTGGTGCGCAGCGACTTGATCTCGGCCTCCAGCTGCGCGATGCGCTTCTTGTCGGGCTCCTGCCGCTGCAGCGCCTCGGCGACCGCGCGCCCGGCCGCCATCAGGTCGCCGCGCAGCCGATACATCTCGGTTTCCAATTCTGCGATCTTCTCGTCGCGCCGCTTCAGATCGGCCATCCCAGCCTCGAAGCGCGCGGCGTTGCGATCGGCCTCGTCTTTGAGCCTCCAGTTGAGGCCCTCGCTCCTCTCGACCTGCCGGAGCGCCTGCTCCATCTCGCCCGCGCGCACCTCCAGCTCCATCTCCAGCCGCTGCCGGGTCTTGTGCGCCGACTGCTCGATCTCGGTCAGACGCGCGCGCAGCGCCTCCAGCTCGGCTGCCAGCGGCGGCACCTGAGCCGCCTTCTCGCCCAGCGCGGCCTTGAGCGCCCGCACCTCCTCGCGCAGCGCCTCCAACTCGGCCGCCCGCGCCTGCACCTCGACCTGGCGGCGCTCGAGCATGCGCTGGGTCTCGGCCGCCTCCGCCCGCGCGGTGTCGGCCTCCGTGCGCAGCTGGCCCAGCGATTTGAGCGCCGCCTGCAGGCTTCCGCTGGCCGCCTCCAGCTCGAATGTCGCGCGGTCGCGCTCGTCGGAGGTGCGCTGGGCCAGCTCCTGGGCCGCCCGCGCCGCCTCCGCGTTCTCGGCCGCCGCCTTCGCGTTGCGCCGGGCGGCTTCGCGCGCCTTGTCGACCTCGCCCGACAGCCGCTCGAGCCCGCCTGTGCGTGCCGCCAGCTCGGCGTCCTTGGCCTGCCCCTGCGCGCTCAGCGCCTCCAGCTCGCCGCGCAGCTTGACGATCTCATCGGAGCGCGCACGCAGCTCGGCCTTGAGCCCGGCCTCATCCGCGCTCCGGCGCATGAAGTTGTCGATCTCGGCGCGCAGCCGACTGACCTCCTCGTCGCGCGCGCGCAGGGCGCCCCGGAGCTCGCCCGACGTGGCGTCCGCGCGCCGCAGCGCCTCGCCCAGTCGATCGATCTCGGCCGCCCGATCGCTGGCCGCCTGGCTGACCTCACCTGCACGCGCCGCCTGTTGCTCGCGCTCGGCCTCCAGCTGCGTGAGACGCACCTTGAGCGCCCGGGTCTCGCCCTCGAGCCGCGCCGCGTTCTCCTCGGCCTCGCGCAGCTTGCCCAGCCGCCGCGTGGCTTCCTCGCGCAGGCGGTTGCGTTCGGCCGCGATCTCGGCCAGCAGGCGTCCGCGCTCGGAACCCTCGGCCGCCCGTGCCCGCAGCCGCTCCTGCTCGACCAGGAGCTCAGCGGTTTGCATGGCCAGCTCCTCGCCGCGCCGCCGCTCGTTCTCGATCTCGTCGCCCAGACGCGCGATTTGCGCGGTGCGCGCCTGCACGCTGGCCGCCAGCTCGCCCACCCGGCTGCGCGCCTCCACATTCTCCTGCTCGAGCGCGCTCACTCGCTCACGTGCCTTGCGCTCGCGCTCCTCGAGCTCGGCCAGGCGCTCGGCGGCGCCGGCGTGCAGCGCCTCCACGCGTGCAGCCGCGTTTTCCGCGGCCGCGCGCGCCTCGGCCAGCTCGGCAATCCGGGCCTCCTGCTTTCCGGCCAGCTCGTCCGCTCGCGCCAGCGCCTGCTCGCGCTCGCGCAGCTGCGCCTGCAGGGCATGCTCGATCTCGCCGCCGCTCCCCTTGGCCGCCACCACCTCGTCGAGCGCGGCGCGCCCAGACGCCAGCTCTCCCAAAAGGCGCGTGACCTCGCGCTCGAGCTCCGCGATGCGCTTCTCGCGTCCCGCCAGGTCGGTCTGGCGCGCTTCCAGCTCGGCCGCCACCTCGTCGCGCGTGCCCCGCACCGCCAGGATCTCCTGGGCCCTCTCTTCGGCCAGCTCGCGCGCCTGGCGCGCCGACTGTGCCAGCTCTTCGATCCGCGCCGATCGCTCCTCGCGCTCGGCCACGATGCGCGCGCGCTCGCCCTCGATGTCGCTGGCCGCACGCATGCGCCGCTCCAGCTCCGCTTGCGCTCCTGCCAGCGCCTGCTCGCCCCGCGCAAGCTCCCCGCGCAGCCGCGTCGCCTCCTGCCGCAGGGCCTCCGCCTCCGCCACCCGGTTGCGGGCGGCGTCGCGCTCGGCCTCGGCCGCGCGCGCGCGCTGCGCCATCCGGTCTTCCTCGGCCCGCAAGGCCTTCTCGCGGTCGTCGAGCGCCAGCACTTCCTCACGCAGCCCGTCGCGCTCGCGCGCCAGCTCGATGTGCCGGCGCCGCAGCGCCTCGTACTCGTCGCCTTTGCGCGCGACGTCGCCCTCGAGCACCTCGATCTGGCCGCGCAGGGTCTTTTCGGCCTCGCGATGCACCTGGATCTCCTGCTCGAGATCACTGGTGCGCCCGCGCGCGGCATCCAGCTCGCGCACGAGCTCGCGCTGGCCGTCGATCATATCCTGGCGCTCGCGCAGCGCGCGATCGCGCACCAGCGCCAGCTCGGTCAGCGCATCCTCGAGATCACGCAGGCGCCCCTCGGTCTGGTCGGAGGCGCGCCGCTCGATCTCGTGCTGCTCCTCGGCCCCGCGCGTGCGCGCCCGCTCGTCCTCCAGACGGGCCGCCATGCGCGTCTGCTCGAGCTGGGCGGCGTCGCGCGCCCGCTCGGCCCGCAGCGCCTCCTTGCGCGCCGCCTTGGCGTCGTCGAGCGCATCGGCCAGCCGGGCCTCGAGCGCCCGCTTGTCCTTGAGCAGTGCCTGGGCCCGCTCGCGCTCCCGGGCCAGGGCCGCGCTCGTCTCCGCCGCCTCGCCCGAGCGCACCGAATGTTCGCGCTCCAGCCGCGCGCTGCGCGCAGCCCGACCCGCCAAGCGCAGGACCTCTGCTTCGGCGTCCTGAAGCTGGGCCTGTGCGCGCCGGAGCGCCTCGCGCAGACCCGCGGCCTCGCTGCCACCGCCCGCAGGCTCGCTCGCCGCGGCCGCTCCTGCCCCGGCCACCAGCAGCCCGCCCTCGCGCAAAAGAGCCGCCAGCGCCCGCACCCGACCGGCCGCGGGTGCGCCCTGCGTCCACACCAGAACGTCCCAGGCCCGCCCGCCTGCGGTCGCGGCCTCGAGGCTCAGGACCTCGACCCGCTGCGCGCCCGCCGCCCGCAGGCGCTCGGCCGCCTCCGCCGCGCCGCTGCCCCCCTCGATCAGAAGGACGTCCCGGCCGCGGCACAGCGGCTCCACGAGGGCAAGCGCCGCCACCCAGGCGGCATCCGGTTTCGGCTGCGCCGCCCCAGCCGCGCTGCCCGGCTGAGGCGGGGCAGGCATGACCGGCTCGATTTTACGCCAACCGCGCTCGGAACGCATCACGCTGCGAGGACACAGAGTTCCCCTTTTCATCTTAATTCTGCCCCGCACAGGCTGTCAAAGTGCGATTTTGACTTGCCGCGCCGCGCATGACATCGTCGCCGCAAATGGCCTCGCCGCCGCAGCCCGACCGCCGGCTGCCCGCACGCACGCGCACCTTCGCCCGCCTGCGCGCGCTGGCGCCGTGGGTGGTTGGGCTGGGACTTCTGGCCTACGTGCTGCGCTCGGTGCACGGGGCCGACCTGTGGGCGGCGTTCCACCGGGCACCCGCCTGGGCCGCCCTGACCGCGATCGGAGGTGCGCTGGGAGCCTACGTCTGCGACACCTTCGCGACCTTCTGTGTGCTCAACTGGGCGTCGGTGCGACTGCGCTTCCGCGAGGTGGCA
>Ga0126383_10003783_pt1 | contig 10093 bp, 8 predicted proteins | sample PanSoiMetPlot_35_FD_96882 | JGI IMG/M metagenome (GOLD analysis project Ga0126383, IMG submission 96882) | Tropical forest soil microbial communities from Panama - MetaG Plot_35 | ecosystem: Environmental > Terrestrial > Soil > Tropical forest > Bulk soil | place: Panama | collected 2016-02-17
GATAAATTACCATAAGACCGAAGACTCCTCGGCTTCCTCCCCGCTGTCAATGCCTTGCCGGGAGCCCAAACCGGACGGTCGGCTCAAACTGCACCCTCGAATGTCTCAGGGGGCTTACGACTCCTTGCGGGAGAAATCGTTTCCACGTAAAATTCGCCCGCTCGTCACCCTGTTCGACCGCGCTCATCAACTTGGCTTCACTGCCCAACTCGGATCCCAGGATCAGAATCTTGGTCGCCGATAGCGTTGGCATGAGCTGCCGCCTGCTGGCCGATGCGCTGCAGCGGGGCAAGCGCTATCAGGCAGACGCCGCCGTCACCTCCCAGGACGTGCTGGACGCTCTCCGCTCCACGTCCTACCAGCTGGTGCTCATCAGTATCAACTTCCCTGAACAACCCCTGGGCGGCTTTCGCCTTGTCCGCCATATTCAGGAACTGTCCCCTGGGGTGAGCATGGTAGTGCTGCTCGACGCCATGGACCGCAACCTCGTCATCGAGGCCTTCCGCGCCGGGGCCCGCGGCATCTTCTGCCGCTCCGACTCCTTTCAGGCGCTATGCAAGTGTATCCAGTGCGTCTATGAGGGCCAGGTCTGGGCCAGTTCGCAGGAACTGCAGTTTGTGCTCGAGGCGCTGGTGCGGCCCGGCTTGATGGAGAAGCCGGATTCCTCCCACACCCGTCCGCTCAGCAAACGCGAGGAAGAAATCGCACGACTCGTGGCCGAAGGTCTCAGCAACCGCCAGATTTCCGATCGTCTGGGACTCAGCGAGCACACCATCAAGAATTATCTGTTCCGCGTGTTCGAGAAACTCGGAGTCGCCACCCGCGTCGAACTGGCGCTCTACGCGCTCAACCGCCGCCCCGGCCGCCGTCAGGAACTGCCTTCCCGCCCCCCTGACTTTGAGTTGGGCTAGCCCTTCACTGCCCCCTGAAGGTCACCGTCACTTTGGTCGCGAAATCCAGCGGCGTTCCGTCCGGCATATAGGGCTGATACTTCCACTGACGCACCGCCGCCACCGCGGCTCGAGCCAACAGCGGATCTCCGCTCACCGGCTCCGCCTGCTGCACGACGCCGTCCTTCCCAACGCGGACTTCGAGAATCACCGGGCCCGGAGCCTCCGCCCCCCTGGCCTCCGGCGGACGGTCAGGCTCCACTCTGTACCGCAAATAAGTCGCCGCGACTGCCGGCGAGAGGGTGACGGGAACCGTATCGCTCCTACCTGCCGTCTTTACCGTCGAGGCCGCTGTCGGTTCCGGCGGCAGGTGAAAGACCACTTTCCCGTTCTGGTAAACCACCAGCCCGCCCGGCTCCGGTCCCAAATTGGAACTCGTCGCTTTGTTCCGATTCGGGCTGGAAACGGATTTCGTCTTCGTCCCCGATTCCCGTGCCGGAACAGCGGTCACGGCAAAAGCAGCAGGAGTTTGCCCGAGGGAAGGCTTCGCTGCCGCTACGGTTGCCACCGCCTTCGGGGCGCGCGCCCTCTGCCACCCCGAATAGCCCACCATCCATCCCAGAAGAACCGCCAGCCCGATCACGATTGCGGTTAACACCGTAGTCCAATAGTCGGGTCGTGCCCCGACGATCTGCGGCCACCGAGCAGGTTCCTCCGCCTGCTGGGCGCCCACCGGCATCGGTTGAGGCTCGGGGATCTTCGCCGCGCTCTCCAGGTTCTGCACGATGCGCCGCGAGAGCGCCTCGAGCGTGAGCACCTCCCGCTCCCCGAAGGCGCGCACCCGCGGTGAGAGGATCTCGAAAATTCCCACCAAGTTGTCGTGATTGATGATGGGAACCACGAGAATCGAGCGTACATCCAGGTTACGCAGCGCATCGCTGTCTACACGCGGATCGCTCTGGGTGTCATCGCAACGTTGTACTTGACGCGTGCGCAGGCATGCGCCCGACAAACCGGTGCGCGTGTTCAGTCGCACACCCAGATCCGGCGCGCTGGCTCCACTCGTGGCCCGGCATACCATCTCCTCGCCACGGAACAAGGCAATCGCGGCGCCGGTTGCCATCGTCGCCAGCCGCGTTTGGTCGGCGATCTCGTGCAACACCAGGTCAAGCGCGAGATCCCCCGGACTCTCGCCGCCCAGATGCCGGGCAAGCGTCGAGGCCAGCCGCGTCACATCCGAGGATTGCCCCGCCGGCGCGCAAGCGAACAGCGGTTCATCATTGTCCGGCTGGTCAGATGGGTGGGGCCGCGACATGGGTTGATGAGCCATGTGAGAAGCCTTGGCGTCGGGCGTCGAAAGTAGCGCCAGTTTGAGCGGAGTTTCCCCCGAAACCGCCGTCCTTGTCAACCGTCAGTCGGGCCGCAAACCCTTCTACTCCCGCGGATTCGGCGCCGCCCGCCACTTCCGCGCCGCCAGACACCTGGGCTCAAACCCCAGCCGACCCGATCCCGCGTCTCCCTTCCCCTCGCCCTTCCAGAATTGCCATCCTTCTCGTCCGTGACAAACACCTGCAGCCGTGTTTTCATGGCCCTTCGCTCTCATGGAACTCGAGACCTCAGCCGCTCCTCTCACCCGATCCGACCAGTGGCACGCCGTCACCGCCAGTTTTCTCGGCTGGACTCTCGACGCCTTCGACTTCTTCGTCCTTGTCTTCCTCATGGACACCCTGGCCGCGGAGTTCAACGTCAGCAAGAGTGCGATCATCGATACGCTCACCGCCACGCTGGTAATGCGTCCCGTGGGCGCGTTGGTTTTCGGCCTGCTCGCCGACCGCTACGGACGCCGCAAGCCGCTGATGGCCAACGTGGTCTTCTTCTCGCTGATCGGACTGCTGTGCGGCTTCGCCCCCAATTTCACCGTCTTCTTCATCCTGCGCACCGTCTACGGCATCGGCATGGGCGGAGAGTGGGGAGTGGGCGCCTCGCTCGCCATGGAAAGCGCGCCGCCGAAATGGCGCGGCATTCTCTCCGGCATCTTGCAAAGCGGATATTCCATCGGATACCTGCTGGCCGCCGTCGCCGCCCGCTTCGTCCTGCCCACACTTGGATGGCGCGCCATGTTCTGGATCGGCGGCATCCCGGCTCTGCTCGCCTTCTACATCCGCCTCCGTGTGCGCGAGTCCGAAGCCTGGAAGCAGCACCGCGCTCCGACCGTCGGCGCCATTCTCAAAACCGCCAGCGGACACTGGAAGATTTTTTCCTACCTCGTGCTGCTCATGACGCTGATGATGTTCCTCTCCCACGGCACGCAGGACCTGTATCCCGATTTCCTCAAGTCGGCCAAAGCCATCAACCCCGCCCGGGTGGCCTACATCGCCGTCATCTACAACATCGGCGCCGTGCTGGGGGCCATCGTCTTCGGACATCTTTCCGAGGGTCTCGGACGCCGCCGCACTATCGTCGCCGCGCTGGTGCTCTCGCTGGCCATGATCCTCCCCTGGGCCTTCGGAACCTCGCTCGCCGTGCTCGCTCTGGGCGCGTTTCTCATGCAGGCCGGAGTGCAGGGCGCCTGGGGCATCATTCCAGCCCACCTCAACGAACTCTCCCCCGATGCCGTGCGCGGACTCATGCCCGGCCTGGCTTACCAACTGGGAATTCTCTTCGCCGCCTGGGTTAACAAAATCGAGTTCACCCTCAGCGGCAAGTTAGGCTACGCCTGGGCTCTGGCCGCGTTCGAAATCGCCAACATCGCGTTGTTGATTACGGTGGTCTCGCTCGGTTCCGAGCACAAGGGAAAGGAATTTGTGAGGACCGGCACTTAGCGCTCTTGGCCTGCAGCCCGACAGGCGGCGCCTGGCCCGTCCCGCGAGCGAAGCGAGGGCCCGGCCACGACTCCAGCCGCGTAGCGGCGTCATTCGTCAGCCTACCGCGTAAGCTGTTGGCAACAGGCGAGCAGAAGGTGAGAGTCGGGTTCAGCGGACGACACCGGCTGCGCTCCGGAGCCTAAAGCCGAGAACCCGACTTCTTATGCCTCCTCGGACGTCGACGCGGCAAACCACAGAATACCGATCGCCCCAAAATCCCCAGCGCCATTGTGCCCATGATGAGGATCGGCATACCGCACCTCCTAATGCCTGCATTGTGGACAACCTTGCGCCATCCCTTCGGTGACCGCTATCACGCGCGCAGGTGAGGGTTGCGCAATCCCGCTCCGGCAAACGCCGTGCCCAGGCGAGTACCCCGCCCCGGCGTCCCACGCGCAAAAACTGATAAAGTAAGCTTCAGAAATGATGGGAGCGACCATGCGCATCGCAGTCGTCGGATCCGGATATGTCGGCCTCGTGGCAGGCGCCTGCTTCGCCGATCTCGGCCACCAGGTTATTCTGGTCGACAACGACGCCCACAAACTCAAAGCCTTGCAGTCGGGAAGGATCCCCATCCACGAAAATTTTCTGCCCGAACTGCTGGAGCGCCACCGTGGCCGCGGCCTCACCTTCGCAGGCGATCTCGAGTCCGCCGTCCGTTCGAGCGATGCCGTCTTCGTCGCCGTGGGCACTCCGCCCACCGAGCAAGGCGAAGCCGATCTCTCGTTCGTCGAGTCAGTCGCGCGTGGAATCTCCGGCAGCCTCAACAACTACAAAGTCATCGTCGAAAAAAGCACTGTCCCCGTCTACACCAGCGACTGGGTGCGCAAGATTATCCTGCGCAACGGCGCTCAAGCCGACACCTTCGATGTCGCCTCCAATCCGGAATTCCTGCGCGAAGGCACAGCCATCACCGACTTCCTCTACCCCGACCGCATCGTGCTCGGCGCCGACGGCGAGCGCGCCGCCACCCTGTTGCAGCAGATCTACGCTCCGCTCACCGATGGCAGCTACTATCGCCGACCAGACGCCGTTCCCAGGCCCGACCACGCCCGGATTCCGCCGCGCCTGATCGTCACCAGCGCCAAAAGCGCCGAACTCATCAAGCACGCCTCGAACGCCTACCTGGCCACCAAGATTTCTTTCATCAACGCGGTCGCTTCGATCTGCGAAGCCGTCGGCGCCGACGTGCAGCAGGTCTGCGATGGCATCGGCAGCGACAGCCGCATCGGCCCGCGCTTTCTCAGTCCCGGCATTGGTTACGGCGGCTCCTGCTTCCCCAAAGATTTGATGGCCTTCCGCTCCGTCGCCCGCGAGTGCGGATACGAATTCCGCCTGCTCGACGAAGTCATGCGCATCAACGAAGACCAGCGCCAGCGCTTCCTGCGCAAAGTGCGCAGCGCTCTCTGGACCCTGCGGGGCAAGCGGCTGGGGGTTCTCGGCCTCGCCTTCAAGGGCGGCACCGACGACATCCGCGAATCGCCCGCCATCCTTCTGGTACAGTCGCTTTTGCAGGAAGGATGCCAGGTTTCCGCCTACGATCCCGCGGCCGCCGAGCGCGCGCGCGAAGTGTTCAACTCGAAAATCGAAATCGCCGCCTGTGCCTACGATGCCGCCACCGGCGCCGACGCCCTGCTCATTCTCACCGAGTGGGATGAGTTCGCCGCTCTTGATCTCGAACGCCTGGCGCGCCTGCTGAAATATCCCATCGTGATTGACGGCCGTAACCTTTACGATCCCGAAGTCATGGCCGCCGCCGGATTCACCTACTACAGCGTCGGACGCATCCCTGCCCTGCCCGAGGGACAACCCGCCGGCGCCTCCACTCCCGCGAGGAAACTCAAGCAATCATGAGCCAACAGCGTGCCCTGGTCACCGGCGGTGCCGGTTTCCTGGGATCTCACTTGTGCGATGCCCTGCTCGGCGAAGGCTACTCCGTCATCGCCGCTGACAACCTGCTCACCGGACGCCTTTCCAACCTCGAGCACCTGAAAAACGACTCCCGCTTCGAGTTTCGCCGGCTCGACATCAACCAGCCCTTCGACTGCGGCAAGGTGGATTACGTGTTCCACTTCGCCAGTCCCGCCAGCCCCGTCGATTACACCGTGCACGGCATCGAGACCCTCATGGTCGGATCGCTCGGCAGCTTTCACGCGCTCGATGTCGCCCGCAAGTACGGCGCGAAGTATCTCGTGTCGTCCACCTCCGAGTGCTACGGCGATCCCCTCGAGCATCCGCAAAAAGAAACCTACTGGGGACACGTGAATCCCGTCGGCCCGCGCTCGGTCTACGACGAGGCCAAGCGCTTCACGGAAGCGGTCACCATGGCCTATCACCGCTACTACAAAGTCGACACCCGCATCGTGCGCATCTTCAACACCTACGGCCCGCGCATGCAGCTGAACGATGGACGCGTCGTCCCCAACTTCATGAAGCAGGCGCTGCGCGGCGAGGACCTCACGGTTTACGGTGACGGCAGCCAGACGCGCAGCTTCTGCTACGTGAGCGACGAGATCGACGGCTTCATCCGCCTGTCGAAATCCGGCGAGCATCTCCCGGTCAACATCGGCAATCCCTGCGAGTTCACCATTCTCGAATGCGCCCGGCGGGTGCTGGCCGTCACCGGATCGAAGAGCAAGATCGCCTACCAGCCGCTTCCCCAGGACGATCCCAGGCAGCGCCGCCCCGACATCGGCAAGGCACGCACGCTGCTCGGATGGGAACCGAAAATCGATCTCGAGGCCGGACTCAGGCTGTCGCTCGAGTATTTCCGCACAGCCGCCTTCGCGGAAGCGAGCCCTTAGCGCCTGGCCTGGGCACCCGGCCGGTTGCGCTGCGCCAAACGGCAGGAGTAGAGGCCGAGCGAAGCTGCGTCTCTAGAGCACTTGGTGATGGTATTCGCGCGATGCCAGCGCCTGGAGGAACGGCACCAGGCACGTCACCACGAACACCGGTTAGTATCTGCTTGCGTCAACCACAGGTACCAGGTACTCGCCGCAGCTCCGACAGGTCCTTCCGTTGACAGGCGATCAGCCGCTGCACCTGCTCGCGTTCCTCAGCAGTCTGCAGGCTGAACGATACTCCCATTCCGAATCCCGGATGCATGACCTGTACGCTGCCGCGGACGCGCACCTTCATCTCGAGGGTGCGCACAACCAACTCGATCGCGGTTCCGGCGGCAAAGGGCGCGGTGGTTTCGACGTAGCATCCGCCGGTGCTGATGTCGCTCAGCGTACAGCGCTGGGGCACGCTGCTGCCCAAGTGGTATACATCCGCGCTCAGCCGGCAGGCGCGCCGCGAGCGGCCGCGCCGGTCTCCGGCCGAAACCGCAAGCAGTCCCACTCCCCCGAGCGGCTCGCTCGCTTCCGGAAGCGCGTCGCCCGGCTTCTCCTCCGCTCGCAAGGTCACCCGCGAGCGCAACCATTCGCTCAGTAACCGTCGCGAGCCGCGCGGCACGTCGACAAAGCGGATGCCCACCCGCCCGCTCGAGTCCTGCCACATGACTTCTCCCGAGACCCGTACCGGCGACACTTGCCCCGGCAGGTTGAACTGGAAATAGACTTTGCACCGCGAAGGCAGGCGCCTCCCGGACTGCAGCGCGCTGCCTTGCTCACTCAAATCGAGCAGCGTGGCCAGGGCGTCTTCGATATGACCGCAGGAAATGCGGGCTTCGGTATGCAACGCGGTGCGCTGGTTGCGCCGCCGCTCGCGGCGCATCAGCCCCCGCGCCACCCGCAAGCTGTAATTCGCCCGCTCCTCGGAAACCGGCTTGTAGAGGATGAAGTTCGCGCCCTGGGCAAGCACGCGGCGCACATCGTTGCGCCCGTCGACCACCGCAATCACCAGTGCAGTCTGGTTGGCCGGCGTCTTGCGCGCGCGCACGATCAACTCCGTCGCCGCCGCTTCCTCCACGCAGTCGACCACCAGTGCATCGAAGCCTCGCTCCTCGACGCGGGCCGGCGCCGCGGCTCGGTCTCCGCAGGTCTCGACGTGAATACCCAGGTCCGACAGGATCCGGCTGAGCACGGCGACGGTGGGCGCGTGCGCGCACACCACCAATGAGGTGAGCGCCATATGTCTGGCATATTAGCTGTTAGCCGGAAGCGCGCAAAATTACGGAGGTCATGCGGCCTCGCCGCTTTCTAGGCGCTCATGACTTTGGTCATCTGGAGTTTACACGTCGGAGCGGCTATCGTCGCACTGGCAGCAAAAAGGAAGAAGATGACCTCACGGGTAGGCAACTGGCTAATCGCGATCGGCTCGATCACGTTATTTCTGGGATTGTGCTGTCTGCCCGCCGCCGTGGGCGATCCTGCGGATCCCGGCCTTCTGGCCGTGGGCGCCACCCTGTTTGCGGCCGGCAGCCTGCTCAGCGCCACCGGAATCTACTCGAAGGCCCGCATCCTGCAATGGCAGGGTCAAGCCTACCAGGCCGAGATGGCCAGCCGGCGCTCGCGCGGTGGTTGTGAACTCTGCGGCAGCGATGTTCCGGTCATCCAATGCCGGGTGCATCAGCTGCAGCTCTGCGCCACCTGCCTGGCCGAGCACTTCGATCCCCGCTCCTGCTCATTCATCCCCCCGGCGCGCCGCCCGCTCTCGAAAGCCGCCCGCGGGCTGGCTTGAGCGCAGGGCGTCTAGATCCAGGCCGGCAAGATTTCAGCGCGTGCTGCCGTGCCAAAATGACCGCCGTCACCAGGCCTGATTACGTTTCCTGAATCCCAGCAATTTGCCGCCGGCAACGCCGGAATTCCAGGACGTGAACAACACCACGTACCGGCAGGACTTCACTCCCTACTAACCCACAACTCACCCTGCAAAACGCAACTTTCAGCTATAGTCACAGGGGCACGGTCATCCCGGCCGGTCCGATCGTGCACCGGAATGCCCCGCCAGGGCATCGCAAAACCTGCAGCAGCGGCGCTTCCACCCGGGATGAGCCGGGGAGCGCAGCCAGGACACAATCGCACCATGGGCCTGCCAGATACCGCCATGCCTATCATAGCTTAGAGATATTAACGGACGAGAGGATGTCGGGTAAGCCGTTGACATATCCATAAGCTGCTCTATCCCTCTACATCGCCCGAAGGCCGGCGTTCTCCCGCCGGCGGAAGGATGCAGGTGCTACCACTTTCCCTGCCTCGCGCGGCAGGTTTTTTCGCCCCTTGGGCCGGAGATGGCGCGAGAAGAGGGGATTTGGCGTACGTACGCGAGCGCTGTGCCAGGGTTGCTCGCCCGTGTGGGGAACGCGATAAAATTCTTTCATCCCAACCGAGGGGCGAATTTCTGACTACGGAACTCGAGGTCTCTCGAAAAAACTGCCTGCTGCCGGGCGTGGTCTTCCTGCTGCTGACGCTCTCGGCGGTGGCCTTGTTCCTGATTCCCGCGTGGATCATTCAGCCCTTCAGGCATCAGTCCGCGCGCGCGCTTTCGCTGGCGCTCACCCTGCGGCAGGTGGCGCCCGCAGGGACGCTGCTCGCCGGCGTGGTGGCTTTGTTTCTGGCCATGGGGCTGTGGCCGCGTATGTCGCGATGGAAAAAGTCTGCGATCGCGGCGGGCCTCTTCTTCACTGCAGCCGCGGCGGTGATGGCGCGCACCGACTACTTCGAATGGATGTTTCACCGCGTCTCCCTGCCCGGCTTCCAATCGGTAACCGACAGCAAACTGGATTCGGGCGAAATGGTGCTGGCGGTGCGCTTCGGCAGCGACGCGCGCGCCTATCCCATTCGGGCCATGGCTTACCACCATGTGGTGAACGATGTGGTCAGCGGCGTTCCGATCGCAGTTACTTATTGAACGCTCTGTCACACCGGTCTGGTGTGGAAGAGCACGGTGGGGGGACGGGCGCTGCATTTTCGCTTGGCGGGCATCAACAACCAGAACTTCCTGATGCGCGACGAGGAAACGGGAAGCTGGTGGCAACAGGTGAGCGGCCGGGCTATCGCCGGCGAAATGCGGGGGCAGGCGCTGGAGCTCGCCCCTTACGACGAGCTGAGCTTTGGCCTGTGGAAGCTCGAAGCGCCAGCGGGTCAGGTGCTGGCTCCGGTCACGAAAGATGCCAGCAAGTACGAAACCAACTGGGAGCCGAAAGTCGAGAAGCTGCCCACAGTGATCGACTTTCCCCGTAGCGGTTTGCAGTCGCGCGACGTGGTGCTGGGTATGGAGATCAACGGCCAGAGCCGGGCGTATCCCCTGGCGGCGGTGTTGGCGCACGCTCCCGTCGAGGATCGGCTGGGAGGAACGCCGGTGGTGCTGGTGGCGGGGCCCGACGGAAAATCAGTGCGCGCTTTCAGGAGCCAGCTTGACGGCGCCGACCTCGAGCTGTTTCACAAGAGCGAGAGC
>Ga0126383_10003784_pt1 | contig 10091 bp, 8 predicted proteins | sample PanSoiMetPlot_35_FD_96882 | JGI IMG/M metagenome (GOLD analysis project Ga0126383, IMG submission 96882) | Tropical forest soil microbial communities from Panama - MetaG Plot_35 | ecosystem: Environmental > Terrestrial > Soil > Tropical forest > Bulk soil | place: Panama | collected 2016-02-17
TGTGCATCCAAACCGACCTCGAGCCGAAGGGCGATCAGCCACAAGCCATCGCCGAGCTTGTGTCGCAGGTGAATTCGCATGAGCGCGATCAGGTGCTGCTCGGCGTCACCGGCTCGGGCAAGACCTTCACCATGGCCAAGGTGATCGAGGAAACGCAGCGGCCGGCGCTCATTCTCGCACCCAACAAGACGCTGGCGGCGCAGCTCTACGGCGAGTTCAAGAGCTTCTTTCCAGACAACGCCGTCCAATATTTTGTCAGCTACTACGATTATTACCAGCCGGAAGCCTATATCCCGCGCACCGACACCTACATCGAGAAAGATTCCTCGATCAACGAGCAGATCGACCGCATGCGCCACGCCGCGACGCGGGCGCTGCTCGAGCGCGACGACGTGATCATCGTCGCTTCAGTCTCGTGCATCTACGGTATCGGTTCGGTCGAAACCTATTCGGCGATGACCTTCGCCATCCGCCGCGGTGAGCGGCTCAACCAGCGGCAATTGCTCGCCGACCTCGTTGCCTTGCAGTACAAACGCTCGGCCGGCGATTTTTATCGCGGCTCGTTTCGCGTGCGCGGCGACGTGATCGAAATTTTTCCGGCGCACTATGAGGATCGCGCCTGGCGGGTGTCGCTGTTCGGCGATGAGGTCGAGGCGATCCACGAATTCGACCCGCTGACCGGTCAGAAAACCGACGAGCTCGAATTCGTCAAAATCTACGCCAATTCGCACTATGTGACGCCGCGGCCGACATTGCTGCAGGCGATTTCCGGCATCAAGCTCGAATTGCGGCAACGACTCGAACAGCTCAATACCGCCGGGCGGCTCCTCGAAGCGCAGCGGCTCGAACAGCGCACGCTCTACGATCTCGAAATGATGGAGGCGACCGGAAGCTGCGCCGGCATCGAGAACTATTCGCGTTATCTTACCGGCCGCAAGCCGGGCGAGCCGCCGCCGACTTTGTTCGAATATGTCCCGGACGATGCGCTGGTCTTTGTCGACGAGAGCCACGTCACCATTCCGCAGCTCGGCGGCATGTATCGCGGCGACTTCCGCCGCAAGGCCACGCTCGCCGAATACGGCTTCCGTTTGCCCTCCTGCATGGACAACCGGCCGCTGCGCTTCGAGGAATGGGACGCGATGCGGCCGCAGACGTTATGCGTCTCCGCGACGCCCGGTCCGTGGGAGCTCAACGAATCCGGCGGCGTGTTCACCGAGCAGGTGATTCGGCCAACGGGGTTGATCGATCCGCCGGTCGATGTGCGGCCGGCGCGCACCCAGGTCGACGATCTGGTCGGCGAGGTGCGCGCCGTGGCGCAGGCTGGCTATCGCGCCTTGGTGACGGTGCTCACCAAGCGCATGGCCGAGGACCTGACCGAATATCTGCATGAGCAGGGCATCCGCGTCCGCTACATGCATTCCGACATCGACACCATCGAGCGCATCGAGATCATCCGCGATCTGCGGCTCGGCGCGTTCGACGCGCTGGTCGGCATCAATCTCCTTCGCGAGGGCCTCGACATTCCGGAATGCGCGCTGGTCGCCATTCTCGACGCCGACAAGGAAGGCTTTCTGCGCAGCGAGACCAGCCTCATCCAGACCATCGGCCGCGCCGCGCGCAATATTGACGGCCGCGTCATTCTCTATGCCGATAGCGCTACCGGCTCGATGGAGCGCGCCATCGCCGAGACCGAGCGCCGCCGCGATAAGCAGAAAGAATACAACGCCGCCAACGGCATCACGCCGGAGAGTGTGCGCAAGGGCATCGCCGACATTCTCGACAGCGTCTATGAGCGCGACCACGTGCTGATCGCCACCGGCGCCGGCGAAGGCGAATTCGCCGACGCTGCCACCATCGGCCACAATTTCGAGGCGGTAATCGCCGATCTCGAAACCCGCATGCGCGCCGCCGCCGCCGATCTCGACTTCGAGGAAGCGGCGCGGCTGCGCGACGAGATCAAGCGGCTGCGCGCGACCGAGCTTGCGGTGATGGATGATCCGACCGCGAAACTTTTACCCTCCCCCCAAGGCGGGGCGGGTGGTCGCGCGCAGCGCGGCCGGGCGGGGGGATCGAGCGCGGAGCGAGCCGCATCCCGCATCCACAAACCCACCCTCGACGAAATGGGCATCGCGCTGCATCACGAGATGGCGCCGCACCGACCCGGCTCACACCAAGAGGCGAGGAGCGCCGCAGGCGCGACGGGGACGCAGAGAACTGGCCCGCGCAAACCGACGCTCGATGAGATGGGACCGGGCGTCGAATCGGCGCCGGCGAAGCAAGAGGCGAGGAGCGCCCCTGGCGCGACAGGGAAGCAACAAGAGGCGAGGAGCGCTGGAAGCGCGACAGGGAAGGAAAATCAATCTCGCTCCGGTCCGCGCTCCACGCTCGGCCGCCCGGGCATGCGCGGCGGCTGGAAGCCAAGACAGCGGTAATTGAGTCTCGTCAGCCTCGGCTTGTGCCGGGCATCGGCGACTAAAGCATCAAACGAAACCGCGGACGGCCCGGACAAGCCGTGCCACCACAGCGAAGAGGAGATTTTACGGCCCGGCTACATCCCCTTCGCCAGCACGTCGGTGCCGGCCTTGGCGATTTGGTCGTCCTGCGCAGAGAGCGCGCCGGACACGCCGATCGCGCCGGCGATCTTGCCGTCGACCAGGATGAGGAGACCGCCCTGCAGCGGGGTGATGTCCTTGAGCGCCAACAGCCGCATGCCGGCGCCCCCGGCGGCGATGGCATCGTCGAGCGCCTTGCTCGGCAGCTTGAATTCGAGTGCGGTGCGCGCCTTGCCGGCCGAGGTGGTGATCGCCGAGAGCTGCGTATTGTCGGCCTTGTGGAACATCACCATGTTGCCGCCGCTGTCGAGAATGGTGATGGCGACGACCCAGGAATTTTTTACCGCTTCGAGCTCGGCCGCGGCCATCACCCGCTTGGCTTGTTCGAGGGTGATCGGCGCACCATAGGGCGGCTGCGGCGGTGGCGCCGCGGCGGGCGCAGTCGGCTGTTGCGCGTTTGCCGGCGTCACGGCCGAGCCGGACGCCAGAGCGAAGGCGCAGAGCAAAACGAAAGCAGATAGGCGAAGCATATGGCGGCCTCGCAGAATAGTGCCCCGAATCCCGGCGCGTTGGCACCATAAGCAGCAAATGCGGCAGACGGAAGCCAGATTCAAGATTCAGGGGTCGGGGATCAGGGATCACGAACGAGGAGATGAGGGCTCGATAGCTTGATACCTGATGCCCGACACCTGATATCTGATACCTACTCTAAGCAGGAGCCGCCGCCATGTTCTCATTCCGCAAAAAGCTGGAAATGCCCGCGCCCGCAGAGGCGCTGCCGGGACGGACGACGCCAATCCCGACGGCGCGGACGCATTTCGTCAACGGCCGGCCGCTCAAAGGCCCCTACCCGGCCGAGCTCGCTATGGCGATGTTCGGGCTCGGCTGCTTCTGGGGCGCCGAGCGCAAATTCTGGGAGCTCGGCGCCGGCGTTTACGTGACTGCGGTCGGCTATGCCGGCGGACTCACGCCCAACCCGACTTACGAAGAAGTGTGCTCCGGCCGCACCGGGCATAACGAAGTCGTGCTTGTGGTCTATGATCCGAAGAAAATTTCCTACGACCGCCTGCTCAAGACGTTCTGGGAGAGCCATGACCCGACCCAAGGCATGCGCCAAGGCAACGATGTCGGCACGCAATATCGCTCCGGCATCTACGTGTTCTCGCCGAAGCAGCGTGCCGCCGCCGAAGCATCCAAGGCCGCTTACGGCAAGGCGCTCTCCGCCAAACGCATGGGCCCGATCACGACCGAAATTGTTGACGCGCCGCCGTTCTATTTCGCCGAGGATTACCACCAGCAATATCTCGCCAAGAATCCGCACGGCTATTGCGGCCTCGGCGGCACCGGCGTGAGTTGCCCGATCGGGACGGGAGCGGCGGCGTAATCAGGTATCAGAAATCAGTTATCAGGTCGGCTCTAATAAACCTGATCCCTGATTTCCGGTTACCCGACCCCTGGTCACTTCACATGTTTCGCTAAAAACGGCATCGCCCGCTGCCAAGCGAGCTTGGCGGCTTCGGCATTGTAGCTGCCGCGCTCGTCGCAATGAAAGCCGTGCTGCGCGTTCGGATAGACGTAGATTTCGCAATCGCCGCCGCGCTTGTTTTTGATCATTTCGACGTCGCTCATCGGGATTGACGCATCCTGCTCGCCGAAATGCATCTGCGTCGGGATTTTCGGTTTTTCGTCCGCGCTCTTGGCGATCTGGCCGCCGTAATAGCAGACTGCGGCCGAGAGTCCGTTGAGTCGGCATGCGGCCAAGAACGAGATCGTGCCGCCCATGCAGAAGCCCATGATGCCGACCGGACCGTTCTTTTTCAGTTCGTCGATCGCCGCCTGCACGTCGCGCAGCATCGCCTTCCAATCGGGGTTGGCGACGAACTTGCGCGCATTGGCAATCTCGTCGGGGGAGTAGCCGGATTCGAAATTCGGCTGCTGGCGATCGAACACCGCCGGCGCCACCGCGGCATAGCCTTCGCCGGCGAGCCGGTCGCATACCGCCCGGATGTGATGATTGACGCCGAAGATTTCCTGAATAAGGACAATGCCGCCTTTGGCTTTGCCGGAAGGATCGGCACGATAGGCGCCGAGCTTGAAACTGTCCGAAGCGGTCAAACTAAAATGCTTACCCAATTTGGTCCTCCATCGATGGCCTGTCGCAAGTAATCGCGGCCGGCAGCCTATCGGCGGCTCCGGCCCTGCTCAACCCACCTTGGCGGCTGGGCAGTGATGCGGCGGCTTATCGGGCGACGACGACGAAATCGGTGCCTTCGCCGGTTTCATCGCCGAGACCCTGGTCGGAGACAATGAGCGAGGCGCCGGGCCCGATCATTTGCGCAATTGCTTCGCTCACCTCGGGCGGGATCTCGATCCTGGCGAGCACCTGCGCCGGACTTTGCGGCGCCGGCGTATCGATGGCCCGCTCCTCTTCGATCTCGCGCCGCCGCACCCGACCATGCCGGTCGCGGCGCTCCTCGACTTGGCGGACACGCCTCGGCGGCTCGCCGGGCAAAGACACGACGTTCCAGCGCAAGCTGGAACGCTCGGGTCCGGTGAATTCCAACGCCGTGAAGACATGCGTGCCGAGCGGCGCCTCCGGCTGCGCGATCGTCACCGGGGCATCGAACAGCGGCTCGAAATCCTGCCGAATGTAAAGACGTTGCCGCTTGCGGCTGACGAAAACCGAAATCGGCATTTTTTTCGCTGCCGCAACTTTCGCCAGATCGGCCGGTGTGGCTGGGGCTGGCGGCGCAGCGGCGCCGGACACGCCCGCAGCTGCGCTGGGCGAGGCGCTTTCCGTCTTCGGCTCGGGTTTGATGGCCGGGGCGGCGGCTTGCGGCGTCACGACGTCCGACTGCACCGGCGGCGTCAGCGTATTCGCATGGACCGCGAGCTCGGCCGGCTTGGCGACGGCGGGCTCGATTTCATTTGCGACCGGCGCCGCGATTTCCGGCGGCCTTTCCTTGTGCACGAACAAATGCGGGTCGGCGAATTCCATCGGCTTCAGTTCGGCGCGGGCAATGACGACGCGCGTGTTGAGCTTGGTGACGCGGTACAGCCGCACGGCGAAATCATGGGGCATGCGGATGCAGCCATGCGATGCCGGGTGACCGATGTCCTTGCCTTCATGCATGGCGACGCCCGACCAGGTGATGCGCTGCATGAAAGGCATCGGCGCATTGCTGTAGATGTTCGAGCGATGGAAGATCTGTTTTTGGATGATGCTGAAGACGCCGAGCGGCGTCGGATGCGCGGCGACGCCGGTGGCGATCGAGGTATCGGCGACATGCACGCCGTTGCTGTAGAGATGCAGCTTCTGCTGATTGATTGAAATGAAAATCTGCTGCGCCCCTTTCGGGACTTGGCCGAACGGCTCCTTGTCGACGTGCTCGGCGGCTTTCGGTTCGTGCGATCTGTGCGTGGATTTATGTTTGTGCCAGCCGCCATACCAGTAAGCGGCCGCGGCCGGGGTCGCACCCGCCGCCAGCACCAGGCATGCAGTGACCGCGGCTGCGGAGACGCCGACTGCGGACATGCCGCCGCTGCGAATGCGGCCATCCCACCGACATTGTGTCTTGCCGCGTGGCGCGCGCGTGATGAGCAATTTTGCCCCCAGCCACCGTGAGAATCGACCCGAACCCAGCCGTGAATCCTAGTTGAGGGGATCAGCTTTCGCCAAGTCGCGAGTGTGACGTGGTCGTGGCGAATTGCGGCAAAACTTCGGTCGTGAAAACACAACGGAACGCAGCGGAGTAACGCCTGAGATTTATTATCGCGCCGCAGACAAAATCGTGCATTCCGGTTCGATTTGCTTGCCATGCACAAACGCGCACCCATTGTCGGCGTTGCGACTCTATCAGCCTGGCAAGGCAAATGCTTCCGCTAACAGTTCATAGGAATGCCGACGCGCGCCATGGTCGAAGACCATGGTCGTGATCATGATTTCATTGGCCTGCGTCGCCTCCGCCAAGACGAGCAAGCGATCTTTCACGGTGAGCGCACTGCCGACCGCCAAGCGGGCGCGCTGGCACGTCATCCGTTCGCGATCGGCAGCGGTGTAAGGATAAGCAGCAGCCGCTTCGGGCGATTCCAGCGGCAGGTACTCACCTTTGGCGCGGCGCACATAGTGCAATTGGGCGCTGGCGGCGATGCGTTCGGCTTCGGCATCGCTGTCGGCGGCGATCGCCGCGGTAGCAAGAATGGCGTGAGGCTGCGCCAGCAGTGGCGTCGGCTTGAACCGTTCGCGGTAGCTCCGCATCGCGCTCGCTGCGTCGTAATCGGCAAAATGATGCGCAAAGGCAAAGCCCAAACCGAGGCCGCGGCAAGCTACAGCGCTGTAGCCTCTCGAGCCGAGAAGCCAGATCGGCGACAGTGCTACATCACTCGGGACCGCGCGCACGGTGCGGAACGGGTGACCCTCGGGGAAACCGCCGTGCTCAAGCAGCAGCAATTCCTGAAAGCGTTCGAGGAATTCGTCGCCGCCGCGCGGATCTTGCCTGGCACGCAGCGCATAAGAGGTGACCGGATCGGTTCCCGGCGCGCGGCCGAGACCGAGATCGATGCGGCCGGGAAATAACGCCTCCAGCACCTTGAAGCGTTCGGCGACCATGAGCGGCGCGTGATTGGGCAGCATCACGCCGCCCGAGCCGACGCGAATGCGCGAGGTTACCGCCGCAACCTGTCCGATCATGATGTCAGGCGAAGAGCTCGCGATGTTCGCTAGATTATGATGTTCGGCGAGCCAATAGCGGTGGTAGCCGAGGCGGTCCGCGAGACGCGCCAGATCGAGCGAATGACGCAAAGCCCTGGACCCGGGGACTAGCCGTGGTCACCGGCGACAGATCAAGGACGGAAAGCCGGATCACCCGGCGTCTTTGCGTATGGTTGCGAGCACCACGCTATCAGCGCGCTGGCACGGCCAACGTCAATCCCGGGATGTCGGTCATTGGATTCCGTTCAGGTCCGCTGTTGCGGCTGAAGGATTGGACTGTGCGGCCGGCAGGACCTTTTTTGCCACGCGATGCCGCTTGATTTGCACCCGCTTGACGGGGTGGGAAGCCTGGGCGGTGCCATCCAGCCACGTGTAGGTTGGTTGCGAATAGGTCGGCTGCGCATAGGTCGACTGCCCATATTGATAGGCTGGCTGCGCCGCCGCCGTTGCGACTATTCGGCGGGCGCGGACCGTCTTGGCGGCGCGGCGCGCTGGCGCCGCGCGCGTCGCTCCGGCGGTGGGTTTTGTCGCTTTGCTCTCGCCCGGTTTTGGCGGATTCGCCGCCGGCTGCCGACCTGCCGCCGCAGCATTGACCGCCGCCACGCGTTCGACAGGGGTTGCCATTGCCGCCGCAGCGGCGGGTTGTTGATCCTGCGCTGCTGCACCAGTCTCTTGCTGACGCGGCGCGACAGTTTCGGGCGTGGCACCGGATTGGTCCGGGGGGACCATAACAGCAACATTGATCGTGTTGCTCTGATCGTCCGCGCCGGTTGCGACGGCCGCTTGTTGAAGGCTCGGATCCCTAGCGTTTGCCGAATCGACAGCGGCTTGGTCCGGCGCCGGATGTGACGGCGCAGCGATCGCCGGAACGGCAACCACTTTCGCGATACCACCGACCGGCAACCGCGCTTCCGAGCCGAGCGCCAGATTATCCAAGCCAAGCTGCAATGGCGGGCTTCCGTCCGCCAGCCGCGCCAGCGGTTCGTGATTGACGCGAAATGTCGCGAACAAGCCCAAACCGCAGCTGATTCCGGCAATCGCAGCCAAAATCGCCACGACCATCAGGCGAATATTGGGAAACATTGGACCTCGCTGAATGCCCGCGCGATCCGCGAAGAATTACGCCTGACCAGACTTCACGATTATCACCAGGGCGCCGCTGAAACGGTGAAACCGACTCATGCGACCTTAGCTGAGTCGGGCAAAAACCAATGTTAAAAATGACAGAGCGGATGCGGGCCGGGCGCGCCACATCCAAATTCCGCGATCGAGGCGTGGTGCTGAGTGAGCCGCCCGCGGCTAGCGGGAGACCGGAGGATGTAGCGCGGCGGTGTCGGGATTGCTCCCCGGCAGGACGACCACACGCGTGCCGATGTTCACGCGATTGTAGAGATCTTCGATGTCATCGTTGGTCAACCGGATGCACCCCGATGACACGAAGCTGCCAATGGTCGACGGCTGGTTGGTGCCGTGGATGCGATAAACGGTATTGCCGAGATAGAGCGCGCGTGCGCCGAGCGGATTGGTTTCGCCGCCCGCCATAAATCTCGGCAAATAGGGTTGACGCTCGATCATTTCCTTCGGCGGGAACCAATCCGGCCATTCCTTCATGCGCCTGATGCGTTCAGTGCCGGTCCAGGTGAAGCCTTCGCGCCCGACGCCGACGCCGTAACGAATCGCCCTGCCATTGCCGAGCACGAGGTAAAGGTAAGTGTTCGGCGTATCGATGATGATGGTGCCGGCCGGCTCAGTCGTGCTGAAATCGGCGATTTGGCGCCGGAAGCGCTGCGGCAGCTCTTTGGCCGGGCCTTGTTCCGGCTGATCTTCCGGCGGCAAGGACGCAATCACGTTTGAGCCGGCTCGTGGGGGCGAGGCACCGTAACCGCCCGCTGGGTAACCGGGCGGTGGCGCTGCCGGAGGAGCGCCGCGGAACGAACCAGTTACGTCGCTGTAACCCGGGGTCCCGGCCACGTCGCCGGGGGGCCGATCAATCGGGCCGCCAGTGACGACTGGTAAGGGCTGCGGCGGGAAGAACGGGCGCACGACCGGCGGCGCTTCATAAACCTCTTCGCCGGGAGCGGGCTGGACATAGCGTGGATTGATTGGGACACCGCGGGCGTCGCGGTAAACCGGCGGGCCATCCCGATAAACGGGCACCGGCGCCGGCGGGTAGTCCGGGGGCAGGTAGTACTGTGCTGCGGCGCCATAGGCCGAGGCGGCCAGCGCTACCGCGACGATCGCAAAGCTAAAGCCTGATCGCAAAGAAACCCCCAGCTCGACCATGCTGCCCCGAGTACCAGGCCACTCTCGCCGTGACATTAGGCGGGAAGAAGGCAAAAACCTCAGTTCCTTAGCCGTTTTTCGGCCGTGAACCGCCGCTTCACGGACATGGTGAATACGCCGTGACTGCTGTGAAGTATACTCTTCCGATGGTATCAAATTCATCATCACCGAGATCTTTGCAGCGGAGGCGCAAATGTTGCCTAAAGGTCTGCGGATCGTCCTGCTGACCTTACCGATCTCAACCTCGCTGCATGCGCAAACCTCCGAAGCGCTCAACGAAATCAAGGCAAAGGTCTGGGAGGCACAATTGGTGCAGCGAAATTTTGCTGCCGGCTTGCGCCATTGCAGCGAGCTGAACGGGACCAACTTCTAACAGCTGCAGTCAGGTTCGCCGGTGGACTCCGCTGCCAAGTAAGGCGCGCTCCAGGCGCGCCCGTTTAAGGCGCGCCTGTAAAGAGCACATCTTTTCCTGATCCGCCTCCGCGCAGACGACATGCCCCTGGCGGACTGCGGCGTGTTAAAACCACGCCGCCATTGATCTCAAA
>Ga0126383_10003785_pt1 | contig 10090 bp, 9 predicted proteins | sample PanSoiMetPlot_35_FD_96882 | JGI IMG/M metagenome (GOLD analysis project Ga0126383, IMG submission 96882) | Tropical forest soil microbial communities from Panama - MetaG Plot_35 | ecosystem: Environmental > Terrestrial > Soil > Tropical forest > Bulk soil | place: Panama | collected 2016-02-17
ATAGAGGCCGAGAAGCGCGGATCGAAGATCAAGAAGAAGCTCGACATCGATCCGGTCGAGGCCGAAACGGTCCGGCTCATTTTCAACCTCTACCTGAATGGAGACGGCGAATCGGGCGCACTCGGAGTCAAGGAAATCGTCAAATGGCTAGACGCTCGTGGTTATCGCACCCGCAGCGGCCAGACCTTCGGCGTCGGCAGCGTCCACAGGCTTTTGACCAACACGACCTACATCGGCGTTTGCAGATTCAACCAGACCTCATCCAGGACGCGTGGTAAGAAGCCCGATGGGGAGGTCGTCGAGATCGCCGTGCCTGCCATTGTCGGGCTGCATGTTTTCGAGCGGGTCCAGCGCCAGTTGCACGCCCGCAGCCCAAAGGTCGTTGCTCCTCGCGTTACTACTGGTCCAATCCTTCTGACCGGGTTGGCAGTGTGCGCAAGCTGTGCCGGAGGCATGATGCTACGCACCGGCACCTCGAAAAATGGACGGGGTCACGAACCTCGATGAAGTTCTTAGGGACCGCATGAACACCCTCAAGGCGGGCCGTGATCAGGCGCAGGCTGCCTTGGAACGGGCCAAGGAGCATTTGGCGCCCCAGATCCAGATCAACCCAGCGCTGATTGAGCGTTTCGGTCGCATGATGCAGGAGCACTTCACCACCGGGTCGGTGCCCTTCCGGAAGGCTTATCTGCAGTCCTTCATCACCGCCATCGAGGTCGATGACCGGCAGATCCGTATAAGGGGGAGCAAAGACCTGCTCGAAAAGGCTGTCCTCGCCGGCCAAAACGGCCCCGCTGCGTGTTCGCAGATGAGTACTAAGTGGCGCGCCCGAAGAGATTCGAACTCCTGACCCCCAGATTCGTAGTCTGGTGCTCTATCCAGCTGAGCTACGGGCGCTGATGCAACGCCGGGGCGCGCTTGGGCGTCCCCGCGGTTGGGGATAGCTATAGGCTCCGTTCCGACTTGGCAAGACGTCATCACGATTCCGGCCCTGGCTTGCAAACTGATGCGCCTTGGGCCGCATGGTCTTGAGATGGGAGTTTGAAAGCACCCTATCTATGCGCGTGATCTATGCGCGTGCGCGTTCGCTGCGTCGTTCATCAAGCGGGATCGGGCGATCGGGGATTTTCACGCGGAATGTCGCCCCGATGGTTCCATCCACCAGGATGATTTCGCCCCCGTGGGCGCGCACGAGTTCCTCCGCGATCACGAGGCCGAGCCCGGTGCCGCCGGGCCGCGTCGATCCTTGGAAGGCCTCGAACAGATGCGCCCGCGCCTGATCGGAGAATCCCGGGCCGGTATCCGCAATCTCGATGATCACAACGGATCCCTCGCGCCGCCCGGTGATCCGGATCTGATCGCGCGCCGGGTCGTTCGGGGCGTGGGTCTCCAGAGCCTGCATGGCGTTGCGGGCGAGATTGACAAGGACGCGCAGCAATTGATCGCGATCAGCATCGACGACCAGGCTGCGCTCGATCGACGTGATCCAGCCGATCCGGGAATCAGGTTGCAGGCCGAGCGTCTCGCGGACATCCTCGACGAGTTCCATCAACGCGATGGCCCGGCGGTCGGGAGGCGGCTCCTGGGCACGGCCATAGGACAATGTGGACTGGCAGTAAGCGATCGCCCGCTCGAGTGCGCGCATCAGCTTGGGGGCGAAGCGTTGCACCTGGGGATCCGGAAGCCGGCCCAGCCGGTCGGATAACAGCTGAGCCGACGCCAACAGGTTGCGCAGATCGTGGTTGATCTTGGACACCGCCAAGCCAAGATTCGCAAGCCGCGTCTTCTGGTGCAGGGTGTTGGCGAGGTCGCGCTGCATTTCGGCGAGCTCGTGCTCGACGAAACCGATCTCGTCATGCCGCGATGTTGGCGCCAATATACGCGCTCGATCTTCCGGGTCGGCACGAAACTTCGTCATATTTTCGGTGATACGGTAGAGCGGGCGAACGAACAGATAATGAAGCGCGAAGAAGACGAGTGCTGCGCTTATCGCCGAGATTCCGATTGAAACCAGCATCACGTTGCGCGAATAAATCCACATCGCGCTCCGCAACGGGCCTTCCGGGACTACGATCTCAACGAACTGGCCGCCCATCGGAGCGGGCCCGACGGCGCGCAGCAGATCCGCATCTTTGGCGAACAACAGGGTCCGGAACGCCTCCATGATGGCGTTCAGCGGCCTCATGTCGCGAATATCGACCTCCTGGAGCACTTCGCTCGGCAACTCGGTGGTCGCCAGTAGCCGCCGTTGCTGGCCCTTCTTCATGGCGACCGCCCGCGCCCCGATGCTGTCGAGAATCTGCCGGGACAGATTGTCCGGCACCTCGGGCGCCGCCTCGAAAACCAGGGCGGCCGTATGAGCGGCGCTCAGCTTGTTGTTGAGCCAAGTCAGGCGGAAATTCGCAATCGACGGCACATAGATGCAGACCTCCGCCAGCATCACGAACAGCACAGTCAGCAGCAGAAGCTTGACCGACAAACCGAATCGGATGCGCGGCGGCGAGGCCGTGGCGGCGGCAGGCGGATCGATATCGTCGCGTGTCAGCGTCAACTTGCGTTATCCCCTGCGGAGCCATCGAACGATGCGTCGCATCGTCGGGTTTGCTGCGGCAGACGCGAAAAACGTCATCGCGGCGCGTTTGTTGACCTCACCGAGTGTCGGATAGGGCGCAATCATCTCCGCCATGGCGCGGATGTTGAGGCCCTGATTGATGGCAAGCGTCCACGGAGCGATCAGCTCGCCTGCGTGCGCCCCCACGATGGTGGCGCCCAGTAGACGGCCGCGCGCGCTGGTCACCACCTTGACGTGACCGTCGGTCCTCCGTTCGGTCTGGGCCCGATCGTTTTCGCAATACGACGAACGCATCACACGAATTCGATATCCCTGCTTCGTTGCCTGTTCATCGGTCAATCCGACGTGGGCCAGCTCGGGGTCCGTAAAGGTGACCCATGGAACCGCATTATATCTCACTTTGACCCTCAAACGGAACAATGCATGCCGGATCACCAGCCCGGCATGATAATTGGCCACATGGGTGAACATCATGGCGCCCGCGGCGGCATCGCCGATGGCGTAGACGCGGCGGTTCGACGTCTGCAGGCTGCGATCGACGACGATGCCGGCCTGGGTGAACGCAATTCCCGCTTCTTCCAAACCGAGTCCCTCGAGGTTGGGCAAGCGACCGGTAGCAACCAGCAGGTGGCTGCCGGCGACGGTCTCCTCGGCTTCACCTTGCGTAACCACAAGCTCGACCAAGTCCTGCATCTGTCGAACCGATTTCACGCTCGTGCCTCCCCGGACCTCGACGCCCTCACGGACAAGGGCGTCGATGACGATCTGGGCGCATTCCGCGTCGTCTCGGGCCAAGGGTCGCGCGACCTCTATGACGGTCACGCGCGCGCCGAGACGGTGGAATGCCTGACCAAGCTCAAGGCCGATCGGGCCGCCGCCGAGCACCACCAGGTGGGAAGGCAACTCGGAGAGGTCGAATATGGTCTCATTGGTGAAATGACGCGTATGAGCAATACCCGGTATCGGCGGTATGGCGGGCGATGAGCCGGTCGCAATGACGAAGCGCCGAGCCCGTACCACGGTACTGTCATCGATTGTCACGGTGGTAGGGTCCGCGAAGCGGGCGGTACCGGCAATGACCCGCACTCCAAGGCCGGCGAAACGTTGCGCGGAGTCGTTCGGCGCAATGGTGGCGATCACCTTTCGGACGTGGCGGTAGGTGCGGTCGAATTCGACTTTAGGCTGCGCATCGACCCCAAAAATACCTGCTGTGGCGCTCGTGTTGGCACGCTTCGCAGCTGCAATCAATGCCTTCGATGGAACGCAGCCGTAGTTGAGGCAGTCGCCACCCATCCGACCTTTCTCGATCAGCACGACCGAGACCCCGAATGCGGCCGCGGCAGCCGCAACGGAAAGGCCTCCTGAGCCTGCCCCGATCACGCAAATGTCGGGCTTGAGCAATTCAGCCAAGCATGCCTCCGCCTCCGCGTGTGTCCAGCCGTATGCGGTTTCACTCTATGACAAATTATGGCAATCCGGCATCTGCGCTGCCGGAACACGCTTTGGCTTTCGCTTTAGCGCTGCGTACCGCGCTGTAACGTCTTAGAGCGGGCGGAACGAGCGCAATCAATCCGAGGATTACAAGACCGCCTATTAATTCGGGGGTGGCAACAGTCCGGAAATCAAAATCGAGGTGGCAGCCCTCCTGCTGGGCCGTCAAACAAGCCTGATAGACGCTCTCTTGCGCCGCGATCGCGCCATTCAGTCCAGCTCCAAAGAACGCATACGCAAAGGTTGCCGGAATTATTCCGAGCGCCGTTGCGGCAACGAAAGGCGCAAGTCCGACCCCCGCCAGTGCAGGTACCAAATTGACAAGCCAAAACGGGAACAACGGCACCAGCCGCAAGAAAACCAGGTACCAGAAAGCATCCTTGCGAAAGCCGGCCACAAGCCTTTCGCCCAGCGGCCCCGCGCGGGGCACCCAACGACAGCCGACCACGCAGCCAAGTGCAAATTTAGTGATCAGGAAAATCGCGGTCGCACCCAGGGTCGCGGCCGTGACGGCCGCGAGGCCTCCGGCCAAAGTGCCGAAAATCGCGCCTCCGCTGACGGTTAGGAGCGCGGCTCCCGGAACGGACAGCGCGACGGCGGACGCGTAGATGGCAATGAAGACAAGGATCGCGATGGCCTGATGCGCACTGACCAAAGCCTCGATGGCGGAACGGTGACGGACCAGCGTTTCCAGAGACAATTGCCGATGCCATCCCATGGCAACCGCGAACGCCATCAAGGCGAGGATCACGCCAAGTGGGACTAGGCGACCAAGCACGGGCGGACGGTCTGCGGACTGCGACGCCTGGGCTTGGTTGATCTCGATCGACATGACGTTCGATGTCTATTTCGGCGGCAATGGGTCGCAGAGCCCTTATATACACCAGCATCGTGTCCCCCGGTCGGATTTCACCGCGATTTGACATTTTTTCGGATGTCGGCTCGCGCAAACGTGATCGACCTTGTTCGGACATCGGAAGGATAAAACGCTGCCGGCGGTCGATGCATTGACGGGGCTCAGGCCCTCCCGTATAAGCCGCCGCAACTGCGCGATACCCCTCCCGGAACGGCACCACGTGATCCGGGGAGTGTTATTGTTGTGAGTCCTCTTGGGCGTTAAACCCAGGAGGTAGCCTGAGCAATCAGAGAGGAAAGCCGTGAAGCGGACCTATCAACCGAGCAAGCTTGTGCGCAAGCGCCGTCATGGCTTTCGGAGCCGGATGGCGACTACGGGCGGCCGAAAGGTGCTCAACGCCCGTCGGACGCGCGGCCGTAAGCGGCTCAGTGCGTGACCGAAACGCTTCATCCTACCCCGGGGAGGGTAGGGTGGGGGCGCATGTCGGTGCAATGGAACGACTGAAGCGACGCAAAGATTTTCTGGCAGCTGCCGTCGGAGTAAGCGTTCCGACGCCGGGTTTTGTTGTGCAGCAGCGCCAACGCGGCGACGGTGGTCCGGCACGGGTCGGGTTCACGGTCTCCAAGAAGGTGGGTGGCGCGGTCGAATGCAACCGCTTGCGTCGCCAACTGCGGGAAATCGTGCGGCTTTCGGCCGCGACTGGCCTGCACGCCGGCAGCGACTATGTGGTTGTTGGACGCCGCGCCGCGCTTGGCATTCCTTTTGTTAGGCTGACCGAGGATTTCACTGCAGCACTGAAGCGCCTTGAGAAGAGGCGCCCAGGAGTTCCGCGAATCACAGGCGAGGCGAATCCGTCGACCTCGCGGCAAACCTCATCCGGTGATCAGAGCAGGTCATGAACGACCAGAAGAACACCATACTTGCCGTCGTGCTGTCGGCCATCGTGCTGATCGGATGGGAATATTTCTACGCCCTGCCGCAAAAGCAACGCCAGGAAGAGCTGCAGCGGCAGGCCCAGACCACACAAGTTCGGCCAGCACCCCAGCCGACGCCGCAGTCGACGCCCGGCCCAGCGTCTCAAGGCGCGGCCCCGCAGGCCCCGAGCCAATCCGGCGCCGGGACCCCGGCCGAACCGAAGAGCCGCGAGGCAATCATTGCTTCGGCCCCGCGCATTGCGATCGATACGCCCCGCATCAGGGGCTCGATCGCGCTCAAGGGGGCACGTATCGATGACGCTTCGCTCATCCAATATCATGAGACCGTCGACCCGACATCCCCGGCGATCGTGCTGCTCTCGCCGTCGGGCAGCCCACACCCGTTCTACGCGGAATTCGGCTGGGTCGGCTCCGCTGGCGCCAACGTGAAAACCCCCGGGCCGGATACGGTTTGGCGGCAGGAAGGATCGGGCTTGCTCGGTCCCGGTCGCCCGGTCGTGCTTGTCTACGACAACGGCGAGGGGCTGGTGTTCCGTCGCACCGTGGCGATCGACGAGAAGTATCTCATCACCGTAAAGGACGAGGTTGCGAACACTGGTCCGGCTGCGGTCACTCTATACCCGTATGCCTTGATATCCAGGCACGGCACGCCGCCCACCTCCGGTTATGGGATTCTCCATGAGGGGCCGATTGGCGTCCTTGGCAAAGACCAATGCCTGCGTCAATCAGGCTTTAGTATTTACACTGCGTGTCATGAAGAGAGTTACAAGACGCTCGAGGATAAGAAGTCGATTTCCTTTATGGTCAAGAATGCCTGGTTCGGGTTCACCGACAAATATTGGGCTGCCGTGCTGTTGCCCGATACGGGAGCTGAACTGCAAGGGCACTTCACTGCCAACATGCTCGACACTTTAAGGACCTATCAAGCTGACTACTTGCTCAATGCGCAGACCATTGCACCAGGCGCCAAGGGATCAGCTGATGGGCGGCTATTCGCTGGCCCGAAGGAAGTACAGCTTATCAATGACTACGACGACGCTTTACACCTGAATCGGTTTGAGCTGTTGATTGATTGGGGACTTTTTTATTTTATCACCAAGCCGATGTTTTGGGCGCTCGATTATATCTATCGCCTGGTGGGCAATTTCGGCGTCGCGATCCTGATCGTCACGGTACTGCTCAAGGGGCTCTTCTTCCCGCTGGCCAACAAGTCCTATGCGTCGATGGCGAAGATGAAGGCGGTGCAGCCGCAGATGCAGGCGCTGCGCGAGCGCTATCCGGACGACAAGGTCAAGCAGCAGCAGGAGCTGATGGAGCTTTACAGGCGCGAGAAGATCAATCCGGTCGCCGGTTGCCTGCCGATCGTCATCCAGATTCCGGTCTTCTTCGCGCTCTACAAAGTGCTGTTCGTTACCATCGAGATGCGCCACGCGCCGTTCTTCGGCTGGATCAAGGATCTGTCTGCGCCCGATCCTACCAATGTGTTCAATCTGTTCGGCCTGCTGCCTTACGACCCGTCGCAGCTTCCGGTGATCGGCGGCTTCCTGGTACTCGGCCTCTGGCCGCTCATCATGGGCGTCACCATGTGGGTCCAGATGAAGCTTAATCCGGCGCCGCCCGATCCAGCTCAGAAGCTCATGTTCGATTGGATGCCGGTGATTTTTACCTTCATGCTGGCGTCGTTCTCGTCAGGGCTCGTGATCTACTGGGCGTGGAACAATACCCTGTCGGTCATCCAACAATCGATCATCATGCGCCGCCACGGCGCCAAGATCGAATTGTGGGACAATCTTAGGGATGTCTGGCGCCGCGTCAAAGGCCTGTTCAAAAAAAAAAGTAAGCCGGGCGTAAGCGGCCAAACCTGAGACAGGAAGGTGAGCACGATGCCCGCGCTTGCCTTCACCACTAGCGAAATCGGAGCTGGCCGCAAACTGTTCGCGCCCGAATGGCGTTTCGTATCGGCCGCCGGTTCGACAGCCTCGCTGCCCGCCATGAGCGGCGACGAGATCGCCTTCGTGGGTCGCTCCAATGTCGGCAAATCGAGCCTCATCAATGCGCTGACCAACCGCAACAGCCTCGCCAGAACTTCACGCACGCCAGGTCGTACCCAGGAACTTGTCTTCTTCGCCGCCGATGATGATCGCGTCACCCTGGTCGACATGCCTGGCTACGGCTATGCGGCAGCCCCGAAAACCAAGGTGGCGGCGTGGACGGCGTTGATTCACGCTTATCTCCGGGGCCGCGCTAATCTCAAGCGGGTCTACGTGCTCGTTGACGCGCGGCGCGGCCTTGCGGCGGCCGACAACGAGGTGTTGGAAACCCTCGATGCGGCCGCGGTCAGCTATCAGGTCGTGCTCACTAAGGCGGACGAGGTCAAACCGGCGGAGCTTGCTGCCCGTCTCGACGCCGCAGCGGCAGCTCTCGATCAGCATCCGGCCACGTTTCCTGAAACGCTCGCCACCTCGGCACATAGCGGCGCCGGCATCCCGGAATTGCGCGCCGCCATTGCACAGCTTCTGGCCGAGCGGCGTATGTAGCATGCATTGCAAAGGAAGTGCTGCCGCGATGTCGATACTCCTCATCCTTGCCTGCTTGATGGGCGCCAGCGGCGTCGCACTCGCTGCCGCAGCCGCACACGGGGCGCCGGGAGCAGGGCTTGAGGGCGCTGCCTATCTCTTGCTGTTCCATGCAGTCGCGGTGTTAGGTGCCGCCGCCTTGGCCGACCAAGAACTTTTGTGGCGGCCGGTCGCGCTCATTGCCATGGCGGGCTTCGCGACGGGCGGCGCGCTGTTTGCCGGCGACGTTTCGATGCGCGCTTTTGCGGGCCATCGGCTTTTTCCCATGGCAGCCCCTGCGGGCGGCACGCTCCTGATTCTCGCTTGGCTTGTCCTCGCGGCCGCGGCTGTTGCGGCGGCGGCCATTGCGGCGGGGCGCGCACGTTGACGCGTGATCCCCGAGGATCCGCGATTCTTCCGACCGCTGACCTGCCTAATTGCCCCTATCGCGAGCGCGGCGCGACCGCTAAATAGCGCGGGCCGCAGCCGGAACCTCTTGCCATGACCATATCGCCCTTCGATATCGCCCGAGTCCTTTCCGAAGCCTTGCCGCATATGCAGCAATACGACGACCAGATCGTCGTGGTGAAATACGGCGGACATGCCATGGGCGAAGAAGCCTCCGCCCGTAGCTTTGCCCGCGATATCGTGCTCTTGGAGCAGACCGCCATCAATCCGGTGGTGGTACACGGCGGCGGTCCGCAGATCGGCGACATGCTCAAGCGGCTCGGCATCAAATCGGAATTCGCCGCCGGGCTTCGTGTCACCGACGCCGCCACCATCGAGATCGTCGAAATGGTGCTGGCCGGCGCCATCAACAAGCAGATCGTCGGATTCATCAACGAGGCGGGCGGCAAGGCGGTGGGGCTTTGCGGCAAAGACGGCAACATGGTGAAGGCCCGCAAGGTCAGCCGCGCCGTGGTGGATCCCAGCTCGCAGATTGAAAAGATCGTCGATCTCGGCTTTGTCGGCGAGCCCGAAACGGTCGACACCACTGTGCTCAACCAGATTCTTGGCCGAGAATTGATCCCGGTGCTGGCACCGGTCGCGACCGCGGCGGCCGGCGGCACCTACAATGTCAACGCCGATACATTTGCAGGCGCCATTGCCGGCGCCTTGAAGGCGAAACGATTGCTGTTGTTGACCGATGTACCGGGCGTGCTCGACAACTCCAAGTCCCTCATCAAAGAGCTCTCCATGGACGAGGCGCGGCGGCTGATCGCCGACGGCACCATTTCGGGCGGCATGATCCCGAAGGTAGAGACATGCCTCTATGCCCTCGACGCCGGCGTCGAGGCCGTCGTCATCCTGGACGGCAAGGTGGAGCATGCGGTCCTGCTCGAGTTGCTGACAGATCACGGCGCTGGAACGTTGATTCATCGGTAGGCCCTTGTGAATCGATTCTTGACGTTTTTTGCGAAGATTTTGTCATGCGAGAGTGGCAATGAGAATGTTTTCGGTGATGTGGCAGCCGGCTGCGATTGCGGCGCGGCCGATACGGGTGAGGTAGTAGCGGTAGGTTCCGCTGATGCGTCTAATGAGCCCGATATGACGCAGACGCGTGAGGTGTCTGGACAGGGCCGCCGGAGAAAGTTTGGCGACCAAAGGCTTGAGGTCGGCACGGCGCATTCCGGAAATGTTGAAGGCCGGTCTGTGGAGGGCGCGTAGCAGGTTCTGTCGA
>Ga0126383_10003786_pt1 | contig 10089 bp, 10 predicted proteins | sample PanSoiMetPlot_35_FD_96882 | JGI IMG/M metagenome (GOLD analysis project Ga0126383, IMG submission 96882) | Tropical forest soil microbial communities from Panama - MetaG Plot_35 | ecosystem: Environmental > Terrestrial > Soil > Tropical forest > Bulk soil | place: Panama | collected 2016-02-17
GGAAAAAACCGAATACATTGTGAAATCCGGAGACGTCTTGGCGAAGATTGCGCGCAAGCTGAAGACGACGCCGGAGATGATCATGCGCATGAACAACATGAGCGGCACCATGCTGCGGATTGGTGACCGGCTGCTGATTTCACATCCCGATTTCTCGATGGTGATTCAGCGGAAGGCGAACCTCGTTGTACTGTTGAACCATGGTGGTTTTTTCAAGCAATATCACATCCGCGAGGCAAAGCTGCTGGGGAAGCAACCGCCAAAGATCACTACCAAAGTCGCCGAAACGATGGCTTGGAAAGGAGGCCAGCGCGTCGGCCTCGGCAGCAAGGAGTACCTGGCCAGCACCAAGTGGGTGCGGTTCGCTGGCGCGGCGGGTTATACTTTGTATTCTGTGCCGGATTCAACGCATCCCAATGTTGACCAACCGCCTCCGCCGACCGGCTTAGGCCTCGCCGCTACCGATCTCGAGGAGTTAAGCACGCTCGTGAACAATCGCACCCCTGTGACGATTATTGACTGAGTTAAAAAGTTACAAGAGTTACAATGTTAAAAGGAGCCGTAGCAACCCGATTTCGTGAGTGCTTAACGCTGTAGCATTGTATCGTTGTAACCCTTTTACCCTAACCATGGAATGGCAACCGCTTGATTTTGAAAAGCCGATCTTCGAACTGGAACGGCGGCTGCAGGACTTAAAGAGTCATTCGACCAAACACGACGTCGATCTCGGCTCGGCGGTGAACGAACTTGAGTCAAAGCTTCGGGAAACGCGCCGCCATGTCTATCACAACCTGACGGCGTGGCAGCGAGTTCAAATCGCGCGGCACAGTCAACGGCCGTTCGCTCTCGATTATATCCAACGCTGTTTTACCAACTGGATCGAACTGCACGGGGATCGCCGTTTTGCTGACGATCGTGCCATGCCGTGCGGTGTTGCCATGCTCGGCACACAGCGCTGCGTGGTTATCACTCATCAAAAAGGGCGCAACACCAAGGAGAACGTCATGCGCAATTTCGGATGCGCGCATCCGGAGGGCTACCGCAAGGCGCTGCGCTTGATGCGGCTGGGTGAAAAATTCGGGATGCCCGTGATTTCATTGATCGATACGCCAGGTGCTTTTCCCGGTATTGGATCGGAGGAACGCCACATTTCCGAAGCGATTGCGGTGAATCTTCGCGAGATGATGAAGCTGCAGGTGCCGGTGATTGCGGCGGTGATCGGTGAGGGCGGGTCAGGCGGCGCACTGGGCATCGGCGTTGCAGATCACGTATTGATTTTCGAGAACGCTTACTACTCAGTAATCAGTCCCGAAGCATGTTCCGCCATTTTGTGGAGAGACCGGCGGCATGCTGCCGAAGCTGCTGAGGCGCTTAAATTAACCGCGCAGAATCTCTTGAAACTGGAGGTCGTGGACGAAATCATCGCTGAGCCGGCGGGAGGCGCGCACCGCGATTATGATTCTGCCGCTGGCAATCTGAGCGAAGCGTTGCGCCGGAACTTGGAGCGAATTTCTCAAATTCCGATCGCGGAATTGCTGGAGAAACGATATCAAAAATTTCGCCGGCTTGGTGTCTTTTCCGAAGGCAAAACCGTCACAGCGGCGGTCCGCACTTGATGTGATGTTTGGGACTTGGGGCAAATCAGTGGCAGCTGGCTGGCTCGGTGCTTTTGCCGCTGTCGCCTTTGCGCGCGCTGAGAGCACAGCGTCCGATTTCCGTTTCGACCGCGACACCTTCGCATTCGCTAATCAAACCGTGTTCGAATATCACGAGGGACACGCTTCTTTGCGGAAACCGTCGGCGACCAAGCAAGACGCATATAATCGTCACTGCTTTGTGATGTGCCGTACGGCCGTCCAATTCAAGAAATTTGCGCGGTTCGAGCCGCGGAGTACTCCCTTGGATGACGCGTCACTTGCGGCTCGCGTTCGCGCTGTGACACGCCAGGCGGCTTGGACGGAGCCCTCGGCGGAAAATCAACGAATTGTCTTTCCAGGATACAAGGACCTAAAGGAAATGAGCAAGGCCCATCGCGAACTCGTGCAATTAAACATCGGCCATGGCTGGCCGAGTTACTTTCGAGTCAGCAATGTCCGGATGATTTTTCAAGACGGTACCGGCTACCAAGAGCACACCCACGCTCGATTAAATGCGGCTTTGGCGCGCGGCGACTTGTTCGTCGCATTTCTTACAACTTACCCCCGGTTCAGCATCAACCACTCGGTCTTAATCTATCAGCGAAAATCTTCCTCGCCGAATCCCGGAGTTGACCATTATCTCGTTTACGATCCTAATCATCCGGAGTCGCCGCGAGAGCTTACCTGGTCTGCACGCGATCGGACTTTCTCGTATCAAAAAGATTGGGATTTTGTCGGCGGCTTTGTTCGCGTTTATCAAGTTTACGGACAAGCGCTGCAGTAAAAGCGATTCCCTAACGGAGCGCCGATGCCAGAGAGTCCGTCACCGCCAACACCGGGTCCGCCGTCTCCTGCGCCTCCGCCGGAACCGTTGCCGCCTAATCCGCGGCCCGTCCCGCCGGTTGGGAAGCTGTAGGGGTCGCCGTACGGGCGACGCGGCGTACGCCTCACATTAGTCCGCGCTTCCCACAAGGAAGCGGCTACAGTTTAGCTGCAGCGCGGAAACAAGAAACGCAACGCTGGTTCGACTCTCGCTGCCCACGCCGCTTCGCTGTGATCTCCGCGGTCGGCTTCCATATACAGGATGTCGTTCGCGAGTTTCCAGCCTTTCTCCACCAGTCGATTGCAGAGTTCGCGTGTTTGTTGCCAGCCGGGCTCGCTTGTGCCGGTGTCGAGCCAAATCTTTATTGGTGGTTTTCGTTTGATAGAATCGACCAGCCGGTAAATTGCGAAATCATCCCACCAGACCGAGGGCGACATCACCATGAGCCGGCGGAACGCTTCCGGGTACAAAATCCCAATCGCGAGCGTCACAAGGCCGCCTAGGGATGATCCGCCGAGCCCGGTGAACTCCGGGTCAGGTTTGGTTCGATATTTTCGGTCGACGTAAGGTTTGAGTTCTTCCATGAGAAAATATCCGTAGAGACGCGCCAGGCCCCGGCTGCGTTTCTTCCTTCTTCCCTTTGCTTCGATCACTCCCGGCGTGGGCGTATATTCATGGACCCGGTGTTCGCCCGTGTTTGCGACTGCTACGACAATGAGCGGCTCGATAACCTTTCTGCGGATGAGGCGTTCGGCTGTTTCGTCCACGCCCCATTCCACGCCCGCGAACGAAGTTGCTGCGTCAAAGACATTTTGTCCGTCGTGCAAATACAACACGGGATAACGCTTTCGCGAAAATCGCCGGTAGCCAGGCGGCAGATAGACCAGAATGTCGCGCTGGTTCCCAAGAATCTTCGACGGAAACGCCCGGTGCCGCTTAATGTTTCCGCTGAGTGTATGTTCCGTCATTCAAAGCGAGACGCATCGTAGCATATGAGATGTAGCGCAACCCTTTCACTTGCGATTTTGCGGCGGTACAACCAAGATGGTCGCCACTTCCAATGAACGAACGTTACATCAAATGGTACACGCCGTGGCTTAGCCGCGAATTTGAGATGCTTGTGTTCGGTAACAAGCGTGGGCTGTCCCTGATTATTTTTCCGACTTCGGGCGCCCGCTATTACGAAAACAAGGATTTCGGGTTGGTCGGCGCCCTGGGGTGGCACATCGACAACGGCAAAGTCACAGTTTACTGCCCGGACGGGATCGATCTGGAAAGCTTTTACAACAAATCAATTCACCCGGCGGATAGAATGCGAACCCACAATGCGTACGAAAAGGTGATCGTTTGTGACGTGTTCGATCTGGCGCGGCGCGAGTGCAATTCCCATCGGGTGGCAGTTTGTGGCGCCAGTCTGGGCGCGTATCACGCCGCCAATATTGCCTTCCGTCATCCTGACGCCGTCAGTCATCTTATCAGCTTGAGCGGCTCATTCGACATCAGCTCGTTCTTCGAAGGTTATCACGACGACAACATTTATTTCAACGTCCCGTATGAATACCTGCCGAACATGCCTGACTCCTGGAAATACAATCACATGGGCAGCATTCTGGGCACCGGCGAATGGGACAACACCCGTGATGAATCCTATCGCTTGTCCGGCATTTTGAATTCAAAAGGCATCAGGCATTGGCTGGACGACGGCAAATGGCGCGGCCACGATTGGAACTACTGGCAGGACATGCTGCCGTACTATTTATCGCTCTTGTGAAAATCGTGATGGCCGCGACCGGCGCAAGCGGAGCAATTTATCTGCAAAGATTGCTTGCGCAGATCGATTGCACGGCGCACGAGGTGCATCTCGTCATGAGTGGTTATGCGAGAGAGGTTGCCAAACAGGAACTGGACGATATCAGAATTCCGCCGCCAGTTTTGCAGCATTCTGAGAGTGACATGAACGTGCCGTTCGTGAGCGGCTCGGCTCGTTTCGATGCGATGGTGATTGTCCCCTGTTCGATGGCCACAATGGGGCGAATCGCTTCCGGTTCCAGCGACAGCGTATTGTTGCGCGCGGCCGATGTTTTCCTAAAGGAACGCCGGAAACTGATTCTCGTCCCGCGCGAGACACCATGGAATTTGATTCACGCGCGCAATGTCGTGACTCTGCTTGAGGCCGGCGCGATTGTTCTCCCGGCGATTCCCTCGTTCTACAGCCGTCCCGGTTCCGTTACCGCGATCGTGGACACAGTCGTTTGGCGCATCCTCGATCAAATCGGCTTGCCCAGCTCCGACGCATATCGTTGGGGAGAACAAAGCAGGTCGGCGAAAACGTCGCGCAAGAAAAGTTGAAGATCGAAGGCACGCTTGCGCGGTGGCTGATCGCGTTCGGAGTTTGGTTATTGCGTGTTTGGGAGCGCACGCTGCGTTACGAGATTGACGATGGCGCGGGAATCGTCGGGAAACCGGTGAGCGAAAATTACATCGGTGCGCTCTGGCACAATCGCTTGCTGATCTTCCCGCTAGTCTTGCGACGCTTTTTTCCAAATCGTCCCGGCGCGGCGCTGATCAGCGCCAGCCGCGATGGCGATTTGCTGACGGATGCAATTCATCGTTTTGGCTACGACGTGGTTCGCGGCTCTAGTTCGCGCCTGGGCACGAGCGCAATCCTTCAGCTTGCCGAGGTGCTTGCATCAGGGCGCGACGTGGTCATCACACCCGACGGTCCACGCGGCCCGGCGTACGAACTTGGTCCGGGCATCGTTTTCCTCGCACAGAAATCCGGTGCGCCAGTGTTGCCGATGAATCTCGAATACTCACGCTGCTGGCGCCTGGGAAGTTGGGACCGCTTCATCATCCCGCAACCGTTTTCCAGAGTGCGCGTGCTGATCAATCGGCCGCACCATGTTAAACCGACCGGTACGCTCGAGGCATTCGAGGCCGAACGCCTCGCGTTGCAGAACGCGATGATGGCGCTGGTTGAAATGCGGTGACTCTTTGTCATCCTGAGCGCAGCGAAGCGGAGTCGCAGGATCCCGTGAATCGGCCTTTTGCGTTTCACAACGGGATTCCTCGACTGCGCTCGGAATGACAAACAACGATGGCAAAACTTATCGATGGGCGCGCAATCGCCGAGAAGGTTTACGTTGATCTTCGCCGTGAGATTGCGGAGCTAAAGGCACAGGGCGTTACGCCTGGGCTTGCTGTCGTTCTCGTTGGCGATAACCCAGCTTCGCGCGCTTATGTACGTTCGAAAGACAAAATGTGTCGCGAGCTTGGATTGCACTCCGTGAAACTGGAGCTGCCGGCTTCAACTACGCAAACTGAACTGCTTGCGCGCGTGGAAGAATTCAATCGCGACGCGACCATCCATGGCATCCTCATTCAATCACCGCCGCCCGAGCACATCATGGAAGCGGCAATTGTGCGTGAGCTCGACCCGCGCAAGGACGTCGATGGATTTCACCCGGAAAATATCGCGAAGCTCGTGCTTGAGGATGCGAGCGGGTTTGTGCCGTGCACGCCGCTTGGCGTCCAACGTTTGCTTCTCGAAAACGACATCGAGATCAGCGGCGCTCATGTCGTGGTGCTTGGCCGCAGCATGATCGTTGGCAAACCGCTGGCGCTTCTTCTCATGCAGAAAAACAAGAACGGCAACGCCACTGTGACAGTCGTGCATTCCCGCAGCCGCGATCTCGCGCAGATTACGCGCTCGGCTGATATTGTTATTGCCGCGATTGGGCGTGCAGAATTTTTGAGAGCTGATCACATCCGGGAAGGCGCTGTTGTGATTGACGTGGGCATCAATCGCGTCGAGGACCCTGCGAGCCAGCGCGGTTACCGCCTGGTGGGCGACGTCGCTTTTGATGAAGTGTCGAAAAAAGCCTTCGCAATTACACCCGTGCCCGGCGGCGTCGGTCCAATGACGATCGCGATGCTGATGGCGAATACCGTCAAAGCAGCGAGGCAATTTGGTAGGGGCGGGTCACCTGAACCGCCTACGGGCGATTGAGATCAATCGCCCCTACCTGCCCGCGACACAATTTTTGCGGTAAGCAATTTCAATATTGAAGCACTAATTCGCCCGGCGTGAACAAACAACGAGCCGACGCGCGGCCGCAAAACTGCCGCTCGCGCGAGACGGTTAATCCATAAACGTCCACTATAGATTTGGGCGTAAGCGCGACCAAATTCGCCTAACGCCGAGTTCCGATCATCGCCGCGAAGAATTTTCGCGATCGCGTTCGCGGCCAGTTCGCCAGAGCGCAGGGCGTAATAGATTCCTTCGCCTGTGAACGGCTCGACCACCCGAGCTGCATCCCCGATGAAAAACAGGTTTTCATGAGCGGACCGAATCGGCGAACGGGTCAGCGGCGTGATGGTGCGCCAGGGTTGATTCGCAGGTAGATCAAATTGGCGCTCCGCCCATTTGCGTAATGTGGAGATTGTCGGCGGCGTGCCCACGAGGCAAAGATTCAACTCGGTCTCATTTACTGGAGCCTGGCCTGAATAACCTTCGGGCAGAAATTGCAGAACGACGCGGTCGCCAAAATCTCGCGGCCGCGGTACGTGCGCTTGCAGCGCTACGCGTTCACGCTCCGGCGGCGGCAACAAATTGCATAGGCGCGCCACGGTAGAGTTGCGTCCATCTGCCCCGATTAATATCCGCGCCTGAAAAAAATCGCCGGAAGCGGTTTCAATGTTCCAATGGCCGTTTCTGCTCAACCCGGTTGCAGTGGTCTGCTCGTGAACATCCGCGCCCAGCTCGCCGGCACGCTTAAGTAGCAGGTCGTCAAAGAGGGCGCGTTTCACTGAAATCTCGCAATGGGCGCCCGATGGAAGATCGACAATCACTTTGCGCCCATCAATCGCGATGAACTCGACCGAACATAGTTTCGAATGCGGCAAATCGCGCACCCGCTGCGCAACCTTTAGCCGCTCTAACACGGGCCAGCACGACGGATTCAAACAGTCGCCGCAAACTTTCTCGCGCGGAAATTTTTCCCGGTCGAGGAGGAGCGTTCGCAAGCCGGCTACGGCGCAAGACGCGGCACAGCTCGATCCGGCCGGACCGCCGCCGACGATTGCAACGTCAAAAAACTGCATGGAGTCAATTGAATTGTGAAACAGCGCTGGCGCGCGAATTAATCAGGGAGCACAATAATTCGCGTGGGCTGGTCGATTCCAATCCTTCGTGTTGCCGGGATCCAATTGCGGATTCACATCACGTTTCTGCTGCTGATCGCGTGGATCGCATTTGCCTATTATACGCAGGGCGGCTCGTCCGCAGCCGTCGGCGGGGTCTTGTTCATTCTGTTGTTGTTCGCATGCGTGGTGTTGCACGAGTTCGGGCACGCCTTGGCGGGGAAAGCTTTCGGAATTAATACGCCTGACATCACATTGTTGCCCATCGGAGGTGTGGCGCGATTGGAGCGCATCCCTGACGAACCGGTGCAGGAACTCGTCATTGCGGCAGCAGGTCCGGCGGTGACGGCACTCCTCGCGCTCGGTGCATTCATAGGCGGTGGTTCCTGGGATTATCCTCCGACAACGAAAACCAGCATCCCTGATCTTCTATTCACGATGAACGTCGTGTTGCTTCTTTTTAACCTCCTGCCGGCATTTCCCATGGATGGCGGCCGGGTTTTGCGCGCGCTGCTGGCCACGCGAATGAGCTATGCACGGGCGACACAGGTCGCCGCGACAGTCGGACAGGGATTTGCTTTCGTGTTCGGTTTTTTCGGTCTGCTGTTTAATCCGTTTTTAATTTTCATTGCGCTGTTCGTTTACATCGGGGCGTCGCAGGAGGCGGCACTCGCACAGATGAAAGACGTCTCGCGCCGGTTTCCGGTTTCCAGCGCGATGGTGCGCGAGTTCCGCACGTTGGCAGCAGACGCAACGCTCGAGGAAGCCGTGGACGCGTTGCTTGCGACTTCGCAGCACGATTTTCCAGTGATGGACGACACGGGGAGCGTCGCCGGTTTGTTGACGCGTCAGGATCTGATCGCTGCGTTGCGCAAAAACGATCCGACGCTTCGCGTCGGCGACGTGATGCGGCGCGATATTCCCACAGTAACAACCGGCACACGGTTTGAAGACGCCTTTCGCATTATGCAGGAGTGCGATTGCCCGGCGGTGCCCGTTCTGGATCGCATGAAACGGGTGGTCGGTTTGCTCACGCCGGAGAACGTGACCGAACTAATGATGGTTCAGTCGGCGATGCCGCAGCGCCGGATTTTGTAGGGGGCTGTAGCGTCCGCTGTCTTCAGCGGACGACGTGTTAAGCCCATCACCCGCTATGAACTGATGCGCATCGGCATTAGCACGTAGAGGAATGGCGTTTGAATCTTCAAAACGCCAGGGCTCATCTCGTCGATTAGATCGAGAAACACTTCGTCTTCAGTGAGCGCACGCAGCGGGGCCATGAGAAATTCCGGATTAAACGCGATGGAGAACTCGCGGCCCTTGTAGGGCACAGCCAGCGACTCTTTCGCTTCACCGACTTCCGGTGTATTCGCGGTTATATCGAGATTGTTTTTGCTGAAATTCAGTTTCACTGAGTGCGACTTGTCACTGGCCAAAAGCGAAACGCGTCGAAGTGAATTTAAAAACATTTCGCGCTCGAGCTTTACGCGCTCTTTCGCCTCGGCCGGGATCACCTGGCGATAGTTCGGATAATTGCCTTCGATCAATTTGGATACGAGCAGCGTCTTGTTGAGATCGAACGCGATTTGGCCATTGCTCATGCTCACCTTCACGTCGCCGTCATCGGTAAGCAGACGCTGCAATTCCGTCACCGCTTTGGTCGGCACAATCAAGTCCGATTCGTGGCTTCGTGGGAATTCGAGTTCAATTTCCGCCATAGCGAGGCGGCGCCCATCGGTTGCTACCAGCGTGAGCTTGTTGTCCTTGAAACTGAACAGGACACCGTTGAGCACATAACGGGTCTCATCGGTAGAAATGGCGTAGGAAGTTTTGCGCAAACCGTCGCGCAAATCTTTCTGATGCATCGTGACGACTTTCGCGCCCTCAAATTTCGGGAGCGGCGGAAATTCGTCCTCCGGCAAACCAAGAATCTTAAAGAAACTTTGGCCGCTACGGATGGACGCGGCATTTTTTCCATCGACATCGATCTGAATCTCGCTCGATGGCAGTTCGCGGATAATGTTGAAAACACGCCGCGCGGGTAGCGTGGTCGCTCCTGCCTTGTCCACGTTCGCTTCGCAAGTGCCGCGAACGCCAACGTCCAGATCGGTGGTTGTCAGATACAGTTCATTCTCGTTAGCCTGCAGCAGAACGTTGGAAAGAATCGGCAGCGTGGTGCGGGTGCTGACTACATTTTGCACCTGTTGCAGGGCCTCGAGCAGTTTTTCTTTGGTAACGCTAAATTTCATGATAACCGGCAAGCGCCTTAAGATGTAAAGCCTTCGATTTTGTTCGGCAACCGCAATCTCTCATCTCTGCCTTTGTAGGCTTGCACGCGCTGCGCCCCTACCGCTGGAGGGAGCTGTCGATATACGAGATCGTCTGGCGAATGTTGTCCTGCTCAACCATTCGTTTCTTTACCAGCTTGCAGGCGTGCAACACCGTGCCGTGGTCGCGCCCGCCAAAAGCGTCGCCGATTTCATTCAA
>Ga0126383_10003789_pt1 | contig 10085 bp, 10 predicted proteins | sample PanSoiMetPlot_35_FD_96882 | JGI IMG/M metagenome (GOLD analysis project Ga0126383, IMG submission 96882) | Tropical forest soil microbial communities from Panama - MetaG Plot_35 | ecosystem: Environmental > Terrestrial > Soil > Tropical forest > Bulk soil | place: Panama | collected 2016-02-17
AGGAAGTTTTTTCCGACCTGGGCGAGAGTGGCTGCAGGGGCATTGTCTGCGCGCTGCGGTTCTTTGAAAAGAAGCAGCACGAAGAAAAGCATCGCGAATACGCTCATTGCGGCGATGCGAAAGACATTTTCCGCGCTGCCGTGCTCTTGTTGCCATCCGGCGAGCAAAGGTCCCAAAGTGCTGCCTACATTGACCAGCGTGTAGTAGATCGAGTATCCCACCGAGCGAACGTTTTCTTTGGAAGCCCGTGCTGTGGTTCCAACGACACTCGGTTTGACGAGCGCCACGCCCAACGCTGGCAGCATCAGCACGAAGGCAACGAGCGTCACCAGCGGCACAGCATTACGGATCGGAGCGAACCAGTCCGAGCCTATGGATCCCAAGGAAAAATACGCGATGCTAAGGAAGAGATATGCGAGCGAAAGGGCGCGGCGGAAGCCGAGGCGATCGGCGATTGCGCCGCCAACGACCGCCAGAAACCAGACCCATCCGCCGAACATTCCGGTGAGGCTGCTGGCACGCTCGACATCGAAGTGCAGGTTCTCGTGCAAATAGCGAGCGAGCACGGCAAAGACCGCGTAGTACGAAAGGCGCTCAAAAAGTTCGCTGATGTTGGCAATCCAAAAAGGCCGCTCGAATCCCTCGCGGATCTCGCGAATACGTTCAGAGAAAGTCAACCTCGGCTGCTGGGCTTCTATGGGTTCAATCTGCTTCATATAGACGGTGCCTTAATTCCTCAAGGGACAATCCCACGACGCGAATGACTTTGTTGCGACTGGTCTGGCCGGACGCAATGGTAACGGAAGATCGTGGCACCTTCAAAAGTTTTGCCAGGAATTCGACGCAGGCGTTATTGGCGCGGCCTTCGATGGGAGGAGTAGTGAGGGAGAGCTTCAATGCATCACCGACCTCCCCTGTAATGGCGTTCTTTTTGGCGCGCGGATGGACTTTGACGGCGAAGGTTGAACCCTGGTTGCTGTCCTTGATGGGAATCATCATGGTCGGATGCTCTGTAATTCTGAGGTACAAGAGGAACCTGCGCAATCGGAACCCGGAGGCTATGCTCTGGAACCACCAAAAAAGCGATGTCATCCTGAAATGGCGGCGGAGACGGCGTGAGGGACCGTACGTGCGCGTACGGTGCTGCTGACGTGGATCGGGTTGCGTACGGTGCGTGCAGTGTGGGGTGGTCTTTTCGGCTGCATCGCTGGTGCATAATGACGTACGGTCCTTCGGAGGACTTACGGCTTCCTCGGGAGGACATCATAGTGAGAGATGAATCGCCGTATCCAGGCTGAGTCCCTTGTGTTAAGCCTTGAAAACTTGGAACCTTGAAACTTTGAAACCGCCTTTTCTAAACCTTCTTCCCCGGCAACCTCCTATGCGGGAGGGCATCCAAGAGTGCGGCAGAACTGCAGCACCCTCCCTCCAGCCTCACTGAGCGGAGAGGGGTTGGAGGGAAGGGTCGCCGCGGTATCTGCCCGTCTTCCCCTCACGTTCTAGCTAACGCGGCGGCGTCGGAGTGCATCACAACCATAGTCCGGATTCCGATAAACTAAACAAATGAAGCTCCGTTTTCTGCTCTGCCTCGTGCTACTGGCTTGCGGACTGGGTCCATCTGCCCTCGCTCAGGAAGGTCCGCTGGATACCGCCCAGCCCAAAGACACCACGCCCGACGAGATCATCAAGCGCTTTGCCGCGAAGGAGACTGAGTTTGCGAAGGCACGTGACCAATACACGTTCCGGCAGGACGTTAAGGTGCAGACCGTCGATGGTGAGACCGTGGACGGCGAGTATCACGAAGTATTCGACGTCCTTTTCGACGACAAGGGCAAGCGCATGGAAAACGTGGTTTTCGCGCCGCAATCCAGCTTGTCAAGAATCGCGATGTCGCAGGAGGACCTTGAAGACATCCGGCATAAGTTGCCGTTCGTGCTTACCGATGCGGAGATTCCCGAATACAACATTCTTTATGTCGGTCAGCAGCAGGAAGACGAGTTGCATTGCTACGTGTTCGACCTCGCACCGAAGAAGATCGAAGGCAAGAAGCGCTATTTCCAGGGACGCGTCTGGGTGGACGACAAAGATTTCCAGATCGTGAAAACCTACGGCAAGACAGTTCCCGATCTGTGCAATGGACGTCCGTGCAACGAAGTCAAAAAACGGGGCGACCAGGAAAACCTGTTTCCCAAATTCACGACGTGGCGGCAGCAGATCGATGGGCAGTATTGGTTCCCGGTTTATACGAAGGCAGACGATGATCTGCACTTCAAGATCGGAGACGTTCACATCCGCGAGATCGTGAAGTACGAAGACTACAAGCGGTTCGGCTCCAACGTGAAGATCTTGTACGAGGGGAAAGAAGTTCAGCGCGCGCCGGGACAGAAGCCGGATCAGAAGCCGCCGGATCAGCAGAAGCCCCAGTAGCAGGTTTCAAAGTTTCAAGGTGTAACCACTCGCCTTCGACGCAGAGACTCGATCAAGCTATTTAGCAGTCCAAGAACTTGATAGCTTCCAACGAGACGCGTCGTTGTGAATCCAAATACGCGAGGTCGTACGCTATTTCAAGCTGACTATCCAATTCCAGCAAAGAGCCTCGCGCTTGTCCCAGAAAGTGGAGGAATTCGCCTGAGGTGAGTCTTCCTTGCCCCTCGGCTATGTTCGACACCACTGAGACTGCGGCCCGTCTAAGTTGAGACGTGAGACCATATAGCTCTGACCTTGGAAAGCCATCCGTTCCTTGGTAGATGTGGACAGCTAGAGACTTAGCTTTCCGCCAAACCAGGAATTCGCGATAGGAGCGGGCCACACGATAGTCTAGATGGCAGGAACGTCGGTCTCAAAGGAATTCTGAGAATGGGGAGAACTGGGGTTCCACTTTGAAATGTTGAAACCTTGAAACTTTGAAACCTAACCCCAACCCCAAAACCCTCGAACTCTAATAAAACAGATACTTTCTCCACTTATCGTCAGACCGTCCCATGAGGCGCATGATGTGGCGGCTGGTGTGGAGATTGAAGGCGCGTGGTTCGCGCATTAGCTTCATCCCAGCTTCTGCGGGGGATTGATTGCCCTTGCGCCGGTTGCAGGGATGGCAGCAGGCGACGAGATTTTCCCAAGTAGACGAACCCCCGCGCGAGCGGGGGATTACATGGTCGAGCGTCAGTTCGCCAGAAGGCAGAACCGTAGCGCAATACTGGCATGTATTGCGGTCGCGCAGCAGAATGTTCTTTCGCGACAAAGCACGGCTCTGGTGCGGGATGCGGCGATACTCCAGCAGCCGAATCACCGACGGCAGCCGCATCGCGACACGTGCGGAGTGCAGAAAGTGACCGTTCTCTTCCTCAGTCATGGCCACGCCCTTCAGCACCAGCACCAGCGCGCGGCGCGCCGCGCACACATTGATGGGCTCATAGGAAGCATTCAGCACGAGAACGGGCGCCAACAGGGCGTGGCCATCCCCGGGCCGATGCGGTGCCGCCGGCGCGTACATGCCGGCGGCATATCGGGGTCCGTCGTGTTCCATCCTTAGGGACATAAAATCGAGTTTCAAAGTTTCAAGGTTTCAAGGTGTTCCGACTCTAGCGGCTCAGCAGATTCTGGGACTTCTTTGAAACCTTGAAACTCTGAAACTTTGAAACCTTCCATATTAGATGCCAGCTTGAGCGTGCGTGCCACTGTGGCGACCCACACTTTGGAGGCGCCGGCACGGCGCAATACGCGGGCACACTCCGACGCCGTTGTTCCCGTGGTATAGACATCATCCACAAGAAGCACCTCGCGGCCAGTGACTTTTGCGGCACGCACCACGGCGAAAGCTCCACGTAGGTTCTCGCGGCGCTGATGGCTGGTCAGGCCGATCTGGGAATGAGTATCGCGAGTACGCAGCAAAGCGTCGGGAGCGAGTTGCAGCCGCTCATGCGCCGCGGAGGACTTGATCGCGGCTCGCGCAATCAGTTCCGCTTGGTTGAAGCCTCGCTGCCGCCGCTTCGCTCGATAAAGCGGCACCGGAATGACAAGGGCCTTGTCCACAAGATCCAGCTTTCCGATGGCCTCGCCGAGCATCCGGCCCAGCACGTCCGCGGCAGGTTTTACGCCGTGAAATTTCAGCAGGTGTATCAGTTCCCGCAAACCACCGTCATAACTCCCGTAAGCGGCGGCGCGCTCAAAAGGACGGTCGATTCGACGGCATATTGGGCATCTGCGGAAGCCGTCGTCATCGCAAACGGCATATGACGACAGCACTCTCTCGCCGCAGATTGAGCAGACTTTTCCACGGATGGGTTCGATCGAAGCGAGGCACTCCGGGCAGACGGGCAACCGGGAGATATTGAGCAATGGCAAGCCGCAAAGACGGCAATCGGACGGAAATAGTACTGAGAAGAGACCTTCTGCGGTGCGACGAAGCCAGCCTGGATGGTGAACCGGCCCGATGACCCCGGAAGCAATACTCGGGCTCACTACTGCAAGATTGGCCGGAGTGGCCCGGATTCGGTCCTCACTACTGCTGAAGACGGCCTCCTTCAGGGCTCCGCGGACACTTGCAACCGCGGCCGCTACTGCCTCTCAGTATAAGCGGCTTACTCGTTCCTAGGCAACGTTTCGATTGGCCGTAGCCGCGTGCTTGGCGGGGGTTATGCGAGGCGTGTCGGAAAGTCGGTCCCGTACCGGTGTGAAAATCAGCCGATAATCGCGACGGAAGCACTCCCCGCAACGCACCGGCTGCAGCAGCATGATAGGCAGCAGATACCGCTCCAGGAAGTTGCGGCGACGCGAACGGAACCCCACTTCGCTACCGCAGTCATGGCACATGTAGGTATGGGCAAAACCGGAATCGGGGGAGTTACTCATCGTGACACCTCAAAAATGACGGAGATCCGAAAGGGCCAAACGATTAAGACTATTTTACACTTCCCCGGTCTCTCGCAACGCCCCTCAGGTACATGGCGCAAGTTGGCATTGGGCGTATACTGGCATCGGCTTACAGGACGCCACCCGTCCGCGGAGAGGACCGAGTCCACCTGAGATACCTTAAAAATCAGTGCTTTAACGAATCTCCTTTTCGCCCGCCGCTGCGGACCTCGGGCACGACCTAGAAGGAGGTCCGTTATGCCAAAGCAGTTCCACGATCGTCACTTTCCCGTCCGTCCTGACCTTGAACAACTCCGGCACCAAGCCAAGGATTTGCTACGCGCCATCCGGGACAACGAACCGGCGGCTGTAGCTGAACTCCGTAAACACCATCCCAAAGCTGCGGGTCTGCCGGAATTGAAATTGGCCAATGCCCAGCTTGTGTTGGCTCGCAGCTATGGACTGCCCAGTTGGGCGCGGCTGGTGACCGCTTGCCGAATGACCGACGCAATCTGGCGGGGCGATGTTCGGGCGGTTCGCGAACTGGTTGTTAAGAATCCCAAGCTGCTGTACGAGGCCGCTCGTGGCTTGCCCGACAGCAACTGGGGACCTCCGATGTCCTATGCAGCCAATGTGGGGCAGGATGCGATCATCCGAATGTTGCACGAGTTGGGAGCCGCCGATGTGCAACATGCGTTCGATCGCGCCTGCCTGCAAGGAAAGATCGAGACAGCCAGGCGCCTCTACGATATGGGAGCACGGCCTGCGCCGGGATCGATTCTGGGAGCGTGCGAGACGCTGAATGACGCCGGAATGACATTCTTGCTGGAGCTCGGTGCGGAACTGGCCGACGACAAGGGCGATAGACTCGCTCCTGTGGCCTTACTTCTCCAAACCTACTCGCGCTACCCGAAAGGGAAGCATCGTTGCCTGGAACTGGTTGTGGAACACGGAATCCAACTGCCTGATACGCCCGTAATGGCGGTGCATCGCGGACGCATTGATCTGCTTGAATCTCATTTGCATCGTGATCCGCAAATGACCAACCGAACTTTTCCTCTCGCGGAGATCTATCCGCTCGAACTGGGCTGTGGTCCTGACCTGTCTTACGGACTGCATGGCACTCCGCTGGCGGGGACGACACTACTTCATATCAGCGTCGAGTTCGACGAGATCGAAATCGCCCGCTGGCTGATCGAACACGGCGCTGACGTGAATGCGCGGACCGAGATCGATGCAGACGGATTCGGCGGTCACACTCCGTTGTTCTGTTGTGTCGTGAACAATTCTTATTTATGTGGAAGGCAGCGCGACGGGGCATTCGCCCGTCTGCTCCTGGATCATGGCGCCGATCCCAACCCTCGCGCCTCGATCCGCAAGCAGCTCCATTTCGTCCCGGATGAGTCCATGCATGAATATCGCGATGTCACCCCGCTGGCGTGGGGAGAGCAGTTCCACAGCCAGGGTTACCACGGCCACGACTGGGCGAGTAAGCCGGCGATGCAATTGATCGCAGAGCGGGGCGGACATCCCTGAACCTGAATTTGACCATCCCGGTTGAGCGAAACCTTCATCCTAGTTGCCTATGAATACACAAGCTGTACTTGATAACAATGGCTTCGTAACCATCAGTCCAAAGATTCTCTATTTCGGAACGCCGGTAGCGTTGATCACTTCGATCAACGAAGATGGCTCGCCGAATCTTGCTCCGGTCTCTTCTTTCCGGGCATTGGGCTGGACGATCACACTCGGCCTGCTGTCCGACACAAAAACGCTGGAGAATCTGAGAACGCGTCCTGACTGTGTTGTAAACCTTCCCTCACCAGAAATGTGGCGGCAAGTAGAGACATTGGCCCCTCTGACCGGACGCAATCCTGTTCCCGAAGACAAGCAGGAAAAATTCCGTTTTGAGAAAGACAAGTTTCAAGCCGCAGGCTTCAGCTGTTGGCGAAGCGAAGTTGTCTCAGCCCCTCGCGTGCGAGAATGCCCAGTTCAAATGGAAGCAGTCGTCCGCAAGATTCATCATCTCGAGGGTGACGCGAAACTTCAGAAGTTAGGCGGGGGAGCGGCGGTCGAAGTCGAAATTCTGAGAGTTCACGTTCGCCACGATTTCATCCTGAAGGACCACTATATTGATCCCGGCAAATGGCAGCCGCTCGTTTACAACTTCCGGCATTATTTCGGGCTTGGGGAGGAACTGGGCAGCACGTTCCGTGCCGAAGTGTAATCCCCGGGCGGCGAAATCGCGCTTGTCACATCCCCTTGGCGCGTGCTAAGGTGCGCCGTTCCCCTGTTTGGAATGTGCCCCTTGAGGCAACGAAGACGACCTTAATCCCATCCCACGCCCTAAAAGGATTCTGCCCATGAGCAGCCCCACTACAGAGCTTCCTACAAAGACGAAATACAAGCCCTACGTCCCCGAAACGATGGAGATGAAGGAATTCACCCTTCGCGCCCTCCTGATCGGCCTGGTGATGACAGCGATCTTGGGTTCGGCGAATGCCTATCTCGGGCTGAAGGCCGGTATGACGATCGCCGCAACCTATCCGGCAGCGGTGATCGGCATGGCGTTGCTGCGTCTGATGGGGGGCTCGCTGCTCGAAGAAAACATCGCCCGAACCGTCGGATCGATCGGCGAATCGGTCGCGGCCGGCGCTGTGTTCACAATCCCCGCCTTTGTCATGGCCGAAATCTGGCCGGGGCTCACCCGTGACCAGTATTGGAAAGCGGTTGCTCTGATGGTGATCGGCGGCACCTTGGGCATTCTGTTTGTGACATTGCTTCGCCGAGTGATGGTAGAAGACCCTGAACTGCCCTATCCAGAATCGGTGGCAGCGTCGCAGATCCACAAGGCGGGGCAGCAGGGCGCAAAGGCCGCGAAGATCTTATTTGCCAACATGGGATTCGGCGGCTTCATGTATCTGTTGGGCGCGGTCAACGTCTTCTCCGCGAGCAATACATTTCCCGTTCGAATCAGTGAATTGGGCAAAAAGCTGTTGTTGCGCACCGGCACGAATCCAAATGTCACCACAACTGTCACGGGCGGGACGACTCTATTCACCGGGCCAGACGTCAGCCCGGCGTATCTGGGCGTCGGTTATATCATTGGCCCGCGGTTGGCAGCGCTGAACTTTGCCGGAGGATTGCTCGCCTGGGGACTGCTGGTCCCGCTGCTAACCTTCACGATCGGACCTTACATTCAGGCGGCCCAGCCCGCTGGACAAACACTCTCGTGGTCGCTGCTGGCCGGGGCGATCTATTACTCGGTTGTGCGCCCGATTGCCGTTGGAGGCATGCTCGTGGGCGCGACTTACACCCTCTTTAAAATGCGCAAGCAGCTTGCAGTCGGCATGGCCCGGGCGATTTCGGACCTGAAGAAGTCCGCCGCGGCGCACGCGGCGACAAACCGCACTGAGCGCGATCTTCCCTCGAAGGCAATCTTCGCCGGAGTAGCGCTGGTCTTCGTTGCCATGGTCATCCTTTATTACTACTTCATCGCTGGCGCTGGCGGGCTGAGCAGTTCGAAAGTGTTGTCGGGATCCTTGGTAGCGGCAGGGGTGATGATCGTCGTCGGATTTTTCTTCGCAGCAGTGTCGGGAAATCTGGTGGGAATGATCGGATCGTCGAATAATCCGGTATCGGGGCTGACGCTCTGTACCCTTGTCATCGCTGCGCTGCTGATGGTCGCACTGGGAGTTCAGGGAATTGGGGGAGTGGCGGCGGTATTGGGAGTGGCAGCCGTCGTATGCGTGTCCTCTGCCGTGGCCGGCGAAATGTTGCAGGATCTTAAGGTCGGGCACATCCTCGGTGGAACCCCGGCCAAGATGCAGATTGGCGATCTCTTCGGGATCGTGGTTGCGTCGCTGGTTCTGTTCTTTCCACTGGCCTACCTCGACAAGGCGTATCACTTCGGAAGCAACGCACTTCCAGCTCCCCAAGCGGGCCTGATGGCGATGCTTTCCAAAGGCATTGTCGGTGGCGATATGGCATGGCCGCTGGTTGTGGTCGGCATTGTGCTCGGTATCGCGATGATCATGATCGAAGTCAAAAGCGTGATGCTCTTCTCCGTCGGCATGTACTTGCCGTTGGGCACCACATTCGCCATTTTTGTCGGCGGTATCATCCGCTGGGCCACCGACAAACTTCGCGACCGCCGCGGCTTCAACGATGCGCAGAAAGCGCGAGTAGACAATGCCGGTGTTCTCACGGCATCGGGCCTAATCGCCGGAGAAGCGCTCTGCGGCCTGGTGATCGCCGGTCTTGTCGGCTCGGGAAAAGATGTCACGCTCGTTCACTGGACGCCCTCGATCTGGATGGCAGTCGCGGCCCTGGTCGTGCTCGTTTTGGTGATGATCCGAGTACCGCTAGCCAATGCTGGTAGTCCGGATGAACCGGCCCCGCCGACGGCGATCATGTAGGAGTTTCACCACCAAGGACACGAAGTAACACGAAGGACCTCTGTTTCCTTCGTGTCACTTAGTGTCCTTGGTGGTTTATGGTTTTAAAGTGTCGATCTCAGAAAACACTGCGCAGACCCGCGAACGAATCGCCAACGCCGCAAGACGAGCTGGGCGGCGGGCGGATGAAATCGCGCTAATGGCGGTCACCAAAACCCACCCGCCGGAACGAATTCGCGAAGCCTACGAAGCCGGCCTGAGGCTCTTCGGCGAGAATCGCGTGCAGGAGTTCGCGGGCAAGGCCAGCGTGCTCGCCGATCTGAACGGCGCTGAATGGCACATGATCGGCCATCTGCAGACTAATAAGGCCGCCAAGGCGGTGGAACTGTTCAGCGCCGTTGATTCTGTCGACTCGGTGAAATTGGCGGAGAAATTGAATGCAGCCGCCACAGCATCCGAGAAGAAGATGGCGGTCTTGATTGAAGTCAACGTCGGAGGAGAAGAGGCCAAAAGCGGAGTTGGTTTCGGCTCCGAGGAACTTGAAAACCTGCTAAAAGTCGCCCCTCGCCTCGAGGCCCTTGAATTTCGCGGACTCATGACGGTACCCCCCTACAGCAATGATCCTGAGGGCGCCCGTCCGTACTTCCGCAAGTTGCGCGAACTGCGCGATACAATCGCCGCGCGCAAGCTTTCCGCAATCCGCATGGATGTGCTTTCATTGGGCATGTCACACGACTTCGAAGTCGCCATTGAAGAAGGCTCTACATGCGTGCGGGTCGGAACATCAATCTTCGGCGAAAGAGCAAAACCGTAGTCCGGCCCAATTCCTGCGTGCAG
>Ga0126383_10003791_pt1 | contig 10081 bp, 8 predicted proteins | sample PanSoiMetPlot_35_FD_96882 | JGI IMG/M metagenome (GOLD analysis project Ga0126383, IMG submission 96882) | Tropical forest soil microbial communities from Panama - MetaG Plot_35 | ecosystem: Environmental > Terrestrial > Soil > Tropical forest > Bulk soil | place: Panama | collected 2016-02-17
CCCGTCGCGGTCATCGGCATTCGCATGAGGGTCATCCCGGCACGATGGATGCTTCCGTCCGGGCGGCCCCTGCCTTCCCGCCGCGAACGCTGACACTGCGTCACGCTAGCCCGCTCGGGCTGGCCCACGGGAAGAACTGCTCCCGAACTGCCCGGATAAGCATAACGAGACTCAAGGTAGCCATTCTGGCCTGGCCCGGCACCCTACTGCGTTCCCAGGCCCGCGGCACTGCCGGGCCCCGCACCAGGCGGACGCCATCCGCATTGCCGCCAGGCCACCCGGCGTCCAGCATATTCGCGCTGCCGGGCCCCGGGGCCTGTCGGCGGCCCTTCCTACCATCGCGGTATGTCCGCCACTGGGACCGGGGGGCCGGCCGTAGCCCTTCCCTGGGGCATCCTCAAGGCGCGGGTGCGGGCGGCCACGGCGGGACTGCCCGCCGTTCCCGAGCCCGGCCCGGGAGTGTGCGCGTGCTGTCACGGCCCGGCACGGCCCGGTTTCCCCCGCTGCTTCCATTGCTGCCTGCACGCGGAGACCGCGCCAGGCCTGCTCGCCGACGTCGTCGTGCCGGTGGCGTGCGCCCCGAAAGGCAGCCGCCTGGCCACGGATCTGTGGGTGTACAAGTCGGCCCGGCCCGGCGCCCGGGAGGCCGGGAGGACGCTGCTCGCCATGTTGCTGGTGTTTTTGCGCGATGAGGGGCCGCTGGTGTGGCCGCGGGCCGGGATGGGCGTGCCTACCTGCGGCTGCGTGGTGCCCAGCGGGCGCGGGCGGCCCGGCCCGCACCCGCTCCAGGCGCTGGTGCGCGGCTGCTTAGCCCCGCCGTGGGTGCCGCTGCTGGCCCGGCCCGGCGCGGACACCTGGGGACGGATGCTGGATCCGGGCCGGTTCCGCGCGCCGCGCCCGCTCACCGGCGAGGCGGTGCTGCTCTTGGACGACACCTGGACCACCGGCGGCACCGCCCAGTCCGCTGCGGTGGCGCTCAAGCGCGCGGGCGCCCGGTCGGTGGCGGTGGTCGTGGTGGGCCGTCACCTGCCGGCGGTCGCGGGCACCGTCGGCGTTCCGGGCACCGTCGGCGTGCGGGGCACCGTCGGCGTGCCGGGCAGTGGGGAGCCGGCCCGCGCCGGGCCCGCTGGTCAATAGTCTGGAGCGGTGAACCCGCCCAAACCCGCCAAGCCGGAATCTCGGCTCGCGTTGGTCCGTCGTGCCCGGCGCATCAACCGCGAACTGGCAGTGTTGTACCCGGACGCCGGCACCGAGTTGAACTTCTCCTCGCCGCTGGAACTTCTCGTCGCGACCATCCTGTCCGCGCAAACCACGGACAAGCGGGTCAATATGGTGACGCCGGTGCTCTTCGCGCGGTACAAGACCGCGGCCGACTACGCCACGGCGGACCGGGAGGAAATGGAGAAGATCATCCAGTCCACCGGTTTCTACCGGGCCAAGACCGCCAACCTCATCGCGCTCGGCCAGGCGCTGTGCGACCGCTACGGCGGTGAGGTGCCGGGCAGGATGAGAGACCTCGTCACGCTGCCCGGAGTGGGCAGGAAGACGGCCAACGTGGTGCTGGGTAATGCGTTCGGCGTGCCCGGCATCACCGTGGACACCCACTTCGCCCGGCTGGCACGACGGTTCCGCTGGACTACCCAGACCGACCCCGTGAAGATCGAGTCCGAGGTGGGGGCCCTCTTCCCGCGCTCGGAATGGACCATGCTGTCGCACCGCCTGATCTGGCATGGCCGGCGGGTCTGCCACGCGCGCCGGCCGGCCTGCGGCGCCTGCGCCGTGGCGCACTGGTGCCCGTCGTTCGGCATCGGCCCGGTGGATCCGGAGGAGGCGAAGAAGCTGGTCAAGGAGGGACCGTTCTCGTGACGCCGGATCCGTCCGGCGCTGCCCCGGGTGGCGCGGTCCCGCCCGGCGAGTCTTCGGCCGGGGCCCCGGCGGGTGACCCGTTGCCCGGCGGGCCGTCCCCCGGCCCGGCCCCCGCGGGCGCGGTGGAGGCCGGCCCGGCCCCGGCGGGCGCGGTGGAGGCCGGCCCGGCATCAGCGGGCGCGGTGGAGGGGGGCCCGGCGCCGGCCGGTCCGGCCCCGGCCTGGCTCACCGAGCTGGCCGCGGACGCGGGGCGGATGGTCGTCCCGCGGCGGCTTCGTGCCCCGGACCGTGGCGGGCGCGCCTCGGCGGTCTTGCTGCTGTTCGGAGAGACGGCGGGCTACCCCGACCTGCTGATCGTGCAGCGCGGCCCGCACCTGCGCCGGCATGCGGGCCAGCCGGCCTTTCCCGGTGGCGCGATCGAGCCCTCCGATAACGGGCCGGTAGGGGCCGCGCTGCGTGAGGCGGCCGAGGAGGTGGGCGTGGACCCAGCCGGGGTTGAGGTTCTCGCGGTCCTGCCCGAGCTTTACATCCTCCGCAGCGGTTTCCGGGTCACCCCGGTACTCGCCTGGTGGCGCCGGCCCAGCCCGCTGGTTGCCGCGGCAGACGGGGAGATCGTCTCGGCGGCCCGGGCCCGTCTGGCCGACCTCGCCGACCCGGCCAACCGGCTGAGCGTGCGGCACCCCTCCGGCGCCGCGGGGCCCGCTTTCCGCGTGCACGGCATGCTGGTCTGGGGCTTCACCGCCATGCTGGTGGACCGGTTGCTCGCACTCGGGGGCTGGGAACTTCCCTGGGACACCGGGCGGGAAGAGGACCTGCCGCCGGACGTGCTGGACGCTGCCGCCCGCAGTTAGCCCGCACCCGCAGCGGCAGCCGCCCATGGCGACGGCCACCGGCCGGCGCGGGACGCGGTGCGGTGACGGCCAGTGTGTTGGCGCGCGGCAGCCAGATACCTTGGATGGGTGTCGGGAGACCTGCTCGATTTGATCCTGATCGTGCTGGCGGCCGCGTTCGCGGTGGCCGGCTACCGGCAGGGGTTCATCGTCGGGGTGCTGAGCTGCATCGGGTTCCTGGCCGGGGCGGCCGTAGGCGCCATCTTCTCCCCGAGCATCGCCACGTTCCTCGTGCACGAGTCATCCCAGCAGGCTCTCGTGGCGATCATCCTGGTGTTCATAACCGCCATGGTGGGGCAGTTGCTCGCCTCGCTGATCGGCATGGCGGTCCGGTCCCACGTGACTTGGCGCCCGGTGGCGGTGGTGGACGCCTTGGGCGGTGCCGCGGTGAGCGTGCTGTCGGTGCTGCTCATCGCCTGGTTCATCGGCTCGGCCATGGTCAACGCGCCGTTCCCGGCCGTGGCGAGGCAGGTGCGCAGCTCCGAGGTGCTCCGCGGGGTGAACGACTTCATGCCCACGGTCGCATTCGGCATGTTCTCCGACTTCCGGCGGTTGCTGGACAAGAGCCCGTACACCCAGGTCTTCGGCGCTCTTGGCATCAACGGCTCGGCGAACGTGTCGCCGCCGGACAAGGCGGTCATTCACTGGCCGGGCGCGCGAAGGGACCGGAACAGCATCGTGAAGATCGTCGGTGAGGCGAGGACGACCTGTAACCGGAGCCTGGAGGGATCGGGTTTCGTGATCTCGCCGCAGCACGTGCTCACCAACGCCCACGTCGTCGCGGGGATGACCAACGGCCCCAACGTCGGCTACGGCATCGGTAACGGGCTTCCGGCGCGGGTCGTGCTCTTCGACTGGAACACCGACGTCGCGATCCTCTACGTCCCGGGCCTGCACGCACCGCCGCTGCGCTTCGCCGGGACGGCTGCCCGGGGCACTGGCGCCGTCATCGCCGGCTACCCGGAGAACGGGGATTTCCGCGCGCTGCCCGCCAGGGTCGGCTCGCAATGGTCCGCTACCGGGCCGAACATCTACCAGACCGGCTCGGTGACCCGCGCCATCTACGCGGTCCGGGCAATGGTGGAGCCGGGCAACTCGGGCGGCCCGCTGCTGGCCAAGAACGGCAAGGTCTACGGGGTGATCTTCGCGGCGTCCACGACCGCGCGCAACACCGGGTTCGCGCTGACCGCGGACGCGGTCCGGGCCGACGTCCGGGTCGGCGCCCACGCCACCGCCAGCGTGTCCACCCGGGGCTGCCCGCTGCCAGGCTGAGCCGGTGGTCGATGGTGCGCCTGGTCGGCTGTGGGCGGTGACCACGCATACCGTCAGCTGCCGGCGGCGGCCGGTCGTACCGTCAGCGGCCCGGCCGCGGCCGGTCGTACCGTCAGCTGCGGCGGCGGCCGGTCGTACCGTCAGCTGCCGGCGACCAGTCGCACGGCCAGCGGCCCGGCCGCGGCCGCCCCGTCCCGGTCGATGCGGTCGGCCATTTCAGCCACGGCCCGGCAGATGCCGGCGGCGTCGATCCCGTACGGCGGCGAGCCGGCGTACCCGGCCACTCGGTCCGCTCCGCGGCGGAGCAGCGCCGCGGCACCGTGGGCGTTCCCGCGCCGTGCGTGGGTGAGGCCGACCGCGATCTGGGCGAGGCCCTGCCACAGATCCCGCTCCGCGGTGGGTGCGGCCTTCCACGACGCCTCGAGCACTTCGTGCGCGTGAAACGGGCGCTCGGCGTCCAGCAGCTGCTGGGCAAGCTGGAGCGCCTGGGGTGGCGGGAGGACGAGGTCATCCGGGATCCGCTCGTCCCCGGCGGCGCCTCGTGGCAGCGGGCGGCCCAGGGCGTCACGGGGCCTGGCGTTGCGTGCCCGCCCGGCCGCGTCCCGGTCGCGCCCGCCCGAGCGTGAGGCACCCGGGTTTTGGCCGCGAGGGGGTTCGCCGGCGGGGGGTGGGCCGGCGGTGGAAGGGTCCCCCGGCCGCGGGCTCATCGCTCCGGCTCGGGGTCCGCCAGCCAGGTGCGCAGGGCGGAGTCGAACTTGTCCGGCTGCTCCTCCGGCAGGAAATGCCCGGCGCCCTCGATGAGGCGCCACCGGTAGGGCCCGTCCACGTAACGGGCCGAGGCCTGCGCGCTGCGGGTCGGCACGCACGGATCCATCGCCCCGTGCAGGTGCAGGGTGGGCACACCGATCGGGGTCCGCATCCGGTGCGCATACCGGATGCCATCGGTCCGCAGCCAGGACCGGACAAACCAGCGGTGATACTCCAGCGCCGAATGTGCCACCAACGGGATGGCCATGGCAGCCCGGTACCGGCCTTCGGTCTCCTGGTCCGGCCATCCCGGCCCGGACCAGGCCCGCAGCATCCGGCCGACCTGCTCGGCGTGCCGCCGGGCCAGCCGCGACTCGGGCAGCACCGGTAGCTGGAACCCGAGCGTGCTCCCGTTACGCCAGCCCCGGCGGAGCGGGCCCGCGAACATCTGGGCCCGCATCCGCAGCGGGTGGGCCGCCGACACGATAGCCAGCCGCCGCACCACCTTGGGGTAGTACGCGGCCATGGTCCAGGCCACCAGGGCGCCCCAGTCGTGCCCGACGACTACGGCGTTTGCCTCGCCAAGAGCCCGGATCAACCCGGCCGCGTCCGACGCGGCGGTGATCAGGTCGTAGCCCCGTGGCGGCTTGTCGCTGCCGCCGTAGCCGCGCATGTCGCTGGCGGCGGCCCGGAAACCCGCACCGGGCAGCGAGGTGAGCTGGTGCCGCCACGCCCACCAGAACTGCGGAAACCCATGCAGCATGAGCACCAGCGGCCCGTCGCCGCTCTCCGCGATGTGGAACCGGCTGCCGTTGGCGCTGATGGACCGGTGCGACCAAGGTCCGTCGACGTAGACGGCCGAGCCGACGGTCACCGGCATGGGTTCACCGCTGCACCGTCGCTGGCGGGCCTGCGTGCTCGTCCCGGCGCAGCAGCGCCAGGCTGTCCTGCACCGATTCCCTTGTCTTGCGCAGGCCGCTCATGCGCCGCACCTTGAGGTAGACGATCCCCGCAAGGATCGCGGCGAGGAGCACCAGCGTCCCGGCCACGATCAGGAACGCGGCCCAGGCCGGCAGGCCGGCCACCACCAGGCCGGCCGCCATGGCGAAGCACAGCATGACGAGCACGAGGAAGCAGGTGAAAGCGGCGATCGCCAGCAGCGCCCCGGACAGGCCCAGGCGCTGCAGGTCGGCGCGCAGCTCCGCCTTGGCTAGGTCAGTCTCATACTTGACCAGCTGGGTGAGATCCTTGATCGCTTCGGACACAAGGTCGCCGACCGACCGGTCATCCCCAACTACTGGCCTTGCGGCTGCGGGCTCGGCCATCGCGCTCTCTTCCCTCCTGCGCCCGGGTGCTGGGTCCCGCGGGCAACCTCCCGTGCGGCACGCACTGCGCGGCATGCACCCGCCGCCCGATCCGGCCGCGGCCGGCCGGACCCGGCCAGGCGCCCCTGTGCAGCGGTGACGAGCCGCCTATCGCAGAGATCCTACGGGATCATCAACGCGCCGCTGGGCAGCATGCCCGGGGTGCTGTTTGGCTGGCGCGGCAGGTGGCCGCGCAAAAGCGAACGGCGCTCCCGCAGGAGCGCCGTCGCTAGGCACGTCAGGCCCGGGTTACCAAGCGCACATTCACTGTGCCGGGCGGCCTGCCACGACGGGCACCGGAGCCCGGTGCCAATACGCTGTGGCCGACTGCCCTGGCTCGCCTCCCGCGGCTGGTCGCGCGTGGGTGCCCGGTTGCCGTGCCCGGACGCGTAGGTCCGTAGCACCTTTTTACGACGGATCGGCCGGGATGCATAGATGCCGCGCGGCACGCATTGGTGATCTTGATTGATCACGCCGCTTCCATTCCCCGGCGGCTCCCCGCCCGCGCGTTCAGTAGTGGTCAGCTGCGATCCGCATCCGGGTGGCGATGACGGATTCCGCGCCGAGCAGGGGCGCCGGTCGGGCCACCACCGCCGAAATTCCAGACTTCGTGGGTCCTGCGCCCTCGACGGGAGTGCCCACGATCCGGCAGCATAGACGTTAAAGACCGGTAATCCATGGCATCTGCGTGTAGCCGATTGGTAACTTGGTCCTACACACCTCTAAGCTTCCTTGGAAGACGGTTCTTGCGTCCGCACCCGGACCTGGACCGTACGGCGACCCCCGCTCTCCCCCCCGGCGGGGGTCGCCCCTTTGCGGGGCCCGGTTCGGCCTGCTCGCCGATCTTCGGCTGGCTTCGCCGATGCGTGCGTGTGTCATGCGCGGCCGTCCGCCGCGGGAAGCACGGCTGGGGCGATGGCTGAGGCGGCGGGATGCGGGGCGTCGGCGAGCAGCGTTTCCAGCAGGACGAGTGCCCCGTCCTTGGCGAGCGGCTCGTTGCCGGTGCCGCATTTTGGCGACTGAACGCAAGACGGGCACCCGGCCTGGCATTCGCAGCTGAGGATCGCCTCCGCGGTGGCCTTCAGCCAGGCCGCCGCCACCGCGAACCCGCGCTCGGCGAACCCGGCGCCGCCCTCGTTCCCGTCGTACACGAACACCGTCAGCAGCCCGGTGGCCGGGTGCAGGTCAGCGGACACGCCACCGATGTCCATGCGGTCGCAGGAGGCGAACAGCGGCAGCAGCCCGATAGCCGTGTGCTCGGCAGCGTGCGCCGCGCCGGCGAGGTCAAGGCCACGGCGCAGCAGGTCCTCCCGCTGGCCCGCGGAGATCGTCCACCAGACGGCGCGCGTGCGCAGCGCGCGAGGTGGCAGGTCGAGTGGTTCTTCTCCCAGCGGCTGGCCGGTCTCCGGGTTGCGACGGGTGAAGGAGGTCACCTGCCGTACCACGTCGACCTCGCCGAAGCACACGGTCGCCGGGCCCCAGGAAGCACGCTGCAGTTCGCTGACCACGTCGATCCCGGTGACCTCGCGCGCGGAGGTGGTGTAGCCGGGGTCGCCGGGCTCCACCAGCGCGACTCCTTCGTCCAGGTTCAGCGACGTGACCAGGTACAGCTCGCCTTGATGCAGGTACACCGCACCGGCATGAACAATGACGTGCGCCGAGGGCTGGTCCACGGTGCCTACCAGCCGCCCGGTCGCCTCCTCCACGATCTTGACCGGGTAGTTGCCCGCACCGCGCAGGCCAGGGCCGTTGTCCCGGCCGCGCCTGGTCCAGTAGAGCCGGTGCCCGCGGCGGCGCAGCATGCCCGCCGCCACCAGGCTCTGGGCGGCCTGCCCCGCGGACACGCCGAACAGGTCCAGGTCGGCCTCGGTCAGCGGCAGTTCGGCCGCGGCGGCGCACAAATGCGGGGCCAGCACGTAGGGGTTCTGCGGGTCCAGCACGGTGGCTTCCACCGGCTGGTGCAGCAGCATTTCCGGGTGGTGCACCAGGTAGGTGTCGAGCGGGTCGTCGCGGGCGATCAAGACCGCGACCGCAGGCTGGCCTTCCCTGCCCGCCCGGCCCGCCTGCTGCCACAGCGCGGCCCGGCTGCCCGGCCAGCCCGCGATGAGCACGGCGTCCAGCCCGCAGATGTTGACCCCGAGTTCGAGCGCCGTGGTGGCGGCGAGCCCCAGCAGCGATCCCGAGCGCAAGGCTTCCTCCAGCTCGCGCCGGTCTTCCGGCAGGTACCCGGAGCGGTAGGCGGCAACCCGGCGGCCTGGCCCGGTGAGCGCGCGCAGCCCTGCCCCGGCGGTGCTGCCCGGTGCCGCCCCGCCGGTGGCATCTGCCACCACCGGGGGCGCGGCGCCCGGCGCGGAACCGTTGCCGTTGCGCGGCCCGTCCGCGGTGGTGCCGCCCGGCGCGGAACCGTTGCCCTCGCGCGTCGCGGTCCCGGCATGCGCCCCCGGCGCTCCGGCTGCGGCGCGTCGGCGCACGGCCCGGCCGTTCCCGGCCAGCGCGCGCCGGGCCGCGATGGCCACCGCCTCGGCGCCGCGCCGGGATCGGGTGAAGGCCAGCCCCCGGACGTCGTGAGCCACCAGGTCCGCCAGGAGCGTCGCGGCCTCGGCGGTCGCCGGGCGGCGGACCGGAGCGCCGCCCTCCCCCCGCGCGGTGGTGAGCGGAGGTTCCCACAGCCCGAACGTGAGCGGCCCGCGCGGCGCCGTGCTCTCGGTGATCTCCCGGGCGTCCGCCCCGGTGAGCAGGCGCGCGCAGCTGCCCGCCTCGCTGATGGTCGCCGACGCGAGCAGGAACACCAGGCCACCCGGCGCGCCCGTGCCCGCCCGGGTCCTGGCCGGGTGCCGGCGAGCGTGGTGGCCGGCCACCCGCTGCAGCCGCCGCAGCACGTGAGCGACGTGCGAGCCGAACACCCCGCGGTAGCCATGGCACTCGTCCACGATCACGTAGTGCAGCCGGCCGAAGAACTCCCCCCACCGGGCGTGCCGGGGCAGCAGGACGTGATGCAGCATGTCCGGGGTGGTGAGCAGGTAGTTCGCATGGGTTCGCGCCCGCTCGCGCTCGGCGGTGTGGGTGTCACCGTCCACGACGGCCGCGCACACGCCGGTGACGCCGAGTGCCTGGATCGTCCGCAGCTGGTCCGCGGCCAGGGCACGGGTCGGGGCGAGGTAGAGCACCGTGCTCCCGCCCTGCACCGCAGTCAGCGCGGGCAGCAGGTAACCCAGTGACTTGCCCGAGGCGGATGGCGTCGCGATGATCACGTTGCTGCCCCGGTGCGCGTGGTCGGCCATTGCCGCCTGGTGCGCCCAGGGCTGGCCAACGCCCGTCCGGCGGAACGCCGCCGTGATCTCCGCGGGCACCCACTCCGGCCAGGGGACGCCCGCCCCGGCGCGCCCGGCGATCTCCTCGACGTGCATCAGCCTGCCGGACCGCGCGCCGCGGCGCAGGATGCGCGCGGCGGGTCCGGTATCCCGTCCGCCGGGGTGCCTCATGCGGGTTCCTGTCGGCCGCCCACGGGTGCTGCGGGGCGGTGCGTGCGGGCAGCGGTCGTCTGCGAGTGGCGGTTGTGCGAGCAACGCCTCTCAGTTTCTCACTCAGCGGCGACAAGTGCCTGCCTGCCGCGGCCGGTTGACCCGCCGTCATCAGCTAAACCCCCGGCACCAAACGGCACGCTGTGTCGCGGACGGGATGCCGCGAAGCGTGAACTCGTGTAGACATGACGTCAGCGCGTGATGAGTGCGCGACGGGGCGCCCATGCCTCGGGGAAGGCAACGGGCGGGATGCCAACGCAGGCGATGACAGGAAGACCGCATGGCGCGGGAGGTTTTGTGGACCTGAAGCTGGAGCATCACACGACGGATGGGATCGAGGTCGTCGATGTCGAGGGCGAGATCGATGTCTATACCGCCCCGCGGCTGCGTGAGCTTCTTATCGATCTGGTGAATAGTGGTC
>Ga0126383_10003792_pt1 | contig 10081 bp, 11 predicted proteins | sample PanSoiMetPlot_35_FD_96882 | JGI IMG/M metagenome (GOLD analysis project Ga0126383, IMG submission 96882) | Tropical forest soil microbial communities from Panama - MetaG Plot_35 | ecosystem: Environmental > Terrestrial > Soil > Tropical forest > Bulk soil | place: Panama | collected 2016-02-17
ACAGCTCTAGCTGCCAGGTCTCTTCCACCAGGTCGGCGCCGAAGCTCCGGTGCGGCGCCGAGTCGACCAACTCGAATCCGGCGGCGTGGTAGATGTGCCGAGCGGTGGTAAGGATGCCCTGGGTCCACAGCGTCATTCGCAGGTAGCCCGCATCGCGCGCGAACGCCACGCATGCATCGGTGAGGCGCCGGCCGACGCCCAGCCCGCGAAACGCCGGCTCGACGAGCAACAGCCGAAGCTTCGCGGTGTCCTCGTCGGCTCGCACGCACATCACGCAGCCCGCGCGCAGCCCGGCGACTTCGGCGATCCAGGCGCGCTCGCTCGCCGGATCCTGCGTCGCGGCGAAGTCGGCGACGATGCGGGCCACGAGCACCTCGTAGCTGGCATCCCATCCGTACTCGGCCGCGTACAGCTCGGCGTTGCGCGAGACGATCCAGCCGAGGTCGCCCGGACTAAGCCCGCGCAGCCGTACCTCGCGGGCGCGCCCGGCACGGTCCAGCAGCGTGCGCACGGTGGTTAGCGAGTCGCGCAACTGGCCTTGCTCGGCCAACGTAAGAGGCGCGATCAGTCGCGACACATCGCGGTTAGCGTGGCGGTTCAGCATTGAGAACGCCGCACGGCCCGGCTTGGTCAGGGCCACCACCAGGCGCCGTGCGTCGGCCGTCGACCGATGCCGGGTGATCAGCCCGTCGCGCTCGAATCGGGTGAGGATTCGGGTGACGTACCCGGCGTCGAGGCCGAGCTCCCGGCGCAGCTCCACCACATCGCGCGCTTCGTGCTGCGCCAACTCGTACAGCACCCGCGCCTCGGTGAGCGTGAACGGCGTGTTGAGGTGTCCCTCGCCGAGGGCGCCGATCATATTGGTGTAGTAGCGGTTGAACGTGCGTACGGCGGTGACTGTCTCGTCCACGAGCAGCTCTCCAAAATATTTGACTGAGGCAAAGATAGACGGCGCGGGTAGCGTTCCGCTATGCCTTTGCACGATCTGACCGCGCTCGAGGCGGCAGCTGCGGTCCGGCGCGGCGAGGTGAGCCCTGTCGAGCTCGTCGGGCATGCGCTCGACCGGATCAGCCGACTTGACGGCGGGCTGGGCGCTTTCGTCACCGTGACGGCCGACGCCGCGCTGCAACAGGCCAAGGTCGCCGAACACGCCGTACTCGCGGCGGACGACCCCGAGAATCTGCCGCCGCTGCTCGGCGTCCCGATCGCGATCAAGGACCTGAACCTCACCAAGGGCGTCGTCACCAAGCTGGGCTCGCGGCTGTACCGGGATTTCGTGCCGGACTTCGACGACTATGTCGTCGAGTCGCTGCGGAACGCCGGGGCCATCAGCGTGGGCAAGACAGCCACGCCCGAGTTCGGGCTGGCGTGCTACACAGAGACCGACATCGGCCCGCCGGCACGCAACCCGTGGGATGTGTCGCGCACACCGGGCGGGTCGAGCGGAGGATCGGCCGCGGCCGTGGCCGCCGGTCTCGTCGCTTTGGCGCAGGGTAGCGACGGGGGCGGGTCGATCCGCATCCCGGCCGCCGCGTGCGGGCTGGTCGGACTCAAGCCGGCACGCGGGCGGGTCTCCAAGGGGCCGCTCGACATCGACTCGTCAAGGCTTTCCGTGTACGGCGGCCTGGCCCGAACCGTCCGGGACGCGGCCGCGCTGCTCGACGCAGTGGCCGGTCCTCGTCCTGGCGACCCCGATCCGCTGCCCCTGCCGCCGCAACCGTTTCTGCGCAGCTGCGAGCGTGATCCAGGGCGGCTGCGCATCGGTAGGTTCAACCAGCCGCCGATCGAAGCCGACCTCGACCCGCAGGTGGGCAGCGCTTGGGAAAGGGCCAGCCTGCTGCTATCCAGCCTCGGCCATGACGTCGCCGATATCGACTCGCCGATACCTGCCGCGGCGGTGCCGGCGTTCGAGAAGCTGTGGGCGGTGTCCGCGCACACTGCCCCGGTCGATCCGGCGCGCGAGGGCGAGTTGCGCCCGCTTACCAGATACCTGCGCGAGCGCGGCCGGACGATCAGCGGCCCGGAGTACGCGCGGGCCGTCGGCACGCTCGGGCTGTTCGCCCGGCAGGCGATGGCGGCGATCGCCGACTGCGATGCCGTACTCACCCCGACGCTTGCGACGTTGCCACCACCCGTCGGCTGGTTCACGGACGGCGACCCGGCTGCCGATTTCGAACGGCAGAAGCGGTTCACCCCGTTCACCGCCGCGGTGAACATCACCGGTCAGCCGGCGATCTCGCTGCCGCTGTACCAGAGCGTGGAAGGCCTGCCGATCGGCATGATGCTGGTCGGCAGGCGCGCCGACGAGACGACGCTGCTCAGCCTTGCCGGACAGCTCGAGGCGGCCGCGCCGTGGCGTGATCGGCATGCACCGACATGGGCCGCCTGAGTGCGAGTGACATGCCCGCGTTCGCTACCGTGTCGTCGTGAGTGTTGCGCAGACGGCGCTGGTATTTGCTGGCATCCCGCTGGCGGTCGTTGCCGTGTTTGCGTTGCTGATCTGGGGACCCAGCCAGCTCCGCCAGCCCAATCGGTACCGGCCGGGCAAGCCGTGGACGTACCCGCCCGTCTGGTACATCCCGCGTCCCCTTCCCGAGAGCAGCACCACGCCGCATCGTGCCGTCGGCGCGCCCACCCGTCCCGCGATCGAATCTGGTGATCAGGCGCCCACTCCCAACGCGGTCGGAGGTGCCAGCGGTGAGTGGTGACGCCAAGCCGTCTGGCGAGTGGCTGGCGCACGGCCCGACGGCTGGGCGCGACGACACGAATCCGTTCAGCATGCGGCAGCTGGCGCGTATCGACGAGGCGTTGACCTTGTCCAGCCGGGAGACCGGTCTGACGTTTTCGGTCTACGTCGGCGAGCTCGCCGAGCCGTCGCGCGCCACCGCCGAGGGCCTGTTCGGCAAACTCGCCACCGACGTCGACGGCGCCGTTCTGGTTGCCGTGTCACCGGGGCAGCGCAAGCTGCACATTGTCACCGGCGAGACGTCGGCGCCGCGGCTGCCGAACCGCGCGTGCGCTCTGGCTGCGCTGGGCATGCGGGCGGCCTTCTCCTCGGGCGACCTCGCCGGTGGCATCGTGACGGGGCTGCGCATGCTCGCGGACGCGGCCGGTCGGCCGTAATAAATCGCCGGGGCGTGTCGCGAGCGCTCATCGCTCCGAGGCTTAGGTATCAGACGACGGTTGCGAGTTGCCGTCTTTGGCGCGCGCACGCATGGCGCGGACGATGTCGGATCGGCCCTCGCTGACCAGCCGGCGCAGCCCCGGCGCCAGCTCAGAACGGGCGAGGAATGGGTCGGCGGTGTCTAGGGTGTCCTGCGTGATGGTCGACGTCCAGGTCGGGAAGAGCCCTATCACGACCGTCTGCGCGAGCTCGCTGGAGCGCCGCCGCCACACCTCCGGCACGGTCTCGAAGTAACGCGGCATGTAGGGCGCCACCAGATCGCCCTGTGTCGGGTGGGAGAAGCCGCGGATCACCGCCTCCTGCATCGCATTGGGAACGGTGTCGTCTTCGGTGGCCAGCCGCCACGCCTCCGCCTTTGCCTCGGCGAGCGGGCGGAGCGCTCGTGCCGTCGCCGCGTGCCGATGGCCGGCGGCCGACGGGTCGCGCTCGAGCTCGGCGGCGATGTCCTGTTCGCCGGCCAGTCCGTGCGCGGACAACGCCTGGAGGATGGCCCAGCGCAGCTCGGCATCCAGGGATAGACCGCCGACGACATGGTCCCCGTCGAGCAGGCCTTGGATGACCTGGAGGTGGTCGGCGTCGCGGGCCGCGCCGAGGAAGGCGTGCAGCCAGGCGAGTTGCTGGTCGGAGCCGGGGTCCGCGGCGTGCAGCGCGGCAACCGACTTCTCCGCCAGCGCGCGGTATCCGGCCGGCGCCCAGAGCGGGTCGGCGTAGATCTCCAGGGCTCGCAGCACCTGACGGTTCGCCGATTGGAGCAGGCCGATGTTCGACTCCGCATCCGCGCCGGCGAGTACCAGGGCCAGGTAGTCGCGGGTGGCCAGCTCGCCGTCGCGGGTCATGTCCCAGGCGGCCGACCAGCACAGCGCCCTGGGCAGCGACTCGGGCAGCCGAGCGATGCCACCCTCGCGCAGCGTGCGCAGGCTGCGTTCGTCCAGCCGAAGCTTGCAATAGGTCAGGTCATCGTCGTTGGCAAGCAGCAGCGGGGGAGCGGCCACGCCGATCAGGTCGGGCACCGGTGTGCGCTCGCCGACCACGTCCAACTCGACACGGCCGCCGCGCACGAGGTTTCCGTCGACGTCGTCGTACAGCCCTACTGCCAATCGATGCGGACGCAGCACGTTCGACGCGGCTACGTCCGTCGGCGCGGTCTGGACGAGTTCGAAGCGCGAATACCGCCCTTCGGCGTCGAGTTCATACTCGGGGCGGATCGTGTTCAGGCCTGCCGTCTCGAGCCAGAGCTTGGACCAGGAGCTGAGATCGCGCCCGGACGACGCCGCGAGCGCGTCGAGCAGGTCAGCGAGCGTCGTGTTGCCGTATGCGTGCTCGGTGAAGTACTCGCGCAGGCCGGCCAGGAAGTGGTCGCGGCCGACGTAGGCGGCGAGCTGCTTGAGAACGCTCGCCCCCTTCGCGTAGGTGATGCCGTCGTAGTTGATCTCGGCGGTCTGCACGTCCGGCGCGTCGGTGGCGATCGGGTGGGTGGTCGGCTGCTGATCCTGCCGGTACGCCCAGGTCTTCTCTATGCTCGCGAACGTCGTCCAGGCGTTCGTGAACCGGGTCGCTTCCGCCTGGCACAAGGCGGCCACGTAGGTCGCGAACGATTCGTTCAGCCACAGGTCGTCCCACCACCGCATGGTGACCAGGTCGCCGAACCACATGTGCGCCATCTCGTGCAGGATCACCTCGCCGCGCCGCTCGCGGCGGGCGTCGGTGACCTTGCCCCGGAACAGGTAGTCCTCGCGGACCGTCACACAGCCGGCGTTCTCCATTGCTCCGGCATTGAACTCCGGGACGAAGAGCTGGTCGTACTTCTCGAGGAAGTACCGCACCCCGAAGTTCGCGTGGTACCAATCGAAGCCCTGCTTCGTGACCGTGAAGATCTCGTCCGGATCGAGGTATTCGGCCAAGCTCTTACGGCAGTACACGCCGAGATCGATGCCGTCGTGGTGATCCCGTACCACGTGGTACGGGCCGGCGACGATCGCACTGATATACGTGCTGATGCGTGGCGTCGGCACGAAGTGCACAGTCGTGCTGCCGTTCTCGTGCCGGGTCGTGTGTGCGCGCTTGCTGTTGGACACAACTTGCCACCCGTCGGGCACAGTCGCGTGAAACGTGACGCTGGCTTTCAGGTCCGGCTGGTCGAAGCACGCGTACACCCGCTTGGCGTCCGCGGTCTCGAACTGGCTGTAGAGGTAGATCTCGCCGTCGATCGGGTCGACGAAGCGATGCATGCCCTCGCCGGTGTTCGTGTACACCATTTCGGCCTCGACGATCACGGTGTTGTCGACGGCCAGCTCGGTCAGCACGATGCCACGGTCGGGCTCGTAGCCGGACACGTCGACGGGCTGCCCGTTCAAAGTGACCCTGTCGATGGCGTCGGCGGCCAGGTCGAGGAAGGTCGAGGCTCCGGGCCGGTTGGCCGCGAAGCGCAGGGTCGTGACGGACCGGAAGGTCTTTTCCGTGGGAGCGCCGACGCTATCTGTGAAGTCGAGGGCGACGTCGTAGGAGTCGACGCGGAGCAGGGCAGCGCGGGCGCCGGCGTCCTCGCGGGTGAGGTTGGGGACGATCACAGGACTCCCTGGTCGAGATCAGCGGGCTTCGCGGCACGCATGGTACTGATCACCATGGCAATACGCTGGCGGGCATGAAGTCGAATGACGTCGTCCCCGACTTCGAGCTGCCTGACCAGGACGGTACGCCCCGGACCCTGACGGGATTGCTCGCCGGTGGGCCAGTGGTGCTGTTCTTCTACCCGATGGCGATGACGACCGGGTGCACACGGGAGAGCTGCCACTTCCGCGACCTCGCCACCGAGTTCGCCGAGGTGGGGGCACAGCGCGTTGGCATCAGCGCCGATACGCGTGAAAAGCAGAAGCAGTTCGCCGAACTGCACGGGTTCGACTACCCGCTGCTGTCCGATGTGGACGGGACCGTGGCGCGCCTGTTCGGGGTGAAGCGGCGCTTCGGCCCGGTCCCGGTGAAGCGCACCACCTTCGTGATCGACACCGACCGCCGAGTGCTCGGCGTCATCGCCAGCGAGCTCAACATGGACAGGCACGCAGACGAGGCGCTCGCGCTGTTACGCGGGCGACGCTGAGCGCACAAGCGTGCTCACGCGTTCAACTACTACCGAGTTACGCTGGCGGTGTGAGCGCATCCGACCGTACTGCCGTTGATTTCTGGTTCGACCCGGCCTGCCCGTACGCATGGGTGACATCGCGATGGATCCTCGAGGTCGAGCGGCAGCGCCCGATCGACGTGAGCTTTCACGTCATGTCCCTGTCGGTGCTGAACGAGGGGCGCGACCTGCCGCAGAAGTATCGCGCCTCGATGGACCGGGCCTGGGGCCCGGTGCGGGTGGCCATCGCGGCCGAGCAGGCCGCCGGCACGGGAGTGCTGCGTGATCTCTACACGGCGCTCGGCACGAGGCGGCACGCTGACGGCCGGGAGCTCGACCGCCCCGCGATCGTCGAGGCGCTCGCTGAGGTCGGCCTGCCCGAGTCGCTCGCCGACGCGGCCGATTCGGCGGACTACGACGAGGCGTTGCGCAAGTCGCACCACGCCGGCATGGACCCGGTCGGATACGAGGTTGGGACGCCGGTGATCCAAGTCGACGGCGTGGCGTTCTTCGGGCCGGTATTGACCCGCATCCCGCGCGGCGACGATGCGGGACGTATCTGGGACGGGGCCCGGCTACTCGCCGGATATCCATACTTCTTCGAGCTCAAGCGCACTCGCACGGAGCGTCCCCGCTTCGACTGACCGAGCCGAAAGCACCCCTGCACCCCGGACGCCGCGCCTGCGATGATGCCGGTATGCGCGTCTACCTGGGTAGCGACCACGCGGGTTTCGAGCTGAAGGCCTCCCTGATCGAGCACCTGAAGAGCATCGGCCACGATCCGGTCGACTGCGGCGCCCGTGCCTATGACCCGGACGACGACTACCCGCAGCCGTGCATCACGGCGGCCAGCATGACGGTTGCGGACGCGGGCAGCCTGGGCGTGGTTATCGGCGGCTCGGGAAACGGCGAGCAGATCGCGGCGAACAAAGTGGCCGGCGTCAGGGCCGCTCTGGTGTGGAGCGACGAGACCGCCCGGCTGGCCCGAGAGCACAACGACGCCAACGTCATCGCGATCGGCGCCCGAAACCACCCCGAGGACGACGCACGACGGTTCGTCGAGCTCTTCCTCGCCACTCCTTTTTCTCATGATCCGCGCCACGTCCGGCGCATCGGCCAGATCAGCGAGTACGAGCGCACCAGGCACATCTAGGTACCTGCTGCTGGCGGCCCAGCGCCACCTAGGTCGTGGGTGGCGGCTTCCAGTGCCGGCGCACCAGCACGACTTCCTGTTCGGCCTCCGCCAGATCCGCTTCCGTTGGGCGGTTGGCGTCGCGGGCACGCATCGCCCGCGTTGGCCCGACCTGCGACGGGCCGCTGCCGACCAGGTCGCGCAACCCGCGCTCGTTCGGGTCCGGGCGGCGCCGCTTGGTCGGCGTCGGTTCGATCTCTGGCTCGTCGGCGGGTGCGATCGTCTCGGCGCTTACCTCGTCCGTGCGCGTAATGCCCACTCCGGGACGCCACACCGCTCTACGCCGCCGCCGTCGGGGACCTTCAGCCTTCACAGCTGTCTATTCTGCCTCGCAGCGAAACGCACAGCCGGCTCACGTAACGTGTCTGGCGATGGAAGAGAACCGAGCCCGCCGGGTCGTCGATGCGCTGCGTGATCGCGGCATCGACGCGCGCACGGCCAAGGAAGGCGTGTACCAGTTCGGCGTGCGCATCGCGCTGCCCGACGGACGCGAGGCGATCTGGGACAGCGACGGCACCGCCGGCCTTGAGGCGCAGGTGATGCGCGACGGGATGCTGGTCGGGTTCGTGCCCTCGATCGACGGCTCGGAGACCTTCGACGAGCACCAGGTCGTCGACGCCATTGCGCGCACCGACTACGACCAGCCGGTCGCCGTGCAGCGTCGCACCGCGCCGCCGCCGGCCGCGCCACTCCCGCGTACCGGCGGCGTGTTCCGCCGCTTCCTGGACGGCTTCAGATACAGATAGCGGTCCACGCTCGGCAGTGTCGGCGCAGCGGCATGCAGCCCGGGCGCGCCGGTCCGTGCCGTCACCGCTCGCGTCGGGCTACTCGTCCTCGCCGGGCGCCGGCCCGGGCCGCTGCGCGGCGAGGGACGCGACCTGCTGCTGGATGTCAGTGAGCAGGTCGGCATGCAGCTTGATCTGCGCGGTCATCGCGCGGTTGTCGGTCGCGAAATGCTTGAGGTCGTCGGCGTTCTTCTGGGTACGTATCGCGATCTCCGAGGCAATCGCATCGGCACCCTTGGCAGCGATTAGCGCCGCGGCGGCCTGCGCACCGGCCAGCATTGACAGGAACAGGTTCAGCAAGATGTACGGATATGGGTCGAAGCCGTGCCGACCGTGGGTCCCGAGGTAGAAAGCCGAATTGACGACCGCCCAGGCGATCATGAGGCCGAAGAAGGCGAACACGAACGGCCATGAGCTCATCGTGTTCCCCCATCCGGTCCGCGGCCTGCTCACCGATGCTGAGTTGATCCCCGGAGCGAACCCCGGGGTGTCGAGGCCAGTAGGTCTGCCAGGGACGAGCGGCCATGCCGGATGATCGGAGCAAGCGACCGCGAAGCCGGGCTGAACCACGCCGCGCAGAGCTCCGATCGATGCAGCCCCCGTTCGCGTGGTTCCGTCATGGGCTGGGGACCAATGGCACTTCGCCGCGGTGCCCCGGCGCCGTAGCGTCAGGGACGAGAGGGGATGGCGACGATGACGAGCAGCGAAGCCCCTCGCGACGATCGTGATGTCACGGTTCGCGACCGGGCGATCAAGCGGCTGAAGAAGCGCCGCGACTTCTACACCCACCTGCTGGTCTTCACCCTGGTAAACGGCTTCGTCGTCGGGATCTGGGCGATGACCGGGCAGGGCTTCTTCTGGCCGATCTTCCCGATCGTCTTCTGGGGTATCGGGCTGGTCATGAACGCATGGGACGCCCTCCACGACGAGGGCTTCAGCGAAGAGCAGATCCAGCACGAGATCGGGCGCCTCGAGCGACGCCGGTAGCCGTGCGAGACGGCGTGAAATCATGACTCTCGTGAGTCAATCGACCGAGGCCGCGACGATTCGATTCGAGGCCAGGCTCTGCACCATCGATTCGTCGACGGTATTGCGCTTGCCGGAGCAGGCGAGTCGGCGGCTGCCATCGCGTGGGCAGGTGGCAGTTCGCGGATTGATCAATGGCCAGGAGTTTCGGACTGTGCTGGAGCCGGACGGCTTGAAGGGCCACTGGATGAGAGTTGATCAGGTCCTGCGGCAAGCGGCCGACGTAGACGACGGCGACAGCGTCAGCGTCGCCATCGAGGCAACACGAGACTGGCCGGAGCCCGCCGTGCCAGCGGACCTTGCAGCGGCTCTGACACTCGCGCCGCAGCGGATCCGAGATACCTGGAACGACATCACGCCGATGGCGCGGTGGGAATGGGTGCGCTGGGTCAACGCGACCGCAAGTCCCACTACCCGTCAGCGACGAGTCGAAGTGAGTATCTCCAAGATGGACAACGGCAAACGGCGCCCGTGCTGCTTTGACCTTTCCTCATGCACAGACCCTGCGCTGTCCAAGAACGGCAAGCTTCGCGGGCCGGCGTAGTCAGCGCGCGCTACCCCAGCTGGTCGCGGCGGCGGGTCAGGTAGGCGGTCTCGGCGGTATTCCCGGCCAGCTCGATGGCTTTGTCGTAGGCCGCGCGCGACTTCTGACTGCAGCCCAGCCGGCGCAGCAAGTCGGCGCGGGTGGCGTGGTACGCGTGATAGCCGGCTAACTTGTCCTCCCGACGGTCCACGGCCGCCAGTGCCACCTCCGGGCCGTCAAGCTCGGCGACCGCTAC
>Ga0126383_10003793_pt1 | contig 10079 bp, 10 predicted proteins | sample PanSoiMetPlot_35_FD_96882 | JGI IMG/M metagenome (GOLD analysis project Ga0126383, IMG submission 96882) | Tropical forest soil microbial communities from Panama - MetaG Plot_35 | ecosystem: Environmental > Terrestrial > Soil > Tropical forest > Bulk soil | place: Panama | collected 2016-02-17
GGTAGCGACCGGGCCGAACCACGTCATTGCTTTTCGGGTCGCGTCTTGATCCCGCTCCTGGCCGACACAACACCACCACCTGCTCTAAAAAAATTGCACCGGCCATGCGCGCAGCAGGGTCGTCGCAACCACCATTTGGCAAACCCACACGATGGCATAAGCCACCAACGGCGAAATGTCGAACATACCGACCAGCGGCACTACCCGGCGCAGTGGCCCAAGCAACGGTTCGGTTATGCGCACCGTGAATCGAAAGAAGCGATTGGCGTAACTGGCTCCGACCCAGGAGAAAAATATGCGCACCAGGATGCACACCGTATACAGTCCGAGCAACCCAAACAAAATGTATCCCGCCATGCCCAACACCGCGTCCGTCCGGTGACTCGTAATCGCATAGAGAATGCCGGCAATCGTGTTCAGCACAGCGCCCGCCGTTTGCACCAGCACCAGCCAAACGGCAATCAGCATGATCACGACAATCAGCGGCGCCACCCTGGGATCAAGTCTGAAGCCGCGCAGAATGGCCCGCGCCGGCAACAGCAATGGATCGGTCGCCCGCCGCACCTGGCGATAATGCCAGGTAAACGGATTGGCTCTCATGTAGTCATAGATGGCCCGCAGAATGACGAGCGCAACTCCGACGACAGTCATAAGAGTTATCGCCGTGCGGATGAAAAAGTAGATTAGTCCTACCGCAACCATGTAATTTGTATTAGATGAAACGCGGGCGCCGCGCCCTCCCGCTCCGGCCCAGGCATTTTCGATTGCGGGCGAGGGCGCCCGCCTTCCACAGTTACTCGCGCTCGCCGAAAATCGCAGTGCCGACGCGGACCATCGTCGCGCCTTCCTCGATAGCGATCTCAAAATCATGGGTCATGCCCATTGATAGCTCGCCGGACGAATTGGCAAAAGCGCCTTCGCTCTGCAGTTCATCACGTAGTTCGCGCAACCGCCGGAAAAACGGCCGGACCTGATCCGCCTCAGGAAAGAACGGTGGCAAAGTCATCAGACCAATCAAATCAAGTCTGCCGCAGCGGCGCACGGCCTCAACCACGGCGGGCAAAGAGTCTTCGATTACCCCGCCCTTCGTCTTCTCATGACCGAGATCGACTTGCATGAGTACCGGCAGCGAGGCCCGCCCGACCTCTTCGCAGATACGATTCAAACGTTCGGCCAACGCGGCCGAATCGAGCGAATGAATCACATCGAACAGTTCTACTGCGCGACGCGCTTTGTTCGATTGCAGGTGACCTATCAGATGCCACGTCGCCGCGTTACGACCAACACCCGGAATCTTCAGTTCAGCTTCCTGCACGCGATTCTCGCCAAAGTCCGTCAACCCGTGGGCCATCGCCGCCTGGATCGCGGCGCCGGGGTGCGTCTTGCTGACGGCCACCAGCGTAATCTCAGCCGCATCCCGATTTACCCGCTGCGCCGCGTCGGTCATTCTTCGCCGCACACGCGCAATGCGATCCAAAAGCGTGCTGGTCTTATGGGCCACGGTCATCATCGTTTGAAATTCAACTATAACAATGCCGCAAGGCGAAGGCTAACAAGCGGGCGTTATAATAAATGCGAACGTTTTCTCTCCTCATAATCCAGTTAAATAAGTTCGGAGGCATTATGCAGAGGAATTTATCTTCGATCATGAAATGGGCTTTGCTGCTCTCTCTCTTCGTAGTGACCCTGCCGCTGACCGCATCGGCGCAGCGGCGTTGGGTGGTGGTGCGGCCGCGCCGTCAGCGGGTGATGGTTTATCAGACACAGCCGGGGGTAGTCTATCGGCAAACCTATACCACGCCGAATTACGGTCAGCCTTACTATGGCACCCGCTACTACAGCTATGGGTATCCCACGCCATACTACGGCACCGGTTACTCATATTCGTACGCGCAACCGTACTACGGGAATCCCTACACCTATAGCCCCACTTACAATTACACGTACCGCGAATACCGGCCGCGACATCGATCTGGTCGCGTGCGCTTCGGGATCTACTTGAGATAGGAACCGGTACTCTCCCCACTTTCGTCAAGGAGAGTTGATTATGAAACATACAATACTCAAACTTACATTCGGAATTTTGATCATTTGTCTGACAGCAGCCGCGGCGTTGGCCCAGGGACGCGGCCGAGGTCGTGGGCAAAACCAGAACTGGAAATGCAGCGTCTTTGTTAATTGTCACGACGCGCGTGATGGCCGTTTGGACGGACGCGGCCCAGGAATGAGTCGCAACGTCTTCGTGTCACGCGGCGAGAGAGTGGGTTATCGCCGTCGTTACAACATGAACGATTATTGGCAGCGGCGGCACGCAACGTACATAAACAACGGCTGGCGCTACCGGAACCGGACCTGGCGTAACCGCTAGTTTTGGAATCAAGACCCGGCGCCGTTTGACACCTGCGATCTGCGATTCGTATAGTGACTTTCCGCGCGGATGTGGCGGAACTGGCAGACGCGCAGGTCTCAGAAGCCTGTGATGGTGACATCGTGGAGGTTCAAGTCCTCTCATCCGCACCAAAAACTTTGAAGGCGAGCCAAACGGCTCGCCTTTTTCGTATCAGCAAGCCGAGCGTGACGGGGGCAGCTCCCATCGCACACACGAAGGTTGTGTCTCAGGTGCCCGCTAACGGGCGGACTTCTCTAGTAGCTATATTCACGCACGCCGCTTCAACCGCCCGCCGACAACTATTCAATTTTTCTCTGAGCTGGCTCCATCAGCAGAGTAGGACTTATCCGCCGGGGCGTCAGGAAGCTTAGATTTCTTTAATTTGCCACCAACGACGATGCCAATCGCTGCGATCACGGGTCCCGCAAAAATCACCCAGACCGGATGCCTTGCTTTTGACATAGCCACGAAAGCGGGAACGTTCGCGGGTCTTAGTTCACCAGAGTCAGGTGGTTGAGTTGCAAAGTGCGCTTCTGCCAAGGCAAAGCCAAGCAGCAAAGTAATACCCGCCAGGACCAGCGGGGCCATCCTCCTTTTCGCCAACAGCAGACATACTAGCCCGCCGATCACTGCCGTAACGAAGATCACTAGAAATTGCATTAGTGTCCATCGCGTCGAAGCCTGAAATGATGCCGGCTTGAATGACCAATCAGCACCCACGGCCATGTAAACAGTCATGAAGGTTACAACTTGAAGAGTAAACATAGCTACGTAACCGACAATCACTCCAACAATCACTCCAACGATAGATTTACCCATAGTGAGCCTCCTGCGAATCTTGCGAACCTTTTTGTTGCGAAGCAAACACTCATAATGTCATTGTTTCGCGATGGCCGCGCGCCCCCCGCGTAAGACGTACTTCTGAATCTTGCCTGTGGCCGTTTTTGGCAATTCCGAAACGAAATTGACCTTGTGCGGTGCTTTGAAGTGGGCCAGATGATCGCGCGCGAACTGACGCAACTCATCTTCGTCCGCGTGCGCGCCTGCCTTGAGCACCACGAATGCATGCGGCGCCTCACCCCAGCGCTCATCAGGCAGGCCGACGATCGCTACTTCCTGCACGGCTGGATGACGCAGCAACACGCCCTCCACCTCAACTGAGGAAATGTTTTCGCCGCCACTGATAATGACATCCTTCAAACGATCTCGAATCTCGATATAGCCATCGGGGTGAATCACCGCCGCGTCGCCGGTATGAAACCAGCCACCGCGCATGGACTGGGCCGTCGCTTCCGCATCATTGTAATAACCAGCCATCACGACGTTGCCACGGACAACAATCTCACCCACGGTCTCACCATCATGAGGAACTTCGCCGCCAGCTTCGTTGCAGACGGTCGTCTCGCCCGAGGTAATCAACTCGACGCCCTGCCGTGCTTTGATGACGGCGCGGTCGGCTATCGACAGGCCGTCGTGCTCGGCGCGTCTTTCACAGACCGTGATGAACGGCGTCGTTTCTGTCAGTCCGTAAACCTGCGTCACGGTCCAGCCGAGTTCATCCTCGAGTCTTTCGATCGTCGAGGCCGCCGGCGGCGCTCCCGCAGTGAATACCCGCACGCCGCGCCGGGCCTGGCGGCGCGATGCCTCATCCGCATTCGCCAGCCCAATCAAAACCGTGGGCGCAGCACAGAGCATTGTGATCTGCTGACGATCGATCAATTCAAAAACGCGGCGGGGCTCGACCTTCGGCAGACAAATATGCGTCGCGCCCGCAGCGGTCACTGTCCACACAAATGTCCAGCCATTCGCATGGAACATCGGCAACGTCCAAAGATAGCGATCGGCACAGGACATGTGTTCATGCACCAGCGTGCCGACGCAATTCATATAGGCATTGCGATGCGTAATCATCACGCCCTTGGGCCGCGAGGTCGTGCCGCTGGTGTAGTTGATCGTCAGCAGATCCGTTTCGTTGATTTGCGGCCGCACAAACTCGTTCGTGCTTGCGCGCACCAAAGTTTCGTAATCAAGCCAGCCATCGCGCGCGCCAGCTAAAACCACGAAGTGTTCGACCGAAGCGAGTTGCGCACGCACGGTCCCAACGGACTCCAGGTAAGCAGCATCAGCGCACACGATTTTTGCGCCGCTGTGATTGATGAGATAAACGAAGTCGTGCGCGGTCAGACGATAGTTGATGGGCACGAGCACGGCGCCAAGCTGCGGGACCGCGTAAAACGATTCCAGTTGGGCATGCGTGTTGGGCGCGATGTAAGCCACGCGATCGCCTTGCTTCACCCCCAACTCCTGCAACCGTGCCGACCAGCGATCGCAACGATCGAAGAATTGCTCGTAGGTGAGGCGCAACTCACCGTCGACAACAGCTTCGCGATCGCCGTACAGCTTCCGCGCGCGGCGGGCGAATTCAATTGGAGTCAGGGGCGTTTCCATGTTGGTGCGGAGCCTTTATCACAAAGGCCACTTCGCGAGCAATCCTTCAGCGCCCCTCACTGTCTACGAATCCTCTTGAGACCTGACGCCCCAGTGTGGAAACGGCATCGTTCGTCGACACTGCGACCGAGTTCGATCATCCGGCCAAAGAGAATGGGGGGTGTTTGCAAATCAAAAATTGGTCTCCATCTATGTAAGCTCCGATCATCACAAGAGAGACTTCTGCTTTGCATTCCAATGCCGTTGGTCACCGACGCCGGGCGATTACACCATCACCGCTCTGGCGACTGACATAGACGGAGACACCGGTAATCTGACTCCGGTAAGAGTTAAAGTTCGGTAAACCAGCCAGGCGTTCACTGCGGCTTCGGCGGGGCCGGGTTGTTTGTCTTTGGCTTTGGCGGCGGCGGCAAGTCCCTGAGACATTGATCAGCCAAGGCCAGGGTCGTCAGGCCGCGAATAGACTTGTCGTTCAGATTACTCGCCAGGTAAAGCGTCCCGTCAAAATCGACTTTGCCCATTTCACGAAAGACGACTTCCGGACTAAATCCCGGAGTCTGTAAACCGCTATAGGTCCCGAACGCTCTGCCCTCGATCTTCATGCGGATTTGATCGCCGGACAGGTCGATGGACTCGATGTGATTGATGGTCTTGACCACATCACCCAACAAAGACACGGCTTGATTCGCGTCGAACCGGCTATAGAGATGGACCACGACCAGCATCGCGCGCGCTTTCATTTCTGAATCTTCGGATTTCGCAACCGTCGCGAGCACATCTTCCAACATCTCACGAACATCCGTATCGCTCGTCTTTTGCTTCAGCGACGTGTCGGCAATCTGAGCGTAGAGATAAGCACGTTGATCCAGCTCTTCAACTTTCGCTGCCAGGCGCCGCGCCTCGTCGAATTTATTGTCCTTGAGCTGTTTTTGCGAACGATTGAAATAAGCCATGCTCATCACGCGCTTGCGCAACTTAAGGTCTTCGAGTTTCATTCCGGCCGCATCGAGCTTTTCCAGGGGCTCGGTGCCCTTGTACGCGGCGTCCAATATGGCCAGCGCAATTCTGGCTTCGCGCGTGTCGCCATCGGCTAATTTGTCAGCCGCTTCGATGATTTCGTCGAAAGTCTGTCGTGGCGGATCCTTGAGCACGTCGGACGTGCGCTGCTGTTCCGGCGGTGTCAGTAACGCTGCCATGTTTCTCCGTGCCTCAATTAACTGCGGGGCCAGATCGCTCAGTGAATTGCCAACCAGCGGCTCGAGGCGGCTGAGCGCCATCAGGACCTGACTGTTTTCGCTCCAACGCGCGTCAAGGTCGGGTGTGAACGGATTCTGGATCAACTCGCTGGCGCGCCCTAGCAGCGTCGAGACAAACAGTCGCTGCAGCGCAGGGTTCGGCGCGAAACCATTCGGCACCGGATAAGTCATCCAGCTCGGCATCTCTCCTATTTCTCGATTTGCGGCAAACGGATAAGACGAGAGATAAAGAAACTGGGCCATGGGCGACCGCGCGTAAGCATTGAGCGCCTCCACATAAAACTGATCAGCAAGCCCGCGATTCGTCCCGCCTAATTTATAAAGGAACAATGACGTGTAAAGCGTGGCCGGATACTGCAGGGTGCTGCGGGCGAACTTGACTGCCGTCTCCTGATTCGCATCGAGCACTCCCAGGGCAATGCCCATCAACTGCTCGCTGGTCTGTGCTCCGGCCGGGTTACCTTCGGCCTTTTCTTTCGCCGCCTGGTCTTCTATTTTAGCGGCGGCCGCATCTGCCTCCTCCTTGAGAATCTGCTGCGACAATTTGCGGGCCCAGTCTGCATCTCGTTTAGCGATGGCGGTAATCACCGTGTAGCGATAGTCAATCCCCTGGACCCACAAGCGGCCGTCTTTAGTATCCGGAGCGCCCTTCTCTTTGAATAACCGCACGGCGATATCGAAAGCATCGCCGAACGTGGCGCGTGCTCTGTGCTGCTCGTGGGGCCAGCTCAGGTCAGCGATTCGAATCAGTAAAACGATGCGCTTGGCATCACTGTCGATTGTCTTACTCAAATCGATCTGTCGCTGAATGATGTTCAGCGCGTTATCTCGGGAGCATGACGAACGCGGGATGACGGTATCGGGCTTCTCCTGAGCTGCGGTAACTATCGACAGAAGGAGAATGAGGATCAGCTGTTTGAGGTAGTTCATAAATCGTCACCTCGACAGGCTCGGACTGGCGGGGAAATTCTCCCCAATCCTAATTCGGTAATAGTTCAGTTTGAAAACTTCTCATTAGCGCCGTCACCTCAGCGCGGCGCCCAGGGTGAGCCTGGAAAATCAGAAACCATTTAAATGGTTTCCAATCTTTGTTGATGTGCTCTGACACCGGGCTAAAGCCACGGTGTGAATAAGAACGAGAACCGTCAAACTGAACCAACGCCCTGGTCACTAACAGTTCGCGACTAACAAAGCGACAACGGAATGATAACCACAAAATGTAATTGTGAGTTAGCCGATTTGCGACCTGCTACCGTGAGGCAATGACTTGCCGCAGGCTCTGCGCAATCAGCGGAACGATTTTGCGTGGCACGTCGATGGCCGCTTTGATATGACGCGCATGCGTGAAGTGACCGGCGACGTAAATACCTGGCACGTTCGTTTCAAAAGTTTCGGGATTGTAGGCAGGAACCTCCGACAACTTGCCGGGTTCGGTTTTCACGCCCAATTTTTTCAGTAGAGTCAGATCCGCATCGGCGCCAATCAGCACAAAAACCACGTCATTTGGAATAGTCATCGATTGGCCATCTTCGGTCGTCAGCCGCACTGAGTCGTAACTGATCTCATCGATCTGCTTATAGAGGATCACCCGTAACCGGCCTTCCTCAATTTCTCGCTCCAGCGGTGAGCGCACCCAATGTTTCATGGCGCCCGCTTTCGGATCGCGGTTCTCCCAGTCTTCACGCCAGATGGCCATGGTGGTGCGCGCGCCCTCTTCCGAGAGAAACAGCGCGGCCTCGGCGGCGCTGTTGCCGCCCCCAACTACCAGCGCCTCTTTGCGCACATACGCGTAAGGATCGACGAAGTGATGATGAACCTTCGGCAGATCTTCGCCGCTAATGTTCAGCCGCCGCGGATATTCCATCGCGCCGATGGCGAACAGGATGGTGCGCGCCAGATACGTGTGCTCTTTCTCGTCGCCAGGAAATGACAAAGTACGCGTCTCGATCACAAAACTGCCGCTGTCTTCCTGATTGACGTCGATTACCTCTTCACCGGTGTTAATGCGTAAGTCCCGATCGAGCACGAAATGAATGTAATGTGACAGCAGTTCTTCGCGCGTCGGCTTTTCGCGCACCGGGTGCAGTGCGCCTTCGCGCATCTCCAACTCATTGGGAGTTGAGAACATCGTGCGACCGACCGGATATTGGCGGATGGTGTTGGCAATAGTGCCTTTTTCGATGACCAGATACGACAGACCTTCATGCGCAGCCGCATCTGCCGCCGAAAGGCCAGCCGGCCCCGCACCGATGATTAAGAGATCGAGAACTTCTTCGCCCATTAGTGGTTGCCGCTTTTCTCCAGCGCAGGCGTTCACGCCTGGGAAATCTCGACCAGGCACATTAATGAAGCCTCGTTAACGAGGCTTTAACTATCGCTCCAGCCATGCACCCCAGTCGTAAAACGGCTGGGCTCAGGAAACTGCTTTCGTTTTTTCAGAAACTCAAGGCGCCACGTTCTTTAATCAAGGACGATGCGACCCAGATAAGGCGTCGACACATCAACGATTCTAACTGAGTCGGGTGGTTGCCTGTTGGCCACAGCGTACTTGTCGAAAGTCACATCGATGTGAATAAGGTTACAACTCTTCAAGGCGAAGCGCTGCGACCCAGCGCCCAATTTGCCGCCTTGAAGTCCGCCTTCCTCCCAAAACAGTTTGAGCACATCGGCGCGCGTCATGCCGGGTATGATCGACGTGGCTTCTTTGTACCGCTCTTCCAGCCATTGCCGGTGAGCTTTATCCTCGATGTTCTGATCTTGCGAAACGCTTCGCGCTCCCACCAACGTCAACAACGCAGCAATGAAAATGATCCCCAGCTTCATTTCAACCTCACGATCTCAAAACTCCAGCACCCCGCGCGCCACCACCACCGACTCGCCGCTCACGCGCACCTCTGCAACTTTTCCCGGCGCGCCTTTAACTTCCAGACCGATGCGGCTGGGCCGATTAATAAAATCACCCTGCTCGATCACAAACTTGTAAACACTCTCAACGGGATCGACTCGGGTCGCATCGTGATAAACGAGGTAGCCGCCGAGCGGCCCGGCCGCGCTGCCGGTCGCCGGATCTTCACCGATGTTTTGCCCCACAAAGAAGCGCGCGTGCGCTCGCGCCTCACCAATCTCGATCGTCTCGCGCGTGAAGGCGTAGCACCCGGTGGCGCCCGAACTCGCAAAACCGTTACGCGCATAGACTTCTTCCAGCAGCGCATGATTAGGCTTACACCGGCCGAGATCGGCCAGCGCACGAATCGGCACTATCAACATCGTGTTGCCCGTCGAACAGGCCTGAATCGGCAACGTCTCGTCCAGATCGTCGCGCGACAAACCGAGCCCGCGCGCGATGTCGGCCTGATCATCCCAATCATCGATCTCAGCTCTGATTTCCCACTCGCCTTGCGTCATCGTCACGCGCACCGGCTGACTGTCTTTGAAATCGATTTCGATCGGCAGCACGCCGATGCCTACTTCATGTTTCAAATGCACGCGGCCATTGCCGTTTTCAGGCAGCGGGACGACGCCTTCACGCGCGAGACAGTTCCAGGTGCCCACAATCGGGTGACCGGCAAACGGCAACTCCCTGCCCGGAGTGAAAATGCGCAAACGCCGCAGCACGCCTTCCTCATCAGAAGGCAAAACAAAGACGGTTTCCGAGAGATTCATCTCGCGCGCAATCTGTTGCATCTGCTCGTCGGTGACTCCTTCGGCTTCGGGAAATACTGCCAGCGGATTGCCGGCGAACGCGTGATCGGTGAAGACGTCGAGTTGAATGAAATTGTATTTGGGCAAAATTGGGATTCCTCCGGGCGCTACCTAGACTGGAGCGCAAGCGTCCTCGCTTGCAATGAGCGCTGAGCGCGAAGCGCAAAGAGCAAACGAGGACGCTTCACTCCAGTCACAGCTTACGACACCAGCGTGCCACTTCGTCCATTACCTCTTCATAAACCTGCTGCTGTGGTTTCACACTTTTCGGAACTTTGAAAGAA
>Ga0126383_10003794_pt1 | contig 10077 bp, 7 predicted proteins | sample PanSoiMetPlot_35_FD_96882 | JGI IMG/M metagenome (GOLD analysis project Ga0126383, IMG submission 96882) | Tropical forest soil microbial communities from Panama - MetaG Plot_35 | ecosystem: Environmental > Terrestrial > Soil > Tropical forest > Bulk soil | place: Panama | collected 2016-02-17
CGCCGATGCCCTGCCGGACATCGCGCGCAAGTCGCAGATCCCGGTCATCGCCGACATCCACTTCCAGCCCAAGTACGTCTTCGCCGCGATCGACGCCGGCTGCGCCGCGGTCCGGGTGAACCCGGGGAACATCAAGGCTTTCGACGACAAGGTTGCCGAGATCGCCCGTGCCGCGTCGGCGGCGGGCGTGCCGATCAGGATCGGCGTCAACGCCGGCTCGCTGGACAAGCGCCTGCTCGCCAAGTACGGACGGGCCACGGCCGAAGCGCTGGTGGAGTCCGCGCTGTGGGAGTGCTCGCTGTTCGAGGAGCATGGCTTCGCCGACATCAAGATCTCGGTCAAGCACCACGACCCGGTGGTGATGATCAACGCCTACCGCCAGCTCGCCCAGGCCTGCGACTACCCGCTGCACCTTGGCGTGACCGAGGCCGGGCCGGCCTTCCAGGGGACGGTCAAGTCCGCCGTCGCGTTCGGCGCCCTGCTGGCGGAGGGCATCGGGGACACCATCAGGGTGTCGCTATCGGCCCCGCCGGTCGAAGAGGTGAAGGTCGGCATCGCGATCCTGGAGTCGCTGGGCCTGCGGGAGCGGGGACTCGAAATCGTGTCCTGCCCCTCCTGCGGGCGCGCCCAGGTGGACGTGTACACGCTGGCCGACCAGGTCACGGCCGGACTGGAAGGGCTAGAGGTGCCGCTGCGGGTCGCGGTGATGGGCTGCGTGGTCAACGGCCCCGGCGAGGCCAGGGAAGCGGACCTGGGCGTCGCGTCGGGCAACGGCAAGGGCCAGATCTTCGTCAAGGGTGAGGTCATCAAGACCGTCCCCGAGTCCCAGATCGTGGAGACGCTGATCGAGGAGGCCATGAAGCTGGCCGAGGCGGCGGATGCGGCCGCCGGGCAGGGCTCACCCACCGTCAGCGTCACCTGAGCACCGCCAGCGTCAGCTGGGCACCGCCAGCGTCAGCTGGGCACCGCCAGCGTCAGCTGGGCACCGCCAGTGCCGCCAGCGTGACCTCAGCACGCGGCGCCCCGCGCCCCGCCACGGGCGGTGGCCCTGCGGGCGGTGGCCCTGCGGGCGGTGGCCCCGCGGGCGGTGCCTACTCGCCGGCGATGATGAGCTGCCCGACCCGGTCGGCGAGGGCGGTCCGCGCCTCGTCGGGCAGGCCGCCGTCGGTGATGAGCGTGTCCACGTCGTCCAGGTCGGCGAACGAGCTCAGGCCTACGATGCCCCACTTGGTGTGATCGGCGACCACTGTGACCTTCCCCGCCGCTTTCACAAAGGCGCGGTTGGTTTCCGCCTCGGCCAGGTTGGGCGTGGTTAGGCCGGCGGTGGGGTCGATCCCGTGGCAGCCGAGGAACAGCGTGTCCAGGTGCAGCGAGCGGATGGTGAGGTCGGCCACGGGACCCACCAGCGCGTCGGACGGGGTCCGGGCACCGCCGGTGAGCACCACGGAAAGCTCCCTGACCCGGGGATCGGCACCCGGCCCGTCGGTGAACAGGTTCATGACCCGTACCGAGTTGGTCACGATCGTCAGCCCCGGGATGCCGAGCAACTGCTCGGCCAACGAGAACGTCGTGGTGCCCGCCGACAGCCCGATCGCGCTGCCCGGGGTGACCAGGCTGGCCGCTGCGCTGGCGATCGCCGCCTTGGCCGGCTGCTCCAAGCTGGACTTCGCCTCGAAACCGGGCTCGTGACTGCGTGGCGCCCCCGGCAGCACCGCGCCACCGTGCACCTTCTCCACCAGCCCTGACCTGGCCAGAACCTCCAGGTCACGGCGGATGGTCATGTCCGAAACCCCGAGACGCTGGGTCAGATCGCTCACCCGCGCACTGCCGGTGCGGCGGATGTCCTCAAGAATCAACGATTGCCGGTGCCTGGCGAGCATCCGTGCGCCTTCTTCTGCTTCGGACGGCGACCACATCCGTACAACCCCTCATCTCCGCAGTGCCACGGCAGTGTTTCTATTGCGTTCCCGATCCGTTATCAATCGGTGACTTGTTAGCGTGAACATGTTTGGATGTGTTCGGTTGACCCTAGCATGGGCCAGGTGAATTCATGATCATCGTGGGCGGTCGGACGCGTCAGGGGGCGCGCTCATACTGGTCCACGCGCGGGGCTGATGGCTTCCGGAAGTCATGCATGGCGGGCGCTTCCGGGTGGGGCGTGATCGTTCTCGGATCAACAGACGGGACCAGCGCAGTGGCCACCGGTCACGGCGTGATACCAGGACCTGCGCGTCGTCTTGACACGCGATCATGAGCGGCCTTGGCGTCGGGCCGCGTTGCAGGGGGGCACGGGGCGGCCTGGCCTCCATTAGTTCCGCGAGCGGCGGAGCCATCGGCCAGGGGAACCCGCAGCCGCCCGTCTTGAAGCGGGGACAGGCGATGTGTCAGCGGCAGCAGGTGTCGATCTGGCAGCGCACGGCGGTGCCAGGTCCGGTGTTTCGCTTCGTGAGCCAATATCTGGTGTCCACCGCAACGAATATGGCGCCCATACGGTGCGGGATCACCGTTTCCCGGGCCGGCCCTCAGGGGATGATGCTGGCGCAGCCCGCCAGGTCGGCCCCGGTCCGTACGCACCTCGTGGGGCAGGGCCCTGCCTCACGGAACTCTTCTGGAGGATCGCGATGAGAAAAGTCGACCCCAAGGTCGAAGAAGCGGTAGAGACCCTGAACATGAAAGACGGGCCGACACGGCGCACGCTGCTGAGCGGCACCGGGCTCATTAGCGCGACCGCCGCCGCATCGGCCCTGCTCGCCGCGTGCTCATCGAGCAGCAGCACCAGCGAGGCCGCGAAGGCCGGCGCCGGGAACTTCCCGAGCACGCCGAAGTGGCAGTTCTGGTTCGTCAACCACGTCTACGCCAACCCGTTCTTCGTGCCGACCCAGTATGGGTTCCAGGACGCCGCCGCGCTACTAAGCCTCCCGGTGCCCAAGTGGGGCGGCTCGGCATCGGCCTCGAGCGTGTCGGAGATGGTCAGCTTCTTCAACTCCGCTGTCGCGGCCAAGGCGTCGGGCATCGCGACGACGGTCATCAGCTCCACCGGGTTCACCGCGCCGGTGACCACCGCCATGAACGCGGGGATCCCCGTGATCAGCTACAACGCCGACGGCACGGTTACCAACGGCGTTGCCAACATCGGCACCAACCGGCTCTGCTACGTCGGCCAGGCGCTGTACAACTCCGGCGTGGCGATGGGGAACCGCATCAAGTCCCTCATTTCCACCCCCGGCGACGTCGTCATCTTCATCGCCACCCCGGGTACTGGGAACATCCAGCCGCGCTATGACGGCGCGGCGTCGGTGCTCAAGCCGGCGGGATTCAAGGTGGCCGAGCAGGCGACCGGGGCGGCGACATCGGGCGAGGAGGCTGCCGAGAACGCCTACATCCTGGCGCACAAGTCGACCCTCAAGGGCGCATTCGCCGTGGACGCGGGCTCGACCCAGTTCCTCGGCCCGGTGCTGGCCAAGAACGGCCTGGCGGGCAAGATCCCGGCCGGAGGGTTCGACCTCACTCCGGGCACCCTCAACGCCATCAAGGCCGGCCAGCTGAACTTCACCATCGACCAGGAGCCGTACCTGCAGGGCTTCCTGCCGGTGCTCTACCTCTACCTCTTCAACCTGTCCGGCGGGCTGGTGTTCCCGCCGAACACCGACACCGGCCTGACGTTCGTCACCAAGGACACCGTCGGCCCCTACCTGAACACCAAGAGCAGGTTCGAGGGGTCCACCACGGCGCAGAAGCTGATCCCGCGATCCGGTCCCATCCATAACCCTCCGGCGACCTCAAGCGTCTGACCGAAGCCGGGGCGTATGCCCGGGCTTCCGGGTCGGCGCACCGCGCCGGATACTGGTTCCAGACCGTAAGCCGGTCCGGCCGTTCTACGGCCGGACCGGCCGGGCGGCAGGCTGGCCCGGCCATCGGCCCGCCTGCCGGATGGCACGGGCCGCCTGCCAGGTGGTGCGGCGCCCCGCCGGGTGGCACGGAAGGAGAGGTCGAGGTGAGCGAGACCGTCCAGCGCACCGGCACGACTGGCACGGGCCCGCCGGCGGGGCAGCCGCCGGGCAACGGCGGGCTGAACCTGCTGCAGCGCTCCGGCACCGTTTTCATCCGACAGCGCGAGGCTACCGTCTTCGTCGTCGCCGTCCTGCTGGTGATCTACTTCGGGTTCATCTCCTCGGCTTCGTCGAACTTCTTCACCAAGCTGGACATCATCAACATCACCCAGATCATGGCGCCGATCGCGATCATCGCGATCGGTGAGGTGTTCCTGCTGATCTGCGGAGAGATCGACCTGTCGCCGGGCTTCGTCTACCTGTTCGCGCCGTTCCTCATGCACTACCTGATCGACTACTACGGCGTGACGCCGATCCTGGCCATCGTGCTCTCCCTGGTCATGGGCCTCGTCGTCGGCCTGGTCAACGGCTTCTTCACGGTCACCGTGGGCGTGCCGTCGTTCATCACCACGTTCGCCACTGGGTTCATACTCTGGGGGCTCACCCTCTGGACGTCGCACGCGCAGCCGGTGATCCCCCCGGCCAGCGTGGAAGGCATCGGGCACTGGATCGGCACGTACGCCTGGTCCATGCTCACCTGGACCCTCATCCTTGTGGCGATCTTGCACGTGGTGCTGAACTACACCCGCTGGGGTTTGCATTCGATCGCAACCGGCGGCAATCAGCTTGGCGCCAGGGAGTCGGGGGTTAACGTCGCCACGATCAAGTACGGGAACTTCATGCTCACCGCCGTGCTGGGGGCGTTCGTCGGCCTCATGGTGGCCTTCCAGCTCAACACGATCGACCCGAGCGCCGGCGGCTTCAACGCGATGTTCTACTCGGTGACCGCCGCGGTGATCGGCGGCACCGCGCTGCTCGGCGGCTCCGGGACCATCCTCGGCGCCTTCCTCGGTTCGCTGGTGCTGGCGCTGCTGCTCGACGGGTTCAACCTCATCGGGATCAGCGCCAACGTGGTGAACATGATCTTCGGCGCCGCGGTCCTCGCCGCGATGGTCGCCAACGTTCAACTTGCGCGGCTTCGCGGAGCGGGGAGGATGTCATGACTGTCCAGGCACCGGACGGCCAGGCCAGCCCCGCTGGCTCGGCGGAGGACGTGCTGCGGGTCGAGCACGTCTCGAAGCAGTTCGGCGCGGTCACCGCGCTCGTCGACGTGAACCTGCACCTCGCCAGGGGCGAGGTGCTCGGTCTCCTCGGCGACAACGGCGCGGGCAAGTCAACTCTGCTCAAGATCCTCTGCGGCTTCCAGCCGCCGGACTCCGGCAAGATCATCCTGGACGGGCAGGAGGTCACGTTCAAGTCGGTGCAGGACGCCCGCGCACAGGGCGTGGACGTGGTCTACCAGGATCTCGCGCTCATCGACCAGCTCAGCGTGTACCACAACATGTTCCTCAACCGGGAGGTGGTGCGCTGGCCGCTGCTGAGCAACCGGGTCATGCGCCGCCAGGCCCGGCAGCGCCTGGACGACATCGGTATCGACCTCACCTCCGTCGACACGCCGGTCGCCAGGCTGTCCGGTGGCCAGCGGCAGGCGATCGCCGTGGCCCGGTCGGTCTACTCGAACCCGAAGGTCCTGCTGCTCGACGAGCCGCTCGCGGCCATGGGCGCCAAGGAAGCGGCGCTGATCCTTGACCTGATCAGTGACCTCAAGAACAGGGGCGAGGTCTCGATCATCATCGTTGCGCACAACTACGGCCAGATCCTGGAGATCTGCGACCGGATCAACCTGCTGCAGCACGGTGAGATCACCTTCAACAAGCTGAGCAAGGACACCTCGGTCCAGGAACTCAACGACATCGTCATCAAGGAGTACCGCCGCGCGCTGGAGGAACGCCAGCGGAGCGCCTGACCGCGCCGCGGCCCGGGACGGGGCACGCGGCCGGGTACGGCAAGATGGCTGTCATGCCGTCGCCCCGCAGGCCGGGGAGAGCGTTCCGGCGCGGGAACGTCACCCTGGCCGCCGCCCTGACCTGTGCCATCGCCATCGCGCTGGCCGGCTGCACATCGGCAGCCTCAGGTACCGGCTCGTCACCGCCCCAGGCACAGGCGACCGCCCGGGTGCCCGCCGCCAGGCTGGACTGGCACCCGTGCACGGTCTTGGGCTACCGGATGCAATGCGCCAGCCTGGCCGTGCCGCTGGACTACCGCCACCCGTCGGGGCGGAAGATCACCCTCGCGTTGTCCATGGTCCTCGCGACCGCGCCGGAGGACCAGCGCCAGGGCGACCTGCTGGTCAACCCCGGCGGGCCCGGCGCCAGCGGGCGCTACCTCGCCGGGCAGACCGCGGACCTCCTCAACCACGCTGTGGCATCGGAGTACAACATCATCGGGTTCGACCCGCGCGGCGTCGGCGCGAGCGAGCCCGCGCTGAGCTGCGACCCATCCTTCTTCGCCGGTCCGCGGCCCGACTACATCCCGGCCAGCCAGGCCGCCGAGCAGGTGCTCATCGCCCGGGCCAAGGCCTACGCGGCCGGCTGCCAGCGCCGGTTCGGCTGGCTGCTGCCGTTCATGACTACGCAGGACGCCGCGCGGGACATGGACTCAATCCGGGTCGCGCTCGGCCAGCAGAAGATCAGCTACCTGGGCTACTCCTATGGCACCTACCTGGGTCAGGTCTACGCCACGATGTTCGGTGACCGGGTGCGCCGCATGGCCCTGGACAGCACGGTCGACCCGCGGGGCGCCTGGTATGCCGACAACATCACCCAGGACCGCCCGTGGGAGGCCCGGATGCAGGCGTTCTTCTCCTGGGTCGCCGCCCATACCGGCTTCTACCAGCTCGGCACCACCCGCGCGCAGGTCCAGCAGGCCTGGTACCGGGCCCGCGCTCAGCTGGCATCCCACCCGATCAGCGGCCCCGATGGCCCGATGATCGGGCCTGCCGAATTCGATGACACCATGCTCCAGGGTGGGTACTCCAACTCGGTCTGGCCCGGACTGGCCACCGCCCTCGCCGACTACCTGCACACCGGGTCTGCCAAGGCGATGATCAACGAGTACCGCGCGTTCGGCAAAGAGAACGAGAACTTGTTCGCCGTCTACAACGCCGTCGAGTGCAGCGACGTCAACTGGCCGCGGAACTGGGCCAAATGGGACGCCGATGCCCGGCGGGTGTACCGGACCGCGCCGGTCCAAGCGTGGGACAACACTTGGTTCAACGCGGCCTGCGCGTTCTGGCCGGTGCACGGCCCGGCCCGCCCGCTGGCCATCCGGGGCGCCGGCCTGCCTCCCATCCTCATGATCCAGGGCACACTCGATGCCGCCACCCCGTACCAGGGCGCGCAGGCGGCGCACAGGCTGCTGCCCAGCGCGCGGATGGTGGTGGTCGAGGGCGCCGGGAACCACGGGCAGTCGCTGTCCCTGCCAGCCAACCTGTGCGTGAACAACTACCTCAACACCTACCTGGCGAACGGCGCGGTGCCGCACCGCGCCGGGCTCGTCAACGCCACCTGCTCCGCCCTGCCGCCCCCCTCGCCGAACTCCTGAGCCGGCCCGCCCTGAGCCCCGGCATCCCGCCACGGGAACGCTAAGAAGCGTCCTGTGCCACGCGCGGCCGGCCGGCCGATACGCTGGATGAGTGCTGCGCACCAAGGCCGGGCGATCTTCGGCACTGCGTCTGCTCGACGACCGTGATATCGACGACGTCCTCGCGCTGTGCGACCGTGATCCAGTCGTCAACGTGTTCGTCAGTTCCCGGGTGCACGAGGCCGGGCTCGAGCTGGCCCGGCTCGGCGGCCAGGTCTGGGGCTACCAGCCGGGCGGCCAGCTCATCTCGCTGTGCTACGTCGGCGCCAACATGGTGCCGGTTGCAGCGACCCCGGAGGCGGTCGCGGCGTTCGCGGGTCGCGCGCGGCTGATGGGCCGGCGCTGCTCCTCCATCGTGGGGCCCGCCACGGCGGTGCGGGAACTGTGGGGCGCGCTGCGGCCGTACTGGGGCCCGGCGCGGGAGGTCCGGGCCAGCCAGCCGGTCATGGAGATCTCCCGGCGGCCGCTGGTGCCGCCGGACCCGCTGGTCCGCCGGGTCCGCCGCGCGGAACTTGACATCCTGCTGCCAGCCTCGGTGGCCATGTTCACCGAGGAGGTGGGCGTCTCGCCGCTGGGCCCCGACGGCGGGGCCGCGTACCGGGCCAGGGTGCGCGAGCTGATCGACGCGGGCCGCGCCTACGCCCGGATCGAGGACGGCCGGGTGATCTTCAAGGCGGAAATCGGGTCGGTGACCCCGCACGCCTGCCAGGTGCAAGGTGTCTGGGTGCGGCCGGAACTGCGCGGCCGCGGCCTGGCCGAGGCGGGCATGGCGGCGCTGGTCAACGATGCGCTGCGGCGGGTTGCGCCGGTGGTCTCGCTGTACGTCAACGACTACAACCGCCCGGCGCGCGCCGCCTACCGGCGGGTGGGCTTCACCCAGACCGCGACGTTCGCGTCCGTCCTGTTCTGACCGCCATGACCGGGCCCGACGCCGCGACAGCCGTGACCGCGTGCGGTCAGGCGGCCAAGGCGGCCGCCCCGCACGTCGCCGCCGCCCCCGCCGAGGCCGTGGACGCGGCGCTGCACGGCATGGCCAGGCGGCTCGGCGAGGCGGCCCCCGCCGTCCTCGCCGCCAACGCCGCCGACGTCGCCGCGGGTGAGGCCGCGGGCCTGGGCCGCGGGCTGCTGGACCGGCTCGCGCTCGGCGAGGCGCGGATCGCCGAGATGGCCCGGCAGATTTCGCTGCTCGCCGGGTCCCCCTTCCCGCCGGCCTGCCGGCGTATCCGGGATCTTCCTGGCGGGTTTTTTCTTGCCGAACGACGCGTCCCGGTCGGTGTGATCGGCGCCAATTACGAGGCCCGCCCGAATGTCACCGTGGACGTGGCGTCCCAGCTGCTGAAATCCCGCAACGCGGGCGTACTGCGTACCGGGGCGGCCGCGCTGCGCTCCGCCGTTGCCCTGTTCGACCACGTGATCGCGCCGGCGCTGACCGGAGCCGGGCTGGACGCCGGGGTGCTGCAACTCGTTCGGTCCGCCGACCGGCAGGCGGCCGTGGAACTGGTCAGCCGGCCGGGCCTCATCCCGCTGGTGATCCTGCGCGGCAGCGGGGACACCACCCGCAGCCTGGCCGCTGCGGCGGCCAGGCACGGGGTCCGCACGCTCGCGCACGCCGACGGCGGCGGCGTGCTTTACCTGGACCGCGCCGCGGATCCGGCGCTCGCCGCCGAGCTGATCACCGGCAGCCTCGACCGGCTGGGAGTGTGCAACCGGCTGAACCTGCTTCTGGTGCACGCCGAGGTCTGGGACCGGATGGTCGGCGTGGCGGAACAGGCGCTGCGCGCCCGCGGCGTCGCGGCGTCCATGCCCCCGCACGATCACCCGCTCGGCCACGAGTGGGCACTGGATGCCGGGCGCGAGGCCACCGTGACCGTGGCTCCCGTGGACGGCCCGGCCCAGGCGGCGGCGGTCGCCAACCAGGAAACCTCGGGGCTGGCGGCGAGCGTGGTGACCGCGGACCCGGACGCGGCGCGCGAGTTCCTGGACGCCTACGCCGGGACGGGTGCCTTCTGGAACGCCAGCACCCGCCTGCTCGACGGCTTCAAGCTGCGCGGCGTCCCGGAGACCGGGATCAACGTGGACCACGTGCCCGGCCCGCGCGGCCCGGTGACCTTCGAGGACCTGTGCCTGCGCCAGTACGTGGTCACCCCGGCCAACGGCCCGGCCAGCCCGTGATCATGACTTCAGCCGCGCTATGAACGCACCGTGGGTGATGATCGCGATCTCGGGTCGCCCGGATCCGGAACGGATAGCGCGCTCTGGGCAGGGCATAAAACCAGGTGAGGTCCGGGGCAGCGGTTGCTAGGCTCTTGGGTCTTGTGCCCGCATCCTCAGCACCTGAGGTGATGCCGCATGCCCTCGCCCAGCGGGACAGGCGCCAGGCCCGCCGACCGAGCCAAACCCGCCGGCCCCGCCAGATCCGCCGGCCCCGCCGCGACCGCCGACCCTGCTAAGCCCGCCGACCCCGTTCTCGCCGCCGAACGCGAGCACCTCCGCCAGTCCCGCGAGTACCTGCGGCTGATGCGGGAGGACGTGCTCGCGCTGCCCG
>Ga0126383_10003795_pt1 | contig 10077 bp, 5 predicted proteins | sample PanSoiMetPlot_35_FD_96882 | JGI IMG/M metagenome (GOLD analysis project Ga0126383, IMG submission 96882) | Tropical forest soil microbial communities from Panama - MetaG Plot_35 | ecosystem: Environmental > Terrestrial > Soil > Tropical forest > Bulk soil | place: Panama | collected 2016-02-17
AATTCGCAGGATTGTTGTCGGCCCATTCGCGCAGTTGTTCCCGGTGCGCCTTCAGCAGGTCGAGCCACCTGTTCCGGTCGTCGGCGGAACCGCCCTCGTAGAGCGCCGCCACGGTCAGCGCTACGTAGTAAAAGTAGTCGAGCAACTGGAAGTGGGCGGGTGAAGCCCTGAATAGCGCCTTCGCCCTGTCGGCGGCCGCGAGCGCATCCACGTACTCGCCCGCCAAGAACCGCGCTTTCAGTTTGAGGACCCAGTAGCGGAAGATCATGGGGGGCGTCCGCTCGTCCGGCAGTTGCGCCTCGAACGCCGCCTCGTCGAACTGCGCGTCGCTGAAGCTCGACAAGGACGCCGTCCGGCCCTGCATGCTCGCGATGAAGCGTTGCTGGCTCACGATGAGGTCGTAGACATAGCGGAACCCGGCTTTTCGGGCTAAGTCCAGGCCTGTCTCCGACTCGCGCCACACCGCGTCGAGCGGATCATTGCGCAGGAGAAGGGTTGAGACGGTTTGGGACTGGCTGAAGCAGATGTAGGTCAGATCCCCTGCCTCGGTTGCCGCGCGAAAGGCCGACCGCGTGAAGTCGAGCGCGGTCGCGATCGGCTGGGTCCAGGGGGCAACCATGCCCATCGTGTTATGGACTCTCGCCTGGTAGGCGTTGAAGTTATGTTTCTCGACGAGGTCGCACGCAAGCCGCGCGAAACGATAACCCTCCCTATGACGGTGAAACTCCGCACCGAGAATGACCCCGAAGTTGGCAAGTCCTTGTGTTGAAGCGCTGCTAATCCCATGCCGTATGCTGACATTCACCATGCGGCACGTGAGCAAGCAATACAAATGGAGATTAGCAAAGAAGACGGCGTCGCGAAGCGCCGAGAGTAGACCCATGACGGCCTGCAGCTCCGGATCGGTCATCAGCGACAGGTCAATCAGGTCCTCGATTGTGCGCCCCTCCAGATTGCGCCAGACCGTGTCGTATTCGGCCTCAACCTGCTCCCAGGTTGGGTGCACCGGAAGGTCGATGCCGAGCAGGCGTAGGCAAGTGAGCGCGCTGTCGACCGCTTGCGGGTACTCCGACTTCACGACGTGGAGCCGAATCTTCACGTGGTAGACGGCCGCCTGGTCGACTTTCGAGGCCGCCCGCAGAAGCAACACCGCGATCAGTTGCTCGGCCTGGTCGAAGTTACCCGCCAGAAACTCGCACTCTGCGCGTTCCAGCCACAGGTTGAACGTGAGTTCGTACTGCCTGCTCCAGCCGCTTTCGTCGAGCAACGCCATTCCCGTCGCGAGATACACGCACGCCGATGCGCAGGCCGCCGACGCCTTGGCCTTGCGCCCTGCACGCAGCTCGATCATCGCCACCTGCGCTTTCTCGGCGCGGTCGATCAGCACTGCTGCGCCCCGATTGAGCTGGTTCGCGACATCGAACAGATGTTCGGCAAGCTGCTCCGCCGTTAGACTCTGCAGCAGCGCGCGGCCGATGCGCAGATGCATTTCGCCGCGTTGCTCTTCGGGAATCAGTGAATAAGCCGCTTGCTGGATCCGGTCGTGCAGGAATTTGTATGCGCTATCCTGGTAGAGGACGAGCCCGCTGCGGGCGGCTTCCCAGAGGGCCGTATGCATCGCCTCATTTGTTTCCCCGCGAACCATGGCAAGGGTGGCGACCTCGGCGAGGTTGCCCAAACAGGCGAGCAGTTTCAGGGCTTCCTGGGTGGTGGCGGACAAGCGCTTGAGCTTGCCAGCCATGAGTTCCACCACGTTGTCGGTGTAGCTCTTGGCGCGGATGCGATTGATGTCCCATTGCCAGCCTGGCGCGACCGGGTCGAACGCGAGCAGGCCCTCCTCGACCAACGCGGTGAAGAACTGGATCGTGAAGAACGGATTGCCATTGGTCTTCTCGTGCACCAGTTGCGCCAGCGCTCTCGCGCGTTGCGGCTCGCTGTGCAAGGCATCCGCGATGAGCTGGGCGACATCGTCCAGGCGCAGAGGCGCCAGCACGATCTCGTGCACCTTCGCACCAGCCTCGCGAATCGTCTCCAGTGTGCGCGTCAGTGCGTGAGCGGGGCCCACCTCATTGTCGCGGTAGACTCCGACCAGGAACACATGTCGAACGTCAGGATGGGTGAGCAGATGCTCCAGCACTTCGAGCGTCGCGCTGTCGAGCCATTGCAAATCGTCGAGAAACAGCGCGAGCGGGTGCTCCTTGCTCGCGAATGCCCCTAAGAAGCGTCGGAACACCATCTGAAAGCGGTTCTTCGCATCCTGTGGCGGGAGGTCCGGAACCGGCGACTGCGTGCCGATCACAAGCTCCAGCTCTGGAACCAGGTTCACCATGAGCTGGCCGTTCGCGCCGAGCGCCTCGCGCAGAGCGTCGCGCCATCGGTCAAGCTCCACCTCGTTCTTGCCCAGAAGCGGTCGCACCAGGCTCTGGAAAGCTTGTGCCAGGGTGGCGTAGGGGATGTCGCGCTTGTACTGGTCGAACTTGCCCGACGCGAACAAGCCACGCGGCGGGACGAGGACTTTGTGCAACTCGTTCACCACAGAAGACTTGCCGATCCCGGAGTAGCCCGACACGAGCGCGAGCTCCGGCGTGCCGTTCGCTACGACACGCTCGAAGGCGGCAAGCAGGGCTTCGATCTCGCGCTCCCGCCCGTACAGCTTCTCGGGAATCAACAAGCGCTTCGGCGCGTCGTGCGCTCCCAGTGGGAACGGCTCGATGCGCCCAGACGCCTCCCATTCCGCCAGACAGCGTCGCAGATCGGCCTCGATCCCGGCGGCCGTCTGGTACCGCTCCTCGGCGGTCTTGGCGAGAAGCTTCATCACGATTTCCGAGAGCTGGCCTGGCACACCCGCCATCCGTTCCCTGGGGGGCACCGGCTGGCGCGCGATGTGGCAATGGATCCATTCCATCGGATCGGAGGCGGAGAACGGCAACGCGCCCGTGAGGAGCTCGTAAAAGGTGACCCCCAAGGCGTAGAGATCGCTGCGAGAATCAACCGACCGGTTCATTCGGCCGGTCTGTTCGGGCGCCATATAGGCGAGCGTTCCGGCGATCACCTCGGGAGCCTCGGGGATCTGATGTTCACGGGGCAGGCGCGAGGCAATAGCGAAACCGGTCAGCCAGGCGGCGCTGGTCTTGGTGTTGACCAGGATGTTGGCTGGCTTCACGTCTTTGTGAATGAGGCCGCGCTCGTGGACGCGACCTAGCGAGGCCGCAATGCCAATGGCGACGCGAACGAACTGCATCACCTGCCATGGCTGTCCAAGCAGCCGGTGCAGCAATTCGCCGCCGGGGTCATCGAGCAGGAGCATGGTGCGCCCGTGCTCGCCCACGAGCGCGCGCGGCTTGGCAGCCCATGCCGGGTCGAGCTGATCGCGCAGCGAGTATTCGTGCCTAAGCCGTTCGATACTTCGCGGCGAGGGCTGCTCGGAGGCGGCCGCGAGCACGAGGACCCTGTCCGAGCCGGGCGCCGCAATGCCTCGCGACAACACAAGGTCTCCGTCCCACCGGAGCGTCTCGACGCGGTCCCATCCGGGCTCGGGCGCTGGACGCATGTATTTGGCTTCGGACTCGTTAGGCATGCAGCACGCACGCCAGGCTGATCGGCAGCTTGTACGCGGATGGTCGCTGTTTCAATAACTTCGTCCGCACCGGACTCCAGGGCACGACGCGCAACCTCTCCACGCACGTAAGTCGCAAATCGGAATCGCGCGCCAGCTTCCGCGCATTGCGCGGATCAGTGCCAGCACTGGACGTGTCGGGCGCGCGCCCACCCGCCACCGATTCACACCGGACTTTCCTGATCGAGCGTCGCCCGCGACCGAACTCCCTCGCCGAGATTCGACCCGTGCGCCGCGTCTCTAATGTGGCAACTGGATAGACCATTGTGTCAATTGGCACATTCGGTACAGTCTGCACCACATTCCGACGAGATACCGAAAGCGCAAATCGCCTTTGGCGGGGGCTCTTGAGAGGGTCTTGAACGGCCGAGCTTGGCCGTAAGGTCCCTGGCTGGCATTTCCGTTCCCAGCGCGGCCACAACACCTTGACCAAACGCGACCTGCACTAAAACCTACCGACGTCGGAGCTGCGAGGGTTTCTTCTCGGCACTCTCACGCGAATCACGTTGGCAGAGCAATGGCTCAACGTCGCACTCTCGAGGCGGTGCCTGCGCGGCATCTTCCTGGGCACCCTGCCGACGCGAGAGCCGGGCCCGCGCGCGGGCTCGCCTAGCGAGCACCGGAGGCCAGCGTCCGACCCGGCGCCGCCAGACGCTTACTCGAGGAATAGCCGGGCAACGACACTTCTCAGCCATCGGTTCGAAGGGTCGTGGTGATACCGCTCGTGCCAGTGCTGCTTGACGAGATACGCGGGCAGCTCGACCGGTGGCGGCAGAATCTTGACCCTCGCCGCCTTTTGCATCACATCGCCTAGACGTTCCGGGACGATGACCACAAGATCCGTTCCGGCAACGACTGCCTCCAGCCCGAGAAAGTCGGGCAGACGCACCGCGACCTTGCGCGCGATCCGCTTTTCGTCGAGCGCCTTGTTCACGATCCAGTGGCCCGTCACGTCGGTCGTCACCACCACGTGATCTTCCGCGAGGAACTGCTTGAGGCTGAGGCGGCTCTCGATCCGCGGATGGTTCCGCCGGACGGCGCACACGAAGCGCTGCTGGAAGAGCTTCTGCTGGTAGAAGCCCGCCTCGAGCTGGGGCATGAACCCGATCGCCAGATCGGCATCCCCCGATTCGAGCATCCGCGGAGTATCGGATGAGATTGGCACGATTTCGAGTTGGATCGCGGGCGCGGCTCGCTTCAGGTGGTTGAGGAGCGTCGGGAGCAGTACCGCCTGGCTGATGTCGGTCAGACACAGGCAGAACGCGCGATCCGATCGGGTCGGGTCGAACGTCACGCGGTGACGCAATGCGCCGTCGAGCAAGCCGAGTCCGTCCCGGACCGGCTTGATCAGCTCCACAGCATACGGCGTCGGCTGCATCCCCGCCGAGGTCCGCACGAAGAGCGGATCCTGGAAGTACTTCCGCAGCTTCGCGAGCGCGATGCTCATTGAAGGCTGCGTGACGCCGACGTTCTCGGCCGCGCGCGACACGCTCCGCGTCGTGTAGATCTCGTCGAAGACCTTGAGCAGCTTCAGGTCGAGTTCTTCCATTTGCGGACCCCATAAAGCAGCGCAATGGCATGTATTGGCGCCATTGCATGGACAGAATAATCCGCGAGCGCTATGGTTGCGTCAACGCTGACGTCCCAACCGGGGCGCGCAGCGACAAGAAAAAACCCGTTCCCCTCCTTGATCGACCAAGGATCGCCAGGATGAAACGATTGAATGCATTGCTGATTTCTGCGTTATTCGGCCTCGCGGCCCTCGCGCCGTCGGTCGCCGGCCAGCAGTTCCCGACCAAGCCCGTACGGGTCATCACGCCGTTCCCGGCCGGGAGCGGTCCGGACTCGGTCATGCGGCTCGTCGGCGACAAGCTCTCTCGCCAATGGGGCCAGCAGGTGCTCGTGGAAAACCGGCCCGGCGCGAATGGTTTCATCGCCATCGAGGCGGCGAAGAAGGCGGCGCCGGACGGCTACACGTTGGTCCAGATGGACGACGCCCACATGGCCGTGCAGCCCCACCTCTACAAGAAGCTCCCGTACGACATCGCCCAAGACTTCGATCCGGTCGCCACGCTATTTCGCACGTACTTCTTCGTGGTGACCCCCGCGAACTCGAGCTGGAAGAACATGGCCGATCTGATCGGCGCGGCGAAGGCGAAGCGCGGCGAGCTGACTTACGGCTCGTGGTTCATCGGCAGCCCCGGACACCTCGGCGCGGCGCTGCTCGAGGGCGCTACCGCAACCGAGATGACTCAAGTTCCCTACAAAGAGATGACACAGCTCTACGCCTCCGTGGGGAACGGCGACGTCGCGTGGGCGTTCGGCAGCGCGGCGTCCGCGGGCCCCATGTATCGAGCCAAGAAGGTCAAGTTTTTGGCGGTTGCTGCGCCGAAGCGGGTCGCCGGGTTCCCCGATGTGCCGACAGTGGCCGAGGCCGGCGGTCCGGCCAACTTCGAGGTCAAGGCATGGGTGGCATTGCTCGCTCCGCGCGGCACGCCCAAAGCGATCATCACTCGGATCAACGAGGGCATCGCGAAGGCGCTCGCGGAGCCCGACGTCCGCGAGCGCCTGGCCGGGTTCGCGTTCGAGCCGGTCGCCGCGACGCCGGACGAAGTCGCGAAGCAGATCGATGCCGATTCGCGTCGCTACGCCGAGGTCATCAAGCGCGCGAAGATCTCGCTCGATTGATGCGCCGAACGCACTCTCAAGAATCGAGGAGCTACGCATGAACACGAAACGACATGAACTGCCGGTGCTGGTGGCGGGTGGCGGGATCGGCGGGCTTGCAGCGGCGCTCGCGCTCACGCGCCGTGGATTTGGCGTCAAGGTGCTGGAGCAAGCGCCGCAGCTCGGCGAAATCGGCGCCGGCATCCAGCTCGGTCCGAACGCGTTCTCCGCGTTCGACGCCCTGGGGATCGGCGAGAAGGCGCGTGCCCGCGCTGTCTACACGGACGAGATGGTGATGCACGATGCGCTCGACGAGCGTCTGGTGGCGCGCGTTCCGACCGGCGAAGCCTTTCGCAAGCGGTTCGGCAATCCGTACGCCGTGATCCATCGCGCTGACGTGCACATGTCGCTGCTCGAGGGCGCGAAGGAGTCCGAGCGCATCGAGGTTGCGACCTCGACCACCGTTCAGCGCGTCGAGCAGGACGACGACGGCGTCACGGTCTACGACACCCGCGGCGGCAAGCATCGCGGAATCGCGGTGATCGGCGCCGACGGCGTCAAGTCGGCCGTGCGGCGCCAGTACGTCGGCGACGAGGCGCGCGTTTCTGGCCACGTCGTCTATCGCGCGGTGGTCGACAAGAAGGACTTCCCGCAGGACCTGCAGTGGAACGCCGCGAGCATCTGGGTCGGACCCAACTGCCACCTGGTGCACTACCCCTTGCGCGGCGGCGAGCAGTACAACGTGGTCGTCACCTTCCACAGCCGCGAGCAGGAAGAGTGGAGCGTCCGCGAGGGCAGCCGCGAGGAGGTGCAGAGCTACTTCGAAGGAATCTGCGCCCGGGCGCGCCAACTGATCGATCTCCCCAAGGACTGGAAGCGCTGGGCCACGGCCGACCGCGAGCCGATCGGGCAGTGGACCTTCGGCCGGGCGACGCTGCTCGGCGACGCAGCGCACCCGACGCTGCAGTACCTCGCGCAGGGGGCCTGCATGGCGCTCGAGGATGCAGTGACGCTGGGCGAAGCCCTTCGCGTGCACGACGGGCGCTTCGACAAGGCTTTCGAGCTCTACCAGCGCTCGCGGGTCTCGCGCACGGCGCGGATCGTGCTCTCCGCGCGCGAAATGGGTCGCCTGTTCCATGCCAGGGGCGTCGAGCGCTTGGTCCGCAACGACCTGTGGAAAGGCCGCACGCCCGAGCGCTTCTACGACGCAGTCGAGTGGCTCTACGGCTGGAAGCTCGAGAACTGCCTCGCCGCCTGACCGCGTACCAGAAAGGAAAGTCATGACGCAAGAACTTGGCCGCCTCGAAGACCTGCCCGCCGACTATCGGGCGGCGCTGACAAGGCAAAACCTAGTGCCGCTGTGGCCCAACCTGCGCGCGGTGCTGCCGCCGGGCAAGCCCCAGCCCAACACGAAGGCGACATACTGGTCGTACGAAGCGTTGCGCCCGCTGCTGCTAAAGGCCGGCGAGCTGACGCCGATTGAAAAGGCCGAGCGTCGCGTACTCGTGCTCGCCAACCCGGGTCACGGCCTGGAAAACATGCAGGCCAGCGCCGCGATGTACCTCGGCATGCAGCTGCTGCTGCCCGGCGAGCGGGCGCCTGCGCACCGCCATACCCCCAATGCGGTGCGCGTGATCGTGGAGGGGGAAGGCGCGTATACGACGGTGGACGGAGAGAAATGCCCGATGTCGCGCGGCGACCTCATCCTGACCCCCACCGGCCAATGGCACGACCACGGCCATGACGGCGACAAGCCGGTGGTCTGGCTCGACATCCTCGACCTGCCGCTGGTCTACTACATTGAAGCCTCGTATCACATCGACGGGTCACGCCAGACCGTCAAGCCCGATCGTGGTGACAAGGTCTACGGCCACGGCGGCGTGGTGCCTTCCGTCGATTTCGATCGGACGGACCGCCCTTACCCGATGCTGCGCTACCCGTGGGTCGACGCTCGGGCCGCGCTGGTCGCACTGGCCGAGAACCGGCCCGATCTGGAACGGGTGCAGGTCACCTACGTCAATCCCGAAACCGGCCGGGACGCGCAGAACATCCTCGCCTACTACGCCCAAATGCTCCGGCCAGGCCAGACACTTAAGTTACCTGTGCGCTCACCGGCGATGGTGTTTCACGTGATCGAAGGCGCGATCGATGTCGCCATTGAAAACCAGGAGTTCACGCTCGCTGAGGCCGACACCTGTTGTGCCCCCGGGTATGCCGCCGTGACTCTGCGCAACCGCTCGGCCAGCACATCGGCGTTTCTCTTCATCGCCGACGAAACCCCGCTGCACAAGAAGCTCGGGGTGTTCGAGAACCGTGGCTGAAGTCTGATCAAGGAGACCATCATGTCGCTACCAACATACGTCTTCAGCCCGCCACCGGTGTATTCGCTGCCGGTACGTGGCAAGAGCGAACGCTTCCCGATCAATCGACTGTTCTTCGTCGGTCGCAACTATCACGCACACGCGGTCGAAATGGGGCGGCCTGTCGACAAGTCGGCAGAGGTCCCGTTCTATTTCACGAAGTCTCCGTCCACGCTCGTCGAATCCGGCGCAACGGTGCCCTATCCGCCCGAGACCAAAGATTATCAGCACGAGATGGAGCTGGTGCTAGCGATCGGCGCGACGGGCTTTCGCGTGCGCGAGGGCGAGGCGCACAAGCTGATCTACGGCTATGCGTGCGGCCTCGACATGACGCGCCGCGACCTGCAACTGGTGGCGCGCGAAAAGGGCCGTCCGTGGGATCTCGGAAAGGACGTCGAGCAGTCGTCGGTGGTCTCCGAAATCGTGCCGATGCCAGGGATCGTGCTTGACAAAGGCGAATTGGTGATGCGCGTCAACGGTCAAGTGCGGCAGAAATCGGACCTTTCCAAGCTCATCTGGAATATTCGGGAGCTGGTCGTCGATCTATCGAAGTTTTATCACTTGCAACCCGGTGACCTGATCTTCACCGGCACGCCGGAAGGTGTCGGCGCTCTGGTCGCGAGTGATCGCATCGAGGGCCGGGTCGAAGGAGTCGGCGAGATCAGCCTGACCATAGGCGCGCCCGAGTGAGACGGAATGTGTCGAAACCGATTGCTTGGACGATGCAATCAAAAAAGGGAGCCCGGCAATGATGCCGACCACGGATTCTGACCTCGACGCCCGGCGTCGCCGGACGGTGATGTGGGTTGTGTCGCTTGCGACGGCAGGCCTGATGTTCGACGGCTACGACATCGTCGTCTACGGCGCGGTCGTGTCGACCCTCTTGCGCGACGCTTCACACATTGGCCCCGTTACCCCGGCGATCGCCGGGATGCTGGGGAGCTACGCGCTGGTCGGCGTGCTGGTGGGCGCTTTGCTCGCCGGCACCGTCGGCGACATCCTGGGGCGGCGCAAGGTCATGTTGGTGTCCTACGCCTGGTTCTCCGTCGGCATGGCGCTAACCGCGATGGCGACCAGTGCGTCGACCTTCGGGTGGCTGCGCTTTTCCACGGGCGTGGGCGTCGGTGCGCTGCTGGCGACGACAGCTGCGCTGGTGGCGGAATTCGCGCCGAAGGGCAAGAAGAATCAGATCAACGCGATCACCAACGGCGGGATCCCGCTAGGCAGTCTGCTGGCCGCACTCCTCGCGATCCTGCTGATGGAGCACATCGGCTGGCGCGGATTGTTCTGGATCGGCGCGCTGCCGATCGTGACGCTACTGCCGTTGGCTTATTTCAAGATGCCCGAATCGGTGGTGTGGCTGGCCGCACGCGGCCGGATGGAGGAGGCGCGCGCGATTTCCGATCGCACCGGCGTCCCGATCCCCGAGCCCGT
>Ga0126383_10003799_pt1 | contig 10074 bp, 8 predicted proteins | sample PanSoiMetPlot_35_FD_96882 | JGI IMG/M metagenome (GOLD analysis project Ga0126383, IMG submission 96882) | Tropical forest soil microbial communities from Panama - MetaG Plot_35 | ecosystem: Environmental > Terrestrial > Soil > Tropical forest > Bulk soil | place: Panama | collected 2016-02-17
CGTGTCGTCGAGCGAGTCGAGCACGCCGAACAGGAACGAGGTGGCGAAGGGACCAGCAGGATAGACCGTCGTGGCCAGCGTGTTGTCGAGACCCGTGGCCGGAGCGGTCGGACGCACGCGCAGGTAGCCGCCCGGATTCGGGTAAACGGCGGCCGTCGCGTTGCGCTGGCAGGCGTCCTTGGAGGACGTTGCCGGCGTGTGCGTGTTGTCCACCGGGGTGACCGGCAGGTTGCCACGCAGGACGGAGGCCATCGACCAGGACTGGATGTCATAGCCCGTCAACGCGACGTTGAAGTCGAGGACGAGCTCGGACCGCTCGCTCCACACGTTGACGTGAGCGATCATCGGCGCCGCCGAGGCGTTCCCGATCGTCACGAGCGTGTCCAGAGCGGCGGCGCCCGTTCCTTGAATCGTTCCATCCGCGTTGAACGTGGCCTGGAAATACGGGATGAGCAGCGTCGCAGCCGGACGCTGATCGCTGGTGCACGTGATGGCGCCCGCGCTAGCCGCAACAGCGACCAGGGCGACCACCGCCAGGCACGCAACTAAAGTTTTCTTCATTGAGATCTCCTCATTACGGTTCCAAATGCGAAAAAACACACGCTTGAGAAACCTCCCCTCGCGCGATCCCATCACCTCCCGTATTTCAAATTCGTTCCAGACTTTTTTTTGGTTACGATACCTGGAGTTCCTTTTCCTCCGCAGGTTTGCAGGCATCTTGGGCTCATCCCTGGCCCCTGTCAAGATGTAAAAGCGAAAAATATGCTTCCCGGTCATGAAAAGCACTTCAAGTCACTGATTTCAGGGGCTTAATCACCAAAAATCAGCGTTTATTGAGCCAAACGGTGAAACCGCCCTTCTCCTCCCCCCGATACGACACGACGGTGCGGGAAAGAACGATGTCGAGCCGTCCGTCGCCGTCCAAGTCCGCCAGGCGGACGCACTGCCCGGGTGAGTCGAGCACCGGCTCCTCGCTTTCGGCCATCTCGACGAAGGAGCCGTCCGGCTTCTGGAAGAAGATCCGAAGACGGTTGCCCTCGCTATCGGGGAACACGATGTCGTCCAGCCCGTCGCCGTCCAAGTCGCCCATGGCGATCGCGTACTGCGCGCTCTTTCCCGATTTCTTGCGCCAGACCCGGTGCCGCACCCACTTGCCCTGCTCGAAGCTGTACAGCGAGATTCCCGCGGCCCGCGCCTCCTGCGGCTGGTTCGTGATCATGTAGTAGTTGTCGGCAAACGCGGGAACGCGGGCCGCCCCGAAGGTCCCGGGAGCCACGCCGAAGTGGTACGCGTAGATCTCGATGTCGGAAATGCGGACCGGCTCGAACGTCCCGTTGCCGAGGCTCCTCCAGAGCAGCGTCAGGCCGCCGATGTAAGAGCTCCCGGTCAGGATGTCCTGCTTTCCGTCCCGATCGAAGTCCCAGGCCAGCACGGTGTTCGAGAAAAGACCCCCCGAGATCCCGCCGGGCTTGAACTCCCAGCCTGCAGCGCGATACGTATAAACGCGAACCTGAGACTGAAACTCCGCTCCTTCCAGAGGCAGATCCGACGACGCAACGATGTCGAGCTTGCCGTCGCCGTCGGCGTCGACCAGCGCGATCGCCTGAGACGAGAAATCGCGCCGGGGAAGGCCCGAGCGCACGACGCGGAAGCTTCCCTTTCCGTCGCCGAAGAGCGAAACGAGCCCGGCCGAATGCGACGCGACGACCACATCGAGGTGGCCGTCCCGGTCGATGTCGCCGACCGCGACGCCGCCGTAGTCGATCGTGAACGCGGGATTGGGCTTGCCGTCCTCGATGTACTGGATCGGCCATTCCTGGAAATGCCCCTTGCCGTCGCCGATCCAGATGTGGAGCTTGGAGTCCCCCAGACGCGATGTGGGCGCCACGATGTCGGGAATTCCGTCGCCATTCATGTCGGCGATCTGGAAGGATGCGCGCCACAGCCCGTTTTGCGGCAGGCCCGAAGGGCTGACCGCCTGCAAATGAATGCGCCCCGAAACCCGCGCCGGCGCGATGTCCTCGAACTCCGAGAGCTTGGGCCCTGCGGGAGTCGGCGTGGTGCCGGGCCGCGGCGGGCGCGGCGTGGGCGAGGGGTGCTCCAGGCGGCTCAACTCATCGGCCACGCCGCCGCGCTTCAACGTGTAGACGTAATAGTACTGGTCGTCCTCCTTAAAAATCTCGACCGACGGCCCGATGACCGGATTGCGGATGTGGTTCGCGTCGACCTTGATGTACTCGTCTTTCGGAAACCGCTCCACGATGTGCAGGTCGTCCTCTTCGACGATGTTGGGGTTGGTTCGCGAGAGCAGCGCGGGGGTCGGCGTCGGGGGGACCACGTTCGGATGCGACTTGGGCTCCGAGCAGCCGATCGCCGCCGCGAGCGCTCCGGCGCCCAGGCACGAGACGAACAGCCGCCAAGACATCTTCTTCACAAAACCTCCTCGAGCGTTTCCGGGGAATCCTTCCGGGGACGAAGACAGGACAGTCCGCGCGCCTTAACGCCGCGGCGGTCGCGGTTGTTCCTCACATCAAGTCCGCGAAGTGCGGCCGAGCCTTCGCGAAGAGCGCCGTCCCGGCCAGAGCCGCGAGCGAGGAGACCGCCACCAGATAGAAGACCGAGGAGGGCGCGGGGGGGGTGTGCGTGGTGAAGGCCGCGCGATACCACTCCACCAGATGGGTGACCGGGTTGGCTCTGAGCACGGCGGCGAGCCAACGATGGCCGGCGGGAACCAGACTCGCGGGGTACACGATCGGCGTCGCCCAGAAGACGACGGTCAGCGCGATGCCGATGAGCTGCGCCGTGTCGCGCAGAAAGGTCGTGATGGTCGCGGCGAAACAACCTACGCCGAAGGTCAGAAGCGTCTGCAGCACGAGGGCCGGCAGGACGAGGGCGAGCCAGGAGGCCGAGAGATGCCCCACGCCGGCCACGTACACGGCAAAGACGGCGAACGCGATGAGCTGGTTGACGACAGCCGCCAGAACCACGGAGAGCACCAGCGTCTCCAGCGGAAAGACCATCTTCTTCACCATGGCGGCGTTGTCCGTCAGGGCCGAGGCGGAGCGGGCGACGCCCTCCTGGATCGCCATCCAGGGAAGCAGGCCCGCGAGCAGAAACTCAGCGAAGCTCGCAAACTCCCTGTCCACGGGAACCCGCAGAATGAGCGAGAAGACCAGCGTATAGAGGAGCATCCAGAGGATCGGCTGGCCCACCGCCCAGAGGATCCCCAGGCTCGATCCGGCATACCGGGAGCGGATGTCCCGGAGCACCATCTCTTTCAAAAGAAAGAACCTGGGAGCGAAGGTCTTTTTGGCGCTTGACATGAGCCGAAGGAGGCGCATTATATTCACGCGTCTCTATGACGCAATAGCATTTCCTCCGATGTCTTCCCCTTCATCGTCCCGCAAAGTGCACCTCGTCGGCTCGCGCATCCGCGAGCTTCGCAAGGGCCGCCGCCTCACCCAGGTCGAGTTGTCCGAGATGATCGGCGTCGCTCAGTCCGACCTCTCCCGAATGGAACAGGGAGAGTACAAAGTCGGGCTCGACACACTCTTCAAAATCCTCCAGGTCTTCGAACTGAAGATGGGCGAGTTCTTCGGCGAGACCGAGACGTCCGGCACGCCGCAGGCGCGCGAGCTCATGGCGGACTTCACAGCGCTCTCCGACGATGCCCAGAAAGAGGTGCGGGATTTCCTAAGGTTCAAGAGACTGCAGGAGAATCCAGAACAACCGGAGCAAGGTGAGGCTCCAACCACGACGGGGCCCGAGGACGAAAAAGCTTGAGTCGGGCCGGAAACCACTTAGAATCGGCGAACAGACTTCGTTTCAGGGCTCGGCTCGGGGGACCATGAGCGATCGGCGCAAACACTTGGAGTTCCTTCGAAAGACTGCGAAGGACGCCGCCTGGGCCGGCGATTATGAGCGCGCGCTTACCCTTCTCGAAGACGGTCTGACTCTGGCCCGGTCCTGGAAGGACCGGGACCTCGAGGACCTCTTCACCTGCAACCGGGCCACGACGCTCATCGAGATGGAGCGACAGGATTTCGATCTCGCGAAAATCAAGGAGATCGTGCTGCGGAGTCCGGGGAGCTACAACGGAGCCCTGGCGGCTTACGTCGTTGCCAATGCGCACGATCTTCGGAAGGAGACGCCCCGGGCGATCTCCTACGCCCAGATCGCCCTTCAGCGAAGCCGCGAGCAGCATCTTTCCGAATTGATCGCCGGCTCGCTCTGGCTGCTGGCCAACCTGGAACTTCGTGAAAGCCGGTTTCCAGAGGCGCGGGAGCTGCTGCGGGAAGGCCTGGATCGGCTCGAAGACGCGCAGTCGCGGGAATGGGCGATCATCGCGGACAATCTCGGATACTGCGAGATCGCCCTGGAGCGCCTGGATCTGGGAGTGCCTTTGGTCGAGCGCTCTCTTTCACTGCTCCAGAGCCTCGGAGCCCGTCAGGCGATGGACTACCCGGCTCTGGACCTCTGCTTTGCCGACCTGAAGCGGGACCGTCTGGACTCCGCGGAGGACTGGGGAACCCGAGCCCTGGCTCTGGGCAAGGAATTCGGCCGGCAGGATGTGATCAAGAATTCGCACTACCTCCTGGCCGAGACCTACTCCCAGATGGGCCGGGAGTCGCGCGCGGATGAGCACTACGAGGCGCTCGCGGACTTTTATCCCGAGTTCCCCGCTCTCAAACACTACCTTCATCAGATCAGCCTGATGGAGGTCATCAACCTGCGGGCATGACGATGAAGACCACGTGGCGGTTCTCTCTCCTCGCGGCGCTGCTGCTCGCAGCGGCGCCTCTCGCGCGCGCGTACGAGGAGAAGTCGCTGCTCGCTCCGAATGGAACGCTCTACGTCGTGCGCGCCGGCTCCGCCGCCGACCTGGGGATCGCCGGAAACTACGTTCGCCCCGACGACAATTTGATTGAGTGGTCGTCGCTCGCGCAGGACGGCTCGCAGAATTTCGGCTTCATTCCGGGGTCGATCGACAGCTCCGTCAAACACAATCTCACTCTCGTCTTCGACGAGCCGAGCGGCACGTTTCTGGTTCTCTGGAAGCAGGAGCTCTCGCTCCTCAACCTGCTGCGCCTCGGCATCCTGCAGGGCAATCATTGGACGGTCTCCGATCTGCTCCCCAACGTCGGATTCCCGCACGCCTACAACCCCAGCATGATGCTCACCCACCCGGTCGTGCATTCGCTCGATGCGGCCGGCAAGGACGTCTTCACCAAGCACTCGCTGCTCTCGATCATCTGGTGGGAGGAGTCCAACCAGTCGCTCGCGCGCTATGCGCCGATCTTCCTGGACGAGGACGCGAGCGCGAGCTCGGTCCAGGTCTACGACCTGCCCGCGTCGGTCGGAATCGCCGCGACGGGCGGCGGCACGGCGCCGGCGGGGGCCTACCAGTTCCCGTCGCTGCAGACGGATGGCCCGGGCGGAGGCATCCTCGCCACGTTCGCCGATCCGTCCGGCGGCCAGCACTATGTGATCCACATCAATTTCCCCAGCGACGTGGGGACCCCCGGTCCGACCAACGCGACGTGGCTGCGCCGGCGCCTGCCGATCTTCGGGATCGCCGAGAGCGGCCCGATCGCGAAAATGGCTCCCATCGACGGAACAATCGGGATCAGCACTTTCATCGGATCGGGCTACCGGCCGACGCTGGCGTGGCGGGACGCCACGAGTGTGCACTTCCTGCGCTTCGACGGCACCAAGTGGTCCGACGTCAACTCGATCGTCCTCGACGACAAGACCATGTCTTACGACCACGCGATGGCGCTGGTCCAGGACATGGCGACCAAGAACTAGCTCTCAGCTCTCAGCTCTCAGCTCTCAGCTCTCAGCTCTCAGCTCTCAGCTCTCAGCAGGCATAGCATATTTGCTATGTCCTCTCGATCCTTGCAGTTCTTCCCGCCTCCTTGAAAGAATCGCGGGGTGAAATTCTCGCGGTGGAAGCGAGGCGGGATCTCAGCCTCCGCCTCCCTGCTCGCGGCTGCCCTTCTCGGGCTCTCGTGTTCGCGCTCGGAAAAGGCGGCCGAGGCCTCGGCGAGAGTCCCGGCCCCGAGCCCCGCCGCCTCGACGATCCGCGCCCACCCGCCTCTCGCCGGGAAGCGTCTGATCGTCATCGGGTGGGACGGAGCCGACTGGGAGCTTCTCGATGCTCTGGTATCGCAGGGACGGCTCCCGAATCTGCAACGTTTCGTCTCGGGCGGCCGCACCGCGGCGCTCGAGGTCTTCCGCACGACGATTTCTCCGATGGTCTGGACGACGCTCGCGACCGGAGCCGAGCCGCCCGATCACGGCGTGCTCGACTTCTTCGAAATCGATCCGGGCAGCGGTCGCCAGGTCCCGGTGACGTCCCGGTCTTTGCGCGTCCCGCCGTACTGGGAGATCGCTTCCCGACAGGGGCAGACCGCCGGCGTCGTGAATTACTGGGCCACCTACCCGGCCGGAGAGATCTCCGGCTTCCTGATCTCCGACCGGATCTCGCCCGCGCTGGCTGATCCGGACCCCAACCAGTTCTCCTCCGCGTTCTATCCGCCCTCCGAAGGAGCGCGCTTGCGTCAGGTCCTCGCCGGGATCGCGCCGACCGGCACGGCCGACCTCCAGCGCCTCGGCCAGTTCACCGACGCGGAAATCTCGGGCAAGCGGGGACAGATGCTGACGAAGCTCCTGCGCAGCACCTCATCGGTCGAGTCTGTGGCCGAGGATTTCTACGATCGGCTCGGGCCGCAGTCGATGGCCCTTTATTTTCTCGGAACCGATGAGATCGCCCACATGTTCGGCCGGGAGACGGCGCCGCGCCTGCCCTGCGTCGCGCCGCAGGACTTCGCGCGTCTCTCGGAGGTCGTGCCCCAGTACTACGCGCGCATGGACGAATTGCTGGGCCGGTGGATGGAGCGCGCGGAGAAGGACGGAGCGAACCTCCTGCTGGTGTCGGACCACGGATTCCAGTGGGGAAATCGACGCTCCTGCGGCGGCAACCCGCTCCAGTATCGAAGCGCCGGGGCCTCCCATCGGACGATGGGGATCGCGGCCGCCTGGGGCCGGGACGTCAACTCTTCCCCCGCGCGCGAGACGCTCTCGGTCTTCGACGTGGAGCCGACGATCGCGGCGGTCCTGGAGCTTCCGGTCGACCGCAAGGCTCCCGGCGCGGCCCGGACAGCCTGGTTCCGCGGCGTCTCCGCACCCGAGCGTCAGGATCTGTGGCGCGCCTTCCAGCGGCCCCGGCGGCTTCCCTTCGTTGCGCCGGCCCAGGACGAATACGCGCAACGGCTGCGGACGCTGGGGTACCTGACCGGGCAGTCCTCCTCGACCGGTCCGCTTCCCGGAACGACGCCGGGCTGGACCGCGACGGGATGGTTGAACCTCGGCAACTACTGGAGCGCGCGCGGCAAGCGGGCCGAGGCGGTGGACGCCTTTCGCAAATCGCTCGAGCTCTGGCCGGGCTATGCGGCGGCGCACGTCGACCTGACGAGCGTCCTGATTGACCTCGGGAGGATGCCGGAGGCCATGGCTGCCGCCCGCGGCCTGCTGGACGCGGGAGGCGAGGGCCAGGAGTGGGCGGTGTACGAGATCGCCGCGCGCATGGAAGCCGCCCGGCGATTCGGCGAGGAGGAGGCATTTCTGAGAGAAGCCGCGCGCCGTCTTCCCAACGCCGAGCCGGTCCTGGTCTCCTTGGCTGGTCTGGAGCTTTCCCGCGGTCGTTGCCAGGAAGCACTCGATTTGATCCGGCCGTTCTTAAGCGCTCAGGCGCGCGCCGACGACTACAACGTGGCCGGCCTGGCCCTCCGGTGTCTCCATCGCGACGCGGAGGCCGCGGAGATGCTGCGGCGCTCCCTGGCCCTCAATCCCGAACAGCCGGCGATCCGCGCGGCTCTTGGGACTCGCTGAGTTACAAACTTTTCGGCAAGTCCTTGCGCACCGGCTCCTCGTAGAGCGAGTCGAGCAGCGTGACTGCGTCGAGTCCGGCAGGCGTCATGGACTTGGGCACGAGGATGCGCGCGATGTAGATGTGGTCGCCGACCTGTCCGGTGCGGGGATTCTTCACGCCTTTACCGCGCAACCGGAACCGCTGCCGGCCCTGCGTGCCGGCCGGAATCTTGGCCCGCACGGTCCCGTGGACAGTCGGGACGTCGATTTCCGCGCCCGCGTAGGCCTCCTTGACCGTGATCGGCACCACGCCGTGGATGTCGTCGCCATGGCGCTCGAAATAGGCGTGCGGGACGACGCGGACGGAGACATACAGATCGCCCGAGGAGCCTCCGCGGGCGCCGGGACCGCCTTTTCCTGGAACGCGGATCCGCGCGCCATCCTCGGTCCCTTCGGGGATGCGGATCTTGACGGCCTCCGATTCGGCGACCGTGCCGGCGCCGCGACACGTCGGGCAAACTTCCTTGCCGGAGCGGCCGGTCCCTCCGCACTGCGGGCAGACTTTCTCCCGGCGAAGCGAGAGCGAGGCGGTTCCGCCCAGAACGGCCTCCCGAAACGGGATCTCAATTGTCCCGCTCGCATCCTCCCCCTTCTCCGGCCCGCTGCGCGCGCCGCGAGTCCGCCCGAAGAGGTCGCTGAAGAAGTCGCCGAAATCACCCCCTTCGAAGTGGATCGTTTCGAAGGGCGATCCGGACGCGGACGCCCCGGTCCAGGGCCCGCCGCCGAATCCGGCAGCGGCCGCCGCCGCAGGATCGAAACCGGGAGAGGAAGCGGCGTGGCCGAACCTGTCATAGGCTCGGCGCTTCTCGGAGTCCTTGAGGAGGTCGTAGGCCTCCTGGATCTCCTGGAACTTCTTTTGCGCGGTCTTGTCGCCGGGGTTGACGTCGGGATGAAGCTTGCGGGCCAAACGACGATAGGCCTTCTTGATATCAGCCTCCGAAGCCGACTTGGAGACGCCAAGAACCTCGTAGTAGTCCCGCTTGGCCATGACTTGGATTATCCGCGATGCCCGCAGGGGGTCCGCGGAATCGGCCGCAACCTCTTCCGAAACAATGGGCTGTGGGCCGTCGGGGCCCCTCCGGCTGAGCCGGTCCGGCCCGCCCCGGGCTCAGGCGGAGGCCGAAAATACGCCATTGACACTCCAGAGTGGTCTAATATTATTAGCCATAATCTATTAAGCTTCTAATCTTTTAAGGGCAGCGGAGATGACCATCGACGACATCGATCTCCGGATTCTCGACATGCTGCAAAGGAACGGCAAGCTTTCGCAGGCCAAGATAGCCGGCGCCGTCGGGTTGACGACTCCCTCCGTCAACGAGCGCATCAAGAAGATGGAGCGCCACGGAATGATCAAGGGATTCGTGGCGCTGCTGGACCACGAAAAGATGGGTTTCTCGTTGACCGCCTACGTGGATGTCGCGCTGGAGCACCCGCGGTACGAGAAAGGGTTCGTGGATGATCTCGAAAAACTCCTCGGCGTTCAGGAGTGTCACTACCTCGCCGGAGACTACGCCTACCGGCTCAAAGTGAAGGCGGCCGACACGGCGGCCCTCGCCGACTTCCTGCAAAAGCGTCTGCTGACGATCAAAGGCGTGGCGCGCGCCCGCACGCAAATTTCCCTGTCCTCCAAAAAGGAATCGACCCTCCTCCCGCTGGTCATCGAGAGCGAAGAGAAGAAATAGCTCTCGGCTCTCAGCTTTCGGCTCTCAGCCCTTCCCCGCCCCAATCACAAATCACACTTCTCAATTCACGATGTCTCCATGGCGGGACGCCGTCCGGCTTTCGCCGGACGGATCGGCCATGCAGGCCTGTTTGGTGGGTCCCTAGGATCTGAAGATCGACAGTGGCCGGGCCCCGCGGGAAAACGCGCGGCCGGTTGGTAAGGAAGGAGCGCTGGGGTGGGAGTTCATGTCGAGTTCCATTACCTTGAGCGGCTGTGTTGCAAATGGAGTGCCATACACGTCGCCTCCGCGGTGTTCGTCGATCTGCGACTGACGGGCGCACCGGCAGTCCGCTCGGCCGGATGCGGCCTCGACGGCCTGCCTGATCGACGAGCTCCGCTCCGGCTCCCGCAACGCGAGTCGTTTCGCGAATCCAATTCGCGAAACTTGGTCGCGTTGCGAAGGGCCCCTGGGAGCCTTA
>Ga0126383_10003800_pt1 | contig 10073 bp, 9 predicted proteins | sample PanSoiMetPlot_35_FD_96882 | JGI IMG/M metagenome (GOLD analysis project Ga0126383, IMG submission 96882) | Tropical forest soil microbial communities from Panama - MetaG Plot_35 | ecosystem: Environmental > Terrestrial > Soil > Tropical forest > Bulk soil | place: Panama | collected 2016-02-17
TGGGTTTGCTGGTTTTCCTAAGTAAGAATTACAAGATGAAGAGGTAAAAGTAATGCCAATGATGAATGGTTCAGCAGGAATGGGAAATCCTGCAATGGGTGGTGGAGATATTTTAGGACTTGGGGGTGGTGGTGCGCCTCCTCCCGCTGGCTTATATAATTCTATTAGCCAGCAAGGAATGCCGCCAACTAATGATTTGGAGCAATCCCAACAGCCTGCTGAACAAACTAATCCTGCTGAGGATGCCATACAAAGATTTGGAGTTGTTTTTAATCAATTCCAAACTCTTTCTTCTATGCCCGAATACTCTGCTGCAACGAAAGAAGCAGCAGATGTAATGACCGCTATGAAGAATTGGCTCCAAGCAGTAACGGCAAATTTGTCGCAAGCGGGTACGGAATCAACAGCTAATACTCCAGTATAGTTGTTAGAGCAGCCGTACCCACCTTTTAACTTTTCTTGCTGAAAGGTGTAATATGAAAGCAGAAACGAGAAAAGTATTAGATGACTTAAAGAGAGCTGGACTCGATACTTCCAGTATTGAAAATCAAATGAGAGCGAATCCGCTCGTTGACAAACAAGCAGACTTTGTTCTTGGAGATGGAATTCTCCGACAAAGCGAGTATACTCGCTACATGAATCAAGCTGTACAAGAGAAGAGAGAGTTGGAAGCTAGAGTGCAGCAATTAGCAACTATGCACGATGCTTCTAAAACTACTCAACTTCCAAAAGAAGCTTTGGATACTATTGCAACTTTGGAGCAAGAGTTAATAAATACAGGGTTGTTTGATGAGCAATCTGTTAGGGAAGTTTCCTATAGAGGGAAAAAGCCCCTAATGGAGTTGGTTAACCAACCCAACCCCAATCCTCCTGCTCCCGCCCCGCCACAACAGCCGCAACAAAGGAATATGAACATGCCTAATCCAGACTTAGAAAAGAATTATGTAGATATGGATACTCATACAACTTCTATGGCTAATTTAGCATACGGTTCTATTGCAACTAATATGCAAATTGCTGCGAAGATTGATGAGGTTAAAGCGTTGGGTATTCCTGTAACTGCAACTGATGTAGAAAGGCTAACTGAAGAACTGCGAAGAGATTTTAGCACTGGTCAAGGTAATATGGACAGAGTGTTTAATAATGTCTTTAAAGTTCAAGAAGTTAAAGCTGCAAAAGAGAAAGAAGTTAGGGATAAAGAACTTTCTGATGCGCGTGCAGCAGGGAAAGCAGAGGGATTAAAGGAGGCAGGAGTTCCGGGCAGAAAAGTACTAAAAGGCAGCGGTTCTCCACTCTTTCAAAAAAGAAGTGCTGCTAACCAAATCCCTGAAAATACGCAAGTTAAGAATCCTTATACAGATGAGCAGGGAAATATAGACCCAAGTAAATTGCCACGCAATAAGTATGGTGATTTGGAAAGGTTCAAACTTCGCCGCTCAAAGGAAGAAAGACTTGCGGGCGCGGCAGATGCGTACAACGAGATTATGGAGCGAGCAGAACAAGATCCACTTTTTGCTGATGTGATATGAGAATAGTTAATCTTAAACTTAGAGGTTTGGATAAACTATTCTTAACCATTAACTTTTGATTCTTGAAAGGGAACAAAAATGGATGTAAGAACTCCAATAAATATCGTTGGAAGGAGAGAGATTTATCCAAACCTCATCGACGATTTTTGGGGAACTGAATCTGCTTTGTGGGCACGTTTAAGGGAAACTATCGTCCCCTTTAAAGGTGGCACATTTACGACTTCAGTTTTCCGCTATCGTCCATTAACTATGAGCCACTACAAAATGGGAGCGGTTCATAACATAACCAAAGTTCAAACTCTTGGCGACTCAGCTTTCGATATGAAGTTTGCACAAACTTCTATTCCTGAGTTCAAGGAAGAGTTGGAAGTTTACAACAAAGACGAGGGTGCAGTATTCTCATTGCTGGATGAAGATTTGGAAAATGGATTGTCTACAATTACTACTGGCATGGCAATAGCTATGTGGGGTGAAGGACAATCTGATGATTCATTTCCTAATGGCTTTGCAGAAATGATTGCTGATGGCCTTCTTCCTAGTTGGAATGGTTATGTTGCTACTGCTTATGGTGGAACGCTACGCAATGGTGATATTGGTATTGCGCTAAATGGTAATATAGTTTGGGGTGGAACAGCCGCAGGGCAACTTGGGGATATTAACTTCCCACTCACTAACTATACTTACCAACTTTGCTGCAAAGGTGCGGAGGAGCCAGACTTAATTATTACCAATCGTCTTGGCCACACTTATATGTGGAACAAGATTGAGCCGCAATACCGTTACACAGAAGCAGTACAAGACCCGTATTGGGGCGGTTCTGGATTTAAGTTCAGAAATGCTTATGTAATGGTTGATGAATATTGCCCAACATCTGTGGGTTTGACAGATTCGCAGAACTTTGGTTTGGGCAATTTTCAAACAGGTACTATTACTAATCCTGTAACCACTACTAAGAATAATTTCCCAGTTAGTGGTACTGCTGCAACTTTGCCAGTGGGAGAAGTTTATTTCTTCCTTAACACAAAAAGGCTGGTTGTGCGCATGTCAGACTCAGCCGAATATGGTTTGGGCTTTTCTGGTTTTATGGGAACGCCTGATTCAGAAAAAGTTGTAGGCAGAATCAAAGTTGCTTACAATTTTGAAGGTATGGGCTGCCGTTATCAGGGATTGCTTTTCGGCGTTGGCGGGTAATTGGAGAAATCCTATTATTCTTTATGGGGAAGAGATAAGCCGTGTCGCCAGACTGTTTCTTCGATGGGAAAACGGGGAACAATTGACGAATCTCTTCCCCGCCAATATTTTCTTAACCATATCCTATGCGGTATGGGAATCTCAACAGCAATGTTGACTTGAAAGGGAGAAAATAGTTATGGATCTTTTCGATTATCTGAGAGGTGCTAAGATTAACACCTTTGAGGAAGATTATGTTTCAACCGATCCAACTTTAGGCCCAAGCCCTTTTAGGGGTTTATTGGGAATGAAAAAGAAGTTGGACAATAACACCGCTGCGAAGTTTTCCAACACAGCGTTGTACACATTTAGGGATGGAATTTACATGGTTGTTCGCTCTGATCCTGCTATTGTTTCAGCAGGAGATTGGGTTCTTGGGCGGCCATTAGGTTGGGTAAACAAGCAAACTAAGACAGTTACTACAATAATGGCCGACACTACTGTAGAATTTGCCGGAGTCGCGCTTGGTTCCCTAACTAAAGTTGGAACTATTAAGCTAATCCAAATTGCAGGAGTTGCTCCCGTACTTCTCACTGGTGCGCTAACTAAGGCTGCTCCTCTAATTAACGATCCTGTTAGCGTTAAGATTGCAGCCAATCTAGCAACGGGCGATGTTATTGCCGATGCTACTGGTTGGACAAATGTGCAACTTAAGGCTTGGATTGGTAATCTTGTTGAAGCTGCTGTTGCTGGTTCTGTTAAGCAAGTTAACATTACTCAAGCGCACGCTTCGATGAACTTGGGCATCATGTAAGATTGCTCTTAACTAATGTAGAAAGGAGAAAATCTTATGGGAAGTCCAACAAGACGAAGGAAAATCGTAGAGCCATTCTCACTAGGCGGCAGCATTAAAAAGTCCGTAGTGAGTTTTGCTGGCCCTACGGCTTATACTACTGGTGGAGATGTGTTAAATGCTGCTGATTGTGGCCTTACTTGGTTTACTTCTGTAAAGGCAATTTGCATTACAGGAGATTTACAAGTAAATCCCATATTTGCTACCGATGCCAAAGTCAAATCAGTGTTATTTATGATTATGAGTAATGCTGGTGTAGAAGTTGGTGCAGGCAGTAATCAGTCAGGCAAAATCTTCATCGTAGAAGCAGAAGGAGTAGGTTAATCTTCTCTTCTAACCATTCCACATAGTAATTGTCGTGTGTGGAGGAGAAGCGTATGGGTATAACATTAGGTGAACTTAAGAATAAGTTGTTTGCGGAGCTTGATGTTATACCCGCTTCTTCGTTAGAGGATAGAATTAATGATGCTCTTAGGGATATTTATGATAGCAATGATTGGGGCTTTCTTTACACAGATTCTTATGTTAGAACTCCAGTACTCATACAAGGTACAGCGCAAGTTAGTCAATTTAGTAAGAGTGCAACGTTAGATGCTACTACTAATACAACATTAAAGAATGCAACCTCAATTGTTGGGCAAGTTAGGGCAGAAGAAAGGCAGGTTAAGTTTCCTGCTTCGGTACAGACGGATAAGGGATTTATTTACAATATAACAACTTATGATTCTGTTGCTGGAGTATTAACATTAGACCAACCTTACCAAGACCCTGACAATTCGGCAGCACTTATACAAATATTTAAATCGTACTATACTCCACCAACTTATGATATTGGCACGCCAACAAGTCCAGAACCTATTATAGATTTTAAGCATTTTGAGTATATATTCTCTCCCCATTTTAATCGTAGATTAGTATTTGGTAGCCTACCAGAGCTAAATAGGTATGATCCTACGAGAATATATACGGGTGATCCTTTTTATGTTGCTCCTTATACTTTTAATTCTACTGGTGATCCAGTTTTTGAATTCTATCCGCATCCCCGATTTGAGCGAATTCTTCGGGTTAAATATCTGAGAAAAGGAATTCCGCTCCGCAAATCTACTGACCAAGTTCCTAATGTTATTCCTCAAGCCCTAATATTAGCCAAGTGCAAGATTAAAATGTACGAATGGGCTTTGGCTAACTCAGACAAAGTTAATGTTAAAGCCCCGTCTAAGTACGCCAACCTAATTGCTCTGCTTAATAGCCCCAATAACGATGCTTCTTATGTTAATCTGCTAGACAGGGCGATTAAGGCCGATGAGGAGCAATACCCAAAGGCATATGTTGGAGACTTTTCATGCTATCCATACTACGATTTTGACTTTTATTCAGATCGTGGATTACCAATTGGTGAGACTTTAGTGCTAGACTTTTAGGAGAAAAAGATGGCTAACAACATGCGTACAAGTGGGCGTGAACCACATGATATTACTGAAATGCCCGTAAGTGGTATTATGAATCGTTCAGCAAGCCCGCCATTGGCAAGTTACCCAAAGAGTAAGGGGCCGGGAGATATTAATGAAAGATTTGCAGAATCAGGCGTTGGCGACGCTAGCTCTCAAACCAATCAGCTAAGAAAGAGTGATGGAGTTGATACTAGTCGTCCAAGCTCTGCTGGCCAATCTTACATTAAGAATAAGAATCAAGTTCGCAAATCTGGCTCAACCGAACAAGATTAGCAACTTTGTGCTCCCGCTAGCACAATTAGCTCGTAGTGTACAATCATGTCGCTAGTTAGGTATAGTGGAATAGCCGACAATGGCGGTAAGAATGTTAGAACTACCGCTATAACTACTTATGAGTTAATGGAAACTTATCCGGGTTGTACCGTTACAGTTTATTTAGCTGGAACTACAACTTTAGCTACATTATACTCGGATGCACTTAATACTCCTAAGGCTAATCCTTTTACCTCAAACGTTGATGCTAGCTTCTTTTTCTTTGTAGCAGGGGGAACATATGATATAAAATTTAGCGGAGTTGGCCTTAGTACGCCGATTACTACATATGGTATAGTAATGGCCCTTGCAACTACATTAGATTATAACATAGAGGATTTTGCCTCATTTTCTGCTGCAATAGATGCTATGCCTAGTACTGGTGCAACATTAGTAATTCACCAACCTACTGCTGTTCCTATTAGTAAAACAGTACCAAGTTATGTAACTTTGCGACGTACTGGCAAAGGTGTGCTTAACTTGTCTGATGGGGTGACTTTAACCATTCAAGGCCCACTTGTGTCCGAACCTATTAAACTATTTAATAATGCTTTGGGCGGCATACATGGAATTGTTACATTTACAGGTAATTATACCATTGGCTGTGTATATCCCCAATGGTGGGGCGCAAAAGGGGATGGAGCTACGGACAATTCTGCAATGCTAACTGCTGCTATAAACTCCATACAGAGTGTTGGAGGAATAGTGCAACTTACTGATGGATTATTTAACTTCTCCACTGGAATATTATTACCTTCTGGTGGTGGAGTTAGGATTGAAGGAGTTTCACAATTTTATAGCAGACTAAATTATACGGGCAATGGCACAGCTATTACTATTGGCACAATAACTGATTCAGCTTTAAATTACAACAATGGATTAGTGAAGTTTCGTATATTAGCTACCAACCCTGTAGCTAATTTTGTTGCAGCTTATGGAACATCAAACTTAAAATTGCATGATTTGGAAATTGAAGGAACTGGTGGAAGTTCTTGTACTTCTCGCGGGATTTTATTAGATGATGCAAATATTGGCAATCAATTTACTTCAATCCAAAATGTCTCTTGTAAACACATAAAGACTGGAATGCAATGGTCTGGTGGTGGTAGCCTTACTGTAACTGCTGTTTATTGTGTAAACTTTACAGCAATCTCGGATGGTGGAGCAGTTATCGCTGGCTCTACTGGTATTCTTATTGATGGTTCGCCTAGTGGAGCTAATGGTAATGGCTCGGTAATTATTGGTGGCAATTTAGAATCTTTAGCAATAGGGATTGATTATTCTGGTGAGAATGTAGATTTTATTGGCATTAGGTTTGAAGCTAATACTCAGAATGCAGTGACTCGTATTTATTCTTCTGGTGCAGTTTTTGCTTTTTGCCAAAATTGGAATGATTCACTTTACTCTGATGCTTCGGGTAATGCTCATGTTTTTTTAGGAAATGTTGATGCTTTGAATCCTGCAACTATTAGACCCTCTGTGCTTGGTGCTCTAACTTTAATTGGCAAGATTTTTACACAATATTCGGTGTCAGACAGTCCTATAGCTGGATTCGTAAATACGAATGCTACTAATGGTTATGGCGGTTATTTCCAAACTGCTGCTAATGATTCTACTCGTTATAGTTTAAGAGCTTTAGGAAATGCTGGACGAGCAGATTTTACTGTTCGTTCCAATGGTACAGTTGAAATTCCTGGATTACAAATATTTGCTAACAATGCTGCTGCTGTTGCTGGAGGATTAAGTGTTGGCTCACTTTATCGCAATGGCGCAGATCCAGACCATGTTTGTGTAGTACATTAGTTATGATGTTAGCTAAGTATAATGGAATAGCTGATAAGGGTGGCAAGAACGTTAGGACTACTGCTACAGCCTTATACGAACTAATGGAGACTTATCCGGGTTGTACTATAACTGTGTATAATGCTGGAACTACTACTCCTGCCAGTATATTTGTAGATGCTGCTGGAAACCCGAAGGCCAATCCTTTTACAGCAGATGCAGTAGATGCTAGTTTCTTCTTTTATGCAGCAGGAGGTGTTTATGATATAAAACTAAGTGGAACTGGCATAGTCACGCCGTTTACTATAAGCAATGTTGTAATAACAGATGCGTCAAGCAAGCTAGACTATAATATTGGTGATTATAATTCTTTCTCTGAGGCTGTAGATGCAATGCCTGCTACTGGAGCAACTTTAGTTATTAATCAACCAACTCCAGCTATAGTGAATAAAACTATTCCAAATTATGTAACTTTGAAGTTTACTGGGAAAGGTGAACTTAACCTTACTAATGGAGTAACATTGACTCCTAATGGCCCAATTGAAGCTGGAATTAGACAAATATTTGTGAATGCTCTGGGTGGTGGACAGGGAACTGTTTCTTTTGCTAATAACAGTTCTATTAGTGAAATTTATCCTGAATGGTGGGGAGCCATTGCAGATGCTACTAGCGGTTCTTTGGGAACAGATTCCACAGGTGCGCTAAATGCTGCATTTGCTCAAGCAGGAAGAATTGTTAGGTTAATGAAAGGCGGTTATAGATTTATCTCAAACTTACCCGCGCCGATTTGCACAGCTATAATTGGTTCAGGTAAAGATGATACAATTCTTTATCCATCTTCGGCTATTACTGCTGCACTAACGGCTCGCGCACCAGCCACACAGATTCCAAGATTAGAAGAGTTCTGTCTTGATGGCACAGCTACAACTAATGCTATAGGATTAACCTTCGGAGATACAATCGATGGTTGGGCAGGTAGAGTTAAGCGCGTTCGAGTTAAGAACTTTACTGGCGCATCTGGTGTAGGTATTCGTATTGGATTCGCACTTAAAACAGAATTTATTGGTGTAACGGTTCAAGGTTGTGGAACTAATTTAGTGATGCAACGCTTTTCAACTTTTCCTTCTTCTACAACTTTAACTTTCCGTAATTGCCAATTTGTAACATCCACTGTTGGGCCGGGAGCTAAAGTAGCAGATGGTATGGCAATTACGTTTGATGGAACAGTATTTGAGTCAAATGCTCAAGAAGGCTTGCTACTCAATAATACTAATCTTCCAGTCTATGTAAACTTAGTTAATGGTTGCTGGTTTGAATCCAACTATGAAAGTGCTCCAACTAATTATAACTTCCGAGTTACATGTGGGACTGAGCAAGTACATGTTCGTATTGATGGAATGCATGTTCAAGGTCATGCTAAAGTAGCCTTGTTTGATGGAACTCTTGTTTCTTTTAAAGTAGATGAATGGGATTACCCTGATGGAGCAGCGCAAGTTTTAGTACAAAATGGTGCTTTTGGATTTATGTATATTCCCTTCTATGTTACAGATGAAGGTGTTAATGCAGCATTTTCTGATACTGCTGGATATACACAAGCATTTTATAGGGGAGTAATAAAATTCCCGCCAACTCAAGTTGTTGCTACAGATGTTAATTCGTTAGATAGTTACAAAGAGGGCACATTTTCTCCAACTATTAGTCTTGGCAGCGGTTCTGCAACTTATACTGGTAATGGTAATTATACAAAGGTTGGCAGGCATGTGATAGCATCTATTGTCATTAACATCAGTGCTGTAAGTGGGCCGGGTGGAACATTGAGAATTGCTGGATTACCTTTTACTAATATTGCTGCTGAAACTTCAGTTCCAGTGTCGGTTCTTAATGCTACAGATAATACTATTTTTGTTGGCTTTGTTGATGCTTCGGCTACTACTGTTTACATAGTCGGCCAGCAATCTCCATCTATTGACGTGGGTGCGAAACTTCAAGCAGGAACAGTGATACGCATTATGGCTAGCTATAACGCTGCGAATTAGAAATGTATCTAATTACTACAAATGGAACTCAGAATGTTCTATTCCTATTAGAGGATGCTACAGGCAATCCTATAACAGGGAAAGTAGATGCTAACTTTTCTAAGTTCATCTCTAAGAATGGTAATGCTACATTCTCTGCAATGACAGTTACCATTACTGAGGTTAATAATGGATATTATCAATTTACCTTATCTTCTTCTCATACAGATACAGTAGGAATTCTTACCATCTACTTTACTTGTGCTGGTGCTAAACAGGTAAACCTGCAATTTGGCGTAGAACCTATAAGTGGCTCAGTAGCAGTTCCAAGCGCAACTACATTTCCCCGCTACAGACATACTACGCGCAGCGATTTTAGAAGTGGACTTAAGCAAGCATCAGGAGACTTGTTAGGAGTTTATTGGCCCGATTCGGAGTGGAATACAATAATAAACGAAGCCTTATTAACCTTTGGTGCATTATCAGGTCACTGGAAAGAAGAAATATTTATTAACACCGCGCTTGACAAACGCCTTTATGACATATTTGTAGATACTACACCAACAGTTTCTGTGATGCCAACTTTAACTTATCAAACTATTTTGGATTGGCTTAATAGGGATTTGATGGAAAATATATCAGATTCTTCCCCAACTTCTGAGCTGCTTTCGCTAACTGAGCTATTAGGCGCGATTAAGCTAAAATACGAATCATTCCAACTAGAAGCTAACCTCATCATTGGTCAGATAGATATGACAGTTCCTGCTCTTACTAACTTAGTACAAGTACCATCTTATACTATAGACGTAGTTAGAGTTGTATTTGAGTATACTAATGATGGAGTAACTTATAGGGAATTGCTACTTAGGGATGATGATGCAGGTATATCCTACAGTGACCCTTTAGCTTTTACTACTAGAGGGATTCCTAAGTATTATGCTAATGTTTATGGTTCACCTAA
>Ga0126383_10003801_pt1 | contig 10072 bp, 7 predicted proteins | sample PanSoiMetPlot_35_FD_96882 | JGI IMG/M metagenome (GOLD analysis project Ga0126383, IMG submission 96882) | Tropical forest soil microbial communities from Panama - MetaG Plot_35 | ecosystem: Environmental > Terrestrial > Soil > Tropical forest > Bulk soil | place: Panama | collected 2016-02-17
ATCACGGAAGGCATCCCTGCGCTCGACATGGTGCGAGTGGCAGAAGTGCTCGGTCGATCGAAAACCCGGTTGATTGGGCCGAATTGCCCAGGGATTATCTCGCCCGGGAAATGCAAGATCGGCATCATGCCGGGACGGATTCACAAGCAGGGAAACGTGGGGGTGGTGAGCCGCAGCGGTACGCTTACCTATGAAGCGGTTCACCAACTGACGCAGCTGGGCATTGGCCAATCGACCTGCATTGGAATCGGCGGCGACCCGATTATTGGGACGCCGTTTCTCGACGCGATCAAGATGTTTAACGATGACGCGGATACGCACGCCATCGTGCTGATCGGGGAAATCGGCGGGAGCGCGGAAGAGCGGGCATCAGAATGGATCAAGGTGAATGTGAAGAAGCCTGTAGTCGGCTTCATCGCCGGGCAGACAGCTCCTCCCGGGCGGCGCATGGGTCATGCCGGGGCCATTATCAGCGGCGGGCAGGGCACTGCGCGGGACAAGTATGCCGCAATGAACGCCGCGGGAATTCATACCGTGGAGACACCGGCGGACTTGGGTTCAACCGTAGCGGCAGCACTGAAGTGAACGAGCGAAGCTGGTGAGCGAAAAGCTGCTTCGCGCGATCTTCTTCAAGGTGGAGGCGAATAAAATTGGCGATTGAGCGGACGTTTGCGATGATCAAGCCGGATGCGGTAAGCCGCGGGCAGCAAGGCGAGATATTGGCCCGCATTCACAAGGCTGGTTTCACGATTGTGGCCATTAAATCGATGCGTCTAACGAAGGAAGAGGCCGGGGGATTTTATGCGGTGCACCGCGAGCGGCCGTTCTTCGCGGAGCTGACCGATTTCATGAGCTCGGGCAAGATCTTCGCGATGGTGTTGGAGGCGGAGAATGGTATCGCAAAGTGGCGCGATACGATGGGCGCAACGGATCCGAAGAAGGCCACGCCGGGCACGATCCGGCACGACCTCGGCACCAGCATTGGCACGAATTGCACGCACGGTTCGGATGCACCGGAAACCGCGGCGTTCGAAATCGGCTATTTCTTTCCGGGAGTCGAATTAATCTAGCGATCTCTGGTGCAAAAGCAGATCCCTCGCTCGCTCGGCCCGGCTACTGACGGTCGAGATCCACATGACCCTTCCGCGCTGTTGCTTTCTAATGCATTTTCCGCCCGTCTGAGTAAAATGGATACACCCGCACTGGCCCAGGAGGTCCCCATGCCTCGTCTTTACCGCCGCCAGTTCCTTCGAAAGGCAGCGAGCGCTTCGGCTGCCGCATGGCTTGCTCCCAAGGTATTGGCCGCGCGCTTGGCGGCACTGCCGGCCGGACAGAAAGTCCTAGCCACAGACACCGTGACCCTTGGGCGCACGGGAATTCAGACCTCGCGTCTGGCGATGGGAACCGGTACGGTGGGTTCCGGACACCACTCCAATCAGACAGCGCTTGGCCTCGGTGGGCTCTCCCGGCTGCTGCAAAACGGCTACGACAACGGTTTGCGCTTTTTCGACACCGCCGATTCCTACGGCAGCCATCCCCATGTCGCGGATGCCTTGAAGCATGTGGATCGCAGTAAGGTGACCATCCTGACGAAGTCCTGGGCGCGCACCGGCCCAGAGATGCGGGCGGATTTGGATCGCTTCCGGCGCGAATTGAACACCGACCATCTAGACATCGTGTTGATGCATTGCGTGACCGAAGGGGACTGGACGTCGCGCTACCGGTCGGCCATGGATGCACTCTCAGAGGCAAAAGAGAAGGGGATTATTCGCGCGCATGGTTGCTCCTGCCATTCGCTCGAGGCTTTGCGCGCTGCAGCGAAATCAGAGTGGGTCGAGGTGGACTTGGTGCGGATCAATCCGATCGGATCGCACATGGATGCCGATCCGGCGACGGTTGTAGGCGTGATACGAGAGATGCGGGCGGCGGGGAAGGGAATCGTCGGGATGAAGATTCTCGGACAAGGGGATCTGCGCGACCGGCAGAATGAAGCGATCCGCTATGCCCTTGGCCTTGGCGCGCTCGATGCGTTTACGATTGGTGCCCAGTCGGTCGCCGAGCAAAAAGACCTGATCGAGCGCATTGCCAGTGTCTGACGAGCCAAACTCGTTACGGATATAGCCCATGAACACCTTTCGCGAACTTGGCCGGGCTTTGCTGGTGCTCGGCGGGCTGCTCCTCCTGGTCGGGGCGTTTTTCTATTTCGGCGGAAAGTTGCCGTTCCGGCTGGGACGTTTGCCCGGCGATATCGTGCACGAGGGCGAACACACGCGTTTCTATTTTCCGATTACCACGAGCATTCTTCTGAGCTTGGGAATAAGCCTTTTGTTCTGGTTCATCTCCAGGATTCGCCGCTGAGCGGTTGTGGCCTCGGATGGCCCTGCGCTAGACTCGTGCCAATGGATCAACTTCAATTCAACCTTCAACCAGAGCGGCGTATATTTACCGTCAGCGACCTGACCGCGCGCATCCGCGACCTTCTGGCGAGGAACTTTACCGATGTGTTTGTCCAGGGAGAGATTTCCAATTGCCGGCCAGCGTCGTCGGGACACATTTATTTCACGCTAAAGGATGAGCGCGCCCAGGTGCGCTGTGTGTTGTTCAAGCAGCAGCAGCGCGGCATGAAGTTTCGCCCGGAAGACGGCTTGAAGGTGACCGTGCGCGGGTCGGTGGGCGTGTATGAGGCGCGCGGCGAGTATCAGATTTATGCGGAATCAGTCGAGCCGCAGGGCCGCGGTGCGCTGCAGGTGGCGTTCGAGCAGCTTAAGAAGAAGCTGGATGCGGAGGGGCTGTTCGACCCCGCGCGGAAAAAGACGCTACCACTGCTGCCGAGCCGCATCGGGCTCATCACGTCGCCCACCGGAGCGGCTGTGCGCGATGTCGTGCGAATCCTGAAGCGGCGATTTCCGAATGTTCACCTCACGTTGTACCCGGTGCGCGTTCAAGGGGAAGGAGCGGCGGAGGAGATTGTCCAGGCGCTCGCCTACTTCAACCGCAAGCGGTCTGCCGACGTGATTGTTCTGGCGCGCGGGGGTGGATCGATTGAAGACCTGTGGGCCTTCAATGAAGAGAGGGTTGCGCGAGCGCTGGCTGGCTGCCTGATTCCCGTGATTTCCGGGGTGGGTCATGAAACGGATTTCACGATCGCGGACTTTGTGGCAGATGTGCGCGCTTCGACCCCTTCGGCAGCGGCGGAACTGGTGGTGCAGACGAGGCGCGAATTTGACAAGCATGTTGCCGATCTGCGCGAGTCACTCGAGGGCCTTGTGCGCTATCGTCTGCTCGAATGGTCGCGCCGCGTGCACGAACTCGCTGGGCGTCGCGGGTTTCGAAGGCCCCTGGACCTACTGCGACAAAGGCGCCAGCGCGCCGATGAGTTGACGTCGCGCTTGGCATTGGGATTGCGCGCGCGCCTCGAGCTTTCGCGCAAGCGGCTCACGACGGCGCATTTGGGGATTGCACGAGTTGATTTTCGAGCGAAGGTGGCCGCGCTAAGGCTGCGGCTTGAAAAGCAAGGTCGGAACCTGGGAGTCGTCGCCGAGCGCCTGTTGCGCTTGAAGCGGGAACGCTCGGAGCGCCTGGCGTTGCAATTGCAGGAGCGAAGCCCGTTGAAGGTGCTGGAGCGAGGCTATGCGATTGCCACGGACGCGGCAGGGGCGGTCCTGCGCGATGCCAATCAAGTCGTGATGGGAGATGAGGTCAGAATTCGGCTGCACCGCGGGGGGTTGACGACTGAAGTCAAAAGCAAGGAAGGATAAGCGCCGGCCAGACCCTACTCCTCTTCGTCGGAGGAAACCTTGAGTACGGCCAGGAAGGCTTCCTGGGGAATGTCAACCTGGCCGACGCGCTTCATGCGCTTCTTGCCCTCTTTTTGTTTCTCGAGGAGCTTGCGTTTGCGCGTAATGTCGCCACCGTAGCACTTGGCCAGGACGTTCTTGCGCATGGCCGCGACAGTCTCGCGAGCGATGACCCGGCTGCCGATGGCGGCCTGGATCGGGACTTCGAACATCTGGCGGGGGATCAGTTTGCGCAGGCGTGTGGCGAGTTCGCGGCCTCGCTCGTAAGCCTGTTCGCGATGGCAGATCAGCGCGAGCGCGTCGACGGGCTCGCCTCCGACGAGAACGTCCAATTTCACCAGGTCAGATTCCTTGTAACCGGCCAGGTGGTAGTCGAGGGAGGCATAGCCGCGAGACACGCTTTTCAATCGATCGTAAAAATCGAGCACGATTTCGTTGAGCGGCAATTCATAAGTGAGCATCACGCGTGTGGGGGACAGGTATTCGAAGTTCTTCTGCGTACCACGCTTATCCTGGCAGAGTTGCAGGATGCCGCCAACGGATTCGTCGTTGGTAATGATCATGGCCTTGATGATGGGCTCTTCGATTTTCTCGATATCACTGGGATTGGGAAATTTCGCGGGGCTGTCCACTTCAACGGTTTCACGCCCGACGCTCGTGATGCGATAACGCACGCTGGGCGCGGTGGTGATTAGGTTCAGGCCAAATTCGCGCTCCAAGCGTTCCTGAACGATTTCCATGTGCAGAAGGCCAAGAAACCCGCATCGAAAGCCAAAGCCGAGAGCGACGGAATTTTCCGGTTCGTAGAAGAAGGCGGCGTCATTCAATTTCAATTTGCCGAGGGCATCTCGCAGAGGCTCGTACTCGTCAGCCAGCACCGGAAAGAGTCCCGCAAAAACCATGGGCTTGATGGCTTCGAAACCCGGAAGAGGCGGAGCCTGGCTGCCTGATTCGACGATGGTGTCACCCATGCGGGCATCGGCGACCTGTTTAATGTTGGCGACGACGAAGCCGACGTCTCCCGCTTCGAGTTCCTCGAGGGCAATCGGTTTCGGAGTGAGCGTGCCGAGTTGCTCGACGTCGTAGGTTTCGTTCCCAGCGCACAGCCTGATCTTCATGTGATTGGCGATGCGGCCTTGCTTTACGCAAACAAGCACCACCGCGCCACGATAAGCATCGAACCAAGAATCGAAGATGAGTGCTTGCAGCGGATTCTCTCGGCTGCCCTTCGGAGGAGGCACGCGTTCGACGACCGCCTCGAGCACGTCTTCCACGCCAATGCCGCTCTTTGCGCTGATCAGGAGCGCGTCGTCCGCGGGGATCGCCAAGACCGATTCGATCTGCTCTTTCACAAAGTCGGGCTGCGCGGCGGGCAGGTCGATTTTGTTGATGACTGGGATGATAGCGAGGTTGTGGCCGGCAGCAAGGAAAGTATTGGCAACGGTTTGCGCTTCCACGCCTTGGCTCGAGTCGACGACCAGGAGCGCTCCTTCGCAAGCCGAAAGCGCGCGGGAAACCTCATAGGAGAAGTCCACATGGCCGGGGGTGTCGATCAAGTTCAAGCGATAGGTATTGCCGTCCTTGGCCGTGTAATGGAGTCGGATGCTTTTCGCCTTGATGGTGATGCCACGCTCGCGCTCGAGATCCATAGAGTCGAGGACCTGCTCGTGCATTTCGCGCTGGGAGAGCGCCCCGGTCATTTCGAGCAGGCGGTCGGCCAGGGTGGATTTGCCGTGGTCGATGTGCGCGATGATGCAAAAGTTGCGTATGAACTTCGGGTCCATTCGGGTCCGTCACCGCCAGGCTTTTCCTGATGGTTTGCGAGATAAACGGCGGGTAAACGCGGGGAGCACCTCTCACCCTGCTCGAAACCTTGCCGTGTCGAACCTCTAGTTTGCCACAAAACAAAAAGGGGCGTCAGCCTGTCGAAGGAAGGGCTGGCGGCAGCCTCTTGGCAGATTCCTTACCATGGCGCCACTCTCATTTGGCCGCGTTTCCCACGGGGTATATAGTGGGTGAGAGGTTTGCTCGACACCGGACCATTCAGAACCCAACGTCGAAGCGTAATCCAAAGGTAAGCCAGGCAGATGGCCGCAGACGTCAGCAAAAATCTGGAGCGCGCGAAGAAATTCCTCGAGAAAAACCGGGTGGAGGATGCCATCGAGGCCTACCTGTCGGTGCTGGAGGGCGCGCCACAGCACCTCGAAGCGACGCAGGCGCTGGGGGACCTTTACACACGACTCGACCAGCCGGAGCACGCGATAATTTACTACGGCTACCTGTTTGAGCTGCTGGTGGAGCCGAAGGATGAAACCAAAGCGCTCGCCATCTATAACCGGTTTTTGCGCAACTCCTCCACTCCGCAGCCGCCCGAGCGCATTGCTCGCTACGCCTTCCTCCAGCAGAAGCAGAATCACCCGGAAGAAGCGATCGAGCAGTACACCAAGGCCGCGGAGATCTTTAACCAAGCCGGGCGCGTTGAGGATGCCTTGTTTTGCTGGGAACGCACGGCGCAACTCGATCCGGACAATTCCGAGCGGCAACTGAAGGTAGCCGAGGGCGCGGCAAAACTGGGCAAAAATGCGTTGGCGGCGCGAGCATTTTTGCGAGCCGGCACGCTGGCGGCCGCGAGCGGCGCAGAGCAAGAAGCCCTGAAGCTTTTTGGGCGTGCTTACAGCCTGGCCCCCAAGGAACGCAGCGTGGCGCTCCTTTATGCCGAAGCCAAACTCCGCAACGGAGACTCCGCCGAGGCCGCGGCGCTGCTTGAGCCATTTGCACCGAATGAAAGTGATCCCGTGTTTCTTGAGACCTTCGCCGACGCCCTGCACCGAGCCGGGCAGCTTGACCGCGCCCGCGGAATTCTGGAACGCCTACTCCACGAGAAGAACGAAGGAATCACGCGCTTGTTCGCCCTTGCCGATGCATTCGCCGATGCCGGGCAGGATCACAAGTCTGTTGAAGTCCTGATGACCCTGAAACGCCGGATGTTTGCCGACAAGAAGCAAAATCCGTTCATCGCGCAGGTAGAAGACCTTGGGGCCAAGCACCCGGAATCACTGCCAATCCTGGAGTTCTGGGCGGCGATGTACAGCGAATTAAACCGCGAGTCGCAGTATTTTGAAGTGCTGATCAAATTGTTCGATGCGAACTTCAATTCGGGTAATTTCCAGAAATCCTCCGACATTCTGGACCGGCTCGTGGACATCGATTCCTATGACTATCGCAACCAGCAGCGGCTGGAGAAGCTGCGCGGCCATGCCGATGAAGGATTCCTGAAGCGAGTCGCGGGCCGCATGGCCAAGACGGCCACGGTAACGTCGCATGCGGCACCGCCACCCAAAGCCGTGGCGAGCCGGGACGGGGCGGCGGAGGCTGCACCCGTTACGGAAGAAGGACGGAAAATGCAGGCGCTGGAAGACCTCATCGTGCAGACAGAGATCTTCCTGCAATACTCACTGCAAAGCAAGGCGCTAGAACGTCTGCAAAAGATCGCAGCGATGTTCCCCGGCGAAGAAGACCGCAACGCACGGTTGCATAATTTGTATCAGCTGGCCAACTGGTGGCCCAAATCGCAAGGCAAACCGGCTGAACCGACACCGAAGCCGAGCAGCGTGCCAGTCGTGGAGGCGCAACCAACTCCCCCGACAACTCCCCCGACCGGGCGCACGGGAACCTATACGGCGGAGACCCTGCGAGATCTGACGAAGATTTCGGAGATCAATCAGAAGACATTCCGCCAGCAGACTCCCCGGGCGATGCTCAACACCACCGTGACGGAAGTAGGCACGTACATGAAGGCGGCGCGCACGCTGGCGGTCATCGGCGAACCAGGCCGGCCACCGGAGCTGGCAGCCGAGTATTGCGCACCGGGTCTAAAAGCGGCGCCGGGAGCGCAAGTCATGTTTCTGATCGCACAAATGGAAAAGGCCATGCCCGACGAACTCGGTGGAATGGTGGTGAATGCCTCGGAGGGCTCCATCCTGACTGAATTGGGGCTCGCGACCGCGTTAGGTGTGACCATTTCGGATAAGGAGACACAAGCGCCTGCGGGCATGTTGATCGTTGCCCACTCGGTGGCGCACAGCTGGAAACCGAATGAAACCTTTTTTTTGCAGGCCATCGGCGACCAGATGATCCTGAGCGTGAGCCACACGCGGTTGCGTTCGTTGGTCCGGCGCATGGGCGTTTCCGATGACCGGACCGGCCTGATGAGCCGCAGTTCCTACGTAGGCTGCTTGCTGAATGAAGCGGACCGCGCGAGAACCCAGGGCACGCCGCTGTCGCTGGCAATTTTGCAGATTGACCGTGGATCCGAAATGCTGCGACAGCAAGGGGAAACGCCGCTTGAAAAGTTTCTGGAACAGCTCTCCCGCTCTCTGCAGCCCATGATCCGGCAGAACGACGTGGCCGTGAAGTATACGTCTTGGGCGTTGGCGTTCATCCTGCCGGATACGACCGCCTCGGGCGCGCACAATCTGGTTGAAAAGTTGCGGCGGGCGGCGGCGGGAGTCAGGCCTCCCTGGGACTCGACTCAAATCACGCTGAGCGCCGGAATCGTGGAAGCGGCCGCGAGGCAGGAGTACGAGAGTGAAGACATCGTGACCGACCTGATCAATCGCGCGGAATTCAGCATGGAAGAAGCGCGCAAGCAGGGCGGGGACACGGTAGTTGTGTCTGCGGCTTCGAAGCCGTGACCGAGGCCGATTGCTTGGCCCCGATCCCGCGGTTCCCGTTGCGTCGAAGGCGCGGAGCTCGGCGGCGCGACCGCCGGACGCTGGTCCGCATCCAACCGTAAGTTCCTATTCAAGCGAGGAGATAATGTTTCCAACCGACGTTGTCATTGTCGCGGGCGCGCGCACACCGATGGCCCGCTACACGGGCGTGTTTTCGGAGGTTTCGGCGATTGATCTTGGCGTCCATGCAGGGAAGGCGGCGATCGAGCGGTCCGGTGTGGACCCGGCCGAATTTGACCACGTTGTGTTCGGCAACGTGCTCCAGACGAGCGCCGACGCAATTTACGGTGCACGCCACGTGGGGTTGAAGGCCGGACTGAAGGTGGAGGCGCCGGCAGTCACGGTCAATCGCCTGTGTGGCTCCGGGATCGAAGCAATCGCGCAGGCCGCCGAAAGACTCTTGCTCGGTGAAGCGGTCATGGTGCTGGCGGGCGGAATGGAGAACATGACCCAGGCTCCGTTTGTCGTTCGCGGCGCACGCAACGGTTTGAAACTAGGCGGGGGAGCGCTCGAGGACTCTCTGTTTGTGGGCTTGACCGACAGCTACTGCGGGTTGCCGATGGCCTTGACCGCCGAAAGATTAGCGGAACGGGATGGCATTACGCGGAAGGAAGCGGATGCCTACGCCCTTCGAAGTCAGCAGGCGGCGGAAAGAGCGGCGAAAGCCAGGGTTTTCGAGGAGGAGATTGCGCCGCTTGAGGTAAAGCAAGGCCGGAAGTGTATGGTGGTCAGCGAAGACGACCATCCGAGACCCGAAACCACGATGGAAATGCTTGAAAAGTTGCCACCTTCCTTTAAGAAGGACGGCATCGTGACCGCCGGAAACGCGAGCGGAATTGTGGACGGGGCCGCGGCGGTTGTCGTGACGCGCGAGAAAACCGCGAAAGACCGAGGACTCAAGCCACTCGGAAGAGTCCTTTCCTGGGCGGTTGCGGGCGTGGATCCGAGTATCATGGGGATCGGCCCTGTGCCGTCGACGCGCAAGGCGCTGGACCTAGCCGGCATGAAACTGGAACAGATGGACCGCGTGGAGGTGAACGAGGCCTTCGCGGCGCAGTACCTGGCGGTCGAACGGGAACTCGGGCTCGAACGCGACAAGACCAATGTGAACGGCGGCGCGATCGCGCTGGGCCACCCGCTGGGCGCCACGGGAACGCGCCTGGTAATTACGTTGCTAAACGAGTTAAGGCGCACAGGCTCGCGCTATGGCGCTGCCACGGCCTGCATCGGGGGAGGGCAGGGCATCGCCATGATCGTCGAAGCGCTCGGAAACTGACGCCGCTCATCCCAGAGGACTTCGTCGGGAGCGGGAGCGGTCACTCACAACAGATGTCGCTCGTCTTTGGTACACTTTCACGTGTAGTTTTTCCCGCCAGATTCGCGGTTCTCGAGACGTGAGGAATGAGAAATGGCAATTCAAAGAGTCGGGGTCGTGGGGTGTGGATTGATGGGGTCGGGCATCGCACAAGTCTGTGCACAAGCCGGGTTCCCGACCGTCGTGAGGGAGGTAAACGCGGAACTAGTTGACAAAGGACTGAAGGG
>Ga0126383_10003802_pt1 | contig 10071 bp, 8 predicted proteins | sample PanSoiMetPlot_35_FD_96882 | JGI IMG/M metagenome (GOLD analysis project Ga0126383, IMG submission 96882) | Tropical forest soil microbial communities from Panama - MetaG Plot_35 | ecosystem: Environmental > Terrestrial > Soil > Tropical forest > Bulk soil | place: Panama | collected 2016-02-17
CGACCAGCCCTCCTTGGGGTCGATGATGAAGGCCCCGTACAGGCCCTTCGCGATGTGCTTGGCCAGGGGGCTGGTGTGGCAGTGATAGAGATGGACCCCGAAAGGCTCCGCGTCGAACTCGTACGTGAACGTGCCGCCAGAGGGCACCTGGCCCGACGCGATGTCGAAGACGCCGTCCATGTTGCCGGGATGGATTCCGTGGAAGTGCATGCTGTGCGGATGTGGGGTGGCGTTGACGAACTGGATCCGCACGCGGTCGCTCTCACGCACCCTGAAGCTCGGGCCCGGCACCCGTCCGTTGTAGGTCCACGCCGGGAAGCGGATCCCCGGCACCACTTCGATCGACTTTTCCTGCGCCACGACGCTGTACTCGTGGAGGGTCTGGCCACTCGGCAGCGTGCTCACCTTCCCGCCGTCGAAGTCGGTGAGCATGTCGCCAGGGTCGAACCCGTTGGCAACGTGGTTCACCTCGCCCCGGACCGTGGGCATGGCGAACGCGCCATCCGCGCCGCGGCCTCGATGGCCGTCGTGGCCTGAGTCTGCCGCCCCTGGGGGGATGCCGGGAGCGAGCCCGCCGCCGCCCATTGCGGCAGCGATTCCGGCACCGGCCAGCCCGATGCCGCCGAGGCCCAGACGCAGGATGTCACGGCGCGACGGGTGAGTGCTTTCCTTATGCTCGCCGCGGTCCCGGCCCGAAGCTGCGCCGGCGCCCTGAGATCTCGGCATGCCTAGATTTCATACTCGGCATGGCTAAACCGTGGCTAAATTGAGTGCTTTTCAGCGTACGCACTCGGAGGAAAAGCAGCCGCAGACCGGTCGCGTTTGATAGGCGAGAATGGCTCGCGGAGCCAGTCGGTTCCTGACCTGAAGTTTCACTACGAGGAGGATGCGCGTGTCACTTGCAATGAGCGTGGCAGAGCGGGAGACGTTTCTCGCCGGGGTGCACATCGGCGTTCTAGGCATTTCTGACGGTCAGGAGAGGGGTCCCTGGCTCGTGCCGATCTGGTACGGGTACGAACCGGGAGGCCTGGTGAGGATCATCACCGGCCGCGAGTCGCGCAAGATGCCGGCGCTGCGGAGCGCAGGCCGCTGCAGCCTCTGCGTCCAGACCGAAGATCCTCCTTACAGGTACGTCACGGTGGAAGGACCGGTGGTGGCGATCGAGCATCCCGTCGACAAGGAGGAGCGCCGGTCGCTGGCCCATCGATACCTGGGCTCCAAGCTAGGTGAGGCCTACGTGGCGGCGACGGCGGACGTGGTCGAGGGAGAGGTGGTCGTCAGCCTCCGCCCGGAGCGCTGGCTGTCCGCAGACTTCTCCAAGCAGTGGTTTGGCTGAACTCACCTACCGCTGGGAGACATGACCAAGTGCTGGGGAATGGCCGTGTCAGAGGGGTCGGAAGAGGGCCCAGTGCCGCGGCGGAGCGGGATCGGCGTCACCCCGCTCACCACCAAACGGGTGGGTCGGATCTCTAGTCTTCGGCAGTCGCACCCGCCTGCCACGACCGGTAGCGTGCCCACAGTGGCTTCTTGAAGCGTTGACCGGGAGGCTCGGCGCCTGAGCGGGGTTGACCCAGGTCATCCATCGTCCGCTCGGCCCGGAACTGAAATCGACTTGATGACTCCAGACCCATGAGCGCGGTACCCGCCCTCGCGCGGTCGGTAAGCGAACCAGGAAATTCGGGACTCGACGACGTCCTGGACGCCCTCGTCAGAGCGTCCGTGGATGGAATTGTCGTGGTCGATGCCGATCGACGATTCGTCTTCGCCAATCCTGCTGCATGCGAGCTCGTCGGGCGTCCGCGTGAAGAGCTGCTCGGACGCGACTTCCTGACGGTGATCCCGGAACGTGAGCGGCAGAGCGCTCTGACGGAGTTCGCCAAGCTCAGTCGCACCAAGCCGGAACGGCGGCAGGGCATGGTTTGCCGGCCGGACGGATCGCTGCTGGACGTCGAATTCACGACGACGGTCCTGGAATCGGTGGGCGCGCGGCTCGTCGCGGCCATCCTCCGAGACGTCAGTGAGCGGCGGCGGCAGGCAAGGGAGGCGGCCGCGCTTGCCCAGGCGGCTGCGAGCGTCGCGGTCTGTGATTCCATCGATGCGACCGTTCAGGCCCTCGCCGATTGCGCTCTCAAAGGCACACGGGCCCTCGGCGCCTCGGTGATGCTCGACGACAGGTCTGAGCCCGGCTTCTGGATCGGAGCTGCCGGGCTGCCTGACGGGTTTCGAGAAGTGATGCGGGTCACGGGACGTGCACGCGCATGTATGGCAGCCCTGGGGGCATCGATGACGCAGAGGGTCGTCGTTTACGCAGATGCACGGCGGCAGTTGGAGCTCGATCCGGGATTGGCTGGGCTTTCCGGTGTGCTGGACGAGCTCCCCTGGCAGGCCGGGCTGTTCGCGCCGGTGGTCTACCGCAGGGCTGTCGTTGGATACCTGACTGCCATCTACCGACAGGACAAGCTTCCGAGCGAGGCTGAGACGATCTTCCTGGCGACGCTGGCCGATCAGGCTGCCATGGCGGCGGCGAATGCGAGGCTGCTTGCGGTCGCACGGGAGCGGATCGTGCTCGAGGAGCGGCAGCGCCTGGCGCGCGAGCTCCACGACTCAGTCTCCCAGGCGCTCTCCGGGATCCAGTTGGGAGCGCGGATGGCGCGTGAGCGACTGGAAGGTGAGGCCACCGGGGTTGCGCCGCTGATCGACCACGTCTTCCAGCTCGCCGAAGCCGGCGAGGCGGAGATGCGGGCTCTGATCTTCGAGCTGCGACCTGAATCGCTGGAGTCGGAGGGCCTGGTCGTAGCCCTGAACAAGCAGATCGAAGCACTCCGGGCCAGGCACGGAATCGAGGTCAAGGCCGTCGACCGCGAGGAGCCGGACCAACCCCTGGAGGTAAAAGAGGCGCTCTACCGAATCGGGCAGGAGGCCCTCCACAACACCGTCAAGCACGCGCGAGCTCAGCAGGTGCAGGTCCAGCTGGAGCCGCACGACGGCAGGCTCGTACTGGAGATCGCGGACGACGGAGTCGGTTTCGATCCGGAGGGGAGCTTCCCCGGGCACCTTGGGCTCCGCTCGATGCGAGAAAGGGCGGCAGGGGTCGGCGGGTGGATCGAGGTGGTCAGCGCCCCCCACCAGGGCACGCGGGTGGTGGCCAGCGTCCCGCTGTCACCCGCACCTTAACTCTCGTCCGCGAAGCCGGCGGAGGAGGGAGCGCTAGAAGAACGAAGCGCCGCCGCTATGCCACTGTGAACTTCGATTCATGCCTTGACAGCTATATAGCTGATTGGTAATGTTAGTGACGATGACGACCGCTGCGTTCGAGGTGCTGGCTGAACCAAACCGGCGCCACATCCTGGATCTGCTTCGCGAACGCGAGCGCGCCGTCGGCGACCTTGTCGACCAGCTCGCCGTCAGCCAGCCCGCGGTCTCCAAGCACCTGCGTGTGCTCCGAGAGGCTGGCTTTGTCGAGGTGCGCGCTGACGCCCAGCGCCGCCTCTACCGCGTGCGAGCAGAGCCCTTGCGCGCGATCGATGAATGGCTCGAGCCATACCGGCGCTTATGGGCGTCACGCCTCGACGATCTCGAAAGGCACCTCGACGCCATACCAGACTCCCGGTTTTGAGACATGGAGGACTTCACGTGCACGGAGCACTCGAACAGGTAGGAGGACGATGGCAGCTGACATTCAGGCGAAGGCTTCATCACTCGCCTGAGAAGGTCTGGCTGGCGCTGACCGAGCCTGAACACCTTCGGGCGTGGTTCCCGACCGACATCGAAGGAAAACGAGCACCGGGGGCACCACTTCGATTTCGGTTCCATGACGGTGAGGGGCCGGCTATCGACGGCAAGATGATCGTGTTCGATCCGCCGTCGGTGCTGGAGTTTCGCTGGGGCGACGACGAGACTCTTCGTTTCGAGTTAGAGCACGATGCCGAGGGGTGTCTGCTGACCTTCGTGACAACATTTGACGAGCTCGGCAAGGCCGCACGCGACGCTGCTGGATGGCACGCCTGCCTTGACGTGCTCAGGTATCACCTGAGCGGCGAGCCGGCGCCGTGGACCCCGCAGCAGCGATGGCGGCAGGTCCACGACTCGTACGTCGAGCGCCTGGGTCCCGACGCTGCGACCATCGGTCCGCCCGAGTCACTCGACCACGCGGGCTGAGGGCAGCGGCCGGCCGGAAGCCTGGGCGGTACAGGCCGACTCACGCGGGCAGCGGGGGATGATGTGCGCAGCGATGTCGATCGTTGCTACGGAGCGGACTCTTCCACTTGTTTGTCGCCCCCGGTGAGGCGGGCAGGGTCAAGGAGGTCGGCGATGTCGAGACTGGTGAAGGGCTGGGAAGGCCGCTACTTCGAGGACTTCCAGGTCGGGGACGTGTACCGCTGCCGATACGGGCGCACGGTGACGGAGGCCGACAACATCTGGTTCACGCTGCTCACCAACAACACCAACCAGATCCACTTCAACCGCGAGTACGGCAAGAAGACTCAGTGGGGCCGCTGCCTGATCAACAGCGCGCTCACAATCGCAATCGTCGCGGGCATGGGAGTGGCCGACGTCAGCGAGAACGGCTTTGCCCTCGGCTGGGACGAGATCAAGCTGCCCAACCCGCTGTTCGACGGCGACACCCTCTACACAGAGAGCGAGGTGCTCGATGTGAGGGAGTCGCGCTCGCGGCCGGAGCAAGGCATCGTCAGGGTGCGCACGCGGGGATTCAACCAGCACGGGCAGATCGTGATCGAGTACGCCCGAACGGTCATGGTCTGGAAGCGGGAGAACGCGCCCCGCCTGGACATCTTCCCGGTGCCCGAGCCCAGCCAGGACTGAAGATTGGTGGGGTATCCCGGCAGGGCCGGTAGGAGGCCTTCGCGCCAGGCGTGGCCCCGGCACATGTACTACATTTTGTTCTACAGTTGGCCTCATGGGTCGAGTCGGTATACGTGAGCTCAATCAACAGACCTCACGCCTGATCGAGCGAGTGAAGCGGGGAGAGGTCATCGAGGTCGCCGAGCGGGGGCGGCTGGTCGCGCGCCTGGTGCCCGCCGAGCCAGCACCGAGAGGTCTTGAGCTGTTGGTGGCCGAGGGCCGAGCTGTGCCGCCCACCCTCACAGGGCCGGTGCCGATGCCTCTCAGCCTTGGTGATCCCACCGTGGATGCAGCAGCCACCATTGCAGAGATCCGCGAACAAGACCGCTGGTGATCTACCTCGACTCAGCGGCGGTGGTGAAACTGGTCCGCAACGAGCCATCCACTGCCGCGCTCATCAGCTGGCTCAACAACCGCACCGGCGTTCCCCTCGTCTCCTCTGTTCTAGTCGAGGTCGAAGTCCCGCGAGCGCTCCGGCGCAGCGCTCCAGCCGCGCTGCCGGCTGTCCCGGCCACTCTGGCCCGCCTCTACCGTTTGGAGGTCGACGCAACGGTCCGGGCAGCCGCCGCCAGCTTTCTCGATCCCAACTTGCGAAGCCTCGACGCGATTCATCTTGCGACCGCACTGCAGCTTGGCAGGGGGCTCGATGCCTTCGTCACCTACGACGGCCGGCTTCACGCTTTCGCCCAGCGGGCCGGTCTGCCGGCGGCGAGCCCGTAACCAATCCCATGGAGCGGTCACTGCTTTTCCGAGCGGTTGCCGGCCAGCCACCCCTGCTCGACGACCCAGACCGCCACCTGAGTACGGGAGCGGACGCTGAGCTTGCCGCGGATGCGCTCCATGTGACCCTCCACCGTTCGCTCCGCGATCAAAAGGTGGCTCGCGATCTGGCGGTTGGTCATTCCCTTCGCCACCAGCAGGGCGACCTCACGCTCGCGGCGCGTGAGCGTCACGCCGTCGCTCGCTGAGGTGCCCTCGGCCCGAGCTTTGGCCGTCGCCGGGTCGGCGAGCGCGTACGCCACGGCCTCGTCGAGGCTCAGCCGCGCTCCGGCGGCCCAGGCGGCGTCGGCGCGCGCGGGGTCCAGAGCAGCCCGGGCCGGTTCCACCACTGTGGCCCGGGCCAGCGCCTCCCAGCGTGGAGCCAGCGGCGCCCTTATGGCGTCCCTCTCGGAGGCCGCCGCGCCACAAAGACGCAGCGCCCGCTCGGGATCGCCGGCCGCCACGGCCAGCCCCGCGGCCGCATACAGGCTGGCTGACACCGCATACGCATTGCCCAATTGCCGGTACAGCTCCAGCACCTCCGCCACCCGGCGCCGGGCGCTGGCGTGCTGACCGTCGAAGAAGTCCACTACGGCCAGGAATAGCATGGCGGTGGTCACGTGCCAACGAGATTCGGGTGCCGTGGCCGACCTCAGACAGCGCTCCAGATGGATCCGCGCCGCCGCCAGGTCACCGCGCTGCACGAAGAGCTCGCCCAGACTCATCTCCGCGTCCAGGCGCACCTCGTCGTCGCTCGTGGTCGCCAGGACCTCTTCGAGGCAGGCGCGGGCCCGCTCGTCGTCCCCCGCGTACATGTTGATCGAGCCGAGCAGGCTCAGCACCCAGCCTGCCAGGACGTCCTCGCCCAACTCGCGGAGGCACGCGAGGCTCTGCTCGCCCAGCCCCAGCGCCTGCGCGTACTCGCCCTGCCAGTAGGCCATCCGGGAGAGCCAGTACAGCGCCCACGCCTGGTCAAGCGGTGTCAGCGTGGCAGTAGACAACCCTCCCTGCAGCCACTCCCGACCCTCGCTCAGGTGTCCGCGATAGAGCCAGAACCACGCCAGCGCCAGCGCCAGCCGCGCCCAGCGCTCGGGGTCGTGGGCATGACACCACTGCAGCGCCGCGCGCAGGTCGTCGTGGTCCGCCTCCAACCGCTCGAGCCAGTAGGCCTGGCTCGGCCGTGCGTGGAAGGTCGCGGCGTGCTCCGCCAGGGACAGGAAGTGGTCGGTGTGGCGGCGCCGGACATCGTCCGCCTCGGCGGCCTCGGACAGCCGCTCGGCCGCGTACTGGCGGACGGTCTCCAGCATGCGATAGCGGGTGTGCCCGGCCGGCCCGGGCTCGAGCACGACCAGCGACTTGTCGACCAGCCGCGAGAGGTGGCCGAGCACCTGCTCGGCGGGCAGGTCGGTGGCGGCGCAGACCGCCTCCACCGGGCCCAGCTCGAAGCCGCCCGGAAAGACGGAAAGACGGCGGAACAGTCTGCGCTCGGCGTCGTTCAGGAGCTGGTGACCCCAGTCCAGCGCGGCGCGCAGCGTCTGGTGACGCGGCATAACGGTGCGGCTGCCGCCCGTGAGAAGGCGGAAGCGGTTTTCCAGGCGGACGAGGATGTCATCGATCGACATCATCTCGACCCGTGCAGCGGCCAGCTCGATAGCCAACGGGATGCCGTCGAGCCGGCGACAGAGCCTTGCGATCGTCGTCGAGTTCTCGGGCGTCAGGCTGAACCGGGGCTGGACCAACGACGCGCGAGCCAGGAACAGCCGAACTGACTCGGAGCCGGCAACGGCCTCGAACATCTCCTCCTCGCCGCCGCCAAGCGGCGGCACCGTCAGCGGGGCAATCCGCCAGACCTGCTCGCCGGGCACACGCAGCGGCTCGTGGCTGGTGCTCAGGACCCGCATCGCGGCGCAGGCCGTGAGGAGAGCACCGGCCAGGCGGGCGCACGCATCGAGCAGATGTTCGCAGTCGTCGAGCACGAGCAGCAGCCTTCGGCCGCCGACGTGGGCCGCCAGGCTGGCGACCTCCGACTGGCCGAACGGCTCCCGCACACCCAGCGTCGCCGCCACCTCGCGTGGGACGTCAGCGGGGTCCGACAGCGCCGCCATACCCACGAGCCAGACGCCCTCAGGGTATTCCGCCAGCACGCGGGCGGCGAGCTCGGTGGCCATCCGTGTCTTGCCCATGCCCGCCGGGCCCGCAACGGTAACCAGCCGGCTCCGTAGCAAGAGGCCTGCCAGCTCGTCCAGCCCCCGCTCCCGGCCTACGAAGCTCGTCAGCTGGACGGGGAGGTTGGTCGGCGGGAGAGGGTGCGCCATCAAATCAGCTCGTCTTCCGGCCTGCCACGACCTCGTCCCAGGTCGACTCGTGGACCATGCCGGTCATGTCGACGAAGAGGTGTCGCGATAGCGCCTCAGACCGGCCCCAGAGCCGGTCACTTATCCAGTCTGCGACGTGGCTCGCCCAGTCCGGCCCGAAGAGGCTGGCGGTCGTCGCGTTCAGTCCGTGCTTCTCGCCCTGATAGACGACGAGCTCCTTGGGAGCCTCGACCTCCTGCAGAAGCCGGTATGTGTGCTCGATCGGGCTCAGCTCGTCTCGCTCGCCCCCCACGACGAGATATGGGCACCGCAACCGCGCTCCGATCCCTTGCAGAGAGAAGGACTGGGCGAAGCGGTCGAATTCGACCTCGTCTTCGTATCCCGCCATGTACATGAAGCGCAGCTTGAACGTCGGGGACGCGGTCTCGAAGATGGTGCGGCAGCCGGGCTCATGGCAGACGAGGGCGACGGCGCAGCCGGCCAGCTGGTCATCGGACGCCGCGAGCTGGGTGGCCCAGTAAGAACCGAAGCTGATGCCGTAGACGGCGATACGGTCGGGATCGATCTCCGGACGCGACCTGACCCAGGGGAGGACAGCACGCCCCACGTCCAGCCAGTTGTCGCCTGTAACCTGGACGCCGCGGGTCGTGCACTCGCCCTGGCCCGGTCCGTCGAGCGCAAGCACGGCCAGCGCGCGCGACAGCAGCTTGTCGCCGTGCAGCGAAACCATCATCTCCTTGAACCCGTCCATGCCGTCGACCGCCAGGACACACGGAACCCGACCGCCGGCATACCCGGAAGGCAGGTGAAGCCAGCCTGGGAGCTGGGCATCGCCGAATGGGATCTCGACACGCTCGATCCGGTGGTCGGCGCGCTCGGCGTACCTCCCGTAGCACTCGAGCTTCTTGCCGTTGAGGCGCAGATTTTCGGCAGAGTTCTCGAAGATCGGCCACTGCGCCCCACCGTAGAGGACCGAGGCGATGTAGAAGTTCTCGCCGGCGGTGACGCCATGCCCCGCCGCCTCCGCGGCCACGGCCATTCGCTCGCGGCGCTCCGCGGCCCGGATGAACTCACGCGCAATGTCGTCGAACCGCTGAACACGCGTCCTGATGCCTTGAAAGTCGGTGCCTGCGTCTGGACCGCACGGCGCTTGCAGGTAATAGCTCCGCCCCTGATCCCAGTCCACACCGACGGTACGGATCACCGCGTCCAGCAGCCATCGCTGCTGCTCCCAGCGCTTGGTCGTTCTCATCGCTCGGCGATGCCCTCCATCCATACGTCAAGAGATCTTGTTCGGCCAGGCGCAGCCGCCTACGCCGAGGCCAACCGATCGTCGAGCGCCCGTATCGTTGGCAGGTCGCGGTATGGGGCAAGCTCCTGGCTCGCTACCTTGCTGATCCGGCCGACGAGCATCGTAGTTCCGTTGGCCAGTGCCTTCTCCACGATCGCCATGAGCAACGAGGCCGCGCGGTCCGGTTCGCCAGCCTGTGCGCACACGGTTGCAAGCTGCACCTCGTAGAAGGGGCGCATCCAGCCCCTCGCCGACTGCAGGGCCAGGTCCAGGAAATACATGCTGTTCGTCAGGTCGCCCAGCATCAGGGCGCTCTTGCCGCGAGAGACCAGCAGGTACGAGGCATCCCAGGGCTTGAAGAAGCCGGACGGCCTGGCGGTCATGAGAGACAGGGCACGCTCCGCGGCGTCCAGGTCCCGCCCTGCGGCGACCCCGTCGCCTGTGGCCGCATTCTCCCAGGCCCGGACGCTGTAGAGCCACATCCGGATGTTGGGCGGCGCTCCCGCACCCGCCGCGGCCTCGGCCGCTCGCAGGAGTTCGACCGCCCTGCGGGGTCCCCCGGGCAGCCCCTCCTCCTGCCCGTGAAGACGGTTCGCGTACAGTAGCGCTTCACACCCGTAGGCCATCGCCTGGACGTTCGAGCCGCCCAGTTCGTGCGCAAGACGGCGGGCATATTCGCAGACCAGCTTGGCCTCGCCGTAGTCGAGCAGCGAATACCATCCCTGAGCAGCCGCAGCGGCCGTCTCGCCGGCCATCATGACCACCTCGCGCCTGATCTCGGCTGCATGCGGAGCCCGCAGCAGACCCTCCACGGTGACGAGGTGCGTGTGCAGCTCGCGCAGC
>Ga0126383_10003804_pt1 | contig 10068 bp, 11 predicted proteins | sample PanSoiMetPlot_35_FD_96882 | JGI IMG/M metagenome (GOLD analysis project Ga0126383, IMG submission 96882) | Tropical forest soil microbial communities from Panama - MetaG Plot_35 | ecosystem: Environmental > Terrestrial > Soil > Tropical forest > Bulk soil | place: Panama | collected 2016-02-17
AAGGGTGGGGCTCCGCGCGGCGGAGGCGGGTTCGTCGCGTAGTCGGCGAGCCCGGCGGAATACGGTGCTGATTCGGCCGCGACCTGTGCGCATTTCGTTCTGCAAGGCGTCATGGCAAGCTCCTTTACGAGCTCACCGTAAATTCAAGTTGACCTATCAGAAAGATCCATTTACGCTTTTCTTGTTGGACCACTTTTGATGGCCAAGCGAACCACGACTTTCGAACTCATGCTCCCTGTCCGCAGATCCGGCACCCCCGCGTACCGGTGGCTCTACGACGCGCTGCGCGGCGAGATTCTGGAGGGCCGGCTGCGCCCGGGAGCCCGCCTCCCTGGCACGCGAGATCTCGGCGAGCAATATGGCCTGTCGCGGGGAACGATCGTCAATGCCTTCGACCAACTCAAGTCCGAAGGGTACGTCGAAGGCAGCGTCGGATCCGGTACCTACGTGAGCAAGGTTCTGCCCGACGAGCTGCTCCAGGTCCGGCGCAAGGCCGTGGCGACGCCGCCCGACGGACGCCGGCAGCAGCGTAGGATCTCCGACTACGCACGGCGGGTGAGTCCGTTTCCGGTTTATCAGATTCGCCCCGCGCGCGCCTTTCGCGATCTTCCGGCGCTCGACCTGTTCCCCACGGAGCTGTGGGCTCAGATCGCCGCTCGGCGGCTGCGTCGCGTCTCGACGAATCATCTTCTCGGATGCAGCCCGTTGGGATACCGCCCTTTGAGGGAAGCCGTCGCCGAATACCTGCGAACCTCTCGTGGGGTGAGCTGCGTCGCACACCAGGTCGCGATCGTCTCCGGAACTCAGGAAGCTCTCGACCTCGTCACGCGGCTCGTGGTCAACCCCGGCGACCGGGTCAGCATGGAAAATCCGGGATATGCGGGCGCGGCCATCGCCTTCGAGTCCCTGGGGGCGAAGATTTCACCGGTCCCGCTGGATTCGGACGGCATGAAGATCGAGCCTCGGCGGCTGCAGGGATCACGGCTCGTCTACGTGACACCCGCGCATCAGTTTCCGCTTGGAATCACGATGAGCCTGCCGCGGCGTCTGGAGCTGCTCGCGTGGGCCAGAGAGTCTGGCGCCTTGATCTTCGAAGACGACTACGACAGTGAATTCCGCTATTCGGGCCGTCCGATTCCTGCTTTGCAGGGGCTGGATCGATCCGGCCTCGTGCTCTTTGCGGGAAGCTTCAGCAAGGTGCTGTTCCCATCTCTTCGGCTGGGATATCTGGTGATCCCGGAGGACCTGGTGGGTTGCTTCGCGGCCACGAAATCGGTGAGCAGCCGGCACGCGCCATTACTGGAGCAAGCGGTTCTCTGCGATTTCATGACCGAGGGACACTTCGGGCGCCATCTGCGGCGCATGCGCGAGGTCTACGCGGAGCGGCTTTCGATTCTCATCGCGGAAGGGCGGCAAAGGCTGGCGGGGCTGCTCGAGATTTCCGACATCGAGGCAGGGCTCCAAACCGTCGGGTGGTTGCGAGACGGAATCAATGGCGAGTCCGTCGCCAAGGCGGCGGTGGAGCGCGATCTGGAGCTGACCCCGCTCTCCCAGTTCAGCCGCGGGCGCGCGTCGCGAGAGGGATTGCAGCTCGGGTTCGCTTCGGTGGATGGGGACGAAATCCGCCGGGGAATTCGCGAGCTCGCCGCGATCCTGGAAAAGCAGGAGAAACATCCTCGATAGCCTCTTGATCGTGCCGGGAGCTGATTCGAGGCATCGGTACGGGGGCATATGGTCCAGGAAGCCCATGGCCTTGGCGGCGGCGTCCCGACTCGGACCGCCGGACTTATTTCTTCTTGGCGCTCGCAGCCTTCTTGGCCCGCTCGGCTTTCGACGATCTCTGGATATCCATGCGATGGGCGCGCTCGTAGGTCTGGATGTCCTTGAAGCGTCCCTTCGAGTCCCGGACGGCGTAGAGCTTCTTGCCTGCGACGCTCCGATGGGTCGTCCTCCTTGCTTTGCCCATGAGGTGCCTCCTGGCCCGAATCATTCAACGGCGCGGTCGGCTCCGCAAGGGGTCCGGGCCACATCGACACCAAGGTGCATTCAACTGCCCGTTGAGGACACGTTGCCCTTACCGCACGGGTGAATCGCAGACGGCGATGACGCGAGGATCACTTCAGGACATCAGGCGGTCGGTTGAAATCGATCGGCCTCTTGCAGGCATTCTGTGGTGTCACGGCCACCCGGCCCGTGCCGCGGGTGCCTTGAAGGTCAGCACCTGACCGGTGCGGCGCTTGTCGGCCGTGCTTTCGAGACCACGCCATTCCCGCGCCACCAGGAAGAGCGTCTTCCCCTCCGGTCCCCCGAGCATGCAGGCAAAACAGCCGACGTCCAGGTGGATCGTCTGCAGCACCTCGCCGCCCTCGGCAACCCGCACACAACGCCTGTTGGGAACATCTGCGTACCAGATCCGGCCTTCCGCGTCCAGACAGATCCCATCCGGGGCGCCATCGCCGAGATCGGCCCACACTCGTCGGTCCGTTAGGCTGCCGTCCGGCGCGATGTCAAACGCGGTGAGTTTCTTGGCGTAGGACTCGGCGACGATGAGCGTCGAATTGTCGGGGGTTACGGCCATGCCGTTCGGGAAGGCGATGCCGCTTGCGACAGGGCGAACTTCGCCGTCGGGTGTAACCAGGGCAATCATCCCAGGCGCGAACTTCTCCCCGGCCATCAGATCAAATCCACCACCGTTGACGTAGGCATTGCCGCGGCCGTCGACGACGATCTCGTTCCAGCCTCGATCAGAAACGCGATTCAGATCGGCATGAAGGGTTAGTGACCCGTCCGGCTCCGCACGCAGAAGAACCGCATCTCGTGACGACACAACGAGCAAACGACCGTCGCGCAGCCAGTCGATGCAGATCGCCTGAAATGATGGAAATGGAAGGCGAACGACGACTTCCGTCTTCCCGTCAGGAGCAAGGACAACGATCTCTCGCGCACCCCAGTCCGCCACCCAGAGTCGGCCGTCATGCCAGCGGGGCGACTCGCCGAATACGAGACCCGTCATGAGGACTTGGGGCCTCTCCGGCATCGAGGGATTCGCCGGCATTACATCTTCTCGGGCCAGGACGGTGCGCTCAGTTCAATACGGCGACCGATCGTAGACGCCTCTCTCCACCTGGACATTGAGTCTTCTCATGATTTCCTGCGGATTGAGGCCATGTTCCTGAAGTCTGACGGCCATTGCCTTCTTGGCGTTGCTGTAAGCGTCTTCGGTTTCCCAGACCGCGGTTGTCATGATGTCGCGGCGGCCTGCTCCTTCTCGCCTTTCATAGACGAAACCCTCGATAAACCCAGGCAGAGTCTTGAGGACGCTCTGAATCTTGCGGCTGGTTTCGAGAAACGCGGTCCTGGACTCCTCGGGCACTTTGAACTTGTCGATCAACACCGTCTGCATGTCTTGCCTCCGCGGAATCAACGCCAAAGCCTAGGAACCTCCAACCCATTATTTCGATGACGCGGCGGAGGCGGCTCGGGACATGCGTCCCGAATAGAGGATGTACTTGAAGGGGCTGTATCCCTGGTACTTCTCCATGAGCTTAAAGGCGACCTGCCGATCGAGCTCCGCCAAAGGCCCGCTTCCCGGAAACCGGGCCCGAGTCCAGTCGAGCGCCTCGGCCGCGAGCTCGTAGTTGCCGTCGGCGATCATCCGCTTGACGGCTTCGGTGAGGTGGCTCTCGGAAACGCCGAGATAATCGACCAGCAGCGAGCCCCGATCGGCAGCCGAGAGGTAGTTCACGCCTTCCTTCAGGTCCGGTTGCCAGTACCCGGCGACCTGGTCGTAGATGCGATTGATCACGTTCTCCCTCAGGACCAGGTAGGGAAGATGAACCGCGGGGTTCCCGGCCAGAAGACCCGGCGGGATCAGATTGGCCTGTTGCAAAGCGGCCCGGGACTCGCCGCGTCCGATGCCCTCCTGCACCTGACCCTCCAGCCACGCCAAATTCGGCTTCAGGCTCGCCAGAACGGCCGGAGTGGGGAACAGGCGGTTCAGCACATCGTGACCGTGAAGCAGCGATTTGGGATTCTCGCGTCCCACGACGTCGATCGCGTCGAGGAGACCATGGAGGTCCCCTTCCTCGAGGAAGGGCGCGCCCAAGTAGGGCATGATCATGTCTCCGACGAACATCACCCCCTCCTCGGGCAGGAAAAAGAGAAGCGCGTCGTGGGTCTCTCCGCCGTTGATCGGAACAGCGATGAACCGCGTGCCGCCGAGTTGGATCTCGCGGCGCTCGCCCACCGTCACGTCCGGTCGAAAGCTGTCGACCTCCTCGGGCCGAAAGCGGCTTCCGAAAAAAAGTTTGGGGGCAGGAAGTGGCGCCACCTTTTGAAGGGCCAGCTGCTGAGCGTAGTTGTCCCGAGCGTAGAACTTCAGATTCGGATTGAGACCCCGGAAGTAGCGATGCCCGCCGATGTGGTCCCAGTGGGAATGCGTCACCAGAATCGTCGTCAGCTCCGGCAGCTTCGGCGCGAAGGCGCGGAGCGCTTCGTAGGCTGCTTGCGCGGAGTCCGGGCGGGTTCCGGCATCGATGGCGATGAGCTCGCGTCCGTCCTTCGAGACCACGAAGTAGAGCTCGGCGAAGTCGTAGCCCGACGACTGGTAGATGCGGCCAGGCACGATCTCGGTCACGCGCTGGGAGGAGAACTTGTGGCCGGTCATGGGATCCTCGAAGTAATTGGACAGCGTCACCGGCTGATCGAAGCTCGGCGATCCCGACAGGCGTAAGAGACTCTGTGCTTTGGCTGAGTCGCCCTGGTCGCGGGCCAGCACGGCCAGGCGGAAATGGACCTGCTTCAACCATCCGGGATCCGGCGCCTTAGCCGCGTTGGACTGGCACCACTGCAGATCCTCCGCGGCCTTGGCTTTCTGGTGAAAGCTCGCCGGAAGCTGGGAGCGCACGACGCCGGAGATCCACCGCACCACGAAGATCTCGCCTCCGGAGAGCTTCTCGGCCCGGTCCAGATCGGCGATCGTCTCCTTGACCCATCCGATCCGGTGGATCAGCGGGACCTGGCTCGCCGCGCCGGCCCGCAGGACTCCGATAGCCGCCAGATAGAGTGATCTCTGCGGATCCGTCAGGCGCGAGTCGAACTCTTTCAGGCGCGCAGTGAAGAACTCGGCTCCCTCCCGATTCCGGTTCGCGTTGGCGTACTCGGCCATGAGCAGAAAGAGCAGCTGCGGGTCGCCGGGGGGGCCGTGGCGATTGACCTCCCGGAAGTAGTCGAGCTCCGGGCGGGGCGCCCGGGGACTCGAAGGGGTCGCTGCGGCGAGCAGGGCTCCGGCCAAGCCCAAGAACATTGCTAAGAAGAGAGCAGAGGTCGTTTTCATGGCTGTGTTCCTTTCAACCGACCGGACTCGCCAGTCCGGCATAGTGCGTTCAGCTTGTTACCTTGAGCCGCTCGCGCACGGCCTGGACGTGGCTGCGCCGCTCGGCGAACGTGATGATGGGCGTCACGCGCGTCTCCGCGAGGGCCCACAGAGGCAAGCTCGATATGAGGCGATCGGTCTCCTCGAGCGAGCCGGCCTCGACCATGAGCCGCAGAGCCACACGCCCGATGACCGGGCCTCCGGCGATGATCTTCTTCTCCGAGACGAGCTCCTCCGCGCGAGCGATCGTCGGAAGTATGACTTGCTCGATGAACGCGAGCCCGGCCTCCGGACTAGGCGGCGGCCCTGATCTGACGTAATCGAGCTCGACGAGGAGAAGCATCGGACCTCCTTAGGCGTTCAGGCGGTGCACCAGCCGGCGCAGCGCGAAACGCGGCGTGATTCGGACGAGAAAGCCGGTCAGGAACTTGTAGAGCGGGCTGTACACGGCGATCGCCTTGCCGTGCTTCATCGCCTCGTAGCCGAAGCGAGCCACGTCGGCCGGCGACGTCGTGGTCGTGGACACGATGCTCGTGGCCGCGGCCTGTGCCGAGCCAGAGAACGCGGTCTTGACCGGAGGCGGGCAGAGCGCTGTGATCGTTACGCCGGTGCCCCGGAGCTCTTCGATCAGCGCCTCCGAGAATGCCAGGACGTAATGCTTGGTCGCGAAGTAGACGCTCATGAGCGGGCCCGGCAGAAATCCCGTCACGGACGCGAGGTTCAGCACCTGGCCGCGGCCCCGCTCCAACATGGGCGGCAGGAAGAGCCGGGTCAGCGCGGTCAGCGCGGTGATATTGACGCCGATCATGCGTTCCTGCCGGCCGAGGTCCGACGCGGCGAAGGCGCCGTAATCGCCGAACCCCGCGTCGTTGATCAGGCAGTCCACCTCTGCGCCGAGCGATCGGGTTCGATCGAAGACCCTCTGGGCCGCCCCCGGATGGCAGAGGTCCTCAGCAACCGTATGCACAGTGACGCCTCTCCGCAGCTCGTCCGCAAGAGTCTCGAGCGCGCCGGCGTTTCGGGCGACCAAGATCAGATTCCGGCCATCGGCCGCGGCCTGGCGAGCCAGCTCGAGCCCGATCCCACTGCTCGCGCCGGTGATGAGCGTAAAAGCCGGTGATGTGGCCGGCGCGAATCCATTCCGAAGCGGGGGACTGCCATTCCGTGATGAAGACATTTCCAAGACTCCTTTCCTGTTTCGAAGCACGCCAACGCGCTCGGCACCTCGTCGAAGAAGAACACCCGATCGACGCTTCCACGCCGGCGCCGCGCTTCACCGACGCACGTGCCCGGTCTTCTCCGCTAGCCCTTGAGTTGTCATTTGTGCATCCTGAGGTCCGGGAATCGCGGCAACTCGGCGCAGAGAGCGGTGGGAGCGATTCCATTCGAAATTCAGTCAATCTTCCGCAGCTTCACCTCCATGGATGGCACCCACCGGGCTCCGTCCAATCGTTCGTGGTGCGCTGTCAGCGTCTTGCCATCGCTGCTGAATGTGCCAGTGCAGCGCACAAGCTTTCCCTGCCAGGTCCAGACGCCGTCTCGATGTGACAGCGTCTCGTTCGTCACATTCCCCTGGCTATCGAAGAAATAGGTTTGAAACTGCTTGGTCGACGCGTCGTAGCCGATGACCTCGAGGCCGCCCACACCTGTCGATCCGATGCGCCCATAGGCGGGATGCATGACGAATCGTCCGCCCGGCGCCCATTCATACACGTCGCTGGCGACAATCGACGCTGCGGGCTCTCCGGCGTCGGCTACGGTCTCGCCCTCCGTAATCCACCGCCCGATGAATACATTCAAGGGATCAAGTTCCGGAACTGACCGCTTGTTTCTCATGATGTCTTCTCCGGTTCAGCGCTCGATGAATTGGTAATCCAGGCGGACGCGACGGCCATCCGCGTCGAGGGTGATGAACTCGAGCCCCACCGCCGTAACGAAGGAGAGGTGTTCCGGAATTCGGACCGGGGCGTCTTCGTCGAGGACGGTGAGCTCAGTCAGCATTCCATCGAGCGACCCGCCGAGCTGCGGCACGATTTCCCAGCCGATGCGCCCGGCGATCCAACGCGGAAACATCGCCGCGGCCACGCGGTCGCCGACCGCCACGCGGGTGACACCCGTGCCGATCTCGACGACTTCGCCCGCGCCGTCCGCGCACATGGCGACATCCGGCCTCACGGGCAGTGGATAGGTGCCCTGCAAAACCGACAGCTCCCGAGCATTCAACGAATTCGCACGCACCTTGAGCAAGACTTCGCGGGGGCCAGGTTCTGGTCGCGGGTGTTCCTTCAGAACGAGCCCGGAGAGACCGGCACCCGAGGTCGCGTGACAGCTCTTCACCACGGGGGTTCGGCGCTCCGCTAGTTCGAGGGACTCCTGACGAACAGTTTCTCGTCCACCGGGATGAGGACGACGGCAAACGGCGTGCCGGCGTCATCGCTGACCTGCGGGAGGGGACCGCCGAACTCGTTGCCGCCGAGCATCGAGTTCTCGTAGTAGGGGGCGAAGACCATCATGTGCGGACGCCAGGCGCCAATCCCCGGCCCCAGATGCTGGTGGGCCGACCACATGTACGCGAACGTGACGGTGTCTCTCCGCGGAAGCTCACCACGGACGTAGGCCGACTGAAGAGACTCAGCGATCTGATCGGGTCCCTTACCCTCCATGGCCAGCTTCGTGCGCAGCTCGTAGTACGGCATCGCGGTCCGCGCCGCCGGCGCGGTAAAGCAGATCGGCGCGTGGACGGTTGGGTCGTAGACGAGATCGCGAAACTGGGCCGGCGTGTACGTCGGCGCGCTGAACCCGCGCATGACCATGCAGACGAATCCGTTATCACCCTCGCGCGCCACCACGTATCCCGTCTTCGTCAGGACCTTGATTGTGGCGTGGTCGGCGAGGCTCGGCGGCCCGGCGCTCTTCGCGAGCGCGATTTCGGCGTCGCGTGGCATCAAGTATTGATCGATCGAAGGGTAATTACGCATCTGCGCTCGGGCAGCAGCCGCATCGAGGCTTGCCGCCAAAAGAACAGCGAGAAAGTGAAGTGTCTTCATGTCTACCTCCGTCCTCCAGCGATCCGACCTCGTCGATTAAGCTTCGGCCCACCACTGGAGAGTTGGCGACGGCCAAAGGCCGGCTCCAACCCCATCGAGAATGTTGCGAGTATTCCCGGATGGGCGGGTGCATGTGAATAACCACTCGAACGAAAAATCATCAGGCCACTGCCTGCCGACCGGTTGCTCCCCATCGCCCACAAGACCCTCAAACAACCCCTGCCTCTGGGAGGCGCCACTCTGTTCATGACCCGAGCCAAGAGCGGCGTCGGGTTGAGGACGAGCGCATTGATGGCACAGTGAATTCCAGGGGACAAGTAGGCACTGCGAGGTGCCTTAGGCACCCCCATGTGATCTAATTTGGGAGTTGTGGGTGATCCAGCCTCGATCCCCTACCACGAGACAGCGGGAGGCTCTGTCGTCGTCGGCCTGCTCGCCGACAAGTGGACGATCCCCGTCATGCGCTCGCTAGCCCGGGGCACGAAGCGAACGGGCGAGCTCAAAAAAGAGCTCTTGGGCGTGTCCCAGAAAATGCTCACGCAGACCCTGCGGAATCTCGTGGAACACGGGCTGGTCGCGAGGAGGGCCTATCCCGTCGTTCCCCCGAAAGTGGAGTACTCGCTCACCGCGCTCGGCGTGTCGATGAACGAACCGCTGACCCAGATGTGCCAATGGACCGAACGACATGGGGATGCGCTGCGGCGGGCTCTCAAGACGCAGCGTTCCCGGAAGAAAGCCTTGACCGCTGATCGCCCTCTCGCCGGCGCTGCTCACCCGGCGGCAGTTGATAACGCGCCGAGGCGGCCGACTCAACTCTGACCGCTTACTTCGACATCGGATCGTCGCGCCCCGCAGGGGGCCGCGGCCCGCCGGCTGGAGGACGCCTGAGTCGGAGCTGAGCCGATAGAATCGACAGATGCCCCGGCAAAGGCCCAGCCTCGCCGGCGTCAACATCAACCTCGTCGTCGCTCTTCACGCGCTTCTGGAAGAGCAACACGTCTCCCGAGCGGCCCATGTCGCCGGCCTGGGCCAGTCCTCGATGAGCTACGCGCTGGCCAGGCTACGCGCGCACTTCGACGACCCGCTTCTCGTGCCGGAGGGGGGGCGCATGGTCCCCACGCGCCTGGCGAGGTCTCTCGTGGGCCCGGTGCGACAGGCGGTGGCGCAACTCGAAACGGTCTTCTCGGGTCAGGCCCTCTTCGACCCGCTGACAAGCCAGAGGACGTTTCATGTCGCGAGCACTGACAACATCGAGCTCGCGCTCTTGCCCCGGCTGTCTCGTCTTCTGCAGGACGAGGCGCCCGGAGTCGAGATCCGAATCTATCAGCTCCAGGACAACTGGCGGTCCCTGGTGCTCGAGGGCGAGCTGGATCTGAAGCTGGGGAGGCTGTATGACCCCGGACCCGGATTCGTCCAGCAGGAATTGTTGCGTGAGCGCATCGTCGGAGCGGTCCGCGCCGGCCATCCTCTGAAAGCCCGTCGGATATCTCCTGATAAATACGCCAGCCTTCGTCACGTTCGGATCTCTCCGATACCGCGAGTCATTGACACGGTCGCGGACTTGATCGACTCTCAGCTTCGTGCGGTCGGCCTGGCACGCAGGGTGGCGGTGACCGTCCCGCACTTTCTCGTTGCGCCTTTCATTGT
>Ga0126383_10003805_pt1 | contig 10068 bp, 7 predicted proteins | sample PanSoiMetPlot_35_FD_96882 | JGI IMG/M metagenome (GOLD analysis project Ga0126383, IMG submission 96882) | Tropical forest soil microbial communities from Panama - MetaG Plot_35 | ecosystem: Environmental > Terrestrial > Soil > Tropical forest > Bulk soil | place: Panama | collected 2016-02-17
ACCGACGCCAGGCCGGTGCTGACATGGTGCCGGATCAGCGTGGACCTCAAGGCCGTGGCCAGCGTCGCCGCACCGAACGCACCGGAGAGCAGCGTGGCGACCGTGACGCCGATCTGGACCGCGGACAGGAACCGGTTCGGGTCGCTGGCGAGTCTCGCCGCCCGCTGACCCCGCTTCCCCCGCTGCTCCAGCGAGCGGACCTGGCCCTCACGCAGTGAGACGAGGGCCATCTCCGCACCGGAGAAGAACCCGCCGACGAGGATGATGACCAGAACGACAACGACGTCCCAGCCGACCTGGTTCACCGCCTGATCCCTGACCTCCGTGTTCACCACGCCCGGCGGACTTCCCGGTGACTCCCACCTGCTGCCCGGCTGGGTGTCCCCGAAACGGCCACCAAGCCGCCATTGCCGACACGTGCGTGGTGTGTGCCAAGTGTAAGCAAAGCACCGCCGGGACGTGGCGCGCAGGAGCCCGCCGGAGCCGCCTCGTATCACGGGCCCGAACTCGTGATATCACGGGTTTGGGTGGGACAGACCGGGCAAATCACCCACCGAAGCGACCGCAAGTCGTGAAAAGACGAGATGATCATGGAAGTGGCGGGTGGGACGCGCCGGGCAGGTCCTGCCCGGCCCAGGGTCAGCCGCGCATTCCGGCTAGCGTATGTATCCCGTGGGCGGAGATCTGTTCTGGAAGTCCAGCGCTCGGCTGGCCGATGGGCGCGAAATCATCTACTACGACGAAACACCGGGGCTGGGCCGGGCCTCTGTGCCAGACCGGCGGCCCCTCGTGCGCGTGGCCGACCCCGGCCCGCCGGGCGAGTCCGGGCTTCGCTGGGACGCACTGGCCGGGGAATGGGTGGTCATCGCGGCGCAGCGCCAGGACCGGACGTTCCTGCCGCCAGCCGATGAGTGTCCGCTCGACCCCTCCAGGGAGGGGCGGCTGACTGAGATCCCGGCCGACGATTACGACGTGGTGGTGTTCGAGAACCGGTTTCCCTCGCTGCGCGGCGCGGGACCGGGCGCGCCGCCCATTCCCGGGGCGTCACCGCCCCGGCCGGAGCCGGGCGGGCCACTGGAGACCGCGGGCGTGCCGGGGCGCCCTGCCACCGGCCGGTGCGAGGTGGTCTGCTTCACCTCCGACCACAACGCCTCGTTCGCGAGCCTGTCGCTGCGGCGGGTTCGCACCGTCCTGGAGGCGTGGGTGGACCGCACCACGGTCCTGCAGGCCATGCCGGGCATCGAGCAGGTCTACTGCTTCGAGAACCGCGGCGAGGAGATCGGCGTCACGCTCAGCCACCCGCACGGGCAGATCTACGGCTACCCGTTCATCACCCCGCGCACCGGGCGGATGCTCAGCCAGGCCCGGGCCCACGCCGCGGCGGGGCGGGCGAACCTCTTCGACGAGATCCTGGCCGGCGAGGTGGCGGCCGGAACCCGGATCGTCAGCCGTAACGACCACTGGACCGCCTTCGTGCCCGACGCGGCCCGGTGGCCGTACGAGGTTCTGCTGTTCCCCGCGCGGCGTGTGGCAAGCCTGCCGGAGCTCGATGAGGACGCGCGAGCTTCGTTCTGCCCCTTGTATCTGGACGTGTTGCGGCGCCTCGATGCACTGTTCGGCATGCCGTTGCCATACATCGCGGCCTGGCACCAGGCGCCGGGCGATGACGAATTCGCACGTGAGGAGTTCGGGCTCCACCTGCAGGTACTCTCGATCCGGCGCGCGCCGGGGAAGCTGAAGTACCTCGCGGGCAGCGAATCGGGCATGGGAGTCTGGATCAACGACGTGTTGCCGGAGGACGCCGCGCGGCGACTGCGGGAGGCGGTATGAGACTGCTGGTCACCGGCGGTGCTGGCTATATCGGCAGCGTGAACGCTGCCATGGCGGTCAGCGAGGGGCACGAGGTGACCGTCCTTGACGACCTGTCCACCGGCCACGCGGACGCGGTGCCCGCCGCCGCGGCGTTTACCGAGGGAACCGTCCGGGATCACGCGCAGGCACTGCTCGCCGCCGGTGCCGACGCCGTGCTGCACTTCGCCGCCAAGTCGCTGGTCGCCGAGTCGGTGGCCAACCCGGCGCTGTACTGGTCGAACAACCTAGGGGGGACGCTCGCACTCCTTGAGGCGATGCGGGTGACCGGGGTCGGCACGATCGTGTTCTCCTCCACCGCCGCGGTCTACGGGGAACCCGAGCACACGCCGATCACCGAGGACGCCCCGACCCGGCCGGTCAATCCCTACGGCGCCTCCAAGCTTGCCGTGGACACCGCGCTCACCGAGTACGCGCGGATGCACGGGATAGGCGCGGTGAGCCTGCGCTACTTCAACGTGGCCGGCGCGTACGCCGGCCCGGCCGGGCGCTGGTTCGGCGAGCGCCACGCGCCGGAGACCCACCTCATCCCGAGCATCCTGCGGGCCGCCCTTGGCGAAGGCCTGCCGTTGCGTCTGTTCGGCGACGACTACCCGACACCGGACGGCACCTGCGTCCGCGACTACATCCACGTGACCGACCTGGCCCGGGCCCACTTCCTGGCGCTGGAGGCAGCCACACCCGGCCAGCACCGGATCTACAACCTGGGCAGCGGCACCGGGTTCTCCAACCTCGAAGTGCTTACCGCCTGCCGCGAGGTGACCGGGCGGGACATCCCGGTACAGATCGCGCCCAGGCGGCCAGGCGACCCCGCGGTGCTCGTCGCCTCCGCGCAGCGTATCCAGGCCGAATGCGGATGGCATGCCGAGCTGGGCCTGGCCACCATGGTGGCCGACGCGTGGCAGTTCTCCCAGGAGCGGTTCGCCACCGACCAAGCCGTTCGGCGCGGCCAGCGGTGAGATACCCGCTGTCAACCTCCAACGGTTCCCTGGAGACGCCGCAGGCACCGGGCCGAACGCCGCATCGCGGCGCGATGCGGCAACCGGCGCCGAGACTCCCTAGCCCGGGGGACACCCCCGGAACCCCCGATGGGCCTCCCGAAGCCAGCGCGGCGCGCTCTGGCGCGCCTCCGGCGCGACGTCCCGCGAGGGAGGCAAGCGAATGAGCGCCGCGCCGGCCGTCCCGGCTCTCGCGGACCAGGTGGCGAAGGAGTTCCTGGCCCGCCACGGCACGCCGCCCGAAGGGGTGTGGCACGCGCCGGGCCGGGTGAACCTGATGGGCGAGCACACCGACTACAACGAGGGCTGGGTGCTGCCGTTCGCGATGGACCGGGGCGTCGTGGTGGCCGCGGCGCGGCGCGGCGACGGCGTGCTGGAATTGTCGTCCCGGCAGGCCCCGGACGACCCGGTCAGCCTGCCGCTGGAAACCCTGGCCCCCGGCGCGGTGGCCGGATGGGCCGCCTACCCGGCCGGTGTTGCCTGGGCCATGCGGGCGGCCGGCCACGCGGTCGGCGGGGCGAGCCTGGTCATCGACTCAGACCTGCCGCGGGGGGCCGGGCTGTCCTCCTCTGCGGCGCTGGAATGCGCGACCGCGCTCGCCCTGGCCGGGCTGTATGAGGTGAGCGCACCCAGGACGGAACTGGCCAGGCTGGCCCGGCGCGCCGAGAACGAGATGGTCGGCGTGCCCAGCGGAATCATGGACCAGTCCGCGTCCCTGCTGTGCGAGGCCAGGCACGCCCTCCTGCTCGACTGCCGCAGCGGGGACACCATGCTGGTGCCGTTCGACCCGGCCGGGGCCGGGCTGGCCCTGGTGGTCGTGGACACCGGCGCCCGGCACGCGCTGACCGACGGCAGGTACGCACTACGCAGGCAGGAGTGCGAGCAGGCGGCGCGCGCGCTCGGCGTTCCCTCGCTGCGGGATGTGGCCGACGCCGCGCAGGTGTCCAGGATCGGTGACCCGGTGCTGGCCCGCCGGGCGCGGCACGTGATCACCGACAACCAGCGGGTCCTTACGTCAGTCGCCCTGCTCGAGGCCGGTGACCTGGCCGGTCTTGGCCCCGTGCTGCACGCATCGCACGTCTCTCTCCGCGACGACTTCGAGATCTCCTGGCCCCAGGCCGACGTGGCGGTCGAGGCCGCCGAGCACGCCGGGGCGCTGGGCGCACGGATGGTGGGCGGCGGGTTTGGCGGGTCGGTGATCGCCCTGGTACCCGCCGGCAGCACCGCGGTCCCCGAGGCGCTCTCGGCGGGGTATGCGCGCCGGGGCTGGCCGCCGCCGCACGTGCTGGCCGCGCCCCCCTCGGCCGGGGCCAGCCGCCTCAGGTGACGGTTCGCGAGCAGGCCGCTGTGCCGGGTTACGCTCCTGATGGGCTACTGCAGCGACGCACAGGAGGACCACATGGCGGTAACCGACGACGCAGCGGCGATCGCGGGCGAGATCGCCCGGTTGCGGCACGCCATTCACGCCGAGCCCGAGGTCGGGCTCGACCTCCCGCTGACCCAGCAGAAGATCCTCGCCGCGCTGGACGGCCTGCCGCTTGAGGTCACCACCGGGACCGCGCTCAGTTCCGTCACCGCCGTGCTGCGCGGCACGCAGCACGAAGCCGGCTCCGTGGTTCTGCTGCGCGGTGACATGGATGCGCTGCCGGTCACCGAGCGCACCGGACTCGACTACGCGTCCAAGATCGACGGTGCCATGCACGCCTGCGGGCATGACCTGCATACCGCCATGCTCGCCGGGGCCGCCCGCCTGCTGTCGGACCGCCGCGACGACCTGCCCGGCAGTGTGGTGTTCATGTTCCAGCCGGGCGAGGAAGGATACGGCGGCGCGAGGTACATGATCGAGGAAGGGATCCTTGATGCGGCCGGGCGGCGCGCCGTTGCCGCGTATGCGCTGCACGTCGCCTCGGCCCAGTTGCCCATCGGGGTGTGCAGCACCCGCCCCGGGCCGATGATGGCCGCCGCGGAGGTCCTGGACGTCACCGTCCACGGCCACGGTGGCCACGGCTCCCAGCCGCACCACGCCGCCGACCCGATCCCGGTCGCCTGCGAGATCGTGCTGGCGCTCCAGACGCTGGTGACCCGCAAGTTCGACATCTTCGATCCCGTGGTCATCACCGTGGGCAGCTTCCACGCGGGGACCACGGACAACGTCATTCCGGACGACGCGCACTTCCTGACGACCGTGCGTTCGTTCTCCCGCGAGGCCCGCGACCGCATGCGCGAGGTGGCCCCCGCCCTCATCCGCGACATCGCCTCGGCGCACGAGCTCACCGCCACCGCCGAGTTCACGAACTCCTACCCGCTGACCGTCAATGACCAGGCCGAGGCGGAGTTCGCGGCGGAGGTGGTGGCGGACGTCCTTGGCGAGCGGCGATACATTCCTCAGCCCAACCCGATGGCCGGGGCCGAGGACTTCTCCTACGTTCTCGACCAGGTACCCGGCGCCTTCGTCATGCTGGGTGCCTGCCCGCCGGCCGCGGATCCCGCCACCGCCCCGTTCAACCACTCCGCGGACGCGGTGTTCGACGACGCGGTCCTGGGCGACGGCGTAGCTCTCTACGCCGAGCTGGCCCTCCGCCGCCTCGCCCGCTAGGGCCGTGCTCTTGCCTGAGCGTGTGAATCCATTCATCGCATACGTGAACAGAGTCACACGATCATGGAAGTACAACCGCTGGCCATGATCACGATCCGGCGGCGGCTGTGGGCTCGGCGGCGCGCGGTTTGTAATGATGGAGCGTGCTTGGCTCCGAGGCCTTCTCCGCCGCCACGGCCTCTGGGGCAGTCACCGCCTGGTGGCGCAGGCAGGTCAGCTCGGCGGTGGTCCGGCTGTACCTCACCGTTGCGGCGGTCTCGCTTGTTATCTCCGGGTACCTGAGCTGGCATCTGCTCGGCGGGTTCTCCAGCCGGATGATCGCCGGCAACCCCGACGACATCAGGCTGTTCACCTGGTACCTCCAGCACGGCCCCTGGTCGGTGGCGCACGGGCGTAACCCGCTGTATTTCGCCACGATGAACGCCCCGGCCGGGGTCAACGGGATGTGGAACACCTCCCTGCTGCTGCCCGCCCTGCTGCTGGCTCCGGTCACCGCGCTGGCCGGGCCGCTGGCCTCCTACAACCTGCTGTTCTTCCTTGGCCTGGCAGCGGGGCCGGTCTGCGCCTTGCCGCTGTTTCGGCGGTTCGCCCGCAGCGGCTGGGCCGCCGCACTCGGCGCCCTGCTGTTCGGCTTTTCCCCCGCCGTGCTCACCGCGGGCATAGGGCACATCAACCTCGTGCTGACCGAGCTGATGTCGCTGATGCTCGTGCTGATCTACGACCTCGCGGCGGGGCGGCGGGACGTGCTGACCGGGGGTGCCGCGCTCGGGCTGGCCGCGGCCGGTCAGCTGTTCACCTCCGAGGAGATCCTGTTCCAGACCGGTCTTGCCGCGGCGGTGGCCGGCATCGTGGTGATCGGCACCGAGCCGCGGATCGTCACCCGCGCGGCGGTGGCCCGGGTCGGCCGCGGTCTTGGCATCGCGCTTGGCGTGTTCTTGGCCATCTGCGCGTGGCCGCTGTGGCTTCAGTTCTGGGGGCCGCTGCACCAGCACGGCAGCCCGTTCACGCTGTCGTTCTACGAGGCCGACCTGCGTGGTTTCTACGAGCCGTCGCACATGTTCTGGCTGTCAACGCGGGGCAGTTCCGCGTTCGCGGCCAGCTACGGCGGCGGGCCAGCGGAGTACATGGCCTACCTCGGCGTCCCGCTGCTGCTCACCGCCGTCGTGGTCGGCGTGGCCAGAATCGCCGACCGGAACGCCCGGATGCTGCTGGGCACCGGCCTGATCTTCGCGCTGTTCTCCCTCGGGGACCCGCTGCTCGTCGGCGGCCGCCAGACGGGCGTGCACCTGCCCTGGGGGGCCCTGGAACATGTGCCCGTGTTCGGTTCCGCACTGCCGGACCGGTTCGCGCTCGTGGTCGGGCTCGCCGCGGCCGGCCTGCTGGCCATCGGGCTCGACTGGCTGCTCGCGACCGGCTGGACGATCGCGTTCCTCCTCGGTCTGGCGCTGGCCGCGGCGTGCGTGGTGCCGCTGCTGCCGCGGCCGTACAGCACGGTCACCGCGCCTGGCGTCCCCCCGTTCTTCACCAGCACCCAGCGCTGGATTCCGGCGGGCTCGACCGTCCTTGTCCTGCCGTACCCGACCGGCACCCAGACGCTGCCGCTGGCCTGGCAGACGGCCGGGCACATGGCCTACCAAATGCCCGGCGGCTACTTCATCGGCCCGGCACCGGGCGGGCAGGCATACATCGGCGGCGCCGGGCCGCTGCCCGTGGCCACCACGCTGACCCAGATCGAGCAGGGCAAGGCGGCCCCCGTGGTTACCCCGGCGGTGCGCGAGGAGTTCCGGCAGGAGCTCGCCTACTGGCGGGCCGGTGCCATCGTCATCGGCCCCGGTGCCCGCCCCGCGCTCACCGCGTACGTCCAGGCACTGATGCAGCGGCCACCCATCCAAGCCGACGGCGTCTTGCTTTGGGGCGCCGGGGACGGCTGAGGTCGCACCAGCCGCCTGAGCATTGGCTCATGTGACGGCACCGGCGCTTGGGAACGCGTTAGCGGTGTGAGGCGTCAGAGGGTAGGGCGCCGGGACGGCTGGGGTCGCACCAGCCACCCTGAGCATTGGTTCAGTTGATAGCACCGGCGCTTGGCCGCAGAGCAGCCGTTAGAGCGTGGCCACCACGGACTGCTTTTCCCGGACCGCCTCGGCCGCGGTACGCAGCGCGGCGAGTTCGGTCTCGGTGAGGTCGCGCTGCACGATGCGCCGCACGCCCACGGCGCCGATCTCGGCCTCGACGCCCAGGTAGACGCCGGAGATACCGTACTCCCCGTCCACCCAGGCGCACACCGGCATGACGGCGCCGGAATCCTCGGCCACGGCACGGGCCATCCGGGCGGCCGCCGCCGAGGGCGCGTAGTAGGCCGAGCCCGTCTTGAGCAGCCCGACGATCTCGGCGCCGCCCTGGCGCGTCCGCTGCACCAGTGCCTCGATGTCGGCGGCCGGGAGCCGCTCGGTGAGCGGCGCACCGTCGACCGTGCACGCCGAGGGCACCGGGACCATGGTGTCCCCGTGCGAGCCGAGGGTGAGGGTCCGCACCGATGAGACGGGCACGCCGAGGCGATCCGCCACGAAGTAGGTGAACCGCGCGGTGTCCAGCATGCCGGCCTGGCCCATGACCCGGTGCCGGGGGAAACCAGACACATTGGCCGCGAGCGCCGTCATCTCGTCGAGTGGATTGGAGACCACGATGAGCACCGCCTCGGGAGCGTGCTTCACCACGTTCTCCACCACGCTGCGGACGATCCTGGCGTTGGTCTCGATCAGGTCCATCCGGCTCATGCCCGGCTTGCGGGCCAGGCCCGCGGTGACGATGACGATCCCAGACCCGGCGATCGCCTCATAGCCCTCACCCGAGGCACCGGTGGTCTGCCCGGTGACCTTGGTCTCGAAGCCTTCGACCGGCGCCGCCTGGTTCATGTCCAGCGCGAGCCCCTCTGGCTTTCCTTCGATGATGTCGGTGAGCACTACCTCGTCGAAGATGTCGTACTCAGCAAGCCGTTGCGCGGTGGTCGAGCCGTAGAATCCGGCCCCGACGACGGCCACCTTCCCCTTGCGGGCCATGTCTTTCCGGTCTCCTTCGTTTATCAGGCGGCGGCCATGGCAGCCCGGAGATTCTCATCCAGCGCGGCCAGGAACTCCTCGGTGTTCAGGAACGGCGCGTCGGCGCCGACCAGCACCGCCAGGTCCTTGGTCATCTTGCCGCTTTCCACGGTCTGCACGCAGACCTTCTCCAGAGTCTCCGCGAAGGCGGTGACCTCGGGGGTGCCGTCCAGCTTTCCCCGGTGCGCGAGGCCCCTCGTCCAGGCGAAGATGGAGGCGATCGGGTTGGTCGAGGTGGCCTTTCCCTGCTGGTGCTGGCGGTAGTGCCGGGTGACCGTGCCGTGCGCGGCCTCGGCCTCCACCGTGCGCCCGTCCGGAGTCATCAGCACGCTGGTCATCAGGCCGAGTGACCCGAAGCCCTGCGCGACCACGTCGGACTCGACGTCCCCGTCGTAGTTCTTGCACGCCCACACGATGCCGCCGTCGCCCTTGATCACCTGGGCGACCATGTCATCGATCAGCCTGTGCTCATAGGTGATCCCGGCCGCCTCGAATTCCGCCTTGAACTCTGACTCGTGCACCTCGGCGAACAGGTCCTTGAAGCGCCCGTCGTAGGCCTTGAGGATCGTGTTCTTGGTGGACAGGTACAGCGGGTACTTCCGGCTGAGCGCATAGCGCATGGTGGCCCGGGCGAAGTCCCTGATCGAGTCGTCATAGTTGTACATCCCCATGGCGACTCCGCCGCCGGTGAACTGGCTGACCTCGAACTGGAATCCGTGCTGGGTGTCGTCGTCCGGCTCGTAGGTGATCAAGACCCGGCCTGGGCCAGGAACCACGAAGTCGGTGGCCCGGTACTGGTCGCCGTGCGCGTGACGGCCGATGATGATCGGCTTGGTCCAGCCGGGAACGAAGCGGGGGATGTTCGAGACGACGATCGGCTCGCGGAACACCACACCACCCAGGATGTTGCGTATCGTCCCGTTGGGCGAACGCCACATCTTCTTGAGCCCGAATTCGGCGACCCGCGCTTCATCAGGAGTGATCGTCGCGCACTTCACCCCGACGCCGTACTGCTTGATGGCGTACGCCGCCTCGACGGTGACCTGGTCATCGGTCGCGTCGCGGTTGGTGATCGACAGGTCGTAATACTCCAGCTCGATATCCAGGTAAGGCAGGATGAGCCGATCCTTGATGAATTTCCAGATAATCCGGGTCATCTCGTCGCCGTCGAGTTCGACGACGGGATTGGCTACCTTGATCTTGGGCATGCCGATTACTCCTCTTCCCTCACGCGGCTCGACCCCTTTGTCACCTGGCCCGCCCTCCTGCTCGGAAGGTCACGGGCCAGTTCCGCCCGGCGTGCGCCCGGCCAGCCCGGTGTGCGCTCGTCACGTCGTCATCGACAGCAGCAGCCCTGCGGCCAGCAGCCCAGCACCCAGCGCGGCCATCGTGACCACGTCTATGTAGCGCTTTCTCGATGCAAGCATGCCTATCCGGCTCTCCGGCAGTACCAGCCTGGCAAGTGCCGCGACAAACATCGCGCCCGCCAGTGCCAACGTACCTCCCTTGG
>Ga0126383_10003807_pt1 | contig 10066 bp, 10 predicted proteins | sample PanSoiMetPlot_35_FD_96882 | JGI IMG/M metagenome (GOLD analysis project Ga0126383, IMG submission 96882) | Tropical forest soil microbial communities from Panama - MetaG Plot_35 | ecosystem: Environmental > Terrestrial > Soil > Tropical forest > Bulk soil | place: Panama | collected 2016-02-17
TTCCAGCGCTCCGTCAAGAGCTGGACGGTGACGACCAACGGCCCTTACGGGCCCGACTACTTCATCCGCCTGTCCAAGACGGGCGACCCCAACGCGGCAATCGCCTACAACCTCGGGAACGGCGGGCCGACTGCGGACCAGCGGGCCGTCGTCGACGGCGGTTTCCAGGAACTGGTCCGGCTCGGCGAACTCCCCATCAGCGATCCCGACGTCCAGGCCTCGCTCGCCGTCCTTGACAAGCAGATCTCTGTGTCCACACCGAGCGGCGCCGGCTACTACCGGTACGGCACGTCGGCCGCGCAGGGCAGCGCGGACGGGTACGGGGACTGCTACCAGCCGAGCCAGACCTCGTGCACGACCGTGGGCGCGCCGTGGGCGCCGACCGGCAAGGGAACCGGGCACCTCTGGCCGGTCCTGTCCGGCGAGCGCGCCGAGTCCGGAATCGCCGGCGGCGACACGGCCACCGCGGCGTCACTCCTGCAAGCGATGATCAGCTTCTCGTCGGGCGTAGGACTGGTACCCGAGCAGGCATGGGAGAACCCCGACCTGGCCGCGTCTGCGTATGGCGCCGACCCGGCGACCGCGTCCATCGGCTTCACCGACGGCAAGGCTGCCGGGTCAGCGTCCCCGCTGACCTGGGCGCAGGCTCAGGAACTCCGTCTGATCGCCGCACTGGGCGACGGTCACACCGTGGAAACCCCGGACTTCACCACGCAGCGCTTCGTCGCCCACGGTCCGCCCGGCTCCCTTGGGGTGACCATCTCCGCACCTGCGTCCGGTGCCATCCTGGCGTCAACGACGACCACGGTGACCGGGACAACCGCCCCCGGGACGGCCGTCGCGATCGAGGCGCAGGGCACCTCAACCGGCGCGGCGTCCACGGTATCGACCACAGTCGCCGGCGGGGATGGCAGCTTCTCGGCGAACGTGCCGATCAGCTTCGGCATCAACGTCATCACGGTCACGGCATCCGCGCCGGGCGGCAGGAGCACGGGTTACGGACAGGTCACTGTCGCCAATGAGGGCGGTGGCAGCACCGTCCTCGATCTCCCCGACGCGGCCGGCAACGGCGTTGGCAACGACACCGGTCCGGGCACCTACCAGTACCCCACCAGCTCGAACTTCGTGCCTGGTGCGTTCAAGCTGACCCGGTTCCAGGTGCTCAGCGACGGTACCTATGCCTATGTGCGCGCGACGATTGGCAACCTGGCTCCGACGTTCGGCTCGGCGCTCGGGGCGCAACTCCTCGACGTGTACGTCCACACGCCGGGCACAGCGGCTACTTCCACGCAGGCGGCGTTCGCGTCGCGCAACTACTCAATCGCCCCGGCGGGCGCCTGGAGCCAGCTGGTCGAGGTCCAGGGGTTTGCGTCACCAGTGTGGAAGGACGCCACGGGGAACCCGGTCGGGACGCCGTTCGTGCTCGCCGAGCAGTCAGATAACACGATCACGATCGCCCTCCCCGAAGCGCAGTTCGGTACGCCGGGACCGGGCTGGGGGTTCACGGTGGTGCTGACCGGGCAGGACGGATTCAGTCCAGACCAGGCCCGCGGCTTCACCGCGACCCCCGACCTGTTCACATTCGGGGTCTGCGCACCCGGCGGGACCGCGCCCATCTGCTCGGTCAACCCGAACACTGTGCCCAAGGCGATGGACGTCATCACCCCGTCCGGAGTTTCGCAGTCATCAGAACTCGACCCGACACTAGGCCCCGTGGCCATCCAGCCGGTCATCGTCCCCTGACCGGCCGGCGCCAGTAGCTCACGTTGCCAGGAATGGGCAACCCCGGAGCTGCGCCGTTGCTGCGAATGCCGCGGACCACGACAAAGTAGAACGGCGCGTGCGATGCTACAAACGCGTGACGCGAACACCAGCAGCCGACAACTGCAAGGAGTCTGCCCGTGTGGCGGAAACGGCGCGGTAACGCCAGGACCCTGCTCCCGCCATGCTGCGTGGAGTACCAGCAGCGGACCGGGACCAGGCAGATGTGCCCGCAGCACGAACAGCGAACCGCCGCGAACAATGACCACCTGCAGCGCCTCCAGCGCGCCGAGGTGTTCGACAAGCTTCACGAGGCATTCGGAGCCGACGCACGTGGTCCCGAGCGGACCTGGAGCTACGACACCGGGGCAACGACGAATCCAGACGACGGCAGCACCACAGATAACGGCGACCCGTCAAGGCTCTCGGACGCGACGACCAGGTGGCTCAGCGAGCGCAGCAAGAAGAAGTGACGAGGGCGCGCGCGCCAGTCGCACGTGCGACTCGGTTACGTCGCTGGCGACTGCGAAGCAGGCATTACGTCACGGGCTGGGATCCTGTCCCGGCGCACCGTCCGGTGGTCCCTGGTCCGTAATGGGGTGCGGAAGTTCGTCATGAGCAAACCGGTTCGCCCACTTCCGGCCCTCCAGGAACTTCAGCGCAGGTATGTAGCGCATCTCGAGAATGAGCAGCGTCAGCGCCGCTCCTGTGACGGCGACCAGCAGCCGGCCCTCGCCAGCAGCGGCACCCACTGCGACAGCGGCCAGGATGCCGGCGGCGGTCGTCAGCCCGCGGACAGCGTCCGGGCGTTCCTGCCGGAACACAAGGGCCGCGCCGATGAAGCCAACCCCGGTCAGCGCGCCAGTGAGCGCCTCCGGCGCGCCGTGTGACGCCAGCACGCCGACAATGCCAGCGCCGACTCCGATCAGGCCGAACGTCCGGTCTCCCGCTCCGGCCCCGCGCACGTCGCGCTCAAACCCGATGACGTACGTGAGGCCCGCAGCGACGAGCACGTGCACGAGGTCCGCGACGTTTCCGGTCACAGCTTCTCCACCAGACACCGGGCCGCGACCATGACCGCAGCGTAACTGGCTGCGGCCGTCATTGGCCGTGCTTCAGCCGCTCCACCGTCACTGTGCACATGAGCGATCCGCACCGGTCCGTGGCTCTTGCGATGACCGGCCTGGTGTGACACGTTACGTTCAGGTTTCGGAATGGTACGGAACAACCTCAGCAACCCGCTCAGGCCCGAGGGAAAAAGCATGACTCAATGGATCCGAGGCGCACTCTGTGGCGTCGGAGCAACGGCCCTTGCCGGAGCTCTCGCTGTCGGCGCGACCGCGACGATGGCAACTGCAAGCAGCACGACAGCCTCTTCGCGGACGCTCGCACCGAGCACCCAATTTTTTGTTCCGCTTCCGGTAAGCGCTTACCGCCAGCAGGAAGCGGCGCTGCGAGACGCTCAGCAGTTCACGCAGGCTGCCGATCTCGCGCGGATGGTCGCGACTCCGCAGGCGGTCTGGTTCACCAGCGGGACGCCTGCTCATGTCGAGCAGCAGGTGAGCGTGACGATGAACAAGGCGCAGGCCAAGGGCGCGGTTCCCGTGCTGGTCGCCTACTACATCCCTGGACGGGACTGCGCGCAGTACTCATCTGGCGGCGCGCTGACCGATGCCGACTACCAGGCCTGGATCGCGGCGTTTGCGGCAGGCATCGGGCACGGCAAGGCGGTCGTCATCCTCGAACCCGATTCCCTCGGCAACATGCCGTCGGACTGTCACCTCCCGGCCGGGACTAACTATCCCTTCACCGACCAGGGCCGGATCAGCGACCTCGTCGCAGGCGTCAGCTCCCTCGAGGCAGATCCCAATACGCTCGTCTACCTCGACGGCACTCACAGCGCATGGCAGCAGGTCGGCAATATCGCGCAGCGGCTCGTCGAGGCACGCGTCCAGCAGGCGCAGGGCTTCTACCTCGACGTGTCGAACTACCAGTACACGTCGAACAACATCGCCTATGGCACCTGGATCTCGGACTGCATCGCCTTCGCGCAGGGTTCCGGCGCGATCGGGAGCGGGGCAGTCGAGCCGGGCACCTACCAGCCCGAGACCGGCTTCTTCAACGGGAGCTGCCCGAACCAGTACTGGAACGGCGGGCCGGCGACCAACTGGACGGGCACGGCCATGAACAACTACGTGCCCTGGAACGACCAGGTTCCGGCTACGGTGCCTGACCCGGACACGGTAGTGGGGATCAACGGCGCCTACGCGGGCGACCTCGCCTCGGTGAATGCCACGGCTACGACGCACTTCGTCATTGACACCAGCCGCAACGGCGACGGCCCCAACCCGATGACCGGTGGATCTGACTCCGACATGCTGAACTACACGGCCGCGCCCTTCGACCAGTCCGGTGGCACCATTGGCACTCTCCAGGGGGGCAACTGGTGCAACCCGCCAGGGTCGGGGCTCGGCCTCGCTCCGACGGCCAGCACCGGCGTGCCGCTGGTAGACGCCTACATCTGGGTCAAGACTCCGGGTGAGTCCGACGGCCAGTGCGACAGCGCCGGAGGCGTCCGGGCGTGGGACTACAGCGCGTACAACCCGTGGAACGTGTCAACGAGCGCGCAGGGCAGCTTCGACCCGCTCTGGGGTCAGGTTGACCCCGCGGCCGGCGCCTGGTTCGGCGCGCAGGCGCTCCAGCTGACGGCCGACGCCAACCAGTCGACGTCCGCTCCCGGTAACAAGGCACCGGCGCCTTAGGAGGCACTTCCCGCTCCATGGGAGTTGATCCACTGTCGCCATAGCAGCAGCGGACCTACTCCCACGGCGGTTCCAGCCTGCCGGCGGCGACCAGGGATCACCGGATCCCTGGTCGCCGCCACCCGCCTGTTGGCCCGCGGGCGGACGCGTGACCCGGGCACATGGCTCGCCATACCGTCCCGCGACGCTGAAGGGCTATAGAACTGAGGCCGACGCGCGCGGCACGCTGGGAACGTGGACAAGCTACGCACATCGCCAGCTGACGCAATCAGCGACCTTCCCGACGGAGCGTCTATCGCCGTCTCGGGCTTCGGCCCGAGTGCGGGTGCGCCCTTCAGCCTGCTGGCCGCGCTGGACGAGCGCGGCACGAAGGATCTCTGCTTTGTCGGCAACACGATCCCGCCCGGTGCCCAGGCACTCGTCGAGGCCGGACGAGTCCGGCGCCTGATTGTCTCCTTCACCGCGAGGGCGGGCGGGTCGTCGCCGGCGGAGGAGCGGATGCGGCGCGGCGAGATGACCTTCGAGCTGGTGCCTCAGGGCACGCTCGTGGAACGGCTCCGCGCGGCCGGGGCCGGCCTCGCGGCCATCTACACGCCGACGGGCATCGACACCCCGATCGCCGACGGCAAGGAGGTGAGGTACTTCGACGGCAAGCCCTATCTGCTGGAAACCGCGATCTCCGTCGACTATGCGTTCATCGCCGGGCACCGGGCCGACCGCCTCGGCAACGTGGAGTTCCGCGGCGCCAACGAGCACTTCGGGCCCAGCTTCGCCAAGGCTGCGCGCGTCGCCATCGTGGAGGTCGACGAGGTCGTTGAGCCCGGCGAGATCCCGCCGGAGCGGATCGGCCTGCCGGGCATCTTCGTCTCGCGCGTCGTTCGCAAGACCGTTGTCAACGCCCTGCCCAAGCACGGGCCTGCGCGCCGGGACCACGACGTGCCCCGCACCTACAACGGCAAGCCTGCCTGGACGCGCCCGCAGATGGCCGAGCTGGCTGCGTCGCTCCTGCCCGAGGGCTCGTACGTCAACCTCGGACTCGGCATACCGAGCTACGTGTCCTCCTACGCCAGGGACCGCCATCTCGTTCTGCACGGCGAGAACGGCATCCTCGGATACGGCGAGATCGTGCCCGACGACACGACCTACCCTGATGTGTTTAACGCGAGCGGATATCCGGTAACGCCAAGCCCCGGTATCTCCTACTTCGACAGCGTCACTGCCTTCGAGATGGTGCGCGGCGGGCGCGTGGACGCCGTCATTCTCGGCGCCTACCAGGTAGACGCTGAAGGCAGCTTCGCCAACTGGCAGACGCCGGACATGATCGGCGGCGGAATCGGCGGTGCCATGGACCTGGTGGCTTCCGGCCGCACCGTCGTGGTGATGATGGAGCACCGCGACAGCCGCGACCGGCCGAAGGTCGTGCAGCGCTGCAGCTACGCGCTGACCGGGAAAGCCTGCGTCGACATTCTGGTGACCGATCTGGCGCTGTTCCGCCGCCGGGACGGCGTGCTCATGCTGGAACAGGTTGCCCCGGGTTTCACGCTGGAGGAGGTCCTTGCGCTGACCGACCTCGATGTGACCACGGCCGGCGAGAGTGCTCTGACGTAACGCCACCGCAGCGGGCGCTGATCCGGTACCGATCTGTGTCACGTCTTTCCGTCTAGCCGACGACATTGCCGCGGACTTAAGCTGCGCTCGGGAGCTGGCAGCGGAGGTCCTCATGCCTCAAGGCAGTCCTGGGATTCCAGGCTGGTTCATCGCGATTTTCGTCATCGTTGCGATCGCGGGTATTGGCACCTCGATCTGGCGGTACTCGGTGCTGCGATCAGGCGGACTCAATCCGTTTGTGGCGAGAGAGCAGCTAGAAGCCAAGCTCAATCAGAGCCTGACCCCTCCTCCGCCTGACACCGGGCAGTCAATCGAGCAACGCCTGGCTGAGCTGGCAGATCTGCACACACGCGGTGTGATCACCGACGAAGAGCTCAAGGCGGGACGCGCGAAGATCATCGCAGGCGAGTAGCAGCCCAGGCTCGCCTGCGGATCCGCTGGATTACCGGGGCCGCTGACCCGCGCCGAGCGCCGCTATTGCGGCTTCGACCAGGAGCCCGTCGTCGGCATCAACCAGGTGGTCGGGCATGCTCTGGCGGACGTAAGCGGCGGCCTCGCCGGGTGTCATCCCGTCGTCGATGGCCTGTTCCCACAGGCCGGCCACGTCCATGGCCGTGTCGTTCTCAAAGGTGCCGGTGCCCCACGTGCCCATGTGATCCCTCCCGGTCACATCATCGTGGGGTCCGGGAGGAGTCGTCCAGCGACCCTCGTTTGCCCGCCGCTCAGTAGTAGCCGGTGCGGCCGTCGAGACTCTCGCGGAGCAGATCGGCGTGGCCGTTGTGGCGCGCGTACTCCTCGATCATGTGGGTGACGATCCAGCGGAGCGAGAAGGGCTGGCCGGTGCGCGGAGACTGCTGCTTGCTGAGGACATCCAGGCTCGGGGCTTGCTCGACCACCAGCCGCGACGTGGCGCACTCCCGTTCGAAGTCACGGAACGCCTCTGCCGGGTCGGCCTGGTCAACGTCGTTGAAGTCGACATCGTCATCGGCGGAGCTGTCATAAAGATCGGGCACGTCCTCGCCGAGGAAAATCTGCTGGAACCAGCCGCGCTCCACCTGGGCCATGTGCCGGACCAACCCGAGCAGCGACAGGGTGGACGGCGGAACGGCGCGCCGCCGGAGCTGCTCGGCAGTCAGGTCCTCGCACTTCCAGACCAGGATCCCCCGGTGATGCTCCAGCCAGCCGTTGAGCATCTCCCGCTCGTCTGCGTCTTGCGCCGGTCGCGCCCGGTTTGTCGCCATGGGCCGACGCTCTCACGGCCGGCCCAGGCCTCGCCACCCGATTTCGCGAGCTGCGTCGGCGCCGCCCTACGATGATGCCGTGACAGAGCCAACGAGCCGCAGCGAGCAGCTACTGATTGGCGGCGAGCGGGAGCAGCTGGAAGCCTTCCTCGACGACAATCGCTCGGAGCTGGCGGAGACCCTCACCGGCCTCACCGACGAGCAGGCCCGCCGAAGCCTCGTGCCGTCCCTGACGACCCTTCTGGGGCTGGTCAAGCACGCGGCCTTCGTGGAACGGGTGTGGTTCCAGGTCTCGCTGCTCGGCCGTACCCGCAAGGAAGTAGGCCTCCCCGAAGACAGCGAAGACAGCTTCCGGCTGGCGGCAACCGACACTGTCGCCTCGATCGTCGAGAACTTCCACGCTGCCTGTGCCGAGTCGCGGGCCGCCGCTGCGGGCTACGGCCTGGACGACCTGGTGAGCCATAACCGCCGCGGGCCAATGACCCTGCGCTGGGTATACGCGCACATGATCGAGGAACTCGCCCGCCACGCCGGGCACGCCGACATCCTCCGTGAGCAGATCCTCGCCGGCCAGCCAGCCGACTGAGCCGCGCAGGACCCAGCGCGTCAGTCTGGATATTCGTCCTTGCGGAAGAGGCGAGTGGGGTCAGGCGGCTCTTTCGGCGTCCGCTGGAGCAGGAACGAGTGATAGGGCGCGACGAAGGGATCTGGTGCCATCACCGTGTAGGTGTGGTACACGGTGCCGTTCTCGCGCGCGAAGGCGATCCAGCCGGGACCTTCGAGCAGGCCGTCCTTCAGTTCGGCTCCGACCTGCCCGGACCACTGCTGAAGGTTCTCGGGCGGATCGTCGATCAGCGCCTTGATCTGAGGGATCTGCTGAGTCTGCTGCTCGGTCATGGCGAGCCCGAAGTCAAACGGGAAGTCCGTGCCGAAGGTCGACACATACGGGAACTGCCAGCCCATCCGCTCCTTGTAGGCGACCAGCCGGTCGATCGGCGCACGCGAGAAGCAGATCAGGGTCACGTCGCTGTGGTTGAGGTGAACCATTGGCCCGCTGAGTTCGTCCCCGAGGCTTGTGCAGCCGGGACACGCGCCGAGTGTGTACGCGGGCCCGAACATGATGTTGTACGCGAGCAGCTGCGAGCGGCCCTCGAACAGGTCCGCGAGGCTCTTCTTGCCGTCCTCGGTGTCGAACTCGTAGTCCTTCTCGACCGCCACCCACGGCAGCTCGAGCCGCTTCCTGTGGATCTCCTCATCGCGCCGCCCCTGCTCCGCTTCGAGCTCTGCGAGCTCCGCACGGGCCGCCAGCCATTCCTCCCGCGTTCCGGTCCTGTGCTCGGGCATCAGCTACTCCCTCGTGCACGTCGCCTGATCTGGTCGTGGCAACACGCTACGCGTTACGGAGCCAGCTCGGCGCGGGCGGTAGCCATGGCGAGCTCGACAAGGCGGCTGCGAGAGGGCTTGTGCATGTGCCGGAGCCGCAGGATGGCGAACCCGTCCAGCAGGGCGGTGAAGCGCAGGGTGAAGTCGTCGATCGCAGCCGGGGCAGCGAATACACCCTCCTCAAGTCCGCCAGCGACGATCGCGGCGAGAGTCTCCCGCCACGGGGCAAACAGTTCCTCCAGGAACTGGCTCACCTGCGTGTTGTGCGGTGCGCGCGCCCACGCCTCGAACCAGAGGATCCAGCCCGGATCGGCCGGGCTGGCGGGCAGATAGAGGCCGACGAACCGCTCCAGCTGGCGCCAGGCTCCCTTGACCCTCGCCAGGGAAGCGCGCGCCCGGATGAAGTCCTGGTTGTCCTGCCAGGCCAGCGTCTCCAGCAGGATGTGTTCTTTGCTGGTGAAGTAGTACATGACCTGACCAGAGCTCATGCCGGCCCGTCTGGCTATCTCCGCCACGCGAACCTGGTCGATGCCGGCCTCGGTGATCAGATCCACGGCCGCCTGCAGGACGCGATCGCGACTGCGCTGCCCGTCTTCGGTACTGGCGGGCCCACGTCGGCGCACGGCGGGCGCGGAGATGCGTGCTGCCTGTTCAGTCCGGGGCATGCGCTCACGTGCTCCCGTCTGTGGTTCGGTTCGCGACGACCGGGTATCGGCTGACTATCAGTCTAGAGTATTGCTCTAGAAAACTGCTTTACCGTCGCTTTGCCTTCCGCTAGGCTGGCCATTACCTAACAGGAATGTACGGCGTCACTGCTGTCTGACACGTGGTGTGAGAACAATGAGCACACTCATTCGTACCGACGAGGTACCCGCAGCCGATCTTGTCGACTTCTTCCGCCAGATGTCGGCCACGACGTGGGTGCCGATGGAGTGCCGGGCAGCCACTTTCGAGGACTACCGGGGTGTGTTCCGCGCCAGCGGTCTAGGCCCGATGCAGGTCGTCGTGATGGACGTCATGCCCATCACCGTGTGCCGCACCCCGCAGCTGATCTCGCAGGCCGATCCCGACATGCTCAAGATGGTCCTGGTGTGCGGCGGCAACTCCTGCGTGGTCAGCCAGGACGGCCGGCAGACCTCGGTATCGGCCGGTGAGTTCGCCATGTACGACACGCGGCGGCCGTACGAGGTGCGGTGTGGCACCGACGGAGACTCCTCCGTGCAGATGATGACGTTCATGTTCCCGCCGTCCCTGCTGCCACTGTCCCGCAACGCCCTCCGGCAGCTGACGGCGGTGCGATTCCAGGCCAAA
>Ga0126383_10003809_pt1 | contig 10065 bp, 10 predicted proteins | sample PanSoiMetPlot_35_FD_96882 | JGI IMG/M metagenome (GOLD analysis project Ga0126383, IMG submission 96882) | Tropical forest soil microbial communities from Panama - MetaG Plot_35 | ecosystem: Environmental > Terrestrial > Soil > Tropical forest > Bulk soil | place: Panama | collected 2016-02-17
CAGTCACCGCCCGTTAAGTCAAAGGTACGCAGCTGTGGAAAGAGGCCGGGAGCCGCCCGGGAGTGGGATATCGCAACGCATCAAATTTTGGCGATTTGCCGCGAAGGTGTTCGGCATTGCCTAATTTTTAACTTTGGAATGCTTTTTGCAACGCGCTGAGGGCAACCTCGGAGTGGGGCTTTGAAAGAGGCGGGTCGATGGATCCCAAGATCGCACTTCTGTTTCTGTTGATCGGCAGTGTTATTGGGCTTTCGCGTCTTAGCGCCGTGAGTTTCGGGCGCGTGCGCCGTCAGCTCGCCGAAAGGCGCTGGCGCGAATTTGTGCCCGGGCGGCGCAGAGTTTAGGCAGACGGGCTGCGGCGGCTACGTTTCGGCGATGTCCAGCATTTTTCCGGCGCGTAACACGGCCTCAGCTGCTGCCGTCGGGTGTCCGCGCTCATCATTGAGAGTTAACGCGGGGTAAGTCTTTCGCGCGCTGTCATCCGCTTTCACGGCTCGCACCACGACGCGGATGGCAGGCGCGCCAACGCGCGGATTCACGGGCAACAGCGAAACACGCCCGAACACGGGCCGCAGCGTTTCGAGCACGTCATCCAGCCGATCCGCGCGCCAAATCAAGGTCAGCACGGCGTGCGGTTTCAACAGCCACGCGGCCGTTCCGATCCAACGCGCGAGCAGCCCTGGCGTGCCCGTATGAGCCAATCGACGGTGCGGATCGGGCGATACGTTGTGGCGTCGCGCATCGTGGAAGGGCGGGTTCATCAACACGCGATCAACACTTTCTGGCGCAAGTCCGGCGCCAGCCAGCGCCTCCACACTCTCGGCATTGGCATCGACCACCCTTACCCGATCGTCCAGCCGGTTCAGTCGCGCATTGGCCATCGCCAGCGTGCATAGATTCTTGTCGATCTCGACCAGCGTAAGGCGCAGCCCAGGGACGCGGGCAGCGACCGCGAGGCCGGCGGCACCAACGCCCGAGCCAAGCTCGACCGCGAGCTCACCGGCACGTCCCACCGTCGCTGCTGCTAGCAGAATCGCGTCATGGCCGATACGATGGCCGCGTAAGGGCTGCCGTATCTTGAGTGAGCCGCCAAGAATGGCGTCTTCACTGATCGCACTTTCAGCTTCCATCGGAACGCAGCTCGTGACCGAGCCCGGCGTCTTTCAAAAGTTGCCGTGCCCGCAACTCATTTCCCTCGGCCACCAGCACGCGGCGCGGCAGCACGCCGAGCGACCCCTCCAGAACACTCATGTTCTGATCGAAGACCAGCGGGCGAATGCCGGCGCTTTCGAGCAGTGCCACCACCGCGGATACCAAGACCGCATCATTGGTTCGAATTAGTTCGTGCATCGATCTAGTCCTGTTGCCGAGTCCTGCCCCACGTGTGTGTTGGCAGGGCCGAGAAAGGCAATGCCGGCTTTGCTGCAGCGGAGATCGGTATTTTTTTCCTCGCTTCGGTCACCTGCCCGCTGGATCTACGTCAATTTGCGGTGATACGGCAATCTAGCGCACTTGCCGCATTAGCACAGCATTCATATGCTCGTGTTCTGTCAGCGTGTGGAGATGAGTTTTGGCCGTTGTCCTTCCATTTGAAAATCCGAACCTGGCTTCAGTCAATCGTTTGTCCGAACTGGTGGCACCGGATATGGAGCGCGTCAACTCGACAATACTGGCGCGCACCGGCTCCGAAGTCGCCATGATCCCGGAGGTCGCAAATCATCTGATTTCCTCGGGCGGCAAGCGGCTGCGGCCGATGCTGACTTTGGCGATGGCCAGGCTCGCGGGCTACACTGGCGACGGGCACGTCAAGCTTGCCGCTGCCGTCGAGTTCATGCATACGGCGACACTACTGCACGACGACGTTGTCGACGAGAGCGATATGCGTCGCGGCAAAGTTGCAGCGCGTATGCTGTGGGGTAATGAGGCGAGTGTGCTCGTTGGGGACTTTTTGCTCGGTCAAGCATTCAAAATGATGGTCGAAGTCGGTAATTTGCACGCCCTTGAAATACTTTCATCGGCCGCTGCGGTGATTGCTGAAGGTGAAGTAATGCAGCTCGGCACCGCGAAGAACACGGCAACCAACGAGGATGAATATCTTTCTGTCATTCGCGCCAAGACTGCCGAATTATTCGCAGCCGCATGCGAGGTCGGCCCGGCGCTTGCGGCAAAAGAAAAGGCCGAACTGGCGGCTTGCCGATCGTTCGGAATGAACCTCGGGATCGCTTTTCAGCTCGTCGACGATGCGCTCGACTATGGCGGCAAATCGGCCAAGCTCGGCAAGAACGTTGGCGACGACTTCCGCGAGGGCAAGATAACCCTGCCGGTCGTGCTGTCATTCAGGCGCGGCTCCGAGAATGAGCGCGCCTTCTGGAACCGGACGCTGGGTGACGGCGAAGTTTGTGACGAAGATCTCGACACCGCCATCGCTTTGATGGCCAAGCACCATGCGATCGAAGACACGATCGGTCGTGCCCGCCATTACGGCGCGATCGCGATCGATGCGCTAGCACTTGTACCGCCATCGGAGATCAAGTCGGCCTTGGAAGAAGCGGTCGCGTTCTGCATCGCCCGAGCGCACTAGTGCAGCGCAAAGCGCCACAATGATTTCAAGTTTTCGGCAAACGGGGGCCGATGGTTGTGTCGCATATCCACCAGCCGTCCCGTTCGCGCTTTAGCCGTTGCGCCGCTGCAACCGCCTCGCTGCGAGAGCTAAAGAGCGCAAAACATGTCGCCCCAGAGCCGGACATGCGGACGAGTCTGACACCCGACAACTCGCTTAAGGCGGCCAGAACCTCCGCGATAGCCGGAGCGCAGCGGCTCGCAGCGGCCGTTAGATCGTTGCCGTGATGTTTGAGCCATTCGACAAGCGCATCAAATTCACGCGGCACGTTGCCAAGACTGACACCGCCTTGGACAACAGCAAATTTTCCGAATACGTCACGGGTCACGAGTGGCACGCCCGGATTGACGAGCAATGCCGGCAACAGCGGCAAATGGAGTGGCTCCGACAGCCGCTCGCCAACGCCACGCATAATGCGCGGCGTCGGATCCAGGCAGACAGGCACATCGGCGCCTACCGCAAGTGCCGTTGACATGAGGCGTGGATCGTCGGGCACGACATTATTGGCGCGGGCAATAAGCCTGAGAGCCGCAGCTGCGTCGGCCGAGCCGCCGCCAATGCCCGCCGCCACCGGTATGTTCTTTTCAAGAAAAAAGCGTCCGGCCTTAAGTCCATTGATGCGCTGGCGCAATGTGGCAAGCGCCTTGAGTACGAGATTGTCTGTGGCGGCCCCGGCCTTGCTGCCGAAGGGCCCGGTAACGTCGAGTTCGGCCTCCGGACCCACTTGCAACGTCAGCGTATCGGCGACGTCCGCAAATGCCACAAGGCTCTCGATCTCGTGATAGCCATCGGCTCGGCGCCCGAGCACCCGCAATGTCAGATTAATTTTGGCAGGAGCTTTTTCAGTCAGCGTCGCGCCCACGCAAAAGCCTATCGCTTGCGCATCAACTGTCAGCCGCCGTCGCCGCTTTTCTTGCCGGCTTTGGCTTGCGACGACGTCTCGTCCGGCAGTCCCGACTTGAGCTTTTCCTCTATCTTGGGAAGGTCCTCAGGATCAGGCTTGAGATCGCGCGCATGCGCCCACTGGAATCTGGCCTCGAGCACACGATTCACCCGCCAATAGGCATCGCCCAGATGGTCGTTGATGGTCGGATCCTCGGGCTTGAGTTCGATCGCGCGCTCAAGCTGCTTGGCGGCCTCCTCATAATTGCCGAGCCGGTAATAGGCCCAGCCGAGCGAGTCGACGATGTAGCCGTCGTCCGGACGCTGCTGCACAGCCTTTTTGATCATCTCCATGCCTTCGTCCAGGTTGATGCCCTGGTCGATCCAGGAATACCCAAGATAGTTGAGCACGTGGGGCTGGTCCGGAAACAGCTCAAGCGCCTTCTTGAGGTCGCTCTCGGCCTTTGTCCATTGCTTGGAACGCTCGTAACAGATGCCGCGGAAATAGAAGAGCACCCAGTTCGCCTTCTCGGGCGTCCCGATTGTTGCGACTCCTTTGGAATAGACGTCCGCGCATTCGGCAAATTTCTTATGCCCGCGCAGGACATTACCGAGCGCCATGATCGCTTCAAGATCGTCCGGATGCTGCTTGATCAGCGCTTCGAGGTGTTTCTGCGCTTCGTCTGGCCGATCGAGGCTGTCCAGGTTGGCCGCCATCTGGATCGCGGCATTGCGATGCAACGCCGAGCTCGCGGGAACGCGCTCATAGACCTTGATCGCCAGTTCCGGCTTCTTCAGGGATTCATAGAGGTCGGCGAGTGACAACAGCGCGAGCGAATGGTTGGGAGCAAGGAACAGTGAAAGCTGTAGATAGACCAGGCCGAGATCTTCCCCTCCGCGGCGACCGAGTGACGCGCCGAGACCATATAGCGCCTCTGCCGCACCAACCTGGGCGTTTGACACGAGTGGCGGCAATTTCTCGCCAGCCTTGAGCTTCTCCATGGCATCGACGACCAGCGGGTGGCGCGGCAGTGTCTTGTCGAAGGATTCAAAAATCGACAGCGCTTCCTTTGGCGAGCGATTGCGCGATACCCAGCTGCCATAGGCTTCCACCACGCGTAATGCGGTGGAGTCTAGTTTGTAGGCGTGCTCAAAACGCTTGCCGGCTTCCTTCTGGTTGCCCGCAAGATCAAAAATCATGCCCGCGTGCAACTCCTTGAAAATGGCATACCAATCGGGCCCGCCGAGATGATCGATCGCTGCAACGGCACCCTTGGCGTCATTCGCCCCGTACGTCCCCCACGCCGAAAGCAAGGTCGCAGTAAGATCGGTAATCGGTCCGCGGATGGATTGCGCGAGATCGCGCCGCGCTGCTGGAAATTGTTTGCGCTTGAGTTCATTTACGCCCAGCACCAGCCGGGCAACGCGGTCATTCTTGTCGGCTTGCACAACGCGATCAGCAAACTTCACGGCCTCGTCGACTTCACCGTCGACCAGGAACGACAAGAAGGCGCGATCAAGTAGCTCGCTATTGCTCGGATCACGCTTGAGAGCAGCCCGGTAGTAGCTGGCGGCGGCGGCGGCATCGCGTTGCTGACCGGCATGGCGGGCCGCCAGATAGCTACCCGAAGCCGTTGAACCACTAAATTCCATCGCGCCTGATGGTTGCGCGGCGAGATTGACTGGTGCTGCCGCGGCAAACGCGGCAAGCGCGCTGCCCACAATGCAGCGACCGAGGCTCGAAAACGTCACGGGCGATGCTCCAATGAGGCGAATAGCCGCGGATTACTCGCGGATCACCGAGGTTACGCCGAGAATGGCCTTTTTGCGCCGCTCCCGCAAGAACGTCCGGGCGACGCTCCTTAGAATCAGCTTGAAGGTCCTGATGTGGCGGTATCGTGACAGGGACGCCCTGCGCAAGTCACATATTCGGATAATTGGGGCCACCGCCCCCTTCGGGCGGAACCCAGGTAATATTTTGATTGGGATCCTTGATGTCACAGGTTTTGCAGTGGACGCAATTTTGCGCGTTGATCACGAATTTTGGTGTGGCCCCTTCCTCAATCCATTCGTAGACACCGGCTGGGCAGTAACGCGCAGAGGGGCCCGCGAAAACGTCATGCTCGGATTTTTTCTGTAGCTCGAGGTCAGCAACACGCAGGTGAACAGGCTGGTCTTCTTCGTGATTGGTATTGGAAAGAAATACCGAAGATAGCCGGTCAAAGGTGAGCTTCCCGTCCGGTTTCGGATAGAAAATGGGCGCGCACTGTGATGCCGGCTTCAGCGAGGCGTAATCCGGCGTGCCATGCTTGAGCGTGCCAAACAACGAGAACCCAAGCGTATTCGTCCACATGTCGACCCCGCTAAGTGCGATCCCGGCAAGCGTACCGAATTTCGACCACAACGGCTTGGCGTTCCGCACTTTACGGAGATCTCTGCCGACGGCCGAGGTCCGCCAACCCGCTTCGTAGTCGGCCAGCTCGTCGTGGCTGCGACCGGCCGCAAGCGCGGCGGCCACAGCTTCCGCAGCCAATATTCCCGACAACATTGCGTTGTGGGTGCCCTTGATGCGCGGAACGTTCATGAACCCGGCGTTGCAGCCGATCAGCACACCGCCAGGAAATGAGAGCTTTGGCACTGATTGATAGCCGCCCTCCGTCAGCGCGCGTGCGCCGTAAGCAAGTCGCTTGCCGCCGTCAAATGTATTTCGCACCAATGGATGCGTTTTAAAGCGCTGAAATTCCTCGAAGGGTAACAGATAGGGATTGGAATAATTGAGATGCAGCACAAAGCCGACCGACACCAAGTTGTCGTCGAAGTGATAAAGAAACGAGCCACCACCGGTCGAATTATCCAGCGGCCAACCGAATGTGTGCTGCACCAGGCCCTTGCTGTGTTTCTCCGGCGCAACTTGCCAAAGTTCCTTCAGACCAAGACCAAATTTCTGCGGTTCACGTCCATTCGCCAGACCAAACTTCGCCATCAGTTGTTTGCCCAGGTTGCCGCGCGCGCCTTCCGCAAACAGCGTGTATTTTGCCTGCAATTCCATGCCGCGCGTGAAGTTGTCCTTGGCTGCCCCATTTTTGCCGATGCCCATGTCACCAGTGGCAATTCCCGAAACCGCACCGTCCTGATCGTAAAGGACCTCTGCGGCGGCAAAGCCGGGATAAATTTCGATGCCAAGCGCTTCAGCTTTCGCGGCCAGCCAGCGGCAGACGTTGCCAAGCGAAGCAATGTAGTTGCCGTGATTGCTCATCAACGGCGGCATCATGAAATTGGGCAGCCGCAGCGCACCGTTGGTCCATAGATAGTAAAAGTGGTCGTCGGAAACCGTCGTCTTGATCGGCGTATCCTCGGAGCGCCAGCCCGGTAGGAGCCGATCCAGTCCGGCCGGATCTATCACAGCTCCGGAGAGGATGTGCGCGCCGACCTCGGATCCCTTCTCCACAATTACGACCGCGATGTCCGGGTTGATCTGTTTGAGGCGTATGGCGGCAGCAAGTCCCGAGGGACCGGCGCCAACAACCACCACGTCGAATTCCATCGCCTCGCGCGCAGGTAGTTCGGCCATAAAGTTCTCCCGAGCCAATTGTCCACTTTTGCACAAGGGGCGGCAATCGCGGAGCACTCATGGTAGGGTCCATAAAATGATACCCACTCATGCCAAGCCGTTGCGCGACCTGCTCGACTTTTATGCTGAGGCCGGCGTGGACGCGCTGGTGGGCGAAGTTCCAATCAACCGTTTGGCGGGAGCAGAGAGGCCCCTGGCATCTCCGCGCGCGATGCAGCAGAGCGCTCCACAGCTGGACCTCCAACCCAAAGCCCGTGCGGAAACGTTAGTTCCGCCTACCCCCGATGCCGCTGCCATGGCCGCGCGCGAGGTGGCAAAAAGCGCGCGGACCCTCGACGAACTACGCGCCATCCTCGAGAAATTCGAGGGCTGCGCCCTGAGAGCAACCGCGACCCAGCTGGTCTTCGCCGATGGCAATCCCAAGGCGCGCCTGATGTTTGTCGGCGAAGCGCCCGGGCGCGACGAAGATATCGAGGGCCTGCCCTTTGTCGGCCGCTCCGGCAAACTGCTCGACCGCATGCTCATGGCGGTCGGCTTGGATCGCGCCTCAGTTTACATCGCCAACATCGTGCCTTGGCGGCCGCCGGGCAATCGCACGCCAACACCACAGGAATCTCAAATTTGTCTGCCGTTTATCCTACGCCAGATCGAACTTGCCGATCCCGACATTCTGGTCTGCCTCGGCGGACCGTCGGCGCAGGCGCTGCTCGGCATCAAGGACGGCATTACAAAGACGCGAGGCCGCTGGTTCAGCTTCACTACCGGCAAGCGGGAAATCCGCGCCATGCCGACGTTTCACCCCGCTTTTCTGTTGCGCAGCCCCCTGCAAAAGCGTTTCGCCTGGCGTGATTTCCTCTCGATCAAGAAAGCCCTCGATCAGCGGTAAGCAATCAGAATTGCGCCAACCGCGATCAATGCCACGCCCAGCCAATTTGGCATCGTAAGTTCTTCTCCGAGAAAGAGCACGCCGAACAGTGCCACCAGCACGACCGAGAGTTTGTCGATCGGCGCGACCTTGGCAGCATCCCCGACCTTGAGCGCACGGAAATAGCAAATCCACGACGCCCCCGTCGCTAGGCCTGACAGCAACAAAAACACGTAGGTACGCGCAGACACCTCACCCGGGGACTGGAACTGCCCGGTCGCGAGCAGAATCACGGCAAGCGCTGTGAGGATGACAATCGTGCGTATAAAGGTCGCGAAATCAGCATTGACGTTTTCGACGCCAATCTTCGCGAAAATCGCCGTGAGTGCGGCAAAGATCGCCGATAAAACCGCCCAGACTTGCCACGACGATGCCAAGTTCATCCCGTGACTGCAAATTTGGCCGTAAACAGTAGCGCCAAAACGATCACGGCAGGCGGTACTTCCCGCCCCTTGCCGCCAACCAGCTTGGCAAGCACGTAGGTAATGAAGCCAAGCCCGATACCAGTCGCGATCGAGTACGTAAGTGGCATGGCAATCGCGGTGACGACCGCCGGCGCATACTCGGTAATGTCCTCCCAGTCGATTTCGGCCAAACCGCGGGCCATCACACACGCCACATAGAGCAAGGCTGCAGCTGACGCATAAGCTGGTACCATGCCGGCAAGTGGCGCAAAAAACAGCGCCAGCAGGAAGAGCACGCCCACGAATGCTGCCGTCAATCCCGTGCGCCCGCCAGCCGAGACACCGGCTGCGCTTTCGATATAGCTGGTGGTCGTTGAAGTGCCGATCAACGCGCCAAACATGGCAGCGAAACTGTCGGAGATCAGCGCTTCTTTCATCCGAGCGAGCTTGCCATTCTTCATCAGCCCCGTGCGATGGGTAACGCCGATCAAAGTGCCTGCGTTGTCGAATACGTCCACGAACAAAATCGAAAAAACCACGATCAGGAATGTGAACTCGCCGATGCGCGAGAAATCCAGTTGCAGAAATGTCGGCGCGATCGATGGCGGCATCGATATGATGCCCTTGAACTGGGCAAGGCCCAAAGGAAGCCCAATGACTGTGACGGCGAGGACCCCGATCAACGTGCCACCGAGTATGCGCCGGTAGTTAAGGCCTGCTATCAGCACGAATCCAAGCAGCATTAGGATTGCCCGGGGGTTGGTCATGTCGCCGAGTGTGACCAGGGTTGCCGGATGGGCGACCACAATCTTGGACTCTTCAAGCGCAATTATTCCGAGGAAAAGGCCGACGCCAGCCGACACGGCCAGTTTGAGATTCTGTGGAATTGAGTCGATGACGTACTGCCGGATAGGGAAAACCGAAATCAGAAAAAACAATACACCCGAGCAAAACACGGCGGCCAGCGCCTGTTGCCAAGTATAATTGTAGGTCAGCACGATCGTGAAGGCGAAGAAAGCGTTGATGCCCATGCCCGGCGCGAGCGCGATCGGATAGTTGGCGTAAAACGCCATAACGAAAGTGCTGACCGCGGCAGCGACGCAGGTCGCTACGAATACCGCACCCGCATCCATCCCCGCCTTGCCGAGAATGATCGGATTGACGAACACGATGTACACCATGGTCAGGAACGTGGTGACGCCGGCAATGAATTCGGTGCGAATGTCGGTGCCGTGTCGGGCAAGTCCGAATTGTCGTTCCAGGGCGCTCATGCCTTGAGGGGCGCCTTCGCGCGATGCGGGCTTTGACTGCTTGACCATGTCGACATCCTCGCGCCTACCGACCTTCAGGCTAGCCCCAATTCAGGGCGTCCGTCAGAACCTTTGTGGACGGTGTGGATACCCGAAGTCCGTAGATGGCGCTTCGATTTATCGCAACCGCGGAACCCAATTGGGTCGCACGTTTTGTCAGCCTGAGACTATAATCATTCCATAGGTACCGGTCGGGAGCGTGCAATGGATCTTGATCCTGTCCTGCTGGCCCGTTTGCAATTTGCCTTCACTATCATTTTTCATATCATTTTCCCGAGCTTCACCATCGGGCTCTCCGCCTATATCGCCACCCTCGGCGCGATATGGCTGCGCAGCGGCAATGACCGCTACCA
>Ga0126383_10003811_pt1 | contig 10064 bp, 11 predicted proteins | sample PanSoiMetPlot_35_FD_96882 | JGI IMG/M metagenome (GOLD analysis project Ga0126383, IMG submission 96882) | Tropical forest soil microbial communities from Panama - MetaG Plot_35 | ecosystem: Environmental > Terrestrial > Soil > Tropical forest > Bulk soil | place: Panama | collected 2016-02-17
ACCGCCTGGCAGAACGCGTCCAGCGGGTCGCCGTCGAAGCTCGCCTCCAGCCGCAGGCAGATATTCGCCTGGAAGATGTCGCCTCGCCAGATGTAGTCCACGGCCCGGCCGACCGCCGCCTTGTGCTCGGCCGCCGACGGCGTCAGCAGGAAATCCCCGCAACGGTAGCCGCGGGCCGGCGGCGCCGCGGCGCGGGCCCGGCGGGACAACTCCTCGAACCGGCGCTCCAGGGCCTCCTCCCGGTCCGCGGTCCACAGCGCCTCGAAGAACCACTGCCCGGTTGACCGGTCCCGGCGCAGGACGTGGTCGTAATAGCCAAACCACCACGTCGGCAGCTGCCGGGGCCCGCCGGGCGCGGGGGGCGCTGGCAGGACCTCGCCGCAGTGGCCGAAGCCCAGGTAGCCGATCCAGCCTCCGCCGAACCCGGGCAAGGTGGACTCCGTCAGCCCCGCTCCCAGCTCCCGGGCGTGGCCAGCACGGCCCCCCGCACCCGTCATGCCAGACGCCCCGGGCGAGTCGAGCACCTCACCCAGAGAGCAGGGCGGGCTACGCACCAGCACCGGCTCAGAGCTGATCACATCCGCGCCGTCAGCCCAGGCCCCCAACAGCGCAACCGGGTGCGCATCCGCCCGCACCAGCCGCAGACCCTCGACCGGGCCAAGGTTCCAGCCCAGCGGGCGGCGCACCACCCGAGAGAATGACCCCGGCACCATATTGCCTCCCTGCCCGTCAGGCGCTGCGCTTGCCCGAAGCTGAAGCTATTAGGTCAGCCGCGCATGTCTCGATACGCTTCCGGCCAGATGCCCTGCTTGCCTGGTGCCAGAGGGAGCGAGCGATTGGCGATTCAGGGCGGTAAGGAGCCACGTCCGGCCAGCGAACCTGCTGGTAGAGCTCCATCTAGCGCGTTGAGCGGCAGCAAAGCTGGGTGCGGGCGGGATTTGTCGTTGGCGGAAAGGGGTTCGCGCGCATGTGGCCGCCGACGGGGGATGAAACCGTGTCGCGGCCCCTGGTGCGGTTGAGCGCGAGCGCGGCGACCACGCCGATGACGATCAGGGCGGCGCCGGAGAGCAGGAAGCCTGTGCTGACGCCGACGCTGTCGATGACGGTTGTGGCGATGAGAGGCGCGATCGCGATGGCGCCGGCGATGCCGGCCTCCCACAGGCCGAGGGCCTTGGCGAGGTGGCGATCGGGGATCCGCTGTTGGACGAGCGCGATGAGCGGGATGTCGGTCAGGGCCGAGGCGAAGCCGGTGACGGCGAGCAGGGCGGCGGCGAGCAGCGGGCCGGTGGCAAGGCCGAGGGGGAGGCGGAACGCACCGAGCAGCACCCACGCCAGCACGGCGGTACGGGCCAGGTTGCGCAGGTGCAGGCGGGCGATGACGAGCGCGCCAAAGACCTCGGCTACGCCCGCGGTGCCCAGCAGCAGCCCGTACTCGCCGGCGTGACCGCCGAGTTTCTGCCCGACGAGCGCGATCACCCCGACGGTGAGGAAGCCGCTCGCGGCGGCCAGCGCCAGCACGAAGGTGGCGATCACGAGCAGCACGTCTGGCTCGCGCCGCAGGACGGCCAGGCCGGCGCCGAGGTCGTCACGCAGGCCGGGCCGGGTGCGCGCCGGGGAGGCGGGGCGCCCATCGATCGCGGTGAGCGTGACGGCGGACACGGCGAAGGTGAGCGCGTCGAGCGTGAGCACCAGGGGCATCGAGGCGATGGCCAGCAGCGGCGCGAGCAGCAACGGCCCGACGAAGAACGCGGCGCGGAAGGAAACCTGCAGCAGGCCATTGGCCGTGACCAGCGCGTCGGGGGGCGCGATGCGGGCGACGAGCGCGTTGCGCGCAGGCGTGAACGGCGCGCCGATGGCCGCCAGCACGGCAGCGACGACCACCAGCAGCGCGAAGTGCAGCAGGCCGAGCGCCAGCAGGAGCGCAGCGACGGCAACCAGCGCGCCCCGCGCCAGATCCGTCCCGATCATCAGCCGCCGGCGGTCGTAGCGGTCCGCATACGATGCCCCGATCAACGTTACCGCGAAGGTCGGGGCGTTGGCGGCGATCGTGACCAGCGCCACCGCGCTGACGGCGTGGGTCAGCGACCAGGCAAGCCAGGCCACCGCGGCGACGTACAGGCCGTCGCCTAGCCGCGAGACGCCCTGGCCGGTGAACAAGAGCGCGAAGTTGCGGTTGCGAAGCAGTGCCATACCGGCATGGTCGGCCAGGAATCGCGCCGTTATCAACCTATTAGGCAAACAGAGAATCAGTCGCCCGGGTAGTGCTGTTCTTCAGTCGCCCGGAGCCTGCTGTTCGAGGAAGGTCTCGAGACTGGGCGCAAGCGCCGCCACCCGGTCGGGCACGATCCGGTACAGGACGTAGTAGCCGTCGCGATGGCGCTCGAGCAGCCCGGCCTCGGCTAGCGTGCGCAGGTGCTTGGACAGCGCCGCCTCGGTGACCCCGACGAGCGGGGCGAGTTCCTGGGTGCTGCGCGGCCGCTCGGCGATCAGCCGCAGGGCGCGCAGCCGGGTGTCGTCGGCCAGCGCGCGCAGGACCCCGATCAGCTGCGCCGGCGGGATCCGCGGGCGCGACTCGCGCACGATTGACGAAGCCGGGAAGACCAGCCCCAGCGGCCACGGCGGGTCGCAGTTGACCCGCACGTGCGGCCACACGTAGACGCTCGGCGCGAGCACCAGCAGGTCGCCGGCGCCGATCTCGACCTCGTGGTCGTGGGGGCGCTCGAGCCAGAACCGTCCGGTATCGGGGTCGGACCGGACCTCTGGCCACAGGCCGCGCAGCAAGGCGTACAAGCCCCTCCGGGCGATGACGCGCCCGGCCTCACTGACACTGGCGGCAAGGTCGGGCTCGATCCGCTGCCACTCGCGCGCGAACGCCTCCTCCCAGTAGGACTCAAGCAGCCTGAGGAACCGCTCCAGCAAGCCCCGCGGATCGTCCAGCAACTGCTGCGCCAGTGCCTCATCACCCACCGCAGCCGCACGCTCCCGCAACCGGCGGCGGGCACCCGGCGCCTCCAGCGCCGCCGGATCTCGCGGGAAATCCTCGGTGGCCTGCGAGCCGGTCAGCGGGATCGCGAACTCCAGACGCACCAGCTGCTCGTCCACGCCGCGCAACCGCCGCAGCTCACTGTCGAAGTCCAAAAGCTGCCCGGCCGTCGGCGGAAAGAAGAACTCCGGGAAGTACGCGCGATACGCGAACGCGAAAACGTCGACCTCCCGCTTCAGCGCCGGGGAGAGCCGGCGCATCGCCCGCACCCACTCGTGCTGCACCGGATGATGCTTGGGCTCCACCAGAACGTGCAGGCTCAGCACAGCCTCCATCGCAGGCGAATACGAGAAGGCGACCCGCTCGGCTGCAGAAGAAGGCAGGCGGAACACAATCGTCACGCGACGATCATCGCGGACTCAGGGCACCCGCGCGAACTGGTGGTTGCGCCTGGCTGGGCGCGGCCTTTCTGCTTCGGCTTCCTTTGCATGTGGCCTCGCCGGGGGAGAGGGCTACTTCGTTGGCCTGCGTGACGGTGTGAGGGTGGCGCGTTGCTGGGTCTCGGCCTGGAGTGATGAGTGAGTGCCCGTTCTTACGTCACACAAGTTGAAGGCACTTTCTAGGACGGGAGACAAGATGGGCTCAACGAGCAGGCAGCGGTGGACGCTCGCCGTGGCCTCGGCGGCCTCGTTCATGGTTGCGCTGGACACACTGGTCGTGTCCACGGCGCTGACCAGGATCAAGCTCGACCTTCACGCATCCTTGAGCCAGCTGGAGTGGACGGTCAACGCCTACACCCTAAGCTTCGCCGGATTCCTGATGGCCGGGGCTGCGATCGGGGACAGGTTCGGCCGCCGCCGGGTCTTCGCCCTCGGGCTTGCGGTATTCACCGCGGCGTCTGCCGGATGCGCGCTGGCGCCGGGCATCGGCTGGCTGAAACCTGCGGGAGCCTGGCCACGATCAAAGCCCATGGGCTGCCCGGCGCGGCCGGGATGATCGCCTACCCCGGGTCCTACACCAAGAACCCGGCGGTGGTGAACCTGCAAACCCAATACGGGCAGACCTGCTTCGACTGGGGGCGCCAGTACAACCACGCCATCCACGGCACCAACGACCTGGCCACCGCCTCGACGACGCCGCCGTACTGGGTGTACCCCGTCGCGGTCGTTGGGGGCCCCTGCAACGATCCCACGCAGCCGGGTTACACGGTCCACATACAAAACGGGCGTTACACGATGCCTTCGACGATCATCAACCAGATCAACCGGCTAAAGCCCGGCCAGTGGTACATACTCCAGGCATACATCCTGGTCACCGGAACCAACCCGAAATACGCCAACAACAAGAACCGGTGGGACTGCACCTCCCCTAACCCGGCCCACCACTGGACGAATCTCACGGTGCGGTACTGCTGGTCGGACTTCCAGCAGATCCTCCAGGCCCTCGCCGCCAAGCCGGGCATCACGGTCACCGATCCGCTGACCATAGGCAAGGCGTGGGGCCGCCCTTTTAGCTAGTTACCACGGGCCACCGACCGGCCGTCCGCTCCCTGCTCCTGCGGGGGCAGGGAGCTGGCACGGCCTGCGGGCTAGGTACCGGCTGGCCCGGTTGGTTCCACCGGTTCGCCCAAGTCGGCGCGCATGGCGTCGTAAAGCTGATTTTGCAGGTGGCCGGCCGGTTCGGTGGGCTCAGCCAAGGACGCGCCGCGCACCGTGGCGGTGATGTAGCCCAGGTAGCTGTCGGTGAGGTCTGCGGCGATCTTTCGCACGCCCTCGGGCGCAATCAGGAGCAGTTCGCTGGTGACATGCAGCATCGCCTGCCGGGCCTGGTTGAGCGCCAGTTCGGCGGCGTCACGCTGGTCTTGGCTGGGTGGGGGCTGGTAGGCAACCCGATGGGTGATGCTCTCGATGCGCATGGCGGTGAAGGCCGCCTGGCAGGCGGCGTAGATCCTGCGCTTTTCTGCCAGCCGGGCGCGCTCGTTTTCGGCGTCAATGCTGTTGCGAAGGTTCTCCGATGCCGCCTGGGTCGCGCGCTTGCCTTGCCAGTAGGTCGCCGCGATGCCCGCCAGGGCGACCACGCCGATTACGATGCCCGTGACGATGGCCGGCCAGTCTGAGACGGTCACCACCGGCACGGCCGCAGCTATCGCTTCCCGCATGCCTTCCATCCATCCTGCCCGGCGCTGCACATGGGCTACTGGGTATTCCGGCAGTGCTTCCTGGGTATCACACGCCGCTGCTGGCCCTCGTGGCCGCGGTCATCGTGGCAGGTGCCAGTGGTAGGGCTCGATGAGGTGGTCGAGTGCTGGCTGCGGGGCCCAGGAACCGGGGGTGTAGGGGCTGCATCGGGGGTGGATTGTCCAGCAGTGGAGCGGAGATTTCCCACAGGCGTTCAATCGCGGCGTCCGATGTGAACAGGGACTGGTCGCCGACCATGGCGTCTAGGAGCAGCCGCTGGTAGCCCCCGGGAGTGTCGGCAGCTTGGAACGAGTCGGCGTAGCGAAATGTCATCTCGGCCGCGCCGAACCTCATCCCCAGCCAGGCGGTGGCCCGCCCGAGCGAGTCCACGTCGAACTCATCCCCTGTAGCGCGGCACGCCCGCCTCCAGGAGGGTTGGGACGGGTCAGCTGGTGACCCAGGCGAGGATGTGGCTGTTGACCTCGCGGGGCTGTTCCAGGTGCAGGAAATGGCCGGCACCGCCGATGACGATCATGCGAGAGGATGGGGCGAGGAAGGGCTCGGCGCGGCGGGCCAGGTCTGCTGCGATGCAGCCGTCATTGGCCCCGTGCAGGTAGAGGGTGGGTTGCGGTGCCCGGCGGCCGGCCGCCTGCTGCCCGGCCGCCCAGTGCGCGCCAGCCCGCGCTGCGGTAGGGGTGCCCGGGGCGCCGGCTGCCCGGTAGTAGCCGAGCGCGGCGGTCAGGTTCGCGGGCTGCCGCAGCGACTCCTTGACCCGGGAGAGGTGCTCGCCCGGGTGATAGCCGGGTGACCACCCGGCCCAGAGCCGGTCGATGAACGCCATCCCGTCGGCGGCCACGACCGCCTCGGCGACCCCGGCCGGGTCGCGGAACAGGAACAGGTAGAAGAACCGCCGCAGCTGGTCGTAGTCGCTGAACAGCACCGGGTCCAAGGCGGCGGGTGGCACGGCAAGGGTCACCAGCCGCCGCCACCGGTCGGGGGCGGCGGCGGCCGCGGCGTAGGCTGCCTCGGCTCCCCAGTCGTGGCCGATCAGCACCGCGTCCCTGTCGCCGCCCAGCACCTCGTGCAAGGCCACCGCATCGGCGGCCAGCGCGCCGAGGTGGTAGGCGCCGTCGGCGGGCACCGTGGTCGGCGCGTACCCGCGCATGAACGGGGCCACCGCGTGAAACCCGGCCCCGGCCAGGACCGGCAGGAGGCGCTCCCAGGTATGCGCGGTGTCGGGAAACCCGTGCAGGCACAGCGCCAGCGGGCCCGGCCCCCCGGACTCGAGCAGCCCGAACTCAACGCCGTTCGCCCCCACGGTGCCAGCCCGCACCTCAGATGAAGCAGCCATCCCGTCACGGTATCCACGCCGCCCGTGGCCGCCGGGCCGGCAGGTCCAAGTCACGTTGTGATAACTGTTGGCTATGGATGCGCACCTCCGGGACCTGCGCTATTTCGTCGCGGTGGCCGAAGAGCTCAACTTCACCCGGGCCGCGCAACGGCTGCACACCTCCCAGCCCGCGCTCAGCAAGCAGATCCAGGGCCTCGAGACGGCGCTGCGGGCGCAGTTGTTTGATCGCGACCGCCGCCAAGTCAGGCTCACCGCGGCCGGAAGCGCGCTGCTGGAGGTTGCCCGGCCGTTGCTTGACCGCTGGGAGGAAGGGACCACTGCCGTCGCCGCCGCCGCTGCCGCGGAGGCACGCAGGCTGCGGGTGGGGACGCTCACCTCGATCGGCCGCGACCTTTACCCCGGTGTGCTCGACCACTTCGGCGAACGCGAGCCCGGCTGGCGCGTGGAGCTTCGGTCGTTCAGCTGGGCCGACCCGAGCGCAGGCCTGCGCGGCCAGGCCACCGATGCCGCGTTCTTGTGGCTGCCGCTTGGCGGTGACGACATCGCCGTGCGCGTGCTCACCGCCGAGCCCCGCTACGCGGCCATCAGCGCCGGGCACCGCCTCGCCGGGCGGCGGGAGATCACGTTCGCCGACATAGCCGGCGAGCCGTTCGTCGCGCTTCCCCGCACGGCGGGCCCGCTGCGCGAGTTCTGGCTCGCGACCGACCAACGGGCCGGCCAACCCGTCGTCGTCGCCGCCGAGGTGACCTCCGCCGACGAGAAATTCGAGATCATCTCGACCGGCGCGGCGGTCGCCTTGGTGTCTGCGGGAAACGCCGTTACGTATAGCCGCCCGGGAATTGTCTGCGTGCCCGTCAGCGACCTGAGCCCGGCCCGGCTCGCGGTCGGGTGGCGGCGGGACGACCCGCGCCGTGCCGTCCGGTCCTTTGTGGAGGCGTGCACCGACGCGGCGGATGCCCTCCGCGGGGGAGTCCGTGCCTAGCTGTCCTGCCGAGCCTGGCTGGCCAACCACTCCTTGACCCGGCGCTCGGCCTCCTCGGCAGGGACGTCCTCGACCCGGGTCATGATGGCCCACCGGTGGCCGAAGGGGTCCATGACCACCCCGTAGCGATCTCCCGTGACGAACGTGGCCGGCTCCTCGATCGCGGTCGCGCCGGCCCTGATCGCGCGCTGGTAGGCGTCGTCGACATCGGGGCAATAGATCATGGTCGAGTGGCTGACGTTCCCGGTGGCCTTCTCCGGGGCGACGAGCCCCAGCTTGGGTTCCGGATCGCCGAGCTGGAGGCGCCCGGCCCCGAAGTCCAGCTCGGCGTGCGGAACCGAGCCATCCGGGCCGTCTGTCCGGCTGACCACCGAGGCCCCGAACACCGTGCGGTAAAAGTCGATGGCCCGCGCGGCGCCGTCGACGACAAGGAACGGGGTGAGGGCCGTGTAACCGGCCGGCACACCGCCTGAGGCGCCGGCCGTGCTCCCGGTGCTGGTGTTCTCAGTCATGACGGCGAGCCTGCCTACGCTGGGGGAGTGGCGTCTTGTAAGAACCCGTCACCTACACCTTTGCCGCCGACGGCCACCACGAAGGGCGTCATGCGGCCCCGGCAAGGCGCCCGGCACTTTGCACTGCGCCGATTCGACCCGGGACCGCCCGTGGACCGTTACGTCGAGAACTACTGGGCCGTGCGCTGGGATCTGACCGGGCGGCCGGCCTACCGCCAGGAGATCATCCCGCACCCGTGTGTCAACGTGACGGTGGAAGCCGGGTCGCCGGGTGAGGTGCGGCACGGGTTCGCGATGCCCGCCGTGCTCCTGCACGGCCTCCCGACCCGGCGCTTCGCCGTCGACCTCACCGGGACCGGCCAGGTGCTGGGCGTTCGCTTCCGGCCGGGGGGTTTCGCGGCCCTTACCGGCCACGGCGCGGGCGCGCTGCGCGACCGGGTGATGCCCCTGGGGCAGGTGTTCGGTGCCGCCGCGGACATGCTGGCCAACGACGTCCTGGCCGAGGAGGACGACGAACGGCGGGTGGGGCTCGTGGCGGCGTTCCTGTGCGAGCGCCTGCCGGACGTGGCCCCCGGGTATGACCTGGTGCTGGCGCTCGTGACCGAGATGCTGGAGGACCGCTCGCTGATCCGCGTCGGGCAGCTGACGCGGAGGCACGGGATGTCGGAGCGCACCCTGCAGCGGTTGTTCCGCCGCTACGTGGGCGCCTCGCCCAAGTGGGTGCTTGCGCGTTACCGGCTGCACGATGCGGCGGCGTGGCTGGAGCGCGAACCCGGCGTCCCCATCGCTGCCGTGGCCGCCGCCGTCGGGTATTTCGATCAGGCACACTTCTGCCGCGAATTCAAGGCGCTCCTTGCCGTCACGCCGACGGAATACGCCGCCCAGTGCCGCGACGCCCCGGCCCACACGCGCTAACCGCGCCCCTGGCCTGCTCGCCCGCGCACGTGCTCAGGCAAAGATCCATCTCCTGGCCAGGGCTGCAGAGGACGAGTACCGATAACCAGTAGTTATAAGAGCTTGTCTTGGACAGCGCGGTGGGCCGGGACCGATGATCGCAGGGGACGGCGGCGCGTGGGCGCCGCACCGAGCAGAGGAGCCTGCATGGCTGGACCGGTCATCCACACCTACCGCGCCGCCGAGCCCGGGCTGTATGTCAACTCCTACCTGGTCGAGGCCGAAGCGGGAGTAGTGGTGGTTGACACCAACCTGCTTGTCTCCGACATCGAGGCGCTGCGCGCCCGGTTGCGCGCGCTGAGCAAGCCGCTGCTGGCGATCTTCGTGACCCACCCTCACCCGGACCACTTCAACGGCGTGTTCGGGCTGGTCCAGGACAACGAGGTACCGGTGTACGCGGCCACCAGCGTCGCCCGGGTGATCGAGGAGATCGCCGAGGCGAAACGGGAACAGTGGTCGCCCACCTACGGGGCGCAGTGGCCGGCCAAGACCTACTACCCGAACTCGCTGCTGGCCGACCGCGCCGAGGTCCGGTTCGGCGAGCTGACCTTCACCGTCCGGGAGCTGGGCCCGGCGGAAAGCCACGCCGACAGCTATTTCCTGCTCTCCTCCGAGGGGGGCGCGCCGGTCGCCTTCACCGGCGACCTGGCCTTCCACGGCACGCACCCCTACACCGCCGACGGCCATTCGGCACAGTGGCTGGCGGTACTGGACATGCTCGCTGGCGACCTGGCCAGCGTCGCCACGCTGTACCCCGGTCATGGGGACCCGGCCGGGCCGGGGCTGCTCGCCGAGCAGCGCCGTTACCTCCTGTACTACCGGGAAGTCGTCCGGCGCCTGTCCGGCGGGCAGGCGAAGCTGCCGCCATCGGCTCGGGCCGAGCTGGCGGCGGCCATGCAAGCCTTCCTTCCCGGCGCCCCGCTGACCTGGATGATCGGCCTGGGCGCGGACGCCGTGGCCAGCGAGCAGGCCGCCGCTGACCCGGCCGCCGCGAGGAGCTGACCTTGGATCTTCAGCTCGCCGGCCGGCGGGCGGTTGTTACCGGCTCCAGCGCGGGGATCGGCGAGGCGATCGCCCGCCGGCTGGCGGCCGAGGGCGCCGCGGT
>Ga0126383_10003812_pt1 | contig 10063 bp, 9 predicted proteins | sample PanSoiMetPlot_35_FD_96882 | JGI IMG/M metagenome (GOLD analysis project Ga0126383, IMG submission 96882) | Tropical forest soil microbial communities from Panama - MetaG Plot_35 | ecosystem: Environmental > Terrestrial > Soil > Tropical forest > Bulk soil | place: Panama | collected 2016-02-17
ACAGCGAGAACCGGGCCAGCCACGGCGCGAGCGACGGGTGGGCGGCGTAGTACTGCTGCACGGCCTGCGGGTTGATGCCCTGCTGCGGCAGCACGGACCCGGGGACGCTGGCGAGCGCCAAGAGGAAAAGCAGGATCAGCGCGGTCCGCATCGAGGTGAGCTGGCGCCATCCCCACCTGACCCATTGGATGATGCCGAACGACCTTCGGGTGCCTGGCCTATCCCGTTCCGCACCGGGTTCCGGGGTACCCGCGGGCGCGGGCTGCTGCCCGGTTGTTCCCTGCACGTCCTGCCCGGTGTCCGCCGGGACACGTACCTCGGTCACTGGCGTCCTCCCAGCGGCGCGGGCACCGGAGCATGGCGGGCGGGTGGGCGGATCATGACGGCTGCGCCATCGCCCGGCTGATCAGGCCGCGCAGGCCCGGGTAAGACACCTCGCCGATGACCCGCGCGTCGACCCGGCCGTTGCGGCCGATGACCAGCGTGGTCGGGATCCCGGACGGCGGGACTGTGTCCTGGAAGTCGAGCGCGATCGCGTCGCCCGGGTCGTTGAAGCTCGGGTAGCTGATCTTGAAGTTGGACAGGAACGCCTCCGCGGCGTCGGGGCTGTCCCTGATGTCCACGCCGAGGAAGTGGACGCCGCGGCCGGTGAAGTGCTGCGACAGCGACGCGAGAATCGGCGCCTCCGCCCGGCAGGGGGTGCACCAGGACCCCCAGAAGTTCAGCACGACCACGTGCCCGTGGAACTGCGTCAGCGTGAGCTTCTGGCCGGTCAGGGTGGTCCCGCTGACCCGGGGCACCACGGGCCCGCTGTGGGCGCGGTAGACGGTCGTGCCCGGGCTGCCGGAGACGAAGCTCTGGCCGTTGCTGGCCGCGGTGGCCTGCCCGACCGGCCCGCTGTCACAAGCCCCGAGCGCCACCGTGGCGGCCAGCGCAAGAACGGCACCGGCAACGGCGTTCCTGGCGCGCGGGTGCGCGGTCAACTGCGCACGGGCGCGCCGCGAAAAGATGCCCCCGTGGCGCGGGCATCGCGGCAGACGGGACACAGAGTGATCTCCTACAGGCGGTAGTGCCGCGCCCTATTGTGCCGGACCAAGCTGGCGGCCCTGACAGCGGGCCGGCCTTGGCGTGCGGTGCAAGGGCACCCGGCAACAGAACTGCCGGGCTCGCGGCGCCCAACTGCTGGGCGCTCTACGCCCCGGAAACCTCGCCGCCGCGCTGGCCCGCCGGCTCCGCGTAGCTTATTCCGGTGATAACGTCGTCACGGTAGGTGAAGCTCGTCACGCTGCCGAGGGCGCACTGCCGGTTTGCGGGATGGTGCCACAGCCTGCGTTTCTCGGCCGACCGGCGGGCGACCCAGATGGCGAGCTGGTGGCTGACGCACACCGCCTGCCGCCCGTGCGCCTCGCGGGCCGCGTCGGCCATGACCGAATGCATCCGCTTCGCGATGTCGGCGTACGGTTCCCCCCATGACGGCCGGAACGGGTTGGCCAGGGCCGGCCAGGCAGCCGGCTGGCGCGCGGCCTGGATGACGTCGAACTGGGAGCCCTCGAACCGGTTCCACGGCTCGATCAGCCGCTCGTCCACCCGTACCTCCAGGCCGAACTGCGCGGCGATCGGGGCGGCGGTCTCCAGGGCCCGCTCGAGCGGCGAGGAGAGCAGCAACGACACGTCGCGGCCGGCCAGGTACGCGGCGGCCGCCTTGGCCATGAGCATGCCCTCTTCGGACAGGTGGAAGTTGGGCAGCCGACCGTACAGCACGCCATCGGGGTTATCGACTTCACCGTGGCGGACCAGGTGGACGACGGTTATCTCAGCCATGGCGCGCCCAGCCTATCCGGGAATGCCGGGTGGGGCCGGAGGGCGCCCTCCAACGCCCTGGGCGGCTCAGTCCAGGGCCGCGGCCGCCGCCCGGGCGGCGGACGGCAGCGCCGCAGCGATCCGGCTCAGCGCCTCGTCGTCGTGTGCGGCCGAGACGAACCAGGCCTCATACGGCGAGGGCGGCAGGTACACCCCGCCAGTCAGCATCGCGTGGAAGAACGCCGCGTACGCCGCGCTGGACTGGTCCCGGGCGCCGTCGAAGTCCCGCACCGGCGCGGTAGTGCCCAGGAACACCGAGAACAGGTTGCCCGCCTCCTGGAGCTGGAACGGCACGCCCGCGGCGCTCAGCGCACCTGCCGCCAGCGCCGCGATGTCGGCGGCCACCTTGTCCACCCGGGCGTACACCTCCGGGGTGCAGGCGCGCAGCGTGGCCAGCCCGGCGGCGGTGGCCAGCGGGTTCCCCGACAGCGTGCCCGCCTGGTAGACCGGGCCCACCGGGGCGAGCAGGTCCATGATCTGGGCCCGGCCGCCGAACGCCGCAGCGGGCAGCCCGCCGCCCATCACCTTGCCGAACGTCATCAGGTCTCCGGCCACACCTTCCCGGCCGAACCAGCCGGACCCGGTGACCCGGAACCCCGTCAGCACCTCGTCCAGGATGAACAGCGCACCGTGGGAGTGGCACTCTTCGGCCAGCAGCTTGTTGAACCCGTCCTCGGGCGGCACCACGCCCATGTTCGCCGGGCATGCCTCGGTAATCAGGCACGCGATCCGGTCCCCGTGCTCGCTGAACACCCGCTCCACCGCGCCGGCGCCGTTGTAGGGCAGCACCAGCGTGTCCGCGGCGGCGGCCCCGGTGACCCCGGGCGAGTCGGGCAGGCCGAACGTGGCGACCCCGGAACCGGCCGCGGCCAGCAGCGAGTCCACGTGCCCGTGGTAGCAGCCAGCGAACTTCACCACCAGGCGGCGGCCGGTGAATGCCCGGGCCAGCCGGACCGCGGACATCGTTGCCTCGGTGCCCGAGTTGACCAGCCGGACCTTTTCCGCCGGCGTGCGCGAGACGATCTCCTCGGCGAGTTCGACCTCGCCGGGGGTTGCCGCGCCGAACGAGGTTCCCCGCGCGGCCGCCGCCGTGACCGCCGCCGTGACGCGGGGGTGCGCGTGCCCGAGGATCATCGGGCCCCACGAGCAGACCAGGTCCACCAGTTCGGTGCCGCTCACGTCGATGAGATAGGGACCACGGCCTGACGCCATGAACACGGGCTCGCCGCCGACCGCGCCAAACGCCCGCACGGGCGAGTTCACCCCGCCAGGAATCACGGCGCGGGCGCGGCGGAACAGCGTGGCAGAGTCTGGGGCATTGCTGCGGGAGTCGCGGGAGTCCACAGCGTGGATTATCTCAGGCCCTTCTATCGAAGACCTTGCGCCCTGAGTACCTCAGGCCGTTAGCGCGGGACCTTCCATAACAAGATCTCTTCGCAGGCGTCGGCCAGGAACTCAAGCAGCCGCAGCCCGTCCGGCAGCGGGTGCTGTCTCGGATCCCTGACCCACTGCGCGGCCGAACCACGGCCGCCGCGTGCCGGGGCCACGACGTAGCTGTCCCGGCAGTGCCAGCGCAGCCCGGCCACCGGGGCGAAGCTGTCGGGTTCGCAGTCCAGGTGGCACGACCACCACTCGTCCTCATCGGCCGGCGCGCCACGGGTGGTGACAAAGAAAAAGGCCCGGTCGTCGGCGGTGAGCGCGACCGGGCCCGTGGCTGCCGGGGAGCGGTCCATCCGCTCCAGGGCGACCGTCCCCGCGGCCGCCGGCACATCAAGCACGTCGAACACCCGCCCGGTGACCAGGATGATGTTCGCCTCTGGCCGCTCCCGCCAGCACCGGGCCACCTCGCCGGTGTCGCTGGACGCCTCGATCTGCCAGGCGGCGGACACCGGATGGGCACCCGGCGCGGGACAGCCGATGCGGTCGCACGAGCACGCGCGGCGCGTGTCCCGCACCACGCTGCGCAGCAGAGAGGAGCGCTTGAGGCGGCTCCCGTCGTCGCGCGGGACGGCGCCCGGGCACACGGGCCAGCCCATCTCCGCGTACTCGACGGCTGCCGCCAGCCTGCCCGCCTCCGTGCGGCGCGCCCGGCGCAGCGCTACCTCTACCATCGGCGGCCCACTCCCTTCCGCCTATCCCCTTCTTTCGATAATGCCTTGTGTGCGGCGGGCACGCAGGCGACCTCGCACAGTAAGCCCGAGAAGATACCGAACGGTGACGTCGCCCTAACCGGTCGAACTCGGGCGGTACCGGGTGCGGTCAGTGATCCTGAACGATGAGCAACGCGTTGCCGTCGGGGTCGCGGACGGTCCGGCCCCCAGATCCACTAGCGCTGGGGATAGGGCCGCCTGAGACCGGATCCATCCCCAGCGTCAGGCCCAGACGCAAACAATCCTCAGCACGCCTGGACCCGCACCCGGCATTCCCGCGCAACCTCGTTTGCCAGCCTTGCCCCAGAAAGAGACTGATGACCCGGATTGGACCTATTGGGTGCTTGACGGGCACGATGGCAGCATGGCAGGCCACAATGACCGGTGGGCCCGGTGGTTGCTGGACGTACGTCACGGTGGCGACGTGGCGTTCCGGGAGCGAATGCTGACCGAGTCGCTGTACCCGTGGCGTGACGAGATCCTGGACAAAGCCCAGCTCAAGCCCGGCGACACGCTGCTCGATGTGGGCGCCGGTGACGGTCTCGTCGGGTTTGGCGCCCTGGACCGGCTCGGCACTCACGGTCACGTGATCTTCTCCGACATCTCTCCCGGCTTGCTGGATCACTGCCGCACGGCCGCCGCTGCCGAAGGGCTGCTCGGCCAGTGCAGTTTCGTCCAGGCGCCCGCCGATTCGCTGACCGCTTTCACCGATGCCTCGGTCGATGTTGTCACCACCCGGTCGGTACTGATCTACGTCAGGGACAAGGCGGCAGCGCTGCGGGAGTTCTACCGGGTGCTCAAGCCCGGCGGCCGGGTGAGCCTGTGTGAGCCGATCAACCGGCTGATGGCCGACCAACCCGGCTGGTTCTCCGGCTACGACACCCGCCCGGTGGCGGCGCTTGCCCGGAAGGTGTTCGCGGTCTTTGAAGCCATCCAGCCGCCGGACTCCGATCCGATGCTTGACTTTGACGAGCGGGATCTGATCCGCCACGCCGAGAACGCCGGCTTCCCGGAAATCGGCCTGGACCTGCGCTGGAACCGCAAGGCCATCAAAAGGCCGTGCAACTGGGACACGTTCCTGCGCAGCTCAGGCAACCCGCTGATCCCGCCGCTCAGCGAGGTCATGGACCAGGTGCTGACCGCAAGCGAAGCCGCCGCGTTCACCGCCGCCCTCAAGCCCCTGGTCGAGTCGGGCCGGGGCCAGGACCAAATGGCACTGGCCTACCTAACCGCCGTCAAGGCCTAGCCGCCTCCCGATGGGCTTCTGACCAGCTATGCCACCTGACCCGTGTAGCTCATGAGCGGACGGCTGCTAGGTGCCGGCGCGCAGAAGCTGAGAAACACGCTGGGGTGATACGCAAGGACTTTGGCGACATCACGACCAGTCAGGCCTGCCTGCCGCAGCCGCCTGGCCGCAGCCCGTGACTGTGCGGCTGCCCGCCGCTGCGCCTGATCAGCAGCGCTCACCGCCTCCCTCGCTGCACGGGTCTCCTCATCGAGGCCGTCGCCTATCTCCGGGGTGACCGTCACGGTGAACGCGTCTAGCCCCTCTTGATGTCATCATCTAGCCGGGCTTGATTCCACATCGGCGAACGTGGGTGTTACCGGAGGCGGCGGGCGGCTTCGGTGGCCCAGTAGGGGAGGATGATGCTCGCGCCGAGCCAGTGGGGTGCCGGTCAGCGTCTCCGTCATCTTGCCCGCACCTTCGCGGTCATCCTCGCCCAGGCCTGCTCAATCCGGGTGAACCGGCATCATAACTAACCCCACTAGTACTCACGATCACGAGATCATCACGGTGTGAAGTCTCCTCGATGGAGGGGTTTTCTCTCGAAATGCACCAGACCCGGGTCCCGCTGCTGTAACGTGCCGCGCGGGGAGCAGAAATCAGACCGTGGCCCTGATGCCGGGAACCGGGCGGAAAGGTGAACCCGATGCTGAAGCGCACCCTCATTGTGCTGCCTGTCGTGGCAGCCCTGCTGATGTCGACCACGGTCGCATTCGCAGCTATCCCGCCGCACCCGAAGTGGCAATCCAGCGCCAAAGAGGGCACCTGGAACCATGACAACTATAGTTTCCAGAACAACATGTGGAGCTGCCCGCAGCCCGCCTGCCACAAGCAGACCATATGGGCTAATACGCCCAATGACTGGGGAGTAGAGTCCAACATGGCGGCCGGGAACACCGCCGTGCTGACCTATCCTGATATCGGGCAATTTTTCGGCGACAAGCATCGGGTGTCGGCATACCACCTGATCCGTAACGGATTCACCGAGTCGATGCCGCGGCACCTTGCCGGCCTGAGCGCCGAGGCCGCCGACGATGTGTGGCTGAACGACTGGGGCATCGAAATGATGATCTGGGTCGACAACATCGGCAGGTCGCTGGCCGGAAGTACCCGGGTCGGCAACGCCACGATTTTCGGCCAGCATTTCACCGTGTGGAAGTACGGCAACTCAGAGCTCATATTCGACCTGAATCACAACGAGCAATCCGGCGAGACGCACATCCTGGCCTCTATCGACTGGCTGATCAAGCATCACCAGGTCCCGGCCAACGCGACGCTGACCGAGGTGCAGTTCGGCTGGGAGATTGCCAGCACCCACAGCCAGCCGGCGGACTTCAAGATCAGCAAGTACTGGGCACACACCCAGCTGCGGCGTTAGGCGCGTTTGCTGGCCCGCCAGAAGGTGCCTGCCTGACGTACCCGGCGACGCTCCGGGCCGGTCATGACCGGCCCGGGGCGTCGTGTGTTAGTGCCGCTTCAGCGGAGGCGGCGGGCGGCTTCGGTGGCCCGGTAAGTGAGGATGATGCTCGTGCGGCGGGCCCCAGCCCCTTTGCCGCCATCGCGCATACGCTCTCCACTTGGATACCTGGTTACTTTCTATTGGCTTGCCGTTGACCTGATCCCGGGCGCCGAGGACACTTGGCCCAAGCAGCGGAAGGCGGGGGTGAGAATGTCTGTGCAATGGCGCCCCAGACATGTTTTCAGAGCACTTGCCGCCCCTTTGGTAACAGCGGCCCTGGTCGCCGCGCCCGGGGCCACGGCCTCGGCGGCCGGCTGCCAGATCTGGACCGGCGTGCCGCCGCCCAGTCCCGGCGGCATCGAGAACGTACTTGAGGGAGTGACCGCGCTGTCGCCCTGCAATGTCTGGACCGTGGGCAACTACACCGATGTCGCTGACGGGCCGGTCCTGAGCCTGGCAGAGCATTGGAACGGCACCGCCTGGAAGGTGGTGGACACCCCCAGCCCGGACACCGATCGCAATTTCCTCAGCGGGATAGCCGGCTCCTCCGCCAGCGACATCTGGGCGGTGGGCGAGACGGGCTCGAATTCCTTCATCGTGCACTGGGCCGGTACGAAGTGGACGCAGGCCACCAGTCCCAGCCCGGGCAGTAACTTCAACGATCTCAACGGGGTGGATGCGGTCTCCGCCACCGACGCCTGGGCGGTGGGCCAGTTCTCGGCCGGCTCCGGCGCCATGCCGCTGGTCCTGCATTGGGACGGGACACGGTGGGCGCAGAAAGCCGCTCCCGGTCCGGGAAGCAACAGCGTGCTCGCTGGCGTGGCCGCCACTTCGGCCAGCAGCGCCTGGGCGGTAGGCAGCTTCTCCGCCAGCAGCGGGCCGAAGACCCTGATCGAGCACTGGAACGGCACGAAGTGGGCGCGGGTGCCCAGCCCGAACCCCGCGGGCCAGGTGAGCGAGATCGGCCTCAATGCGGTGGCCGCCACCTCGGCCAGCAATGCCTGGGCGGTGGGCACGTACGCCACCGCCACCAAGGACAAGACCCTGATCGAGCACTGGAACGGCCACACCTGGAAGCTGGTGCCCAGCCCCAATCCGGGAGCCTTCAGTTTCCTGGACTCGGTCGCCGCCACCTCGGCCAGCAACGCCTGGGCGGTGGGCGTGCAGATCACCAGCACCGGCGGCGAAAAGACCATCATCATGCGCTGGAACGGCAGCACCTGGAAACAGATACCAAGTCCCAACCCCGGGCCGGTCAGCGAACTGGCCGGGGTGGCCGCCACCTCCGCTACGAGCGTCTGGGCGGTCGGCGACTTCAAGAACGGCGGGCCGTCCCAGGTCCTCGCCACCCATTGCTGCTGATCCCGCTGGTAACCCGGCGGACCCCAAAGGACGCGCCCGTTATCGGAAAGCTCTGGAAGAGGACCGGAATGTCCAGGCGATGGCTCACCCGGCAGACCCTTTGTGCACTCACCAGCTTGCTGGCCGCAGCGGCCCTGTTCATCACGCCAGGCCCTGCCGGGGCCGCGGCGGCCGGGGACGCGGCAGCGCCTTGCCGAAGCTGGACAAGCACGCTGCCGCCCAGCCCCGGCGCCGGAGATAACGAGTTTTTCGGGGTCACCGTACTGTCGGCGTGCAATGTCTGGGCCGTCGGTGCCTACCGGATGACCGCCACCAGCACGCTCCTGAGTCTGGCCGAGCACTGGAACGGGACCGCCTGGAAGGTAGCGCCGACCCCCAACCCGGGCACGAGCATTAACTTCCTCCGGGCGGTGAGCGCGTTCTCGGCCAGCAACGTCTGGGCCGTGGGCCACGCCGACGACAGCACTCTGATCCTGCACTGGAACGGCACCGCCTGGACCCAGGTGCCCAGCCCCAGCCCGGGCGTCGGCAACGACCTCAACGGAGTGGACGCGGTCTCGGCCACCAGCGCCTGGGCGGTCGGCGAGTTCAGCGATTCCAGTTCCCAGCAGAAGACGCTGGTCCTGCGCTGGAACGGCACGAAATGGGCCCAGGTGGCCAGCCCCGCGCCGGGGACCGGCAGTGCGCTTGACGCCGTGACCGCCACCTCGGCCGGCAATGCCTGGGCAGTAGGCGGCTCTTTCACCAGCACCGCCGGCACTACCCTGATCCTGCGCTGGAACGGCGCGAAATGGACGCAGGTAGCCAGCCCCAACCCGGCCGGCCCGGTGACCGAGATGATCCTTAGCGGGGTGTCCGCCTCCTCGGCCAGCAACGCCTGGGCGGTGGGCACGTATAACACAGATACCAGCCAGAAGACCATCATCGTGCGCTGGGACGGCCGCACCTGGAAAGAGGTGCCAAACCCCAGCCCCGGACCCGAGCCCAGCCTGTCCGGCGTGGCCGCCGCCTCGGCCAGCAACGCCTGGGCGGTGGGCAACTACCGCGCCGGTTCCGCGGTTAAGAGCCTTATCGTGCACTGGAACGGCCACGCCTGGAAACAAGTGGCCAGCCCCAGCCCGGGTAGCGGCGGCTCTCTGTCCGGCGTCGCGGCCACCTCCGCCAGCAACGTCTGGGCGGTCGGCGACTTCAGCAACGGCGGGCCATCCCAGCTCTTCGCCATCCACTGCTGCTGACCTTCGCCTCCGCTAGCGCCACGGATTGGGCCGGTTATAACCGGCCCAATCCGTGGCGCTATCCCCCCCGGGGGGGTTAGCGGAGGCGGCGGGCGGCTTCGGTGGCCCAGTAGGTGAGGATGATGCTCGCGCCGGCCCGGCGGATCGCGGTCAGCGTCTCCATCATTGCCCGGTCGCGGTCGACCCAGCCATTGGCGGCGGCCGCCTCGACCATCGAGAACTCGCCGCTCACCTGGTACGCCGCCACCGGGACCGGAGCGGCCGCCGCCACCTGCGCGACGATGTCCAGATAAGGCAGCGCGGGCTTCACGATGACGATGTCGGCACCCTCGTCAACATCGAGCATTGCTTCCCTGAGGGCGTCCCCGGCGCTGGGGTCCTGCTGGTAGGACGCCCGGTCGCCGAACTGCGGCGCACCCTCGGCGGCGTCGCGGAACGGGCCGTAGAAGCAGGAGGCGTACTTGATCGCGTAGGCACAGATCGCCACGTCGGGGTGCCCGGCCTGGTCGAGCGCGTGCCTGATCGCCGCGACCTGCTCGTCCATCATCCCGCTCGGGGCCACCACGTGCGCCCCGGCCGCCGCTTGCGCAACCGCGATGGAGCTGTACCGCTTCAGCGTCGCGTCGTTGTCCACGTCCGCCGACGTCGTCAGCACGTCGCAGTGGCCGTGGTCGGTGTACTCGCACAGGCACAGGTTCGTTATGATCACCAC
>Ga0126383_10003813_pt1 | contig 10063 bp, 5 predicted proteins | sample PanSoiMetPlot_35_FD_96882 | JGI IMG/M metagenome (GOLD analysis project Ga0126383, IMG submission 96882) | Tropical forest soil microbial communities from Panama - MetaG Plot_35 | ecosystem: Environmental > Terrestrial > Soil > Tropical forest > Bulk soil | place: Panama | collected 2016-02-17
ATCAGCACATGCTTGAAGCTGCGTCCCACCAACTCGCGCAAATCCAACACCTCGACCGCTCCACCGCGCGCCGACTTTGGCGCCAGGTTGAAATCCGCGGCCGCATCCTCGAGCCAGCTTCGAAAGACGCCTCGCGTCCACGGAGAGCTTTCCGCCGCCGCAAGTCCCAATGCTTCCTTGAGCGCCAAGGCGAGTTGCCCAAGCGCCTCCACCGCCAGTTGGTCAGCCGCGATTGCCCGCAGGATGGAGCGGCCGAAGCCAGTGTCCTCGCGCCCGCGTGGTTCCGGCCGGCGAAAAACCCTGTGAAACCCCAAACTCTCCAGGCTCCGAGACCAATGTTCGAGCATCGCCGCAGCCGAGTCGACTGGGGGACACTGCTCGAGCGTGCGAATCAGCAACCCGCAGCGCTCCAACAATTCGCGAACCTCGGCGGCCTGCGGTGGGCTGCGCTCCTCGAGCCGCGCCGCCAACGCTGCAAGCCGGACTTCGTAGCCGCCCCGCCCGTCCGCCGCACCCACGCGGTTGTCCCGGACGCCGGCGATCCGAAGCAGAGCGCCTGGGCACTGCGGACCGACGAGATTCGGCAGGTAGCGGCTCTCCAGCAATCGAGCCACCTCGTGCGCCGGAAAATCTTGCTCGAAGATGCCTGCCAAGCTGAGCGCGGTGCGCCCAGCACCCGTCGAAGACAGCGGCGCGCCGCGCCGGATGCGGGCGGGAATCCCCAGCTCCTCCAAGGCCTCGACAGTCCACTCGGCTTCCTCCCGCAACTCCGGAAACGCGATCGCGATCTGCTCGGCAGCAGCACCTTTTTCGAGTCGTTCTCGGACCAGCCGCGCCAACACCCGGACCTCCTCCCGACGGCCCGGGGCGCTCAACAGCATCAGGGCTGGGCTCACTGCCTGAGCGGCGATTCCGGATGGCGACTCACTCGAAAAAAGCATCGCTCCCAGCGAGCCCAACGGCCGACCTTCAGCGATGGCGTCCCACTTGATAACCTCCAGCGAGCCGAGCGACGCGCCGCGCTTTTCGAGGACGGCGAGCGCGCGATCCACCGCCACATCGACCAGCCCGCTGCCCGACGCGGGCAGCGACACTCGCAGAACTGTTCCAACTCGCTCGCAAGCTTCAGCAAGCGCCAGAAGAAATTCCGAGCGCAGCGCCGGCCAATCGTAGATTGCGGCGATTTGGATCTCCCCGAGGCCCCGCAACGAATCCGGAAGGCCTCTCGACGTCAGCGCCTCCGAAGCCGCGAGCAGGCGGTCTTCCGCGTCGGCCAACTTCAAACACTTCAGCTTTTGCTCGTATCGGCCGAACAGGCGAGCGAGGTATCGCACACCGTCTCGACGCGATTCGGGGAGGGTTTCGGCAGCCTCGGCCAACGCGCGAGGCGAGACCATTCCCTTCTTCAGCTCGAATATCAGCTCCAGCACGGAACGAGCGAAAGCAGGCTCCTGTACGAAGGACCCAAACGGTCCCGGGGGTAGATGCTGAGCGCAGGACCAGAGGACGATGCGGCTGGTGAGCGGCGAACAAGGTCGGCTCGTGTCCGGTTGGCAGCGTTCCAGAAGTTGAGCGAAAGTGCAGTACCCGGAACCGTCGACAAAGCCGCCGTTCCGGTCTGCCGCGCGCAGCATCGCTTCTTCGACCCGGGCTGCATCGGGAAGCACCCACAATTTCGAGGAGAGAGGCACCGAAACTAAGTCTAGAAATCCCTCCGACATGCCTCTGCTTGGGGATAGTCTGCTCGAGCCAGAGCATGAAGCCGCCCAAGCTTTCACGTCTGTTGCGCGCAGATAAGTTTCCGAAAATCCGCTCGAAGCAAAAGTACCAGTCCGAGCTCAAGGACCTTCAGAACCACATGCTCCGCATTCAGCAGGGCCTGTACTACGCCGGTCTGCGCGCGGTCATCGCCTTTGAAGGGTTCGACGCCGCTGGGAAGGGCGGATCGATCCGGCGACTCACGGAAAGTCTCGACCCCCGCGGTTTCAAGGTGATTCCTATCGGGCCGCCGCTCCCCGATGAGAAGGGGCGCCACTGGCTGTACCGTTTCTGGAGAGACCTTCCCCTGCCGGGGACGATAACGGTGTTCGATCGAAGCTGGTACGGGCGGGTCCTTGTCGAGCGGGTGGAGAAGCTTGCGAAAAAAAGCGAGTGGCACCGCGCCTACGGCGAGATCAACGAATTCGAGGCGATGCTGGTCAACGACGGCATCGAGCTGGTGAAGATCTTCCTCGCCATCAGCAAGGGTGAGCAGCTCAAAAGGTTCGAACACCGGATCCGGGACCCCTACAAACAGTGGAAGATCACAGAGGCAGATACTCGCGCTCGGAGACATTGGGACGACTACGTCGAGGCCGCGGACGACATGTTCGGGCAAACCCACACCAAGATCGCCCCCTGGGAGCTGATCCCGGCCGAACACAAGTGGCACACAAGGCTCGAAGTGCTGCGTCGAGTCACCGAGGCGCTGACGCGACACGGGCAGTGGATGGAAAAGCGAGCACTCGAGGTGAATACCCAAGAGCTCGAACATGTTCTGAAGCTGCTTCGCTAGATTGGCGCAAACCGCCTCAGTGCTGGGCCAAGGCCAGCTGGGGGCATAGCTCTGAAACCACCCGTTCGACCGCGGCCACCGACAAATCCACCATGCACCGGTGATGCCCGAGCGGGCAGCGAAGCTGGCCACTGCGATGGCAAGGTTGGCACTCGAGCGACAAATGAACCGCCCGTTGCCGCTCGGCAAAGACGTGCCTTGCAACTGGCGTTGGCCCAAAGATCATCGCCACTGGAACGCCCAAGGCGCGCGCGCAGTGGACAAGTCCGGTGTCCCCCCCGATGACGACGTCACAGCGCGAAAGCACGGCCAATGATTCCTGGACGGAGTTGCCGGCGAGATTGCTTCCAACGGGAAGTTCGGCCCGGGCACGCACCTCTTCTGTCAGCCCTCGCTCGGCCGGGCCGCCGAAGAGAACCACGCTGGCTCCGCGTTTTTGCAGATGCAGCCCAAGCTCGCCGTAGGCGGCGGCACCCCATCTCTTGGTCGGCTGTTCTGCGCCTGGAACCAGACCCACGATCGGCGGTCGGGCCTGCGCCAAAACCGCTCGCACGTAGGGATCTTGTCCCGGGGCGCGCAGTGCCAGCGTGGGTTCCCCATCGCTCGCCCCAACATTTGCAGCGCACCTAAGAAGACGGGAAGTGAACGGTTCGTTCTTGGGGAAGGGAAGTCGCTCGGTGCAGAACGGCGCATAACCGACGCGCCGGGGTGCCCGCGAAAGCCAGCCCAGCAGACCGCTTCGCATCGAAGGGTGGCTGATCAGAGCGATGTCCGGACGAAGCGCTCGCGCTCTTCGCCCTGCCCTCAGAAGCCCTCTGAGCCCGCGGTCCTTGCCGCGCTTGTCGTAGACCAGCACTTCGTCGCATCCTGGCAGCAAGTCTCCCACCGGTGCTCCGCGCGGAGTCAGGCAGATTCCTACCCAGCTCTGCGGCCATTTGGCCTTCAGGGCTCGAATTCCGGGACCTAGGAAGACCGCGTCCCCCAGAAAGCCCGGATGGATGATTAAAAAACGCACGCGAGGCGCTCGATACCATATCCACGAGGTACACTCGTGCGCGGAGGCCGCCATGTCCTTTTTCCAGCAAGCTCCAAAGCTCGGCAACCAGTTCGAGGCCGACTCGCTGTTGCGTGAATACCTCGAGCGAGTCCTGCCCGAAGATGTGCGCAGGGGAATCGAACCGGAGCTGCGGGAGATCGGCGAATTGGCGGCCGGAGAGCTTTTCCAGCTGTCTCTGACGAGCAGAAAGGATGAGCCCCAACTGGTTTCCTTCGACCCCTGGGGCCGGAGAATCGACGAGATCCGCGTTCCGCCGGCCTGGAAGGTCTTCGCAAAACTGGCATCCGAAAAGGGGTTGGTGGCGATTCCCTATGAGGCCAAGCACGGGCGCTATTCTCGAGTGCACCAGTTCGCCTCCGCGTACCTCTTCGCGCCCTCCTCGTCGATCTACACCTGTCCATTGGCGATGAGCGATGGCGCGGTGCGCACGCTGATGACCCACAAGAACAACGCGCTGATTGAACGGGCGGTGCCTCGGCTGATCACCCGGGATCCATCGCGCGCCTGGACCAGCGGACAGTGGATGACCGAACGCACCGGCGGATCCGACGTGGGCCTGAGCGAGACCCGCGCCGTCCGAGATGGTCAAGGTTGGCGCCTCTTCGGCACCAAGTGGTTTACCTCGGCAACGACTTCGGAAATGACGCTGACCCTGGCTCGTCCGGAGGGGAATTCAAGCGGCGGAAAGGGCCTGGCCCTGTTCTACCTGGAGCTTCGCAGCCCGGACGGAAAACTCAACGGACTTCGGATCAACCGCCTCAAGGAAAAACTCGGCACCAAGATGCTGCCGACCGCCGAGATCGAGTTGGACGGAGCTTTCGCAGAGCTGGTCGCGGGTTCGTCGGACGGCGTCAAAGCGATTTCGCCAATGCTGCAAATTACCCGGACCTGGAATGCGCTCTGCTCGATCGCCTCGATGCGGCGGGGTCTGGCGCTCGCAACGGAGTACGCGCACCAGCGCCATGCCTTTGGGGCGCCGCTCTCCCAGAAGCCGCTGCATCTGCAGACGTTGGCCGAACTTCAGGCCCAATTCGAGGCGTCTTTCTTGCTCACCTTCAGGGCGGTGGAGCTGCTAGGGCTCGAGGAGGCCAACGAAGTCACCGATCGGGAGCGCTTGTTGCTTCGCGCGCTCCAGCCGATCGTAAAGCTTTGGACCGCGAAGCAGGCCGTCTGGAACGCCAGCGAAGTGCTCGAAGCCTTTGGCGGAGCCGGGTACGTCGAGGACACCGGCCTGCCGGTCCTGCTTCGCGATGCCCAGGTGCTCCCCATCTGGGAGGGGACCACCAACGTGCTCGCCCTCGACATGCTCAGGGCGCTGTCACAACCGGGCGCAGTCGAAGCTGTCGCAGACGAGTTAACCGCGCGCGCAAACGCCGGCACGCGCGTTGAGCTGCGGCAGGCTCGCAGATCGGTCGCCGTCGCACTCGACCGGGCGGTGGAACAGTTGCGCCGCCCCTACGGGGAGCACCCCAACTCGCTGGAGGCCTCGGCACGCGCCATCGCGATGACCCTGGGCCGCGCCTGGGCCCTTGCCCTGATGCTGGAGCATGCCGAATGGGTCCTGAGCCGAGGTGGTCCACGCCGCAGCGCTCTTGCCGCGCGCCAACTGGGCGCCTCGGATCCGAACTTCCTGGACAGCGTTCTCGCCACCGAAGAGGCGGCAAGCCTGGCGCTGGGCTAGTTAGGAGCGATGGAGCTAGCCCGCGGAGCGCGCCGGTAGCCGCTCGAGCTCTTGCTTGATTTGATCCGCGAAAACCACCACGTCCGCGGTGGTGGTGTAGTAGCGAAATAAGGCAAGCTCCCTGCCGGGATCGCTTAGCCGGCCTGAGGTCTCCAGCAAGTAGGAGGCAAGATCGATTCCCACCTCGACGAGAAGGCCGCCGTCCTCCTGCCGCCCGATTTGAAGGACAAGCTCACCCTGCGCGCCACCGCGGTAGGAGACCCCGGCGGATTGAAGGCTGCACAGCTTCCGGATCGACGCGACCAGGTCTTCGCCCTCGGTGCCACCGATGTAGATGACCGGCAGGCGGATGAAAGGCCAAAACGAGGCGTCGCGCCGGTCGTAAAACTCGACCCCCACCGTGCCAAGAACTCTGGCGGCGTCGGGCGGTGGTCGAGGCTGTCCAGGAACGATCGGAAACACCTCTCGATCGACCAGCTCCAAGAAGAATCGAAGGTTCTTCCCGTCATTGTGGAGGACCGCCATCGCGAGTTATCTACCTACCATGTCTGAGCCGGACGTCATTTCGATTCGGGGCGCCAAAGAGCACAACCTGAAAAACGTCTCGTTGGACATCCCCAAGAAGAAGCTGGTGGTCTTTACCGGGGTGTCCGGCTCGGGAAAAAGCTCGCTTGCGTTCGACACCCTCTACGCGGAGGGCCAGCGCCGCTATGTGGAATCGCTGTCGGCGTACGCGAGGCAGTTTCTCGGTCAGATGGAAAAGCCGAAGTACGACACGCTGCGTGGGCTTTCCCCCACCATCTCAATTGAGCAGAAGGCGGCTTCGAATAACCCCCGGTCCACGGTCGGGACGGTCACAGAAGTGCACGACTATTTGCGCGTGCTCTACGCGTCGATCGGGGTCCAGCACTGTCCGAACTGCGGGAACCGAGTCGGCAAGCAAACTGCGCAGCAGATTGTAGACGAAATTCTGAAGCTTCCCGCGGGCTCCAAGTTCATCCTGCTGGCTCCGCTAGTCCAGAACCGCAAGGGTGAGCATCGGGAGCTGATGGCCGAGGCGCAAAAGCGCGGATTTTCCCGGGCGAGAATCGATGGGAAATTGAAGGGCCTCGACGAGCGCATCGAGCTCGACAAGAAGTCCAAGCACGACATCGAGCTGGTCATCGACCGCTTGGTGCTCAAACCCGAGGTGAAGAATCGACTCACCGATTCCGTGGAGACCGCTCTCCGCGAAGGCCACGGGGTGTTGATCCTCACCGACGAGACGGCAAACCCCACTGCTGATCGGGTGATGAGCGAGCTCAATGCCTGCCACCGCTGCGGCCTGTCCTTTGGCGAGCTCACGCCGGCCTCGTTCTCCTTCAACAATCCCCTCGGGATGTGCCACGACTGCAACGGTCTGGGCACCCGTCCGGAGATGGATCCCGATCTGATCGTCCCGGATCGAACCCGCACCATTCGCGAAGGCGCGGTGGAGCCCTGGGCCAGCGGGATGCACCGGGGAGAAGGATGGACCGCGGAGTTCGTAGAGCAGCTCGCGCACGCGTTTCGAATCGATCTCGACGTGCCCTACGAGCAGCTCTCGAAGCGCGAGCAGGACCTGATCATGTACGGCTCCTCCGGCAAGGAGTTCACGCTCACCTGGGGCAGCGGCGGACGGTGGCGGATGGAATGGGAGGGATTGGTCAACAAGCTGATGCGCAGCTTCAAGACCACCCAGTCGGAGAGCATGCGCCGCTACTACATGAAATTCTTTTCCAACAAGCCCTGCCCTACCTGCCAAGGCGAGCGGCTCAGGCCCGAGTCGCGTGCGGTGAAGGTTCACCAGAAGTCGCTGGTCGAGCTCTCGCGGCTGACCATCGGCGAGGCGCTCGAGTTCCTCACACAATTGCCGCTGACGGCCAACGAGGTGAAGATTGCCTCCGAGCTGTTGAAGGAAATCCGCAGCCGACTCAGCTTCTTGGTGGATGTCGGGCTCTCGTATTTGACGCTGGACCGAAACGCCAGCTCCCTGTCCGGTGGCGAGAGTCAACGAATTCGCCTCGCTTCACAAATGGGCTCCGAGCTGACCGGCGTCATTTACATTCTCGACGAGCCGTCGATCGGACTTCACCAGCGCGACAACGGGAAGTTGCTTTCCACCTTGAAGCGACTGCGGGATCTCGGCAATTCGGTGGTGGTGGTGGAGCACGACGAAGAGACGATGCAGGCCGCGGACTGGATCATCGACTTTGGACCCGGCGCGGGAGAGTTGGGCGGAGAGATCGTCTCCCAGGGAACTCCATCCCAGGTCATGAAGGACCCGAAGTCGCTCACCGGGGCGTACCTTTCAGGGCGAGAGCGGATCGAAGTGCCCACGGTGCGCCGCCCTGTGGGGAAACAGAAGCTCACCATCCAGGGCGCCAAGGCGAACAATCTCAAGGACCTGAGCGTGGATATTCCGGTTGGTCTGCTGGTCGCGGTCACCGGCGTTTCGGGAGCAGGCAAATCCACGCTGATCAACGAGATCCTGTTTCCCGCGCTCGCCAGGGAGCTATACGGCAGCCGGGAGGTGCCCGGCCCTCATCACGCCATCCGGGGGATGGATCTCCTGGACAAGGTGGTGGACATCGATCAACGCCCGATCGGCCGCACCCCGCGCTCGAACCCGGCGACGTACACCAAGGTTTTCGACTGTATTCGAGACGTCTTCGCGATGACTCCGGAGGCGCGCGCCTTTGGCTACACCCCGGGCCGTTTTTCGTTCAACGTCAAGGGAGGCCGCTGCGAGGCGTGTGAGGGCGACGGCGTCAAGCTGGTGGAGATGCATTTTCTACCCGACGTCTACGTGCCTTGCGAGGTGTGCCGCGGCAAGCGCTTCAACGAAGCGACCTTGCGCGTCCACTACAAGGGAAAGAACGTCGCCGAGGTGCTCGAGATGAGCGTCCGCGAGGCCAAGCAACACTTCGCGGTCCACAAGGACATTGTTCGGATCCTTCAGACGCTTGAGGACGTGGGCCTCGGATACATCCGCTTGGGGCAAAGCTCCCCCACTCTTTCAGGCGGGGAAGCGCAGCGCATCAAGCTCTCGCGCGAGCTTTGCAAAGTGGCAACCGGGCGAACGCTGTACATCCTCGATGAGCCGACCACTGGGTTGCACTTCGAGGACATCCGAAAGCTGCTGATCGTGCTCAACCGGCTGGTCGATGCCGGCAACACGGTGGTGGTGATCGAGCACAACCTGGATGTCATCAAGAATTCGGACTGGGTGATCGATCTCGGCCCGGAAGGGGGAGCCGCTGGAGGGCAGGTGGTGGCCACCGGGACGCCCGAGGACGTCGCGGCCGTCGAGGGCAGCTACACCGGGAAGTTCCTGCGGCGTGTGCTTCGGCGCACGGGCCCAAGTCGCACTGCCGTGGCATAGCTCCCTCCCGCGGTCACTGACTCGGAAGGTGGACCTCTTTCGCCACGGGGTCAAACGCTTTCCCGGTCGACGAAAACAGCCAGTCGACGCGGATGTCGCGGTCGAGTAAGACGACGCCCCGGTGGCCACCCCGTCATACCGCATCCAGCCCGAACCCGCCGTCTCACGAGCGGTTTCTCCCCGCGAACTTACGGCCCGCGCCGTGGTCGTCTCCATCCTGGTGGCAATCATCATGGGGGCTTCCTTCCCCTATGTTGTCCTGAAGATTGGCTACGGCCCGAACATTTCGGTTCAGGCGGCTTTCTTCGGCTTCATTCTGCTCGCAGTGATTGCAGCCGTCACCCGGGTGCCGGCCACCGTCTTTGAAGCGAACATGGCGCAAACCGCTGGAACCGCGGCGGGCGAAATCGGTTTCATGTGCATCGTCCTCGCCGCGATCGACATGCTCAACGCGCGCCCAGCGCTCGGCTTTTCGCTGCACTTGACGTCCTTGCAGATTTTCCTCTGGATGACCTTCGCGGCCCTGCTGGGTGCGTTCTTGGCAGTTCCGCTGCGGCGCCACTACATCGACGAGGAGAATCTCACCTTCGCCGACGGAACCGCTGCGGGGGAGACCCTGGTGGTGCTCTACCAGGGCCGACGTCAGGCGTTGGTTCGACTGCGAGCGCTCTTGAGCTCCGGCGGCCTGTCGGCCCTGATTGCGATCCTGCGGGAGGGGCCCTGGCGATTGATTCCAGGCGAAATTCCTTTTGGCGCCAACGGGGCAGCGCTCCGGCTCGGTTCCGAGCTTGGAGTCCTGTCGTTGGGGGCCGGTCTGCTGGTCGGGCTTCGCGTGACCCTCTCGATGGGCCTGGGAACGCTCTTGTCTTGGGTCATCGCCCCGTCAGCGCTGGTCGGTCGAGGGTGGGTTCCTCAGCAGACTTTCGCGGCGGTGCTCAAGTGGGTGATGTGGCCGGCGACGGGTCTGATGGTCGCGGGAGGAGTCACGGCCCTGGTCCTTAAATGGAAGGTGATCGCTCGAACCTTTACGAAGCTCTCGTCGAAAGATGTCAGCGTCAATGAGTTCCCGCTCAAGTGGATGATCTGGGGAACTGTAGCTTCCGCGGCTGCTTTGATGGCCGTTCAAAGGCTTTCCTTGGATTTTCCGGTCTGGCTCAGCGGGGTGTCGATCCTTCTTTCAATACCGCTGATGCTGGTCGGGATTCGGGTGCTCGGCGAGACCAACTGGGCGCCGATCAGCGCGCTCGCCAATCTGATGCAGGGGGTTTTCGCGGCGCTCAAACCGGGGCACCTGCCGGTCAACATGATTGGCTCCGGGATGAGCGGAACCGTCGCCGGTCAAGGTGAGCACCTGATGCAGTGCTACCG
>Ga0126383_10003814_pt1 | contig 10063 bp, 14 predicted proteins | sample PanSoiMetPlot_35_FD_96882 | JGI IMG/M metagenome (GOLD analysis project Ga0126383, IMG submission 96882) | Tropical forest soil microbial communities from Panama - MetaG Plot_35 | ecosystem: Environmental > Terrestrial > Soil > Tropical forest > Bulk soil | place: Panama | collected 2016-02-17
GATCCTCAACCTCCAGGGTGTCGACCAGGAGCTCTCGAAGCGGTTGATCGACTTCACGAGCGGCCTCACGTACGCGCTCGACGGCGGGATGCAGCGGGTCGCCGACAAGGTGTTCCTGCTCACACCCCGAAATGTGGAGGTCTCGGCGGAGGAGCGGCAGCGCATGGTCGAGCGGGGCTTCTTCAACCAGGCCTAGGGCTCAGCCCCGAGGAATCGCCTGTGACAAGCCGAACTCACGCCTGATGGCCACGCTTGCGCTGCTCGCAGACACCGCCTCGTCGGCAAACCACTTCATCGACGTCTTCATCTACGTCTACGTCCTGCTGATCTTCGTGTACGTACTGACCTCGTGGGTCCGGCTGCCGTACTCGGTCTGGCTGCGCCGCATCTCGGACTTCCTGCGTGATGTCTGCGAGCCGTACCTGCGGATCTTCCGGCGGATCCTGCCGCCCCTCGGGCCGCTCGACCTCTCGCCGGTCGTGGCCATCTTCGCGCTCTTCGCCTTGAAGGCGCTCATCGACGCGCTCTTCAACCACTTCACTTGAGAAGGAGAGAGAAGCCATGACCATCACCCCAGTCGAGCTCCACCACATCGAGCTCAGACGCACGCCACTCGGCGGGTACCGCCGGGGGCCCGTCGACCAGCTGCTCGAGGAGATCGCGCAGTCGTTCGAGGAGACCTGGCGCGAGCGGGCCGAGTTCGCAGACCGGATCGAGCACCTCGAGTCCGAGCTCCACCGCCACCGCGAGCTCGAGACGCTCCTGCGCACGACCCTGGTCTCGGCCGAGCGGTCGGCGCATGAGCAGCGGGCTCAGGCCAAGAAGGATGCCGACCTCGTGCTCGGGGAGGCCCACGCAGAGGCCCGCGAGGTGACGCGAGCGGCGATGGCGGAACGCGAGCACCTGCTCGCCGACGCGCGCAAGATCCGGGCCCTGCTCGAGGCGGCGCTCGACGCCGTTCAGGACGCCTCGGACGCGCAGGCGGCATGAACGGCGGAACCTATACTTGGCCGCATGGCGCACACGACCCGCGTCCGCCTGCGAGTCTCGCCCGGCTCGCGCAAGACCGAGCTGGCCGGCCGCCACGGGGACGGTTGGAAGGTCCGCGTCTCGGCGCCGCCCGAGGGAGGACGTGCCAACGAGGCGGTGCTCGCGCTGCTCGCCGAGCGGGTCGGGCTTCCGCGCCGCTCGCTCGCGATCGTTTCCGGGCAGGCCAGCCGGGATAAAGTCATAGAGATGACCGGGATCGACTCCGCAGAAGCCGAGCGCAGGCTCTCGCCGTGAACGCGACGCTGGACACCGAGCACTTCAAGCAGCGGCTGCTGGACGAGCGCACCCGGGTGCGGGAAGCGATCGACTACCTCCACGAGGAGCACCCCGGCTCGATGGAGGACGAGACCCAGGAGATCATGAGCGACAACCACCCTGCAGATGTCGCGACGATCACGGTCGACCGCGAGATCGACTACACGCTCGAGGAAAACGAGGAGCGCGTCCTCGCGGCGATCGACGATGCGCTCGTGCGGATCGAGGACGGCAGCTTCGGCACGTGCCGGACCTGCGGGCACGAGATCGCGCTCGAGCGGCTCGAGGCGCTGCCGTACACGACGCACTGCATCGGCTGCAAGCGCAGAGAGGAGCGGGGCTGAGCCGGCGCTTGCGACGGCGTCCTCAGGACGCGCCGGCTCCGCCGGTGCGTCCGTCTGCACCGACTGGTCGACACGTCGTTCGGCAGGGAGTCGGACTGTGAGCGAGCCCGCGCGGACGGTCGACGTCCGGGTCGGCTCGAGCACCGACGCGCTGACGCCCCTCTCGTCGGCGGAGCGCTCGCTCGCCGCGCGCGCGCCCCAGTGGGCAGGCCTTGCGGCGGTCGTCCTGGCCGCGGTCGCCGCGGACCAGCTGACCAAGTGGATCGTCTCGAGACAGCTCTCGTTCGACGAGTCGCTGCAGGTCGTCGGCCCCTTCTCGATCCACCACGTCCAGAACTCCGGAATCGCGTTCGGCCTGTTTGCGAGCGCCACGCCGATCGTCACCGCCCTGACGGCGCTCGCAGTCGGTTGGATGCTCCTGTTCTTCGCCAGGTCGGGAGCGCGACATCCGGTGCTGCCGGTCGCGCTGGGATTGCTGATCGGCGGGTCGGTGTCCAACCTGATCGACCGGATCCGGCTCGGGCACGTGACCGACTTCCTCGACCTCCGCTACTGGCCGGCGTTCAATCTCGCCGATTCCTTCATCGTCGTCGGGGTCGGGATTCTCTTCCTCGCGCTCGTCGTCGGCGAGACCCGGAAGACCTGACAGCAGTCAGAGTCCCAGCCGAGGCTGCCGGCCAGCGGCTCGACCGCTTCCTGTCCACGCTGCCGGAGGTCGGCTCGCGCAGCGCGGCCGAACGGCTCCTCGCAGCGAAGGCCGTGTTCGTTGACGGAGCGGCGAGGGCGAAGAGCCACCGGCTGGAGGGCGGGGAGGAGCTCGCGTTCGAGGCTCCGGCGCCGGAACCGAGCCTCGAGCCCGAGGAAGTGCCGCTGCGGATCGCCTACGAGGACGAGCACCTCATCGTGGTCGACAAGCCCGCCGGAGTCGTTGTGCACCCGGCCCCGGGCCACTCGACGGGCACACTCGTGCACGGCCTACTCGGGCGGCTGGGAGGCGGCGAGGAGCCCGAGCGGCCCGGAATCGTGCACCGCCTCGACCGCGACACCTCGGGCCTGCTCGTCGTCGCGCGGACCGAGGACGCCTACCGCGGGCTCCGGAACCTCGTGCGGCGGCGCGAGCTCGAGCGGCGCTACAAGGCGCTCGTGCGCGGCCGGCCGCAGTCGTGGCGCGGCCGGATCGAGGCCCCGATCGGCCGCGACCGGCACGAGCCGACGCGCGTGTCGCTCGACACCGACCATCCCCGCGATGCCGTCACCCACTTCGAGGTCGAGCGGCTGCTCGACGGCCACGCGCTCCTCGACGTGCGCCTCGAGACCGGGCGCACGCACCAGATCCGCGTCCACCTCGCCGCCATCGGGCTCCCGGTGGTCGGCGATGCGGTGTACGGCGTGCCCGACCCCGAGCTCTCGCGCCAGTTCCTCCACGCGTGGCGGCTTGCCTTCGCGCACCCGCTGACCGGCGAGGCGGTCGAGGTCGAGTCGCCGCTGCCACCGGAGCTTCAGGCGGCCCTGGCGCGCTTCGCCTCGTAGAGGCGCGCGTCGGCGACCCGGAAGAGCGCGTCGACGTCGTTCGCCTCCGCCGGGAAGGTCGCGCAGCCCGCGCTGAAGCTCCAGCCCGCGGGCAGCTCACCTTCGCCGACCAGCTCGGCAACCCGGGCGTGGACGCGGTCGAGCAGCCGCGGCACGGTCTCTTCGTCGACCTCCACCAGGTACGCCGCGAACTCGTCGCCGCCCATCCGTCCAGCGAGATCGGAGACCCGCAGCGAGGCGCGCAAAGCCGCGGCGAACCGCTGGAGCGCCTGGTCGCCCGCAGGGTGGCCGAGCGTGTCGTTGACGCCTTTGAAATCGTCGAGGTCGAGGAAGGCAAGGGCGAGGTTGTGCCCGTAGCGGCGCGCGCGCTCCAACTCTTGCTCCAACTCGGTGAGGAACGCCTGCTGGTGCAGGAGGCCGGTCAACTGGTCGTGCCGGGCCTGGTGCGCGAGCTCCGAGGTCGCCCGGTCGAAGTAGGCGACGACGCACTCGGTGACGAGGCGGTCGATGGTGTCGTTGAGGCGGCGCTCGACGAGCAGGAAGTCCTCCGTCCCGAGCTCTCCGGCGCGGGCCGAGACGAAGCGCCAGAGCACCCGGCGGAGGAGCAGGAACTCCATCACGATCTCGCGCGGCGCGAAGCCGAGTGCCTCTCGCTCCCGCGCGTGCTCGCGGGCCTGCGCGGCGAGCGCGACTCCGAGGCCGAACCGCTCGGTGTGCGGCTCGCGGAGCTCCCGGGCGAGCTCCGCGATGAACGCGGGCATGTCTCCGAGCTGGCCGGCCCGGCCGAGCCGCTGCAGGGAGGGCAGCTGGTCGTCGAGCAGCCCTTCCTCGACGACGTCCAGGGCAAGGTCCGACGCGCCGGCCTCGACGGCCGCCGCGAGCGCCTCCAGCGGTGACGAAGACGGGTGCGCAGCCACTGGTATGAAGATCGGGTCCAGGGTCTCCTGGCTTGAGCGGCTACACTTCCCCGGCTCTGTAACCGACCCGGCGGAACGGTCGGGTGGCGGTGCCGGCGAGACGGAAGCCGGTTCCACCCGAGCCCGCCGGCGCAGTGCGCAAACCAACAGAAAGGATCGGAACGTGTCCGTCGTCACCATGCGAGAACTTCTGGAGGCCGGGGTCCATTTCGGCCACCAGACCCGCCGCTGGAACCCGAAGATGAAGCGCTTCATCTTCGCCGAGCGCGGCGGCATCTACATCATCGACTTGCAGCAGACCCTCGAGCGGCTCGAGGAGGCGCACAACTTCGCGCGCAACCTCGCCGAGCGCGGCGGGACCATTCTCTTCGTCGGGACGAAGAAGCAGGCCCAGGACGCGGTCGAGGAGCAGGCGCAGCGCGTCGGCATGCCGTACGTGAACCACCGCTGGCTCGGCGGGCTGCTCACCAACTGGCGCACGATCACCGAGCGGATCGAGCACCTCCACGAGCTGCGCAGGCTCCGCGACGAGGGCCAGCTCGAGCTCCTGCCGCCGAAGGAACGGATCGCCATGCAGGGAGAGCTCGAGAAGCTCGATCTGAACCTCGGCGGCGTCGCAGACATGCGCAAGCAGCCGGACGCGGTGCTAGTGATCGACCTGCGCAAGGAGCAGCTCGCCGTCCGCGAGGCGCGGCGCCTTGGGCTGCCGATCATCGCCCTCGTCGACACGAACTGCGACCCGGACGAAGCCGACTACGTGATCCCGGGCAACGACGACGCGATCCGGTCGTGCAGCCTCGTCGTCGGCGCGATCGCCGACGGGATCGCGGCCGGCAAGGCGCACGCGAGCCCCGCGGACTTCCCGCAGCAGCCCGAGCAGCCCTCGGAGGAACAGCAGTCCGAGCAGCCCGCGGAGGAGCAGCAGTCCGAGCAGGTCGCGGAGGAGCAGCAGCCCGAGGAGGAGCCCGCGGCGGAGGAGGTTGCCGAGGTGCCTGCACCGGAGCCCCAGCCCGTAACCGAGGCGGCGGAATGAGCCAGGTCGAGATCTCGGCGGGCCAGGTCAAGGAGCTCCGCGACCTCACCGGCGCGGGGATGATGGACGCCAAGCGCGCCCTTCAGGAGACCGGCGGCGATGTCGATGCCGCGCAGCGCCTCCTGCGAGAGCAGGGCATCGCGGCCGCCGGCAAGAAGGCTGGGCGCGCGACCACCGAGGGCGAAGTGCTCTCGACCGTCTCCGGGAACCTCGGCGTGCTCGTCGCGGTCGGCTGCGAGACGGAGCCCGTCTCGAAGACCCGCGAGTTCCTCGACTTCGCCGAGGCCCTGCTGGAGGCCGTCGAGTCGAGCGGCGCGGAGGCCGCTGACGAATTCGCGGAGCAGCGGCTCGAGCTCGTGGGCCGGCTCGGCGAGCAGGTGGAGATCCGGGGCGCGGCGCGGCTCGAGGCGGCTGACGGCGAGCTTCTCGCCGAGTACGTCCACCCGCCGGCGAACAAGATCGGCGTCCTCGTCCGCCTGGGCGGCGGCGACCCGGCCCTCGGACGCAGGGTCGCGCAGCACATCTCGTTCGCGAACCCGCGCTACCGCACCGCCGGGGAGATCCCGGAGGCCGAGCTCGCCTCCGAGCGCGCGATCTACGAGCAGCAGCCGGACGTACAGTCGAAGCCCGAGGACGTGCGCGCCAAGATCGTCGAGGGCCGCCTACGGAAGGAGTTCCTCTCCGAGGTCGCGCTCGCCGAGCAGCAGTGGATCCACGACACGTCGCAGACCGTCGCGCAGGCCCTCTCGGAGGCCGGAGCCGAGGTGCTGGAGTTCGTCCGCTACTCGCTCGCCGAGTGACCGAGACCGTCCCGCACGACCGGCCCGCGGCCGAAAACGAGGCGACGGTGTTCCACCGCGTCCTGCTGAAGCTCTCCGGGGAGGCGCTGATGGGCGAGCGCGAATACGGGCTCGACCCGAAACAGATCGCCGCGATCGCCGACGAGATTCAGGAGGTGCGCGCCACGGGCGTGGAGCTGGCGATCGTGGTCGGCGCGGGGAACATCTACCGCGGGCTCGAGGCGGCGGCCGAGGGGATGGACCGCGCGACCGCCGACTACGCGGGGATGCTCGCGACCCTGCTCAACGCCCTCGCCCTCCAGGACGCGCTCGAACGACGCGGCGCCCACACGCGCGTGCTCTCCGCGCTTGCGGCCGCCGAGGTCGCCGAGCCGTACATCCGCCGCCGCGCGATCCGCCACCTCGAGAAAGGCCGCGTCGTCATCTTCGCGGCGGGCACGGGCAACCCGTTCTTCACCACGGACACGGCCGCCGCCCTGCGGGCGCTCGAGATCAACGCGGAGGCGATTCTGATGGCCAAGCACGGCGTCGAAGGCGTCCTCGACGGCGACCCGCGCGAGCATCCGGACGCGCACCTGATCCCGGAGATCACGCACCTCGAGGCCATCGAGCGCGGGCTCAAGGTGATGGATACGACCGCGCTGTCGTTGTGCATGGACAACAAGCTCCCGATCTACGTCTTCGCGCTCGAGCCCGGGAACATCCGTAAAGTCGTCTCCGGCGAGCGCGTCGGAACGCTCGTCTCGACCCCCTGAAGCGGAGGCAACGGCACGATGGCGATCGATGACCTGATCCAGGACGCGACCCGGCGGATGGACAAGTCCGTGGAGGCGGCGCAGACGGAGTTCGCGACGTTGCGCACGGGCCGCGCATCCCCGGCGCTCCTCGACCGCCTCCAGATCGACTACTACGGCCAGAAGACGCCGCTCAAGCAGCTCGCCACGATCGGGGCGCCCGAGTCGCGGCTGCTCACGGTCCAGCCGTTCGACCCGAACTCGCTCCAGTCCATCGAGCGGGCGATCCAGGAGTCCGACCTGGGCCTGACGCCCTCGAACGACGGCAAGCTGATCCGCCTGCCGATCCCGCAGCTCACCGAGGAGCGGCGCCAGGAGCTCGTCAAGGTCGTCCGCGGGATGGCGGAGGACGGGCGCGTCGCGGTGCGCAACGTCCGGCGCGACGTCATCCACCACCTCAAGGAGCTCGTCGACAAGGGCGAGGTCGGCAAGGACGAGGAGCACCGGGCCGAGGAGCGCGTCCAGAAGCTCACCGACGAGCACACGAAGAAGATCGACGACCTGCTGCAGCGCAAGGAAGCGGAGATCCTGGAGGTCTGACGCGCGCAGCAAGCCCATAGCGGTGGACCAGGAGCACCGCACCGAGCACGCCCGGGCCGTCGCGATCATCATGGACGGCAACGGCCGCTGGGCGGAGCGGCAGGGCCTCCCGGTCGCGGAGGGCCACCGGGCCGGGACGCGGGCGCTGCGGCGGACGGTCGAGGCGGCGATCGACCTCGGCCTCGAGACGCTGGTCGTCTACGCCTTCTCGACCGAGAACTGGTCGCGCCCGGCAGGCGAGGTCGACTCGCTGATGGACATCTTCGGCGAGACGATCGAGCGCGAGCTGCCGGACCTCGTTCGCCAGGGCGTCCGAACGCGGTTCATCGGCCGCCGCGACCGTGCGTCCTCGCAGCTGCGGGAGCAGATGGTGAGGCTCGAGGAGGAGACGGCCGGCAACGACCGCCTCAACCTCTGGGTCGCGCTCGATTACGGCGGCCGCGCCGAGCTCGTGGAAGCGGCCCGCAGGCTCGTCGAGTCCGGCATCGACCCCGCGGAGATCGACGAGAACGTGCTCCGGTCGAACCTCTACGCGCCGGAGCTGCCCGACCCGGACCTGCTGATCCGCACCTCGGGCGAGCTCCGCATCTCGAACTTCCTCCTCTGGCAGCTGGCCTACTCCGAGCTCGCCTTCGTGGACACCCTCTGGCCGGACTTCGGCCACGCGGAGCTCGAGCAGGCGCTTGCCGCCTACGCGCAGCGCCGTCGCCGCTTCGGCGGTAGATGAACCCCTTCTGGTCGCGAGTCCTGGTGGCCGCGATCGGCCTGCCTGCAGTTCTCGGCGTGGTCTGGCTCGGCGGCTGGTGGCTCTGTGCCCTCGCCGTGGCGGCGGGTCTGGTCGCGTTGCACGAGTTCTACGTGATGGCACGACCGTTGCGCCCACTCGTGCTTGCGGGCTACACGGGGCTCGTGCTGACGCTGCTCGGCGCGCAGCTCGGCGGCGTCGTCTGGATGCTCGGCGGCTTCCTGACGACGCTCGCGTTCGCGCTTTTGCTCAAGGGCATCTCGGAGACGCGGCAGTCGCTGACTGTCGCGGTGGCGACGACGGTGCTCGGCGTCGCCTGGATCGCCTTCGGCCTGGCTTTCATTCTCTTGCTGCGCGGGCTCGAGGAGCACGGCCGGCTTGCCGTCTTCACCGTGCTGCTGGCGGTCTTCGCGGCCGACACGATGGCGTACTTCGTGGGACAGCTGATCGGGCGCCACAAGCTCGCGCCGGTGCTCTCGCCGGGGAAGACGTGGGAAGGGCTCGTCGGCTCCACGGTCGTCGCGCTGCTCGTCCCGTTCTTCGCCCTCTACCAACAGCACTTCCTGACGATCGGCGAGTCGCTCGTGCTCGGCGCGGTGATCGCCGTGACCGCCCCGGTCGGCGACCTGTTCGAGTCGGCCGTGAAGCGCGACCTCGGCGTCAAGGACAGCGGCCGCCTGCTCGCCGGCCACGGCGGGGTGCTGGACCGGCTCGACGCGCCGCTCTTCGCCGCGGTTGCGTCCTACTTCGTGATCCTCGCATTCACATGATCCGAGCCGGTATTCCGGCCGTACACTTCGATTGATGAAGCGCGTTGCGGTCCTGGGCGTCACAGGTTCGATCGGACGCCAGGCGCTGGAGATCGTCGAGAGCCACCCCGGGCTGGAGCTCGCGGCCGCGGCTTCCGGTTCACAGCCGATCGACGGCCTCGCGCCGCTGACCCAGGTCGGCGGCGACCTCACCGAGCTGCTCGACCGCGCCGAGCCTGACGTCGTCCTCAACGCGGTGGTCGGCTTCGCCGGGCTGCCGGCAACCCTCTGGGCGCTCGAGCGCGGGGTCACGCTCGCGCTCGCGAACAAGGAGAGCCTCGTCGCCGCCGGCGAGCTCGCGCTACAGGCGCGGGAGCGGGGAGGAGGCCTGCTGCTCCCCGTCGACAGCGAGCACTCGGCCGCGTTCCAGTGCCTCGAGGGCCGGTCGCCCGAACAGGTGGACTCCCTGGTGCTCACGGCCTCGGGCGGCCCGTTCCGCGGGCGGGCGCGCGACGAGCTCGAGGACGTGACGCCCGAGGATGCCCTCGCACACCCAACGTGGCGGATGGGCCCCAAGATCACGGTCGACTCGGCCACGCTCGCGAACAAGGGCCTCGAGCTGCTGGAGGCGCACTTCCTCTTCGGCCTGTCGTACGAGCGCATCGAGGTCGTGCTCCAGCCGACGTCGGTCGTCCACGCGCTCGTCCGTTTCCGCGATGGCGCCGCGCTTGCGCACCTCGGCTATCCGGACATGCGCGTGCCCATCTCCTTCGCGCTCACCTACCCGGAACGCGCTCCAACGCCGATCGCGCCGCTCGACTTCTCGCAAGGGCTCGTGCTGGAGTTCGAGCCTCCGGATCTCGAGACGTTCACGCTGCTCGCACTCGCGCGCGACGCGGGCGAGCGGGGAGGAACCTTCCCCTGCGCGTTCAATGCCGCGAACGAAGTGGCAGTTGCGGCATTCCTCGAGGGGCGGCTCCCCTTCCTCGGCATCGCGGCCACCGTCGAGGAGGCGCTGACCGAGGTCGACGGCGCCGCCGCGCGCGACCTCGCAGACCTGCTCGAGGCCGACGCGGAGGCGAGAAGACTCGCCGAAAAGGGCATGAAGGTCGCGTGACCACGCTACGCGTCCGGTTTCACCCCGAAAGCTGGCTCAGCGCCCCGCCACGGCTGGCCCGCACAAAGTCGAGGCGGCAAGCGTGACCGTTCTCATCGCCATCGCAGGGCTCGGCTTCCTGATCCTCATCCACGAGGCGGGCCACTTCTTCACCGCTCTCGCGACCGGGATGCGTCCGAGGCGCTTCTA
>Ga0126383_10003815_pt1 | contig 10063 bp, 3 predicted proteins | sample PanSoiMetPlot_35_FD_96882 | JGI IMG/M metagenome (GOLD analysis project Ga0126383, IMG submission 96882) | Tropical forest soil microbial communities from Panama - MetaG Plot_35 | ecosystem: Environmental > Terrestrial > Soil > Tropical forest > Bulk soil | place: Panama | collected 2016-02-17
ATCTGTTATTGAGAAGGTTACGTGGGGCGTGGCGGCGCTTGTTTCGTCGGCGAGGGGAGACTAAGGTAGATTGGTACTCCCCTGTGGAAAAAGCCGACAGCTGACAGTTTACAGTTGACAGCCTTAAGAGGAAAGCAAGAGGAAGGCTTTAGCACAGAGCGCACAGAGAAAGAAGCACAGAGAGCACAGAGAAAGGCAGAGAGCAGAAGGCAGGAAGCAGAAGTAGTGGGTCATTTTGGATTTTTGACTTAGTGTGTCACGATACAAAAAATCCAAACTGACCCATCACCGAAGCGGAAAGAAGCGAAAGCGGAAACACAAGTCCTGAAGAAAGATGAGTCCTGAAACACAAGCCGGAGCGAGGGCGTTTGTTCGCAGCTTGAACATTCTGCTGAAATTTGCGCGGCTGTACGAGTTTGGCCACGCGAAGACCACGGCGCAGTTTGACACGACGTGGAAAGAGCTGCGGCAGGCGCTGGAGGACAGCGGCGGGAGCGGCGTGCTGCTGGGCGCTTCGGGACACCAGATTTTGCTGGATGGCGTGCCGATGGGCTCGTCGGCGGGAGAAAGAAGCTTCGCGCAACTGCTGACGTCTTCGGGAATCGCGAGCATTCATTTTTCTACGGGATTGGCGCAGGCGCAATTTGCGCGCTTCGTGCGCGCGTTCCCGAGCGGAAACGCGAAGCCTTCGGCGCTGGCCGAGCAGTTGAAAACTGCGCTGGGCGGCGACACCAGCATCAAGGTGAATGAGATTCGCTACGTGGCGGAAGATTCGTCGGTGGCGGGAATCAAAGTGGCAGCGCAGTTGACGGCTCGGGCGCTGGGGGCGCAGGGCGATAAGTTCCGGGAATTCTTTGAAGACCCCAACAAAATGCTGCAGATGATCCTGGCGGCAGAGAGCGCGCGAACCGGGGGTGGTGGCGGAGGAGGAGCGGGCGGGCCGGGACATGGTCCGGGAGGCCCAGGGCCGGGGTTTGGGCTGGGCGGCGGCGGAATGGGCGGAAGCGGGGGATCCGGTGGCCCAGGAGGCGGGGGAGGTTCGGGAACAGGCGCCGGAACCGGAGGATCTGGAGGCGGCGGAACTGGTGTAGGCGAAGGTTTGTGGGGAACCGGAGGAGGCGGGACTGGGTCGGGCGTAGGGCCCGGAGGCGGTACAGGGTCGGGCGGAGGCTCGGGCAGCGGTGGCTCAGGCTCGGGAGGATCAGGGACTGGCGGAGGGCCCGGAGGCGGGGGAGGAGGGACCGGTAGCGGTTCGGGTGGCGGCTGGGGAACGGGCGGCGGGTCAGGAGCTGGAATTGGCGGCGGGCCGGGCGGGGGAGGGCCGGGTAGCGGAGGTGGTTCGGGGGGCTGGGGAACAGGCGGGACCGGAGGGGCCGGAACGGGTACAGGCGTAGGTGCGGGGAGTGGTTCGGGCAGCGGGACAGGTGGAACGGGCACTCCGGGGAAATGGATGACGGCTTCGGCCATGCTGCGCGGCGAAAAGGGTGGTGGCCATGGTCCGGCAGGATTGGGCGGGGGCGGAGCTTACACCGTTGAAGAAGAAGATGTCCGGTCGATGCTGGGATTGTTTGCGTCGTTGGGAAAAGCGCGGAAGGATCCCGATTCGCGCATGGACGTGCCGACCTTCCAATCCCGCCTGAGCGCGATGCCCGTGCGCGCACAATACACGCTGCAGCAAGCGCTGGCGGGATTGGCGGCCCAAGCTCCCGACGCGAAACCTGACAAACCGATGCTGTTGAAGCTGGCGGAACACGTAGCGATTCGCTTCGCGCTGGACAGCTACGAGCGGGGCGAACTACGCGTGAATGCGGTGAAGCAGTTGCTGGACCGCATGAACACGGAAATCGAGGCGCTTAGAAAAATTCTCTCCACCCAAGAACAGATGATGGCGCAGGCGGGGCTTTCCGTGCAGTCGTACACGGAGCTGCTGGACCAGGAATTCTGGGAGCAAGTTCCGGAAGAAAACAAGAAGGAGGTGCTCACGTCGGATGAGGCGTGGTGCGTGCCGCCGAGAAACGTGCGCGGGTTCCTGGAAGAATGCTTGCGCCGCGGGGAATTGAAGACGGCCAACGAGATTTTGATGAAGTACGCGTCGTGCATCGGGCTGGAAGCGCCGGAAGCGCGGCGGACGACGGCAATCGGGCTCTCCGATTTGGGCGAGCTCTATGGCAGCGGAGACGGCAGCGCGTTGATGGAGGCCATCCGGCGCGTCGGGAATCAGTTGGCGGTCGAGCGCGAACCGGAATTGCAAACACTGGTCGGCGCCGCGTTTGTGCGGTTAAGCCAGGAAGCGGCGTCGAAGCGCTGCTATCCGGCGATGCAGCAAGCGTTGGCTTCGCTGGAAAGCGTGGAGGCGCAGCGGCCAGGATCAACGCAGAGCCTGCGGCCGCGCATCGGCGCGGAAGAGCGGCTGCCGGAATTCGTCGAAGAAGCCATGCGCAGCGGCCAGATCGCGGATGGCATGATGGAAATTCTCGGCCTGATGCCCAAGGCCACGATTCATTACGTGACTAATCGCTTCGGGCATTGTGGTTTCCGCGAAGATTGCGAACTGCTTTGCACCATCATCCGCAACCTTGGAGAGGATGCCACGCAGCGCCTGACCGAAACGCTGCAGACGGCTCCCGCAGGAGAAGCTGCCGAAACCATCGGCTTGTTGAGCCAGCTTGCCCCGGAATCCGTGGAGAAAATTCTGCCTGTGCGGCTTTCACAGTGGCCGCGCTCTTCGCATGACCGCGCCATCCGGCAACTTTCCGCGGCGCCGCCGGAACAGCGCGCACAATTGCTCGTCGCTGTTTACGATTCCTTAGACGCCATGATTCGCCCGCTGGCCATCGATGAGATGGGAATGAGCGGACATGCCGAGTGCATTCCAAAATTAATTGGGCTGCTGCAAGACGATGAAACTACGGGTTTCGCCCGCGTGAAGGCCATCGAAGCTCTTGGGCGGCTTCGAGCCACTGCGGCGAGTCCCTTGCTCCAGCATATTATCGAGACCAAGCAGGTTTGGCGGTGGGTGTATCCCAGCGAAATGCGAATTGCCGCGGCGCAAGCGCTGCTCCATGTGGATAAAGTAGTTGGCATGCAAATCGCAAGCGCCAGCGGGATTGAGCGTCGGGAAATGACGCTGGAGCCAACGAATCCGGAGGCCAATGCTTCGGTGATTCGCCAGAGGCGTTACGCGCGGTTGAAGCTTTCGCGCAACCTCGCGGCGGTGACCACCAATTTGAGGGAAAATTTCCGCCTAAGTATTCCGGAGTTGAACCTCGGCGGCGGAATCGGCGCGGGAGAGCGTCATTTGGCGCCGGGGTCGCTGCTGAGCCTAAAGTTCACCCACGGCGTGCGCCATATTAAGGCACAGGCCATGGTGCGGGGCGCGCGTCCTCAGGCGATGGCCTTTGAATTTGTGGATATGGATTTGGAAGAGCGCTACCGCCTTCGCAAATTGCTGCTGGAACTGGGCGGGTCGCCGATGATTGCGCAGGTCACCAATCGCAGCCGGCGCCGCGGGCGCGTTGCCGTTTCTAAGGTCTGATTTCCGGTCCGTGGGCTAACTACGGACCTCTCGCTGCGTCGAAACTGGAAGCGGTTATAATCTTCCCCAATGCTCTCCAGGCCAGCGCCCATCGCTCGCAGTTTCGTTCTTCTTCTCGCAGCTCTTCTGACTTCCGCAGTCAAGTCCCCAGCAGCAGCTTCGTGGAGCGGAGTCCTGCGCGACGCGGCGGGAAATCCCATCGATAAAGCGGAAATCCACCTCAAAGCAACTGACAGCGGCCATAAATATTCCGCGACAACTACGGCAACAGGCCAATTTACGTTTGCCGCGCTTTCCGCAGGGAGTTACACGCTTACCGCGACAGTGCTAGACCAGACTTGGACGGCGACCGAAACCTTGCAGATTAAAGATAAAGCAGCCCTTCTGTTGAATCTTCAACTCTCTGCTCAAGGCCAGGAACTCCGGATCATTGACGCGAACGGAGCAGCAAAAGAAGCGGCGCCTCAGGCCAGCGGCGGCGAGCATCTCTCGACAGGTGAAGTTTCCAGCCTGCCGTTGAACGAACGCGACTTCAGCAAGCTTCTCCTGCTCGCTGCCGGGACCATGACGGACACCAACGGCGCCGCAAATTTCACGCAGCAATTCGCGGCCAACGGCCAGCGCGGCTCCGCTGCGGTTTTCGCCATAGATGGGGCGGACGCGACGGACCCGGAGCTTGGCGGAGCCACGTTTTCCAATTTCAACGTGGATGCGATTCAGGAAGTGGAGTCCAGTTCCGGCGTCATGCCGGCGGACATCGGCCACGGCGCTGCGGTTTTCACCAACGTGATTACGAAATCCGGCAGCGACTCGGTACACGGGAGCCTCTTCGAGTTCGTGCGCAACGCCGCGTTCGACGCGAGGAATTTCTTCGATCACGCGAACGCGGTGGATCGCCGGCGTTTGCCGCCATTCACGCGCAATGAATTCGGAGCGACTATTGGCGGGCCCGTCGCGTTGCCGCACATTTACGACGGCCGGGGAAAAACGTACTTCTTCGCCGAGTATCAGGGCTTCCGGCAGGTGCTGGGAACGACGCAGGTGATGCCCGTCCCCTCTTTAGCGGAAAGGCAAGGAATCGACACCACCGCCTTTCCTCCAACTGCCACCTCTCCAGGAGACACTCTGACCGTGCCCGTGAACAGCAGCATCGCGGCTTTGCTTGCGCGCTATCCGCTGCCCAACGAGCCGACTGGACCCTACGGAGTGCGCACCTACGCGACTTCTTCCAAAGTTGTAAACGACACGAATCAGGCCTCCGCGCGAATCGATCACCGTTTTTCCGAAAAGTCCACGTTGTTCCTGCGCGCGAGCCGCAACCAGGTCCGGGGGCCAACCACCAATCCCGATCAAACGGCCATCGATTCCACTTTTGGAGTGGATTTTCTCGATCATCAGCGCAGTGCGGCAGTGAAATACTCGCGCAATGCGACTTCGCATTTCAGCTATCAAACCACTCTGGGCTACATCCGCAGCACGCCGCTGTTTCTTACCAGCAACCAGACGCAGCCGGCCATCACCTTTGCCGACGGTCTCTATGAGGGATTCAATTCCGCGGACGGCTCGATCTTCGGTTCGTATGGAAACGTCTTCCAGTTCAAAGAGGATATGGCTCTCACGCGCGGCGTACACGCCGTGCGCTGGGGGGCGGAATTGCGGTTCAACCGCGATTCCACGATTTTCGGCATTAATCCCAACGGGCTCTACTCGTTCGGAGGCGGCACCGCGTACTCTCCTGTTTTCATTCCCTCCGCCAGCGGACAGCATGACATCCAACCGGGGCAGCCACTGCCGGACGCCCTGACCGGCCTGCTCACCGCAACTCCTTTTTCATATACAGTTACGGCCCTCGGGAGCCTGACGCCGAAAGGAAACAAGCTGGACGAAGCGGGAGTGCGCCGCGAAGCTTACAACTTCTACTTTGAGGACACCTGGAAAGTCAGCCGCCGGTTCACGGTCACCCTCGGCTTGCGCTACGAAGTGAATAGCCGCATTCATGAGGCCCACCAGCGCACTTCGCTGGCCGTTCCCTTCGGGCCGGACAGCAAGCTCGCCGGCTTTCTCTCTCCCGGCACAACCCAAACCTATCTCTACAATCCGCAACCGCCCTACGCGATGGATTGGAATGGATGGGGGCCGCGCGTCTCTCTGGAGTACGGCCTGAGCAAACACACGACTGTCCACGCGGGCGGCGCCCTCGCAACGATTCTTCCGAATCTGTGGTTGGAAAATTACGTCACTGGGGCATTAGCTTTCGAGTTTCAGCCGCTGGTGACGGCACTCCCTGGCTTCCCGCTCAGCTTTCAGGATTCTGTCGCGCCCGTCACACTTCCTCCCGTTTACACCAAGCAAGGACAACTGCTTTTTCCCAACGGGAGCAGCAGCAATGTTCCCGCGAACACGCCGATGGATGTGCAGCGGTTCCAAAACGATCTGGCAGCGATGACCCCCGGCAATCAGGTGCAACTATACACAGCCATCAGTGTCGATCCCCATCTCCGCAATGGCTATATCGCCACGCAGACGCTGGGCATTGATCAGGATTTGGGAACGGTAAAGGTGAGCGCATCTTACGTGGGGACTGCGGGGGTGCGACTGGCGAGCGTGCTTGCGCCGAACGGCTACGGAGGGGCTACACCCGCCTTTGCGCGTTACACGCAGTTCAATGCAGCGGGAAAAGCTACGGGCGGTTTTGGCCCGGAGATGGTGATGTCCACCGGCGCGCATTCGAGCTATAACGCGCTGCAAGCGAGCGCGAGCCAGAACATGCCGCACATGGGCCTCAGTTTTCAGGCGAGCTACACATTCTCAAAAAGCATTGACGATACCAGCGCGGTTCCCGGCGGGATTTCCGGAACTCCCGGGGTGGTTTTGCAAACCTTGCCGCAGGATCCGTTCCAGCCAGAAAAAGACAAGGGACCTTCGACCTTCGACGTGAGGCACGTCTTCGCGGTGAGCCTGATTCAACGATTGCCGCTGGAGCGAGTGCGCCTCTTCCAGCCACTAGGCAAAACGCTCACGCGGGGCTGGCAGTTTCTGGATATCACCACATTGACCTCGGGCTCTCCCTTTTCTGTCTATTCCGGAATCCAGCAAACAGGAGTCGGCGTGGACGGAACCGACCGGCCCGATCTTGTGTCCATGCCGGATTTTTCAACCAGCCGCACGGTGCGGGAAGACTACTTCGGCCGGGGACAGTTAAACAACACCTTCTTTCTGACCCCGATTGGCGTTCCAGGCGGAACCGGGCCCAACCAGGGAGTTTTCGGAACGCTCGGGCGCGACACGTTCCGCGGGCCGGCGTTCCGCCAATTCGATATGGCCCTCATCAAGGACACAGCGTTCGGCCGCCGCGGAAACGGCGAATTTGCAAACCTGCAATTTCGAGCGGAGTTCTTCAACATTTTCAACGAGGTGAATTTCGGCCTGCCGTCGAATATCGTGCGCGGCAGTGGCTTTGGCATCATCAGCAAAACGGCAGGGCCGTCGCGCCAGATTCAGGTTTCATTGAAACTGAATTATTGAGCGCGCGGAAAGAATGCTTCCAGAGGATGCGCAGCTCGCATCTGGGATTCTTGAACCAGATATGATGAAATACCCCTAAAGAAAATGGTAAACGTTCCGTCTGTCCACAAGTTTCAAGTTTCAATTGTGATTGGTCGGAGCGCGGTTCAGTACGAACCCGAGTGGTGAAAACAAAGTGGCAACGACGAACGAAACCTCAGGGCAGTCGATACGATTTCCGGCGCTCTCCTTTAGCCAGGGACTCGTCACTATCATCCTATCGCTCGATGAGCTCAACGAGTGCAGAAGGCTTGGGTTCCGAAAGGGCTATTATAAAGGTCTGACTCTGGTAGATTCTGCCGGTAATGAATTCAAAGTCGTGGGTGCACGCAAGATCAAAACGCTGCCCTTCAAGTTTACGTTTCGGGACTTCTTAGCTCTCTTGGGTGCAAATCCTTTATGGCAAATTGAACTGAAATTTGGATCAGGTAGGGGAGTCAGCCTGGAAGAAACCAAGAAACTTATTTTGGATTCCTTCAGGAAGGAAAAGCATTACTGGGAGGAGATGTGTGACTTCGAGGAGTTCCGTGAGCGCATCCAATCTGCTCCTACGTTGGAACAGATCTTTGGAGCTTTTCGGGAATTCAATAAGATGTAGAAATTCTGCACTCGGCTTCAAACGATAGGCCACTCTTCCCACCTGTCCCCCTCCCAAATGAACCCGTTCGTTCGGTCAGTGGGACTGCCCGTCCGAAGGGATTCGTGACCCGTCAGGCACAAAGCACCGCTGTACCATTGCGACGAACGGCGGCCGGGCCTACGGTACTAGTGAGGAAGTCCTATTTGGGAGAGCCGCGGCTGTAAATGAAATCGGATCCAAAAACAGCTTCCGGACGCGCTTTTGTAAGAAGCCTGAACATCCTGCTGAAGTATGCCCGCCTGTACGGCTACGAGCACGCCCGCACGGTCGAACAGCTAAACATTGCGTTTGATGAACTGCACGCCGCCATCCCGCCGGGGTCGGAGGGCGGGTTGCTTATGGGAGCCACGGGCTCACAGCTTTTGCTGGATGGTGTGCCGCTGGAAGGCGCCCCCGCGGAAAAGCAATTTGCGCAGTTGCTTTCTTCTGCCGGGCTGGCGAGTGTCCAGTTTTTCTCAACCGTCACGAAGGAAGAACTCGCGCGGTTCGCGCTGGCTTTCCCCACCGGAAAAGCCAAGCCCTCCGAGCTTGCGCAGCAATTGAAAGTGGCTCTGGCCGGCGCGCGTGGAATCAGCATTAATGAGATTTGTTTCGTAGCTACGGATTCTCGCCTGAAACAGTCCACGATTGCGGCCCAACTTGCCACAGCCTCCCTGGGAGGCGACCAGGAGCATGTGAAGGAATGGCTCAATGATCCAAAGAAACTTCTGGAACTAATCGCTGCAGCCCAAGGCTCCAAGAATCCCGGCTCTACGGGAACTGGAGCGAGTACATCAGAAACAGCTGAAGTAAGCGCCGGTGGAAGCATGACCACAACGGGATGCGGCGTCGGCGGAGAAACCGACGGCGTTTTTCTCGGGCTGAAAGGTGGGGGAGGCGGTCAATCTCAGGGTACTGGGCACTCCGCAGGGCCATCCGAAGACGAAATCCTGAAAATACTCGGTGCTTTGACGAATTTCGGACGCATGGGAGCCGCTGAAGGTGGCCCGGGCTTCACTCCGGGGGCGCTTCAAGAGCAAGTGGGGCAAATGTCGGGCAGCGCGCAGGATCTGCTGCGGCAAGCGCTCACTACACTGGCCGCTCGATCCCCCAACGCGAAGCCGGACGAGTCCGTGCTCGTTCAACTTGCAGAGCATCTGGCGATTCGTTTTGCGCTGGAGCGCTTCGAACGCGGAGAAGTAAAGGTGAACGCGGTCCGCCAAATGCTAGACCGCATGCACCAGGAAATCGACAATCTGCGCAAAGTTCTGGGCGCCCATGAAGACAAGATGAGCGAAGGAGGGATGCTCTTCGAGTCGCACCGCGAGATCCTGGACCGCCAGTTTTGGGCTGCTGTTCCGGAACGAGGCAAACACGAGATCTTGCTTTCCAAGGAAGCGTGGTGCGTTCCGCCGCACAACGTGCAATCGTATGTGAGGGAGTTAATTGGAAAAGGAAGCGTCTTCGATGCCGCAAGCATCCTGAAGAATTACGCGGCCTGCATCGAGAGCGAAGATCCGGACGCGCGCAAGAAGACCGCGGTAGGTCTTGCCGAGTTGTCGGAGCTCTACGTGAAGTCAGATCCCAAGCTGCTTAGTGTCGCGCTGCGGCACGTGGGAGTGCGGCTCAGTGTTGAGCAGAATGGCGAGGTTCAGGGACTAGTAAACGCGGCCTTCGTGAGGCTGAGCCAGCAAGCGGCGACCAGCAGGTATTTTCCGGCGATGGAGCAGGCGCTCGACCTGCTCAGAGGTGTCGAAGCGCAGCGGCCGGGCATTGGCCTCAGCCTGCGCTCGAAGATGGGTATCGAAGAGCGCATACCTGAATTTGTGGACGAAGCGTTGCGCGCGCGGCAAGTGGCGGCGGGGCTGACGAAAGTCCTGAAAATGCTGCCGCAAACCACGATGGAGCAGTTGGCGATACGCTTCAACCGCTGCAGCTTGCGCGACGAATCAGAGCACGTGGCCAATCTTGCCTCCGACCTCGGCGAAGAGGCCGTGCAATATTTGCGAAGCACCGTGCGCGGCGGGCCCGTGAAGGAAGCCGCGGAGATGGTCGGGCTCCTAAGCCGGCTCGATCCGCAATCGCTGATGGTCTTTCTACCCAGCCGGATGAAAGATTTTCCCAGCGCGTCGCAGGACCGCGTTGTTCGGCAGGTTTCCGCGAGCGGCGCGGCGCGAAGGTGCCACATCCTGCTGGAATTGCTTGATCACGTGGATCCGCTGGTCATGCCACTGGTGATTGACGAAATCGGCGTGACCGGCGACCGTGAGGCGCTGGGCAGGCTGCTAAACATTACCGATGGAGATTTGCCGGCCGGCGGCGCGGAGTTCCTGCGCGTGAAGGCC
>Ga0126383_10003817_pt1 | contig 10060 bp, 5 predicted proteins | sample PanSoiMetPlot_35_FD_96882 | JGI IMG/M metagenome (GOLD analysis project Ga0126383, IMG submission 96882) | Tropical forest soil microbial communities from Panama - MetaG Plot_35 | ecosystem: Environmental > Terrestrial > Soil > Tropical forest > Bulk soil | place: Panama | collected 2016-02-17
AATTCAAAACGAGGGCGCGGTAGCAATTGTTGCGGGCGGCGTCGAATCGATCACGATGTTGCAGAACAGCTTGCACTTGGATGGTTTGGTCAATCCAAAGCTCGCGGAAAAAAAGCCGGCCATCTACATGTCGATGGGTGAAACCGCTGAGGTTGTCGCCGAGCGCTACAAGATCTCTCGCCGTGCCCAGGACGAGTACGCGCTGCTCAGCCAGCAGCGGACCGCCGCTGCCCAGCGCGCCGGACTGTTCAAGGACGAGATCGTCCCCATGAGCACGACGTGGCGAAAGAAGGACAAGGCAACTGGCGAGGAGCGGGACGTCCCCGGGCTCGTCGATCATGATGAGTGCAATCGACCCGACACGACGCTCGAAGGGTTGGCGCGGCTGGAGCCCGCTTTCAAAGCGGATGGCACGGTGACAGCAGGGAATGCGTCGCAATTCTCGGATGGCGCTTCAATGACGTTGCTCGCGTCATCGAATCGAGTCCGGGCGTTGGGCTTGAAGCCGCTCGGAGTTTTTCGTGCCTTCGTTGTCGCCGGCGTCGAGCCGGATGAAATGGGAATTGGCCCGGTGTTGGCGGTACCTAAGCTGCTGAAGCAAACCGGCCTCAAGCTCGCCGATATTGACCTGGTGGAGCTGAACGAGGCCTTCGCCTCGCAAACCGTCTACTGTCGTGACAAGCTCGGCCTGGATCCGGAAAAGCTGAACGTCAACGGCGGTGCGATTGCAATTGGACATCCGTACGGAATGACCGGCTCGCGGCAAGTGGGCCACATTCTGCGGGAGCTGCGGCGACGAAAAAAGCGCTATGGGATGGTTACCATGTGCGTGGGCGGAGGAATGGGCGCCGCCGCGCTGGTGGAAGCGCTCTGAGGGTTACAGAGCGTAACCGCCGGCCTCGATGACGTGCCGGGCGATTTTTCTTCTCAACGAGAACGTATTCACTCGAGTGAGCGAGTAGTAACTGTTGATGTCGCGAACCTCGCGGGTCCACTCGTCGGTCTGGGACATCCACATCAACATCTCGCGGAGCAGGTCAAATACCTTTTCGTGCGCCTGAGCGCAAAACAACTGGGTCATCGCGATCGGAATCTGGCACGCGGCCTCGCCACTCTGGGCGATCAGCTGCAGGGTGCGGGCAATCGCCGAATCCATCGCGTAAATCTGAATCATGCAATCTGCGAGCACGCCGAGCAGCTCCTGCTTTTCGGCGATCTTGCTGACGTACTTTTGGACACCGAGCGATGCGGCGTAGGCGGTGGCGCGCTTGGCGAAATCGCACTTCTGGCGCTCGTTCCCCAACGGGCCTTCAGGTACTCGATGGTCGATTTTCGCAGGATCCGCGATCTCCACCTGAACCCTTTCCACCAGGTTCATCAATCCCAGCTTGCCCTGCAGGGCCCGCTTGAGCAGGGTGGTGGGCACCAGCAGTCGGTTGATCTCGTTTGTACCTTCGAAGATCCGGTTGATCCGCGCATCGCGGCTGATCCGCTCGATCGGGTAGTCGGTGATATATCCAGCCCCGCCAAACAGCTGCAGCGTTTCATCGGCGCCGTTGTAAAGCATCTCTGATCCAAAAACCTTGATGATCGAGGCTTCGATCGAATGTTCCTCGATCGCGTCGATTTGTTGTTGTTGCGCGTTGGGCGAGTTCGGATCGATGGCCTTGACCCGCTCGCTCAATAGCCCGGAGGTGCGAAAGACCATCGACTCCGAGAGAAACGTCTGAAGGGCGATCTCCCCGATCTTCTTTCGGATCAGGTCGAACTCGGAGATCGGCTTTCCGAACTGCTTACGTTCTCGAGCATAGCGGATGCCGAGCGCGAGGCAGTACTTGGCTCCCCCCACCGCCGCGGCGCCCAGCTTCCATCGGCCGATGTTCAAAATGTTGAAAGCGATCTTGTGGCCCTTGCCGATCACCCCGAGCACGTTGCCGGCGGGAACGATGCACTCTTCCAGAAACAGAGGGCAGGTGGAGCTGCCGCGGATGCCGAGCTTGTGCTCCTCGGGGCCGACGGTGAGGCCGCGCGAGTTGCGCTCCACCAAGAACGCGGTGAATTGCTCGCCGTTCACCTTGGCGAAGATGGTGAATAGGTCTGCGAAGCCCGCGTTGGTAATGAAGTGCTTTTGGCCGCTGAGCTTCCAACTCTTGCCATCGGGCGCCAGTACCGCGGTGGTCCTCGCGGCGAGCGCGTCGGAGCCAGCCTCGGGCTCGGTGAGGGCATACGCAGCCAACATCTCCCCCGAAGCGAGCTTGGGAAGATAGCGGGCCTGCTGCTCAGGATTGCCAAAGAGGACCACCGGCATGGTTCCGATTCCGACATGCGCCCCGAAGCTCACCGCGAAAGAGCCCACCGGGCTCATCGCTTCGGTGATCAAGCCCGAGCTGGTGAGATCGCCGCCGAGGCCGCCGTAGCGAACCGGAACGTCGTAGCCGAGCAATCCCAGCTCCGCCGCCTTGCGCAGCAGCTCGGGCATCAGTCCGGGCTTTTTCGATTCAATCTCCGCGATCCGCGGCTCGACCTCGCGCCGCATGAATCCATCGGCGGTCTCCTTCATCATCCGATGCTCTTCATTAAGCATTTCCGGGATGAAAATCGTTCCGCTGCCCGCAGGCTCGAGGAGAAACCCGCCACCAGGTGTCAGGGAAATCGCACCGCTTCGGTCGGTTGACGAGTCGGCCATCGAGGCAACATAACCTAAACCCGATCGCTTCTGCAGGCTGCTTCAGCCCCGGTGATAGGCGTTAGAACTTTCCTCGGTGGTGCTTCGGTATGTCCGATCGCTCGTTGCGCGACGAACTCGAACGCAGGCTCCTCGCCTTGGGCGATAGGCTGCCCACGTCCGCGCTCGGCCGGCTGGGCCGTACCCTCCTCGCAGGGCTGCGCGGGGGGCGCCTTGCCTGGCGGGCCAGGCAAGGCGAGCATCAGCCGACCGACATCAACGCTCTCGCCGCCGTCGTCACATCGATAGGTCAGCTCAAGGGCCTCGCCATGAAGACTGGCCAACTCCTGAGCTATCTCGACCTGGAGCTACCACCCGAGATGCGGTCCGCGCTCGCCGTGCTGCAGACTCACTCGCCCCCGATGCCGTTCGAGCGCGTCGCCGATATCGTGAGGGCAGAGCTGGGAGGGCGGGCCGGGCTTCTTCTCAAGCACATGGCTCCGGTGCCTGCAGCCGCCGCGTCGATTGGTCAAGTTCACCGCGCCAGGCTTTCGGACGGTACCCAGATCGCCGTGAAGGTCCAGTATCCTGGGATCGAGAAAGCGATCATGTCCGACTTCCGCGCAGCCGCCGTCGGCAAGCAATTCGTAGGACTCATCGCTCCAGGCGCCAACGTGGATGCAATTGTGCGCGAGGCACGCCGCGCCCTTCTGGACGAATGCAACTACGAGCGCGAGGCGCTCTACCAAGAGCGCTTCGCCCGCATCTACGGCGACCATCCTAGGCTCGCGGTTCCAGCCGTTCACCAGCGGTATTGCTCACGTCGCGTGCTCACGACAAGTTGGGTCGATGGTCTACGTTTCGATGACTTCGTCGCCGCGACGCCTCCCGGTTTGGAACGCGACCGTTTCGGTGAGGCGCTCTTCGAATTCTACCTGGGAACGCTCTTCCGGCACGGCCTCTACAACTGGGATCCGCCCCCCGGCACCTACGTCTTCATGGGCGACGGCCGCCTCGCGATGCTCGACTACGGCTCAACTCGCGAGTTTGACCGGATCTTCGTACAGAAGCTTGCTGCACTGTCGCGGGCCGTCCGCACCGACACACGTGCCGCGGTGCATGCGGCGCTGGTCAACCTCGATATGGTTCCCAACGACGATGCCTACGATTTCGAGAGCGCGCGAGCTCTCGTGCGATCGTTCTACGGAACCATGCTCCGCGACGAGACCGTTTCCATCGAACCCGGCGAGGCGATGCCGCTCCGCACCCTGCTCGAGAACAAGCGCGAACTGCTGAAGCTGCGCCTTCCTGGCGAGCTGCTATTCATCTTTCGTATCCGGTTTGGGCTTATGTCCGTCCTGGCGCGGCTCGGCGCTCGCGCCAACTGGTATCGGATTGAGCAAGGGTTCACAAATACCGAGTTTGCTCGTGGTCCTTGACGACTGTTCTGCGCGCTTCACGTTCGACAAAGAAGATGGGGCTGGGCTCTCGAAATTTCCGATCAGTAGAGCCAAACGCCCCTGCTCATCAGCGAAGCAACGAACGGGATCAGGACGATAAGGGCGACCTCGAGATCATTGAGGCGAACCAAAACGCTGAATGGTGCGTCAGCGATCGGTTTCCCGCGGCCTCGTGCGATGCGCCACTTCATAAAGGTGGTCATCGGAAAGATCTCCAGCCCCAAGACGGCAACGAACAGACCCATCTTCAGGAAGAAGAAGCCATTTCGAAGGTAAAACGTGGAGCTCTTTTCCAGCCCGCCGAATGCGCGAACGAGTCCGGTTGCGATCCATAGCAAGGCGGCCAGGCCCCAGAGGTTGTCGGCGCGGAAGAGCTGCGCGAGCGCTTCACCGTTCCCGAGCGAGCGGCTCAGCTCGCGGAGCCGTAGTCCGCGCGCGAACACCGCTCCCAGACCCAACGCCAGGGCAAGGGAATGCAAGGCGGCAACAACGGCTCCCAGGAGCACGTAACTCCCAATACCACTTCTCGCTCAGATATGAATCGTCAGTTCTTGCACGGTGCATGTCGCGTTCAACGGCCGCGCTCAAATCGCTGGAGAACACCAGACCGAGCCTCAAAACTGGAACTGCGCCACTCACCATGTCGGTAGTGGACGCATTGTCAACATCCTTGGATTTCCTGCCTGGCGTTTTGCTGCGAGCTGCACGCTCGGAGCCACTCAGAATTGCTGAACCATGAGGTCCGACGTTATGCAGTTTGGCTGTCCATGATTGAGCCAGGATTCAGCCTTTGGACAAGAGGTGAATTCTATGGGCGCAATAAATGTGCATGCAGGCAACGGCAGGCACACCGAATATGTGTTTGTTCTGGCAGCAAGCCTTCTGCTCGCAGGGGCCACCGCATGTCGTAAAGCTGACTCCTACTTGAAGCCACCCACGCCGGTACGAGTCCATACGGTGACAGCCGCAGCATCCGCTCAGGGGTTGCGTTACAGCGGCACCGTCCAGCCGGATGCTGAGATCTCGCTCGCGTTCAAGGTTGGAGGGTATGTCACCTCCATCGCAACCCAGGGCGGACTGGATGGGCGACGCCGTTTGTTGCAAACCGGAGATCAGGTTCGCCGCGGCGAGGTGCTCGCTGCCGTCCGACCACAGGAGTACCGGCAAGCCACTGCCGAGCTGAAGGCAGCGCTGGAGGCAAACCGGGTCAACGCGGCGGAGGCTCGGCTCGAATATGAGCGCGCGGAGCGGCTTCTCGCCAGCGGGGTCATCGGGCAGGCGGAATACGATGCGGTAAAGGCGAAGCACGAAGCGGCAGCGGCCAGCACCGACGCCGCGCGGGCGCGACTTGCCAACCAGCGGATCGCCCTTGCCGACACCGAGCTGCGTGCACCGGCCGATGCGGTCGTGTTGGCGCGCTCGGTGGAGCTGGGAACGCTGGCTTCACCAGGGACGGTCGCCTTCCGGTTGGCCGACGTCCACACCATCAAGGTCCTGTTTGCGGTGCCGGACGAGGTGGCATCGGGCCTTCAGCTGGGGACGCCGGTCACCATCTCAGCCGATGCGTTGCGCGGACAATCATTGCCAGCGGCGATCACCAAGCTCGCTCCCCAGTCGGATCCATCGACGCGCAGTTATGACGTCGAGGCAACCCTTCACTCCGCACGTGCGCCGGTCATGCTCGGGATGGTGGTCTCCGTCGCCCTGCCGGCGCAGGCAAGTTCTGCTTCCCCGGCCGTGGCCGTGACGCTGAGCGCCGTGGTGCACCGGCCAGCGCGGGAAGGCGTGCCGCAGTCGTTCCTTGCCTTCGTGGTGCAGCAGGAGCAGGGCGTGGCGGTGGCCCGGGCGCGCGAGCTGGTGCTGGGGGATCTGCTGGGCAACGCGGTTCAAGTGGCGAGCGGTCTTCTGCCCGGGGATCGGGTGATCGTGGAGGGCGCGAACCTGATCGAGGACGGGCAGGTCATCCGCGTCGTGCCCTAAACCGGGGGCCGCAATGGCGCACAAGAGCGAAGCCGAGCTGCTGAAGCAGCACAACACCGCGCGCTACTTCGCCGAGAACCGGCAGCTGGCGTGGGTTCTGCTCGTTGGAACGTTGGTGCTGGGCGCCTACGGTTACACGAAGATGCCCAAGCGCAAGGACCCACTCATTCCGGTCCGCGTGGCGGTGGCGATTACTCCGTGGCCGGGTGCTCCCGCCGAAAAGGTGGAACAACTCATCACCCGCAAGGTGGAAGAGAAGATCGCCTCGAACTCCGAGGTGGAGAAGATCGAGTCGACTTCGCGCAACGGCGTGTCGGTTGTTTTCGTCACCGTGCGTGAGGATACCAAGTCCACCGAGCGGGTGCTCGCGCTGGACGACATCGACTCCAAGATCAAGCAGATCACTGACCTGCCCGAAGGGGCGCTCCCTGTCGAGTTCAAGAAGGACTTCGGGGACACCGCCGCGCTGATGCTTACCGTGGCGAGCCCGAAGGCGAGCGAGGTGGAGCTCGTGCTGAGGACGCGAGAAGTAGAGCGGGCCGTCCGCGCGGCTCGCGCTTCCGAGCCAAACGGCAGAGTCGCGGTGGTGATGAACTTCCCCGCGGCTCTGCACCGGGCGCCGCTGGAACGGGTGGTGCGGCAGCTCAGCGCCTTCGTCGAGGAGCAAGGCGTGGGCCAAGACGTGCGCTTGCTCGCGGGCGCCGGATTCGTCGGCCTCGATGCGCGCTCGTCCCTCGACGAGGTGCAATGGCAGGCGCTGCTGCAGCGGTTTGCTGCAGATCGGCTGCAGAGCGATCGGCTGCACCCGGAGCTCTGGCCGGCGGTGGTGATCACCGACCTGGACCAAACGGCGCAGAGGCTCGCCGCGGTGGCGGGCGATAGGTACAGCCTGCGACAGCTCGACGACTTTTCCGACTTCATCGCCAAGCGGCTGCAGACCAGTCCTCTGGTGGCCAAGGTGACGCGCGCGGGCACGCTCGGCGAACGCGTTTTTCTCGACTACTCGCAGGACCGCCTTGCCGCGCTTGGCGTGACCCAGGCGTCCCTGCAGGCGGCGCTCGCTGCGCAAAACGTGCTGGCACCTGGAGGACTGACGCGGGGACAGGGTCGCAACCTGATCATCGCGGCGAGCGGCGAGTTCGGCAGCGAGCGGGAGATCGGCGACGTCCTGGTGGGGTCGTCGCGCAGCGGTGCGCCGATTTACATGCGCGACTTAGTAGACGTGAGCCGCGGCTACGAGGACCCGCCGCGGTATCTCAACTTCCACACCTGGAAAGGCAGCGACGGCGCCTGGCACCGCTCGCGCGCGATCACCGTGGCGGTGCAAATGCGCGCCGGCCAACAGATCGCCGACTTCAGCGCCGACATCGACCGCACCCTAAGCGGACTGCGGCACACGCTCCCCGAGGACCTGATCTTGGCCCGCACTTCCGATCAACCGCGGCAGGTGAAGGAGAAGGTCGATCTATTCATGCTCAGCTTCTACGAGGCGATCGCGATCATCGTCCTGATCGCGCTGATCGGATTCTGGGAGTGGCGCTCCGCGCTGCTGCTCGCGCTCTCCATCCCACTCACCCTCGCGTTGACCTATGGCTTGATGTACCTGCTCGGGCTCGACATCCAGCAAATGTCGATCGCGGCGCTGATTATCGCGTTGGGCCTGCTGGTCGACGACCCGGTGGTGGCGGGCGATGCGATCAAGCGCCAGCTCGACGAAGGCCAACCAAGGCTGGTCGCCGCTTGGCTGGGACCGACGCGGTTGGCGCGAGCCATCCTCTTCGCCACCATCACCAACATCGTTGCTTACCTACCGTTTCTAATCATGAGCGGCGACGTTGGACGCTTCATCTTCGCGCTGCCAGTGGTGATCGCGTGTTCGCTCGTCGCCTCGCGCGTGGTATCGATGACCTTCGTTCCGCTGCTCGGCTACGTGGTGCTTCGCGGGCGCGCGAAGCGTCTACCCTGGAAAGAGCGGCGCGAGCAAGGCGCCAGCGGCATCTACGCTCGCGGGGTGCGGTTGGCGATCCGCCATCGGTACCGCGTGCTCCTCGCCTCTCTGCTGGTGCTTCTCGCCGGAGGTCTCGCCACGAGAGCGCTCAAGACCAGTTTCTTCCCAAAGGATCTTTCCTACCTCTTCTACGTCGACATCTGGTTGCCCGAGAACGCGACGCTGGCTGCCACCGAGGAGACGGCGTTGCTCGCTGACCAGGTGGTCCACGAGGTCACTGAGGAGTACGGCCGCCATCACCCCAAGGGACGGGGGCACCCGCGCGACGTGCTGCAGTCCACCACCACCTTCCTCGGCGGCGGGTCGCCGCGCTTCTGGTTCTCACTCTCGCCGCAGCAGGACCAGCTCAACTACGCGCAGCTGGTGATCGAGGTCAAGGACGACCACGACACGACCGAGTTGCTCGCGCCCCTACAGCACGCGCTCTCGGCGCGAGTTTCGGGTGCGCTGCTCGACGTGCGGCAGCTCGAGACGGGCAAGCCGGTCAACAACCCGGTCGAGGTACGCATCTCCGGCGATGACATCGGCACCCTGCGGGCGCTGTCCGATCAGGTGAAGGCGATCTTCCGAAGCGTGCCCATCGCTGACGGGGTGCGCGACGACTGGGGCATCGAAAGTCCGAGGTTGGAGCTGGTGGTGAATGCGGACCGCGCTCGGCTGGCGGGCGTGAGCAACCGCGAGGTGGCAGCCTCCTCGATGGCCGGTTTCAGCGGCGCGCCACTGGGCCGGCTGCGCGACGGGGATAAGCAGATCCCGATTGTGGTCCGCCTCCGGGATGAAGAGCGCGGCAGGTTGTCCTCCCTGAGCAATCTCTACGTGCTGTCCGCGCGTGGCCCGAAGGTGCCGCTGCGGCAGGTCTCGAACGTGCGGCTGGGCTTCGGACCCGAGAAGATCCAGCGGCGCAATCAAGTGCGCACGGTGGTCGTCTCCTCCTCCCCGGTCCCGGGCCGGTTGCCATCGGAAGTGATGAAGGTCGCGCGGGAGCGACTGGCGGCCGTGGAAAAGGCGCTGCCGCCGGGCTACTTCCTCGAAATCGGCGGCGCGCAGGAGCAGACGCTCAAGGTGTTTCGCGAGAGCGCAATGGTCGCCATCATCTCCGTGCTGGGAATCCTGCTCGCCTTGATGATCCAGTTCCGCAGTGCGGTGAAGCCGCTGATTGTGCTGGCGGCCATCCCCTATGGCGGCGCCGGGGCGCTGCTGGCCATCGTCACGATGGGCGCGCCGTTCGGGTTCACCGCCGTCCTCGGAATCATCAGTCTGATCGGTGTGATCGTGAGCCACGTCATCGTGCTCTTCGATTTCATCGAGGAGATGCACGAGCGCGGCGAGCCGCTCGAGGACGCGCTCGTTGACGCCGGGCTGCTGCGCTTGCGCCCGGTGTTGATCACCGTCGGCGCCACGGTCTTCGGTCTGGTTCCTCTAGCGATTCACGGTGGCGCGCTGTGGCAGCCGCTCACGTACGCACAGATCGGTGGCCTGACCCTGGCAACGGTGATCACGCTGGTCTTGGTGCCGGTGCTCTACGCCATCTTCGTGCTCGATCTGAAGCTGATCCGCTGGGGCGGCGCGGTGGATGCTCAGGCTGCCGCTGATATCCCGCTCCACGCGCCGGCGGGAGCGCGGCCCGCCTCCGGAGACAGCGGAGAGGGCGCGGTCGACGGCAGGACTCTGGGAACGATGGTATGAAAACCCAACGCGGATTGCTCTACTTGTTGATCGTCACCGCAAGCACCGGCGCCGGTGCTCAGAGCGCGCCGTCAAGCGAAGCGGCGAGCTTTGCTGTAGAGCTGGATCGCCTGCTCGGCGTACCTGAGGGCCTGACTGCCGATGCCGCTGCCGAACGAGCCTTGGCCACCTCGTTCGAGGTGGAGGGTCGACGCGACGCGGTCGCCGCCGCCGAGGACCAGGTGACGCAGGCCGCGGTGGGGTATCTGCCCCGCATCAACC
>Ga0126383_10003818_pt1 | contig 10059 bp, 9 predicted proteins | sample PanSoiMetPlot_35_FD_96882 | JGI IMG/M metagenome (GOLD analysis project Ga0126383, IMG submission 96882) | Tropical forest soil microbial communities from Panama - MetaG Plot_35 | ecosystem: Environmental > Terrestrial > Soil > Tropical forest > Bulk soil | place: Panama | collected 2016-02-17
CTCCGCCTCGATCTCGTCCAGGACGCGCTCGTCCGCGACGTAGCCTCCCTCGCCGTTCTTGATCGGGACGACGATCTCCTGGCCGTTGCGATAGCCGGCCGTCCAGGCGGTCTCGGCGTTCTCGACGATCAGATACTGATCCCGGCAGATGAACTTGCGGTGGTCGTTGCGGACCAGTGCGCCGGGCAGCAGGTGCGACTCGCACAGCACCTGGAAGCCGTTGCAGATACCGAGGACGGGCATTCCGTCGTGCGCCGCCTTGACGACCGCCTGCATGATCGGCGCGAACCGAGCGATCGCGCCGGCGCGCAGGTAGTCGCCGTACGAGAACCCGCCGGGCAGGATCACCGCGTCGACGCCGTTCAGGGTGGTGTCGGCATGCCACAGCGGCACCGCCTCCGCGCCGGCGACGCGCACTGCCCGAGCAGCGTCACGGTCGTCGAGGCTGCCCGGGAAGGTCACGACCCCCACGCGGCTGGACATGCCGTAAGAATGCCATGCAAAGCTAATAAGGCCTCACCACGGCGCAGCGGCAGGGATCAGCGTGCGCCGACTCCGTCGATGGCCGCGGGCAGAGGGGCGTTCGGCGATCCAGGCAATGCGATCCCGTAGTTGTAGACGTCGCCGTTGCTGCACACGACGTAGTAGCCGGTCGGCTGCTGCTGAGCCGAGGTGGGCTGCTGAGTACCGATGCCGACGACGGGCGAGGCCAGGTGCACCACCGAGGCGGCGGGCGAGGAGTACCAAGGCGCCTGGCCGAAGTTGTAGACGTTGCCCTTGGACGTCACGAGCCAGTAACCGCCGGTGGGTTCGGCAGCTATGCCGACGACCGGAGCGGACAATGTCATGCGCGCAGTGGAGCCATACCACGGGGCGTTGAAGTTGTAGACGTTGCCCTTGGACGTCACGAGCCAGTAACCGCCGGTGGCCTGGTCGACTGCGATACCGACAACCGGGGCGGGCAACGTCACGCGCGCAGTGGACCCATACCACGGGACGTTGAAGTTGTAGACGTTGCCCTTGGAGGTGGCCAGGTAGTAGCCGCTACCCCGGTAGGCCGCAAGGCCGACGACCGGGGCAGGGGCCGTCCGGCGCGTGGAGGGCAGCGACCCGTAGAACGGAGCCCCGAAGTTGTACACGTTGCCGGCCGTGGTGCCCACGTAGTAGCCGCGAGGCGATGGCGTGTAGTTGCTCGGCACCGCCGGGGAGGTCGCCAGCACGTTGCCGGAGGCGTCGCGGGCCTGGACCGCCACTAACGGCGCTGTCGTGTTGACGGTGATGCCGGTCTCGAACGTCATCTTGGGCACTCGCTGACCCACCGCCGCCATCGAGGAGGGCTTGGAGCCGGCCAGCACCTGCCAGGAGGCCACCTGAGTCGCACCGTTCCAGCTCGCATAGACCCTGACCACGGTCCCTGAGCCCTTGCTGGTGGCGATCGCAGGCGGGTAGGCCGGGCTGCCCGTCCAAGGTGCGCGGAACGCTCGATAGCTGAACCCGGACAAGCTCATGTCGAAGTTCGATTGGTCGTTCGCATTGAATTCGGTGATCTCCTTCAGCTCACCCCAGCTGACCAGGGTGTCCCCGTTGGAGAGCGTCCGGTTGCTGCCCAGGAATGTAGCCGACAACGCCGGGTTGTGCTGCAAGCTGCGGGTAACGGTCGCGGTATGCGCGCTGGTATCGAGCGTCAGTGTCAGCGCCCGGGACGCGTGGTTGGGGCAGCTGGCGGGACCGGAGGCTCCGTCGTCAAAGATCGTCACCACGTTCTGCGTAGGCTCTCGGACGTCGTGCTGGTAGCAGAACCACTGCTCGCCGGCCGGTGCCAACGTGAAGCTGGAGTGCTTTCCGCCCAGCTGCCACACGACGTCTCCCGTGGAATGGTCAACCAGATACGCGGCCGAGACGTTGCGCCCGGCGACCAGCACGTTGCCGCCCGGGGTTGTGGCGACCGAGTTGCCGTGTGCTGTTCTCGGCTAACGGTGAATGGAGAAGTCCTCGATTACCGGGTTGGCGAGCAAGGTGTCGGCGAGCTTGGTGAGCGTCTCGTCATCGACACTGTCATCGACGTCGAGTTCGAAGTGTTTGCCCTGCCGCACCGCATGCACGCCTTCGATGCCGAGCCGGCCGAGCGCGCCGAGGATGGCTTGACCTTGCGGGTCCAGGATCTCGGGCTTGAGGACGACGTCCACCACGACGCGAGCCACGGCGGATACCCTACTCCGGGCCTTGATCATCAAGGCTGTGGACGGCCGGACGTTTATCCGCAGATTGGGCGAGCAACTTCTGCTGGCCCGGCGAAGCCCGTCTACTGCATCCATGGACGACGAGTGGCTCGACCGGATCATGCCGCTGCGCCTGGCCGGAGAAGAGCAGCCCAGGGTGGTCAGCCGTGCAGCCGCGCTGCGTATCGTCGGCGCGGACGCCGTCGACTACCGCTGCCGATCGGGTCGCTGGTCGCGTTTGGCTCCCGCGGTGTACCTGATGACTCCGCCAGTCGCGCCATGGGATCGGCTACATGTGGCCTTTCTCCATGCCGGACCAGCGAGCGTGATCTCTGGCTCGGCCGCGCTGTTCGCTCGCGCCTGCGCGCTGCGCGAGCCCCAGCGACGGTACTGACCCTTGTTCCGTTGCGCGCTGGCGCTGCGAACTGGGGAACGATACGGGTTCGCCGGACTGCCCGGCTGCCCGAAGCGCGCTGGCGAATGGGCGTGCCCCTTGCGCCCGTCGCGCGTGCGGTCGCCGACCACGCGCTGGACCCGCGTCAGGCCGATCGAGTCCAGGCCGTCGTCGCGAGGCGGTACAGCGTCAGCTACGCACGGCCGCGGACCTGGCGACGGAACTGGAATCGGGACCCGCCGGGGCAGCCGACTGTTCCGTGAAGCCCTGCGTGACGTCGCGTACGGCGCGCACTCCGTTCCCGAAGCGAAGGCCGGCCGGTTGCTGCGGAGCGCTGGCCTGACGGGCTTCGAGCAGAACGCCCAGATCGTGGTGCGCGGACGGCGATTCGTCGCGGACTTCCTGTGGCGCGAATTGCGCGCCGCCCTGCAGATCGACAGCACCGAGTACCACCTCTCACCGCACGACCATGAGGCAACGCTTGAACGGGACCAGATGCTGCGGGCCGGCGGCCATGCCGTTCTACACGTGAAGCCGAGCCAGCTGCGCCATCCGGCGGCCTTCGTTGGGATCGTCGGGGATTGGCTGGCGTCCCTGTCCCGGCGGGCCTCATGATCTCCGGCGCAACCGCGAGATCCGACGACTTGACCGGAGATGATCAAGCTAGAGGATCGGTTCGGGCTGGTAGGTCGCCGCCTCCGGGGTCATGAGCGCGTCAACGGCCTGGACGACCGCAGCCACCTGGGCACGCGCCGCGCCAGTGAACGACAGCGGCTCGGCGAGCACGCCGGACAGGTCCACCCTTGCAAGGCGCGAGTCGGCCGCCAGCCGGGCGAGCAGGTCGTTGCCCTCTACGCCCTTCTCGCGCATCTCCAAAGCGACGGCGACCGCGTGCTCGCGGATCACCTCGTGCGCGGTTTCGCGGCCCACTCCGGCCCGTACCGCTGCCGTCAGCACGCGCGTCGTGGCCAGGAACGGCAGGTAGCGGTCGAGTTCGCGGGCAATCACAGCCGGGTAGGCGCCGAAGTCGTCCAGCACGGTGAGCGTCGTCTCGAGCAGACCGTCCATGGCGAAGAACGCGTCGGGCAGCACCACGCGTCGTACCACCGAGCAGGACACATCGCCCTCGTTCCACTGGTCACCGGCAAGCTCAGCAGCCATCGACGCGAACCCGCGCAGCAGCACCATGAACCCGTTGATGCGTTCCGCCGAGCGCGTATTCATCTTGTGCGGCATCGCGGACGAGCCGACCTGCCCGGGACGGAAGCCTTCGGTGACGAGCTCGTGTCCGGCCATCAGCCGCACTGTCTTCGCCAGCGAGGACGGGGCGGCTGCGAGTTGCACCAGCGAGGACAGCACGTCGAAGTCGAGCGAACGCGGGTAGACCTGGCCGACGCTCGTCATCACCTGCGAGAACCCCAGGTGGAGAGCCACCCTGCGCTCCAGCTCGGCCACCTGTTCGGCGGACCCGAGCAGCTCGAGCATGTCCTGCGCGGTGCCTACCGGCCCCTTGATGCCACGCAGCGGATAACGCTGGATCAGCGTGTCCTGCCGGGACAGCGCGACGAGCAGCTCGTCGGCCGCGGAGGCGAACCGCTTGCCGAGTGTGCTCGCCTGCGCCGGCACGTTGTGGGTGCGGCCCGCCATGACCAGCGAGTCGTATTCCGCGGCACGACGGGCCAGACGTCCCAGTACGGCAAGCACCTTCGTCCGGACGAGCAGCAGCGACGACCGGACCTGCAACTGCTCGACGTTCTCCGTGAGGTCGCGGCTGGTCATGCCCTGGTGGATGTGCTCGTAGCCAGCCAGCGCCGCAAACTCCTCGATGCGCGCCTTCACGTCGTGCCGCGTCACCCGCTCACGCGCCGCGATCGACTCGAGGTCGACGTGATCCACCACGCGTTCATACGCCTCGACGGCACCGTCGGGCACGTCCACGCCGAGGTCGCGCTGTGCACGCAGCACGGCGATCCACAGCCGCCGCTCCAGGACGATCTTGCGGTCCGGCGACCAGAGGTCAGCCATGGCCTGCGACGCATAGCGCGTCGCGAGAACGTCCGCGATCACGGCTCCACGCTATACGTGAGATTGGCGAACTGCCGGTCGCGCTCGACGCTGACGAGCGTCATGCGGCCGACGATCCGCCGCGGCAGCAGCGGCGCGCCGCCGCCAAGCGTCACGGGTGCGACGCTGACGATGATCTCGTTGAGCAGGCCCTTGTCGGCGAACTGCCCGACGAGGTCGCCGCCGCCGACCAACCAGATGTTGCGGTCGCTGGAGGCGGCACGCATTGTCGCGTGCACCGGAGCAACGTCGCCCTGTACGAATTGGATGTCAGCACCCGGTACCGCCGGCAGCGACCGGTGCGTGAACACCCAGGTCGGCGTGCCGCCGTACCACGCCTGCCACTTGGCCGGGTCGTCCAGCAGGTGTTCGTGGTCGAGCACCCATTGATACGTGGTGGCACCCATGGCCATCGCCCCGACTCCGGCGAAGAACGTGTCGTACTGACTCGACTCGCCGGTTTCCCGGTCGACCTGGAACAGCCAATCGAGCGAGTTGTTCTTGTCCGCTATGTAGCCATCAAGCGTCGTCGCCGTGTAGTACTGCGTCTTTCCCATGGACGCACGCTATGTGTCAGCCGGGCAGCGGCGAGCTGGCCACCCAGCGCAGCGCGGCCATGATCGGCAGCAGGCCACCCCGCGATGAGTACAGCGCCGCGGTGACCAGCCACGGCCCGCGGCGGGCGGTCACCAGCACGTGATGGGGCGGCTTGAGCGTGCGGTCCAGTGTCGGCCCGAACGGAATGTCCGGCCCGGAGATGCGCTGCTGGGTGAGGATGATCGTGTCACCGGACGCCCCGATGCCATCCAACTCTTGGTAGTACACGGTGTCCGTGGCCGGGGCGTACCAGACGCTGCTGGCGATCGTCTGTGCGTCGGGGAAGAGGTCGTAATAGCTGCCCCGTAGGTCCGGCCGAGCCTGGTTGAGCACCTCGCAGCTGACCGTACGCGGGCAGTGCCCCCTGTCGGCATACACGTAGCCCGCGGCCGGGGCGGGTGAGGCTGCCGCGATCGGTTGGACCGCCGAACGGACGAGGCTCGTGCCGTCTCCGGCCAGAACGGCGCCCACGATCACAGCCACGAGGGCCAGGTATCGGGCGCGAGTCAGCCACGCGGGCCATGCGGGCCACGCGGGGCTACCGATGCGCTCGCCGTGCAGTGGGTCGTCGTCGGGCCCGCCGCCCTCGGGCGCCAGCTCGACGAACGTGACCACCTCACTATCCTGCGTCCTGAACCGCCCGGAGCGCGATATCGCGGCGCAACTGGCCTCCAGGTAGGTGCACCGTCGCGGCCAGCGCGTACGCGCGCTCGCGCGCCTCAGCGAGCGTGGCGCCGGTAGCTGTTACCGCCACAACCCGCCCGCCGGAGGACACGATGACGCCGTCCTCGCGGCGGCGGGTGCCGGCGTGGATCACGCCCTGCTGCTCGGCGCCCCTAATCGGATCGCCGGTGTGCGGGGCACCGGGATAACCGGCGGCGGCGATGACCACGGTCACCGCGGCGCCGTCTCGCCAGTGCAGCGCCGGCGGGACCCCGCCGCGGGCCGCCCAGCGCAGCAGGTCGCTCAGGGGTGATTCGAGCAGGGTCAGCAGTGCCTGCGTCTCGGGGTCGCCGAAGCGGGCGTTGAACTCGACCACCTTCGGGCCGGCGCTCGTGAGTGCCAGGCCGGCGTAGAGCACGCCGGCGAACGCCGTTCCGCGCCGGCGCATCTCGTCCACAGCGGGCAGCGCGATCGTCTCGACGACCCGCGCGACCGTCCCGTCCGGAAGCCATGGCAGCGGTGCGTAGGCACCCATTCCACCGGTGTTAGGCCCGGTGTCGCCGTCACCGATCCGTTTGAAGTCCTGGGCCGGCAGAAACGGAACGACGTGCGTTCCGTCCGTTACACAGAACAGCGACAGCTCCGGGCCATCGAGATATTCCTCGACCACGACGCGCTCACAGCGCGCCGCGTGCGCAAGCGCCTCGTCCCGCGACGATGTCACAACCACGCCCTTGCCGGCCGCCAGCCCGTCGTCTTTCACGACGTAGGGTGGCCCGAACTCGTCGAGGGCTTTTGTGACCTCTGCCGGCGTCGTGCATACCCGGGCCGCAGCGGTGGGGATGTCTGCGGCGGCCATGACGTCCTTGGCGAACGCCTTGCTGCCCTCGAGGCGGGCCGCCGCGGCAGACGGCCCGAAGCAGTCGATGCCGGCGGCCCGCACTGCGTCGGCGACGCCGGCCACCAGCGGCGCCTCCGGGCCGATCACGACCAGGTCGGCGCGCAGTTCCGCGGCCAGCGCGGCAACCGCCGCGCCGTCGAGCGGGTCCACGCCACGCTGCTCGGCGACGGCAGCCGTCCCCGCGTTGCCGGGAGCGCACACCAGCGACGTCACGCCGGGGTCGGCGGCCAGTGCCAGGCACAGTGCGTGCTCGCGCCCGCCCGAGCCGATGACGAGGACCCGCACGGCGGCTCAGACTACGACGATCGTCAGGCCGGCGAGCGTCGGCACCAGCACATGGGTGCCCGACAGCGCCGGTGTCGCGAACCGACTGGTGACACCGACGTAAACCTGCGCGGTCGATTGGCCGCTCGCCGGATCGAGGGCATGCAGTACGCCCGCGTCCTGCTCGAGCGCCCACACCCGACCCCCGCCCAGCACGGGCGAGCCGGCGATCGACTGCGACGCGTGCCAGAGCACGTGCGCCGCGCCGGCCGAGTCCACGCGGACGGCTCGGATTCCGTCGTCGCACGGCACGTAGACCACGTCGCCGTCCACCGCGGCACCGCCGAACGACCGACATAGCGGGCCTTGCCACACCTGCCCGCCGACGCCGCCCAAATGGCCCTGCCGCAGCACGTACCCGGTGCCCGACTTGCCGGCGATGAACACCCACTTCGTCCCGATCAAAGCGGGACCCTGCGAGCCGAGGTCGAGGTCGCCCTCGTTGTCCGAGCCCCACGTCGTCGGCGAGAACGAGTCGACGAGCCGAGCGTCGACGCCGAGTTGCAGCACCGAGTCGCTGTAGTCGTACGCGTCGCCGCGACCGTGCTCGCCGTTGCCGACGGCGACGAGCAGGCGGCCGCCGGCGTCGACGGACACGCCGGGCGGCGCCCAGATGCCGCCCTCACGCGGCGTCGGCACGGTGTAGGCGATCGGGGCCCCGTTGCCGTCGAGCGGCACCCCGACCACGCGTCCTTTGTAGTTGCCGCAGTCGCCGGCCCGTCCGCCGAACGGAACCCATGCGCGCCCGCCGGCGATGGCCAATGCTCCCCGCTCCTGCATCGCGACCGGGTCGGCGCCGGGTAGGTCGACGTTAGCGCGCCAGCGCACCGCACCGTCGCGTATGGAGAGCGCGACCAGTTCGTGCCGCACCGGCGCCCGATGCTCGGCGACGACGTACACGACGCCGTTCGCGTAGACCGGCGTGCCGGTGATCCCGGACGGGTCGATGTTGCCGCACGGCAGGTCTGACCGGCGGGCCGGTTCGCCCAGGTTGCGCCGCCACAGTTGCCGGCCGTCGGCGTCAAGACCGTAGACGCTGTCGTTCTCGGTCGCCGCGATCGTGATCCCCTGCGCCACGATCGGCGACGCGTAGACGGCCGCGTCCAGCCTGACGGCGGCCAGCACACGCAGCGTGCCGGGCGCAGGAAACGTCGCAGCCTTACCGGTACGAGCAGGGTTTCCGTGATACGCCGGCCAATCGTCGACTGTGGACGGTCCCGCACTGCTGCTACCGGCGCTTGTGGTAGCCGGCGACGTCGGCGGAGGCCCCGCCGACTGCCGCCCACTTGTGCAGGCGGTCACCAGCGCGGCTGCCAATAGGAGCGGGACGAGGCGGATCATCGGAGCAGGTCTCGAATCGGGATCGTCGCATCGCGCGCGGGGCCGACGCCGATCGCGGAGATAGGCGCGTTGATCATCTTCTCTAGAGCGCTGACGTAGTCGCGGGCATTACGCGGTAGCTCGTCGAGTGACCGAGCCGACGAGATGTCCTCGTCCCAGCCGGGAAAGGTCTCGTAAACCGGCACCGCTCGGGAGAACTCCGCCTGCGTCATCGGCACTTCTTCATGGCGAATACCGTCGACATCGTATGCGACGCATACCGGCACTTCTTCCATACCGGTCAGTACGTCCAGCTTTGTGAGCACGAAGTCGGTGGCGCCGTTGATGCGCGCGGCGTACCTGGCCACCACCGCGTCGAACCAGCCGCAGCGCCGCGGGCGACCGGTCACCGTGCCGAACTCGGCGCCGGCCTCGCGCAGCCGGTCGCCCTTGACGTCGAGCAGCTCGGTCGGAAACGGCCCTTCGCCGACCCGGGTGGTGTACGCCTTGACGACGGCGATCACCCCGCTGATCCGGGTGGGTGGGATGCCACTGCCGGTGCACGCGCCTCCGGCCGTCGCACTCGAGGACGTGACAAACGGATACGTGCCGTGGTCGACATCGAGCAACGTCGCCTGTCCGGCCTCCAGCACGACCGTCTTGCCCTCGTCGAGCATCTCGGCGAGCAGTAGCGGCGTATCTGCCACCATCGGGCGCAGCCGCTCGGCATAGCCGAGCAGTTCGTCCACCACGGTGTCCACATCGAACGCGCGACGGTTGTAGACCTTGACCAGAACATGGTTCTTGAGGCTCAACGCGCCCTCGACCTTGGCGCGCAACCCCTCTGCGTCGAAGAGGTCCTGAATGCGGATGCCGACCCGGGCCATCTTGTCGGCGTACGTCGGCCCGATGCCCCGGCCCGTCGTGCCGATGCGCCGGCTGCCCAGGAACCGCTCCGTCACCTTGTCCAGCGTGCGGTTGTAAGGGGTGATCACGTGCGCCGAGGCGCTGACGATGAGCCGGGACGTATCGACACCCCGCGCGGCCAGTCCGTCGACCTCCTTGAAGAGCACGCCGATGTCGACCACCACGCCGTTGCCGATGATCGGCGTGCAACCCGGTGTGAGCACCCCGGACGGCAACAGGCTCAGGGCGTACTTCTCCCCGCCGACGACGACCGTGTGGCCGGCGTTGTTGCCGCCGTTGAACTTGACCACGGCGTCGACGCGACTGCCGAGCAGGTCGGTGGCCTTGCCCTTGCCCTCGTCGCCCCACTGGGCGCCAAGGAGAACGATCGCGGCCATGCCAGCAGGGTAGCTTTCGCTGCGGACGCCCTGGCGAGATAGTTGGCGCATGACAGCGCCCACCAAGATCACGCTCGATGAGTCGGAGCTGCCGACTCGCTGGTACAACCTGCTGGCCGACCTACCGGCGCCGCCGCCCCCGGTGTTGCACCCGGGCACGCTTCAGCCGGTCGGGCCCGACGACCTGGCGCCGCTGTTCCCGATGGACCTGATTGCCCAGGAGGTGAGCAGCGAGCAGTACATCGACGTCCCGGGAGCGGTGCTCGACGTGTA
>Ga0126383_10003819_pt1 | contig 10059 bp, 10 predicted proteins | sample PanSoiMetPlot_35_FD_96882 | JGI IMG/M metagenome (GOLD analysis project Ga0126383, IMG submission 96882) | Tropical forest soil microbial communities from Panama - MetaG Plot_35 | ecosystem: Environmental > Terrestrial > Soil > Tropical forest > Bulk soil | place: Panama | collected 2016-02-17
AGCGTTATGCATGGGGCAACGCGCCCTTCAGCCGCAAAGGAGTGACGCATGCGACGCTCGGCAATCTGGATCCTTTCCCTCCTCTTCGCCCTTCCCGCGCGCGGGGCCCTCGGGTTCTGCGGGTTCTACGTGGCGAGGGCCGACACGAAGCTCTTTAACCGCGCCTCCCAGGTCGCCATGGTTCGCGACGGCGACCGCACCGTGCTGACGATGGCGAGCGACTTCCAGGGCGACCTGAAGGAATTCGCGGTCGTGGTGCCGGTCCCGACATTCCTGTCGCGCGGGCAGATCCACGTCGGCGATAAGGCCCTCCTCGATCACTTAGACGGCTACTCTTCGCCGCGGCTGGTCGAATACTGGGATGGCGATCCGTGCATGGAGTTCGCGCAGCGGGAGCAGGCGGGCGCACCGTCCATGGCGCTCAAGATGGCCGTCGACCGGCAGGAGCGGGCCAAGAGCCTCGGGGTGACGATCGAGGCCAGCTACACCGTCGGCGAGTACGACATCCTGATCCTCTCGGCCAAGGAGTCCGGGGGACTCGAAACGTGGCTGAAAGAGAGCGGATATCGGATTCCGGCCGGAGCGTCGGATGTGCTCGGCGGTTACATCAAGCAGAACATGCGCTTCTTCGTGGCGAAGGTGAACCTGAAGGAGCAATCGCGCCTGGGGTTCTCGTACCTGCGGCCGCTCCAGGTCGCCTACGAGTCGCCCAAGTTCATGCTGCCGATCCGGCTGGGCATGGTCAACGCCAACGGACCGCAGGAGCTCTTCGTGTACGCGCTGACGCGAAAGGGGCGCGTGGAGACGACGAACTACCGCACCGTCAAGCTCCCCTCCGACATGGACGTGCCGCTTTACGTCAAGGACGAGTTCGCCGGCTTCTACCGCGCGATGTTCTCCGAGCAGGTGCGCAAGGAGCGGATGCAGGCGGTCTTTCTCGAGTACGCCTGGGACATGGCGTGGTGCGACCCGTGCGCGGCGACGCCGCTGTCGAAGGAGGAGTTGAAGGGGCTGGGCGTCTTCTGGCTCGACGGAGACGCCGGCGGCGGCTCTCCGGCCGTCTTTCTGACGCGGCTCCATCTGCGCTACGACGCGCGTCATTTCCCGGAGGACCTGGTCTTCCAGGAGACCGCCGACCGGGCGAACTTCCAGGGCCGGTACATCCTGCGGCATCCGTTCGCCGGGCAGATCTCCTGCGAAGCCGGTGAGCAGTACTACCGCGACGAGCTCGGCAAGCGCCGGGAGCAGGAGGCGATGAACCTGGCGCGGCTGACCGGATGGAAGACGACGGACATCCGGCACAAGATGGGATTGAACGGCGAGGCGACGGCGGAGCGGTGGTGGGAGGGGCTGTGGGGGAAGTAGCTATCCGCTGCCAACGGTCATCCGACGAGCCTGTCGTACTCGGCGTGAGTGCCGATCCAGAACCAAATGATTCCGTCTGCGGCGTCAACCCCAAGGGCGCGGTATGAGCGGCCTGCTCAGACAGACCAGTAGCGACCGACTCTCTTAAAGTGAAGCGAGGGGTGGTACGGATTGACCTTAAGGAGCTCGTACTTTTCGCGAGCGAGCTGCTGAACGTTGGCAGGAAGCTTCTCGCAGCATGCCCAGAACCCGGGCGATGCGAAATGCCTCACATGCCCTTGGTTTCGCCCCGATCATGAGCCGCTAGAGCCTCTGCCGCGAGTCGGTCAAGCTTTCCCGCTTTCACGTCGCTCTCGATCTGACGATCCCAAGCGTCCGCGTCGTACTTCGCAAACCACTCCCGGAAAGCCGCCAGCTCCCGCGGCGTGAGCTTCGCGACCTCGCGTTCGAGAGACTCCACCTTGCTCATGTCGAGATGATACCAATCCGCGCATCGGCCTCTGGAGCAAAGGCTTCGCTGCCTCGATGAATCCTCACCCGAACCCATCTCCCTTGGAAGAGGGGTTCAAGTAAGAGCCGCGGGCGGCTCGTGGGAGAGACGGTCGCGTTTTTGTTTGCGCTCTAGAGCCAGGCGGATGAGCTCGTCCAGGAGATCGGGCAGCGGCAGACCGGTGGCCTCCCAGAGCTTGGGATACATGGAGATCGCCGTGAAGCCGGGAAGGGTGTTCAACTCGTTGACCAGAACGCGGCCGGTGCGGCGCTCGAGAAAGAAGTCCACGCGGGCCATTCCCGAGACGCCGCAGAGGCGAAAGACTTCGACCGCCACGCTCCGGACCTCGGTGGCGGCCTCGTCCGTAATCTCCGCGGGAATCACGAGCTTCGCCTTGTCGTCCCGGTACTTGTCGTCGTAGTCGTAGAACTCGTGGCCGGGGATGATCTCACCAACGACGGAGGCCTTCGGGTCGTCGTTACCGAGCACGGCGCACTCGAGCTCCCGCGCATCGATCCCCTCCTCGACCAGCGCGCGCTCGTCGTAGCGCAAGGCGAGATCGATCGCCAGCGGAAGATCCTCCCAGCGCTTGACCTTGGTGACGCCGACCGAGGAGCCGCCGCTCGAGGGCTTGACGAAGAGAGGCAGGCCGAAACCGAGCAGGTTTTCGTCGGAGGAGTCGCCGCGCACCGCGGCCCGCTCGCGCTCCAATAACGCGACCGCGCGCGCCGTCGCAATGCCCGTGTCGCGCAGCACGGCCTTGAAAATCGCCTTGTCCATGCCCAGCGCCGACGCGCCGACGCCGGCGCCTACGTGCGGGATCCCGAGGATCTCCAGGAAACCCTGGAGCGCTCCATCCTCTCCGGTTGCTCCGTGGATGATGGGAAAGACCAGATCGGCCCTGCCGCGGGAGATCTCCTTCGGCACGGTCATCTTGGAATAGGACGGCGTCGTCTCGTCGCCGGTCTGGAATCGCTTGGGCAGAAACCCATCGGCCAGAAGCTTCAGGGACGGCGCCGAGTTCAGGAAGCGGCCGTCCGGACCGATGGCGAATGCGACGACGTCGTACTTTTCGGGATCCAGCGCTTCGACGATCGTGCGCGCGGAGATGCGCGACACGTCCCGCTCGACGGATCGGCCGCCGAAAAGGACGACGACCTTGAGCCGGCTCACCAGGTCACCACGCGGACGTCTTCGACGGCCGGCGCCCGGCGCAGGCGCTCGAGGGTCGGAGGAGGCGGCGGCGAATCGACCGCGATGACCGCGGCGGCGGACTTCCCACCCCCGCGGGCGAGCGAGAAATCGGCGATGTTGACGCCTCCCTCTCCGAGGATCGTTCCGACGCTCCCGACGACGCCGGGGACGTCGCGGTTCTTCAGATAGACGACCGTTCCCTGCGGACGAAACTCCAGCGGCAGGCCGTCCACCTCGACCACGCGCGCATCGCGGCCGGCGAAGAGCGTGGCGTCGGCGCTCGTCGGCTTCCCTTCCGCGACCAGCGAGACGCGGACCGAGCGCACGTAGTCGCCCGGATCGGCATGGCGGGCTTCGGTCACCGCCAGACCGCGCTCCTGCGCCACGTGGAGGGCGTTGACGTAGTTGACGGTCTCCGGCGACTGCTGCGCTAGAGCGCCCTTGACCGCGGCGACGGAGAGCGGATGAAGCAGATCCTCGGGAAGGCCCCAGGTCTCGACGAACACCGCGCCCAGGCGCCCGGCCACGATGGAAGAGAGAAAGCGCGCGGTCCGCTCGGCGAGCGTCATCCAGGCCGCGGCGCCGGAGGAATCCGCCGGACCCCGGAAGGGAAGATTGACCGCCGGGACGTAGGAGGCGCCGCCGAGCGCGTCGACGACGGCCTCGACGGTCTGAAGAGCGACTCGCTCCTGGGCCTCGACGGTGGAGGCGCCCAGATGCGGCGTGGTGACGACGTTGGCGAGCCGGAAGAGAGGGTCGCCGGGATCCGGCGGCTCGGGCTCGAAGACGTCGAGAGCCGCGCCGGCGAGATGACCGGACTGGAGGGCTTCGTAAAGCGCCTCTCGATCGACGAGCGCCCCGCGGGCCACGTTGACGAAGACCGCTCCCTTCTTCATGCGCTGGAGCTCGTCCCTGCCGAGGAGGGGTTTCCCCTTTTCCGACGCCGTGGCATGGAGGGTGACGATGTCGGAGGAGGCCAAAAGCTCCGGCAAATCCACCAGCGGCACGCCGAGCTCCTTCGCGCGCTCGGTCGGAATGTACGGGTCGTAGGCGATCACGCGGGCCTCGAAGCTGCGGGCCCGCGCGGCGACGCGCGAGCCGACCTGCCCCAATCCAACGATGCCCAGTGTCTTGCCGGCGAGCTCGGAGCCGACGAATTTCGATTTCTCCCATTTGCCCCCGGCCATCGAAGCGGCTGCCGCCGGAACGCGGCGCAGGAGCGCGAAGAGAAGGGCGAACGTGTGCTCGGTGGCGGAGACGACGTTGGCGGTCGGCGCGTTGATGACCAGGACGCCGCGGGCCGTCGCGGCGGGAACGTCCACGTTGTCCACGCCGACTCCGGCGCGGCCGACGACGGAGAGCTTCGGAGCGGACTCCAGGAGCGCCGCGTCCACTTTGGTCGCGCTGCGGACGAGGAGGGCGCCGGCCTCCGGGAGCGCCGCGAGCAGCTTCTCGCGCGGCGCGCCGGTCAAGTCAACGACTTCGTGGCCGGCGTTGCGGAGCATTTCCAGACCGGTCGAGGCCAGCTTCTCGGCGACGACGACTTTCATGCGAGGGGGATCATACGCGGGCAGCGCTCCGAATGAGCGCAGCTCTCAGCTGTCAGCTGACAGCTGTCAGCCAGCCGGGAAACTCCGTCAGCGCGTGCAGTAGGACGACGTCGGTACCGGCGGGGCTTGCGACGAAACGTTGCAGCTCCTCGCGGGAGCGGGAGCCTCCGGGCACGAGGACGGCGCGGCAGCCGGCGGCTCGGGCGAACTCGGCGTCGATCTCCATATCCCCGACGACGACCGTGTCTGCGGTCCCTGCGCCCGCCATGCCAATCAGATCGAGCAGCATTTTCGGATCCGGCTTGGCCGGCGTCTGTTGCCCCGGTCCGCCCACGGCGAGGAAATAGCCGGCGATCCCCTTGGCCTCGAGAATCGTTCGGGAAAAGTGAGCGGGCTTGTTGGAGGCCACTGCCATCCGATGGCCGGCGCTGGCGAGTTCGGCAAGCACCTGCGCGACGTTGGGCATGAGACGCGTTCCGGTGACGGCAACCTCGGCGTAATGCTCGCGAAAAAGCCGCACGCCCTCCGCCGCATCTGCGGCGCCTACGGCCTCTTCGAGCAGCTTCTCCAGCCCCCGCCCGACCATCCCGCGGACCCTGTCTTCCGGAAGCGCTGTCCTGCCTAGCCGTGTCATGGCGAAGGCAAGCGACTCCGTGATCGCGTCGTAACCGTCGATCAGCGTGCCGTCGAGGTCGAAGACGACGAACGTCGCGAGAGCTTGCCCGGGAGTGCTGCGCCCTTCGGGCGCACCGGCCAGCGGCTCGCCAGAAGGCTCGACCGCTCGCCTGCCTCCCGGTCTGCGCCCTCGCTCCCGCGGCGCGCGCCTCCTCCCTCGGTTACTTCGGGAGACTACGCGCGCCGCGAGCAAAATCACGATTTGCGCTGAGCTCGATGCAGACCGGCTAGTTGAAGCACGGTGGCGATGATTCCCTCGTAGTCGTTGAACGCGAGCGTGGGGGTGCCGTCGGAGACCGGCTCGTCGGAGATGCGCGCGGCAACGCCTTCGATCGGAAACGCGGTGATCCCCTTGCGCCGGACTTCGATGCGCGGGATGGGAAGCGACTTGTAGCCTTCGATCAGGACGAGATCGCATTCCGCGAACTCCCGAGCGAGAAGACTCTCGAGCGGCTCTTCGCCGCCCAGCCGCCGAGCGGTGGTGCGGCCTGGAGTGACGAAGGCCGACTTGTCCGCTCCGGAATGGGTGTGCCGGTGCGAGTCCTTGTCGGGCACGTCGTCTTCCACGTCCTTGGAGGTGTGCTTGAGGGTCCCGACGGACAGGCCTCGGGCCCCCAGGAGCGGCACGAGCTCGACCAAGAGAGTCGTCTTGCCCGCGTTGTGAGCTCCCACCAGCGCCACGACGGCCGGCCTGCGATCGGGATAGAGCAAGTGCGCCTCCCGGCGAGCCGAAAACTCTCCCGCCGCGCGGTTGTGCCGCGCGATCTCCGAGGCCAGGTCTCCCGACCGATCGAGGATCTGGCGAAAACGCGGCGAGCCGGTCAGCAGATCGATCGCCGGCCGCGGATCGAACTCGTACGGCTCGGTGCGCCAGTGGAAGCGAGCCGGCGCGAGTCGGCGCGCGGTCTCGATGATCCTCATGCCTGTCTCGAAGGATCGGAAGGCGGCCGGATCGCTCACATGGAGAAAGGCTCCGGCGCACCCCTTGCCGGCATGCTTGTCGAACATCGGACGGAAGTGCGCCGGAAGAAACCGCGTGCCCGGCAGCCGAAGGGCGTTCAGCGCCTCGGTCAGCCTGCGGGCGTCCAACCAGGGAGCGCCGAAGAGCTCGAAGGGACGCGTGGTGCCCCGGCCCTCCGAGAGGTTGGTTCCCTCGAGAAGACACATTCCGGGATAGACCAGCGCCGTGGCCACCGACGGAATGTTCGGCGAGGGAGAGATCCACGGAAGGCCGGTCGAGGCGAAGGGCAGGTCTCGGGCCCAGCCGCTCATCGGAGACACCCGGAGGTCGACGCTGATCCGGCGCTCGGCGGCGAGGAGGCGAGCCATCTCCCCCGCCGTCATCCCGTGGCGCACCGGCACAGGATGGAGACCGACGAACGAAAGGAAATCCTCGTCCTGAGGCGCTCCCTCGACCGCGCCTCCGATCGGATTGGGCCGGTCGCAGACCACGAAGCGAAGGCCCGCCTCGGCGCAGGCCTCCATCGACAGCATCATCGTCCAGTTGTAGGTGTAGTAGCGCGCGCCCACGTCGGCGACATCGAAGACCAGCGCCTCGAGGCCGCGAAGATCGGAGGCTTTCGGTTTCAGGCTCTCGATCGAATCGCCGTAGAGCGAGACGGCCGGCAGACCCGTCGGCCAGTGCATTCCCGAGCCGACCGCCTCCATGTAGACCGCCGAACCGTCGACGCCATGCTCCGGGCCGAAGAGCTTGGAGAGCTTCACGCCCGGCAGGTCGGCCAGGGCTTTCCAGGTCGGCAAGCCGGCGGAGGTGACGCCGGAGGGATTGGTGATGAGCCCGAATCTCTTCCCGGCGATCGGCGTCGAATCCGCGAGAAGGTTGTCGATGCCGAGCCGGAATGCCGTCACTCGGACTTCTCGCCCGGCCGGGAGGCCCGCGGATGCTCGTGGCTCCTTCCCTGCACGAGCGCGAGGACATGCGGCAGGAGCTCCGCGATCGCGCGCAGGCAGTCGGCCGCCCCCTTTGGGGAGCCGGGGACCGAGACGACGAGAGTCCGGCCGCGCACGCCGGCGACCTGCCGGGAGAGATAGGCGACCGGCAGATCCTTTCCTGTGTCCGCGCGCATCTTCTCGGCCAGCCCCGGGATCTCGAACTCGACCGCGGCCCGGACCGCTTCCGGCGTGCGGTCGCGCGGCGCGACGCCTGTGCCTCCGGTCAGCACGATCAGATCGGCGTCGGACGCGTCGGCCTTGGCCTCGGTCAACGCGGAGATCTGGCGGCGCTCATCGGGAAGCACGTCGCGCGAGATGACGGTGAACTCGAGCCCGGCCTCGGACAGCTCGCGCTCACAGGCGGAGCCGCCGAGGTCGACGCGCTGCCCGGCCGAAACGCCGTCGGACACGGTGACCAGGGCCACCCGGATCGTCATCGCGCCCTCCGGAAGGTTCCCGAGCGGCCTCCGGTCTTCTCCAGCAGGACGATCTCGCGAATCTCGATGGATCGGTCGAGTGCCTTGGCCATGTCGTAGAGCGCGAGACAGGCTCCGGCGACGGCGGTCAGAGCCTCCATCTCGACGCCGGTTCGGGCGGCCGTGGAGGTCGTGGCGGTCACGATCACTTCGCTGGAGCCGGAAACCAGCTCGCAGTCGACGGAGACGGCATCCAGGCCTAACGGGTGGGCGAGCGGCACGATCTCCGCCGTTTTCTTCGCGGCGAGAATTCCGGCCAGGCGGGCGACGGCCAGTGCGTCGCCCTTGGAGAGCTTGCCGGAGGCGAGCGCGTCGAAGGCGGCGGCGTTCAGACGGACGCGGCCGCGGGCCACCGCCCGTCGCTGTGTGGTCTTTTTCCCGCCGACGTCCACCATGCGCGCGCGGCCACGGGCGTCCAGGTGCAGGACGCTTCCCCGGCGAGGGGAGGCGGAACGCGGCCGGCGAGGGCGCTTGGGACCTTCAGGCTTGTCGTCGCTCATCAGCTAATTCAAGATTCAAAATTCAAAATTCAAGATTGAAGATTCAAGATTGTCACGCGCGCTCTCGCGCGGCGGCGTAGTCGGACGCCGTGTTGAGGTTGGCGAACGAATTGCCGGACGGATCGAAGGGCAGCCACTCCTCCGGCTCCAGAATCTCGATGCCGACTTCCGCGGCCAGGCCGTGCAGCGACAGGTCTCCTTCGGCGATCCGTGCGCGCGCCACCGCGGCCGCCCTTCGGCGCCAGACCGCAGCCAGGGGCTGCAGCTCGTCGTCCGATCGCGGCACGAGCGCGGCCGCCCCGGTGATCTCGCCGCGGCGCAGGATCTCGCCGATGACCGCCGGCGCGAGAAGCGGAACGTCGACGGCGAGAACGAAGACACGGTCCTCGACGCACTCGAGCGCGGCCACCAGCCCGTGGATCGCCGCGAAATCGGAGGCTCCGTCCAGAACGATCCGCGCCGGGCCGGCGTCGAAGGCCGGAGGCTCCTTCACGACGGCGAAGACCTCTAGGAAGAGGCCCGCGAGACGGCCGGTCTGGTGCGCCAGAAGCGTCGAGCCGCCATACGGCAGCGCCGCCTTCGGCACGCCCATGCGGCGGGAGGCGCCGCCGGCGAGGACCGCCGCGGGCATCGTGAATCGCATCGGGCCGATGCTACTCTACGGCGAGGACGACATCGATGGCCCCTGGATGCCGATGATCTCGGTCATCGTTCCCATCAAGAACGAGGGGCCGGAGGCCGTGGAACGCTTCCGCAGATTCACCTCCGATCCGGCCGCCGAGCTCCTCATCGCCGACGGCGGCGGCAACGAGGAGACGACACGGGCGTTCCGGCAGATCGGAGCCCGGATCGTGCCCGGAGCGGGACCGCGAGGCGAGCGCCTGGGCCGGGCCGCGCAGGAAGCGCGGGGAGACGCCTTCTTCTTCATTCATTCCGATTCCGAGCCGCCCCGCGACGCGCTGGCGATCATCGCCCGATGCGCCTCCAACGGCGCCGTTTCCGGCGCCTTCAGCCTGGCTTACCGCGACGCCGGCCTTCGGATGCGCTGGATCGCGTGGTGGGCCAACCTGCGCTCGCGCCGGCTCGCCCTTCCCTTCGGCGACCAGGGGATCTTCTGCAGCCGCGCCACGTACGAGAGGGCGGGCGGGATCCGCGCGCTGCCCGTTTGTGACGATGTCGACTTCGTGCGCCGCTTAAAGCGCGTATCCCGGCTCGAGATCCGGCCGGAAAAGACCATCACGTCTCCGAGGCGCTATCGCGAGCAGGGCGCGCTGCGCCAGGTGCTTCGAAACTGGCGCGTGCTTGCCGGCTACTTCCTGGGCGTCTCGCCCGAAAAACTGGAGCGGTGGTACCTGGGGAAGTAGCGCAGGGGCGGCCATCCCCGTCTCGCGCGGCCGCCGGGAGCCCGCGCCTCACTTCTCGCCGCTCAAGATGCTCGGCAACCCGCTTTTGGGGTTTCCGATGACGACGATCTTGGAATTCTGAGAGAGCGCCAGCTTCTCCGTGGCCTCGATCCCCTTCCATTCCAGCAACTGGGAAGAGATCCCGGACGCGACGATCTTCTGGAAATCCGCGATCCCCTGCGCTTCGATCCGCTTTCGCTGGGCCTCCTGCTCCTCCTTCTGGAGGACGAACTTCATCTGCTCGGCCTCCTGCTCGCGGCGAAGCTTCTCCTGGATGGCCTTGGCCACCACGTCGGGCAGGCCGATCTTGCGCAGAAGCACCGCGTCGGCGAGGATGCCGCGGTCCCTGGTCATCTGCCCGAACAGCTGAAAGATTTCACTCGCGACCTTTTCGCGCTGCGCGGAATAGAGGGCCTTCGCCTCGTAGGTCGCCGTCACCTCGCGGATCGCCGA